>ERZ1027243.171-NODE-171-length-33806-cov-9.513051_pt1 | contig 33806 bp, 29 predicted proteins | sample MGYA00519243_ERZ1027243 | MGnify/ENA primary metagenome ERZ1027243 (study PRJEB26926, sample SAMN06164727) | human gut metagenome | biome: ENVO:00009003; feature: ENVO:2100002; material: ENVO:00002003 | host: Homo sapiens | place: USA | collected 2012 ...
GGCCTGTAGGGGCTTCCGATTTTCCCTCTCAGTCGGCTGCGCCGACAGCTCCCCCAAAGGGGGAGCCAGGGGTCAACGGGGGAACGGCGTTTCCGCCGTTCCCCGCCTGAATCTTATCCTCCCTGCAGCAGACTCCCAACCTCCAGCACCACCACGGCCACGGCCTCCCGGGCCCAATAGCCCGGACCCAGGGGCCACCAGCTGGCGCAGCCCAGGGACTCCGCCTCCAGGCCGCAGCGCCCGGCCCATACCGAGGCCCGCAGCTGGTGAAAATTATCCGATGCGATGGCCACCCGGGGGTTAAGCCCCTGCTGCCGGATGATCTCCGCCGTAAAGCGCAGATTCTCCTCCGTGGACCGGGACCGGTCCTCCAGCAGGATGCGGTCCGGGTCAATGCCCCGGGCCGCCAGGGTGTTGCGGATGCAGGCCGCCTCGGAGATGGGCTCGTTGTCGTTCTGCCCGCCGGAGGCCACGCACCGGCTTTCCGGATGGGCGGTCAGATAGTCATACGCCGCGTCGATGCGGTCCCGGAGCATCACCGTGGGCTCGCCGTTGGCGGACACCTGGCACCCCAGCACCACCACGGTGCAGTCCTCTTGCCCGGGCCGGTTCCCGGCCTGGACGGCCATCATCACCAGCACCGCCGCCAGCAGGGCCAGTCCCGCCCCCAGCAAGGCCCCGCCGGTGCACCGCAGCCACCGGGGAAGCCGCCGGAACCACCGGGGCCGCAGGAGCATAGCCGCCGCCAGGGCCAGCAGCGCCGCCGGATACACCATGCCGATGTGCAGGATGCCCATGACCAGCGGGGCCATGAAATATGCCGCCAGAGCCAGGCACACAGCCGCCCCGGCGTAACGGACCGCCTTCATGTCAGTTCTCCGCGATGTGGTTGGCGATGCGCTGCATGATCAGGTCCAGGGCCACCAGGTTGTGGCCCCCCTCCAGCACCACGATGTCGGCATACTTCCGGGTGGGCTCCACGAACTGCTCGTGCATGGGCTTCACCGTGGTCAGATACTGGGTCACCACCGACTGCATGGAGCGGCCCCGCTCCTCCACGTCCCGCAGGGCCCGGCGGAGAATGCGCACGTCGGCGTCGGTCTCCACGAAGATCTTGATATCCAGCAGGTCCCGCAGCTCTTTATTCTGGAAGATCAGGATGCCCTCCACGATGATCACCTTGGCGGGCCTGATCTCCACGGTCTGGTCGGTGCGGTTGTGCAGCGCGTAGTCATACACGGGGCAGTAGATGGTCTGGCCCGCCTTCAGCTTTTTCAGGTCCTGGATCATCAGGTCCGTGTCGAAGGCGTCCGGGTGGTCGTAATTCTGCTTGCAGCGCTCCTCGAAGGAGCAGTCCTGCCGCTTATAGTAGTTGTCGTGGTGCACCACGGCGATATCGTCGCCGAACCGGGACACCAGGTGCTCCGTGAGGGTGGTTTTGCCGCTGCCGGTGCCCCCGGCGATGCCGATGAAGATGGTGTTCATATCTCTGCCTCCCGCATAAGCGTATATTCTGCATACATTATAAAAAACTTCCCGTCATATTGCAAGGGAACTTGTAAAAAAAGCATGAACTTCCAGGGATTTCAGTTGACGCGGCCCGGAAAAATGAGTATGATAATAGGGTATAATTTTCGCCCACTTTCGGCGTTTTCCAACGGAGGATATAGATCATGAAACTCATCAAGTGCCCCAAATGCGGAGAAATGTACTCCGACAGCTATAGAACCTGCCCCTTCTGCCAGGAGGACGAGGCCCTGAAGGGCCGGGCCGCCGCGCCCCGCCGCAAGGTCACCCGCCGCCGCCGTGCTCCCAGCATTCTGGGCCCGGCCATGGTGCTGGTGGTGGTGCTGGCCGCGGTGCTGGTGGGCGTGCTGCTGTTCGGCGGCAAGGGCAATGCCGAAAAGCCCGATGATCCCGCCGTGGTGGAGCCGGATCCCGCCCCCGCAACGCCCCTGACCCTGGACCAGACCACCCTGAACCTGAACCAGGCGGAAACCGCCGCCCTCACCGTCACCGGCGCGGAGGACGTCCTCTGGACTAGCAGCGACACCAACGTGGCCACCGTGGACGACACCGGCCTGGTCACAGCCGGAATCCCCGGCACCGCCACCATCACCGTCACCACCGCCGACGGCTCCCAGTCCGCCGCCTGCACCGTCAACGTGGCCACTCCCCTGCCGGAGCCGCCTAAGGAGAAGCTGGGCCTGCGCTCTATCTATCAGGACAAGGGCGAGACCATCAACGAGTTCTCCGCCAAGGTCGGCTCCACCGTCCAGATGCGCGTGGACGGCACGGAGCAGACCGTCACCTGGACCATTGAGGACACCAAGATCGCCACCGTGGACGCCAACGGCCTGGTCACAGCCGTTGCCAAGGGCAAGACCATCCTGAAGGCCACCGTAGGCGACCAGAGCGTCAGCTGCTTTGTCATCGTCAACTGAATCACCGTCTCTCCCCCGCCCCGCAGAAGTAGTCTGCGGGGCGTTTTTCTGCATTTTACCGGGATTTTACAAAACACGCCTTTCCGGCTTTACATCCGGCCCGTATCCTATGAACTGTACCGAGGATATCCAAAATCCGTTGAATCGAAAGGAGATTCTGAAAAAATGAAAAGGTTTCTTTCCATGGCCCTGTGCATCGTCATGGCACTGGGCATCCTGGCCGGCTGCGGCCAGAAGGGCAATGACACCCCTAAGAACGACGATAACAGCACCGCTCTCTCCGGCTCCGTGTCCACCAACGGCTCCACCTCCATGGACAAGGTCATCGGCGCTCTAAAGGAGCAGTTCACCATCGACAACCCCGGCGTCACCGTCACCTATGATCCCACCGGCTCCGGCGCCGGCATCGAGGCCGTGAAGAACGGCTCCGCCGATATCGGCCTGGCCTCCCGGGCCCTGAAGGACCAGGAGAAGTCCGCCGGTCTCCAGGAGACCACCGTGGCCCTGGACGGCATCGCCATCATCGTCAACGCCGGCAGCAAGGTTGCTGACCTGACCGTTCAGCAGATCGCCGACATCTTCACCGGCAAGATCACCGACTGGAGCGAGGTGGGCGGCGACCCCGGCGCCATCTCCTGCATCGGCCGTGAGTCCGGCAGCGGCACCCGCGACGGTTTCGAGTCCATCACCGACACCAAGGATGCCTGCAAGCTGGACCAGGAGCTGACCTCCACCGGCGGCGTCATTGAGGCCGTTGCCGGAAACCCCAACGCCATCGGCTACGCCTCCCTGTCCGCCGTGGAAGGCAAGTCCACTGTCAAGGCCCTCACCGTGAACGGTGTGGCCTGCACCGAAGCCGCCGTCCTGGATGGTAGCTACCAGATCCAGCGCCCCTTCGTGCTGGTGACCAAGCAGGGCGTAACTCTCTCCGCCGCCGCTCAGGCTTTCTTCGACTTCGCCACCTCTGCCGCCGCTTCCGACCTCATCAAGAACGCCGGCGCGGTGCCCGTGGCCAAGTAACCATCCCCGGGAATCCTCCCCTGACCCGAATCCCGGGCCAGGGGCCTTTCCCGTTCCGGACCAGAAAGGAACCGACTATGCGTTCAAAGAATACAGGGGCCCGCAAGGCCCTGGAAACCGTGATCCATCTGATCTTCCTGCTGTGCGGCATCGTGGCCGTGGGCTTTGTGCTGGTCATCAGCGTGTATCTGATCATTTCGGGCCTGCCCGCCATCCGCCAGATCGGCCTGTTCAAATTTCTGTTCGGCCAGGTGTGGGACCCCGCCAACACCACCACCGGGGCCCAGTACGGCATTCTTCCCTTCATCCTCACCTCCATATACGGCACCGCCGGGGCCATGGTCATCGGCGTGCCCATCGGCCTGATGACGGCCATCTTCCTGGCAAAGCTTGCCCCGCCCAGGGCCGCCGCCGTGATCCGCACCGCCGTGCAGCTGCTGGCAGGCATCCCGTCGGTGGTATACGGCCTGGTGGGCATGATCGTGCTGGTGCCCCTGATCCGCACCACCTTCTCCTTAGGCTCCGGAGCCTGTCTGCTGGCGGCCATCCTGGTGCTGTCCATTATGGTGCTGCCCTCCATCATCAACGTGTCGGAAACGGCCCTGCGGGCGGTGCCCCGGGAGTATGAGGAGGCCAGCCTGGCCCTGGGGGCCACCGCCACGGAGACCTATTTCCGGGTCAGCCTTCACGCCGCCCGCAGCGGCGTGGCCACCGCCGTGGTGCTGGGCGTGGGCCGGGCCATCGGCGAGGCTATGGCCATCATCATGGTGGCCGGAAACGTGGCCAATATGCCGGGACTGTTCCGGTCCGTCCGGTTTCTCACCACCGGCATCATCTCCGGCATGTCCTACGCCCCGGTGGGCAGTCTGTATCAGCAGGCCCTGTTTTCCATCGGCCTGGTGCTGTTCCTGTTCATCATGCTCATCAACGTATTTCTCAACGTATTCATCAAAAAGAGGAAGGAGGACTGACCCATGGAGCAAAAGCTGTCGCCCCGCCGCCGTCTGTATGACAGAGGGCTGCGGTTTCTGGTGTGGCTGTGCGCGGGACTGACCTGCGCCCTGCTGCTGTTTCTCATCGGCTATATCTTCTATCGCGGAGTGCCGGGCATCACCTGGCCCCTGCTGACCAGCCAGACCAGCTATATCAAGGACACCGTGGGCGTCCTGCCCAACATTCTCAACACCCTGTATATCATCGTGGTGGCCATGGTCATCGTCCTGCCCCTGGGCGTGGGGGCCGCCATCTATCTGACGGAGTACGCCGCCAACCGCCGCCTGGTGGCCGTCATCGAGTTTGCCGCCGAGACCCTGACGGGCATCCCCTCCATCATCTTCGGCCTGGTGGGTATGCTGCTGTTTGTGCAGCGGCTGGGCCTGAAGGCGGGCATCCTGGCCGGCGGCCTGACGCTGGTGGTGATGATCCTGCCCACCATCGTCCGCACCACCCAGGAGAGCCTGAAAACCGTGCCCCAGTCCTATCGGGAGGGGGCCCTGGGCCTAGGGGCCGGGAAATGGCACATGATCCGCACCGTGGTGCTGCCCGGGGCCGTGGACGGCATCGTCACCGGCTGCATCCTGGCGGTGGGCCGCATCGTGGGCGAAAGCGCCGCCCTGCTGTATACGGCGGGCTTCGGCCTGGAGCTGGTGGGCTTTATCAAGTCCCTGCACACCTCCGCCGCCTCCCTGACCGTGGCCCTGTATGTCTACGCCACCGAGGGCGGCGAGACGGCCCTGGCCTTCTCCATCGCCGCCATTCTGATGGTGCTGACCCTGCTGATCAACCTGTCCGCCTCCCTGGTGGGGCGGAAGCTGCGAAAGAAATGAGGCAATTTATGGAACCGATTCTTGAGGCCAAGAGCCTGAATCTGTGGTACGGGCAGAACCACGCCCTCCACGATGTGTCCGTCGCCATCCCGGAGCGCCAGATCACCGCCTTTATCGGCCCCTCCGGCTGCGGCAAATCCACGTTCCTGCGGACTCTGAACCGCATGAACGACCTGATCCCCTCCGTGAAGATCCAGGGCGAGGTGGACTTCCACGGGAAGAACATCTATGACGGCGGCGTGGACCCCACGTTGCTGCGCAAGCGCATCGGCATGGTGTTCCAGAAGGCCAACCCCTTCCCCATGAGCATTTATGACAACGTGGCCTACGGGCCCCGGACCCACGGCATCCGCAGCCACGCCAAGCTGGACGACATCGTGGAGCGCTCCCTGCGCTCTGCCGCCATCTGGGACGAGGTGAAGGGCCGGCTGAAAAAAAGCGCCATGGGCCTCTCCGGCGGCCAGCAGCAGCGCCTGTGCATCGCCCGGGCCCTGGCCGTGGAGCCGGAGGTGCTGCTGATGGACGAGGCCACCAGCGCCCTGGACCCCATCTCCACCTCCAAAATCGAGGACCTGGCCCTGGAGCTGAAGGAGCACTACACCGTGGTCATGGTCACCCACAATATGCAGCAGGCGGCCCGCATCTCCGACAACACGGCCTTTTTCCTGCTGGGCGAGCTGGTGGAGTTCGGCAGAACGGAGCAGCTGTTCTCCGCCCCCGCCGACAAGCGCACCGAGGACTACATCACCGGGAGGTTCGGATAATGAGAAGACAGTTTGACCAGCAGCTGGCGCTGCTGAACCGGGAGCTGATTGAAATGGGCGCCCTGTGCGAGGAGGTCATCGCCCTGGCCTCCAAGGCCCTGACGGAGGGAGACCCCGCCCTGGCCGCCCGGGTGGCCCCCCTGGACACCGAGATCGACCAGAAGGAGCGCACCATCGAGTCCCTGTGCCTGAAGCTGCTGCTGCAGCAGCAGCCGGTGGCCCGGGACCTGCGCCAGATCTCCGCCGCCCTGAAAATGATCACCGACATGGAGCGCATCGGCGACCAGGCCCAGGACATCGCCGGGATCGTCACCTTCCTGAAGGGCCGCACCGCCGAGCATGACGACATTCTCTGCCAGATGGCCCGGGCCACCATCTCTATGGTGACAGAAAGTGTTGACGCATACGTAAAACATGATACAATAAAGGCAGAGGCCGTTCTGGCCGCCGACGACACCGTGGACGCCTATTTCCGCCAGGTGAAGCAGGCCCTGATCTCCCGCATCGCCGCCGACCCCGCGGACGGGGAGTATGCCCTGGACCTGCTGATGATCGCCAAGTATTTCGAGCGCATCGGCGACCACGCCACCAACATCGCCGAGTGGGTGATTTTTTCCATCACCGGCCAGCACAAGGAGGGATAACCCATGATCTGGTGCGTAGAGGACGACGCCAGCATCCTTGATATTGAGGTATACACCCTTCAGTCCACCGGGTTCCAGGCCCAGGGCTTCGCCGACGGCGGGGCCTTCTGGTCCGCGCTGGAGTCGGCCCGGGAGCTGCCGGAGCTGGTGGTGCTGGATGTGATGCTGCCCGGTGTGGACGGTGTGGAGCTGCTGCGCCGTATGCGGGCCGCCCCTGCCACCCGTTCCATCCCCGTTGTCATGGCCACCGCCAAGGGCGCGGAATATGACAAGATCCAGGCCCTGGACCTGGGCGCGGACTACTATCTGACCAAGCCCTTCGGGGTCATGGAGCTGGTGTCCTGCGTGAAGGCGGTGCTGCGCCGGTGCGTCAGGCCCGCCCACCTGCTGCACCTGGCGGGCCTGGTCCTGGACCAGGACGCCCACACCGTCTCCTGCGACGGGCAGCGGGTGCCCCTGACCTATAAGGAATACGAACTGCTGCGGCTGCTTTTGTCCCACCCCGGCATGGCCTTCACCCGGGACCAGCTGATGGCCCAGGTATGGGGCACCGATTACTGCGGCGAGACCCGCACCGTGGATATGCACATCCGCACGCTGCGCCAGAAGCTGGGCCCCTACGGCAGTCTCATCCAGACCGTCCGCAACGTGGGCTACCGGCTGGAGGAACAAGAATGACCAAGAAAATTTTCCGCTCGTTTATGGTGTCCGCTGCCGCCGTGCTTTTAGCGGCGGTGGCCATCGTCATGACCTGCCTGTATAGCTATTTTGCCTCCGTGCAGGAAAACCAATTGCAGGATCAGCTGCAGCTGGCCGCCGCCGCGGTGGAAACCCAGGGCCGCGACTATCTGAACAAGCTCGCGGCGGACCGCTACCGCCTGACCTGGATCGCCCCGGACGGGGCGGTGCTGTGCGACACCAAGCGGGACGCCGAAAGCCTGGAAAACCACGGCGACCGCACCGAGGTGCGGGAGGCCCTGCGCACCGGCTCCGGCCACTCCACCCGCTATTCCAGCACCCTGCTGGAAAAAACCAGCTACTATGCCCGCCGGATGCCGGACGGCACGGTGCTGCGCATTTCCATCAGCCGGGCCACCGTGGGGATGCTGCTGCTGGGGATGCTGCCGGCCATTCTGCTGACGGCGGCGGTGGCCCTGATCCTGTCGGGCCTGCTGGCGGGCCGCCTGTCCCGCCGCATCACCGCGCCCCTGAACGCCCTGGACCTGGAGCACCCCCTGGAAAACGACACCTATGAGGAGCTGTCCCCCCTGCTGTGCCGCATCAACGTCCAGCGGCGGCAGATCGACAGCCAGCTGACGGACCTGCGCCGCCGGTCCGACGAGTTCCAACAGATCACCTCCCATATGCAGGAGGGCCTGGTGCTGCTGGACGACGCCGGGGCCGTGCTGAGCATCAACCCCGCCGCCTGCCGGATTTTCGAGGCGGACGAGACCTGCCTGGGCCAGGATTTCCTGACGGTGGACCGCAGCCGGGACGTCAGCGCCGCGTTGGCGGAGGCCATGACCTCCGGCCACAGCGAGGTCCATGTGCAGCGCCCGGGCCGCATTTATCAGTTCGATATCTCCCGCATCCGGTCTGGCGAAGACGTGCTGGGCGCGGTGCTGCTGGCCTTCGACATCACCCAGCAGGAGACGGCGGAGCAGAGCCGCCGGGAGTTCACCGCCAACGTCTCCCACGAATTGAAGACCCCCCTCCAGGGGATCATCGGCAGCGCCGAGCTGATTGAAAACGGACTGGTGAAGCAGGAGGACCTGCCCCGGTTCGTGGGCCACATCCGCCGGGAGGCCCAGCGGCTGGTGGCCCTCATCGGCGACATCATCCGTCTGTCCCAGCTGGACGAGGGGGACCCCCTGCCCTGGGAGCAGGTGGACATTCCGGCTCTGTGCCGGGACATTGCCGCCGATCTGCGGGACAAGGCCGAGAAAAGCCAGGTCAGCCTCACCGTGGAGGGACAGGACGTCCAGGCGGAGGGCGTGCGCCGTCTGCTGCACGAGACCATCTATAACCTCTGCGACAACGCCATCGGGTACAACGTCCCCGGCGGCAGCGTCCGGGTCACCGTGTCGGATGCCGGCGAAAACGCCGTGATCTCCGTGGCGGACACCGGCATCGGCATCGCCCCGGAGCACCAGTCCCGGATCTTTGAGCGGTTCTACCGGGTGGATAAGAGCCACTCCAAGGCCTCCGGCGGCACCGGCCTGGGCCTGTCCATCGTGAAGCACGCCGCGGCCTATCACCACGGAACCGTGCAGCTGGAGAGCCAGCCCGGCAAGGGCACCACCATCACCGTGACCATTCCCAAGAAAAAGCCCTGAAATAACCACAGCTTGGCCAGAAAGCGCAAGCTTTCCGGCCAAGCTGAAACGCTATTATAAGAGAGGTACCGCCTATGCTGCTGACTGCCGACATCGGAAACACCAACATCGTTCTGGCCCTGCTGGATGAGAAGGACCGGGTCGTATCCCAGTGCCGGGTCCCCTCCGGGGAAACGCTGCCGCCGGAGGCGTATGACGACGCCATCCGCCGGGTGCTGGAGGGCCGGACCGCCCCGGAAGGGGCCGTGATCGGCTCGGTGGTGCCCCGGCTGACGGCGGAGACCGCCGACGCCATCCGCCGGGTCACGGGGCTGGAAGCCTTCATCGTGGGGCCCACCACCCCCGCCGGGCTGGACATCGCCATTGAACAGCCGGAGACCCTGGGGGTGGACCTGCTGGCTGCCGACGCCGACGCTGCGGCGGAGTATCCCCTGCCGGTGGTGGTGTTCGACTTCGGCACCGCCACCACCGTCACCGTGGTGGACGCAGACCGCCGCTATCGGGGCGGCGTGATCCTGGCGGGGGTGAAGCTGAGTCTCCACGCCCTGTTTTCCGGCACGGCCCAGCTGCCGGATATCGCCCTGGAGGCCCCGGGGAAGGTCATCTGCTCCGTCACCGAGGACAGCCTCCAGGCCGGGGCCATTTACGGGGCCGCCGCCATGGCCGACGGCCTGCTGGACCGCATGGAGGAGGAGCTGGGGCAGCCCTGCACTGCCGTGGCCACCGGCGGCCTGGCCGGGGTCATCACCCCCTATTGCCGCCGGGACATCCGCCGGGACGACAGCCTGCTTCTGCGGGGTCTGGCCCTGATCTGGCGGAAAAACTGCGGAAATCGGTAAATTTTATCATATAGGAGGGACCTTATGGACCAGCTGCGACAGAAAAAAGGCTTTATCTGCGACATGGACGGCGTCATCTATCACGGCAACCGGCTGCTGCCGGGGGTGAAGGAATTTGTGGACTGGCTGTATCGCGAGGGGAAGAATTTCCTGTTTTTGACCAACTCCTCCGAGCGCAGCCCCAAGGAGCTGCAGCAGAAGCTCCGGCGCATGGGCCTGGACGTGGACGAACAGCACTTTTACACCAGCGCCCAGGCCACGGCCCGGTTCATCAGCAGCCAGGCGCCGGGTTGCAGCGCCTATGTCATCGGCGGGGCGGGGCTGATCATGGCCCTGCACGACGAGGGCATCACCATGAACGACGTGGACCCGGATTATGTCATCATCGGCGAGGGCAACAGCTATAATTACGAGAACATCCTGCGGGCGGTGCGGCTGGTGCTGAAGGGCGCCCGGCTCATCGGCACCAACAGCGACCTGACCGGCCCGTCGGAGGACGGCATCATCCCCGCCTGCCGGGCCATGATCGCCCCCATTGAGATGGCCACCGGCCAGAGCGCCTATTTCGTGGGCAAGCCCAACCCCCTGATGATGCGCACGGGCCTGCGGATCTTAGGGGTCCACTCGGCGGATGCCGTGATGATCGGCGACCGCATGGACACCGACATGGTGGCCGGTATCGAAACCGGCCTGGATACGGCGCTGGTGCTCTCCGGCGTCACCCGGAGGGAGGACATCGGCAAATTCCCCTATCGCCCCCGGCTGGTGCTGGACGGCGTGGGCGATATCCCCGGCCCGGCGGAACAATAAAAAATAAGCAATCAGCTTCCGGTTTTCGCCGGAAGCTGATTGCATTCTGTAATATTCGACAGAAAAATTGCGGCGCGTAATTAAAAGCTGAACACCACGCCCACCACGGCGGAGGCCAGGATGAACACGATGGGGTGCAGACCCTTGGTGGGCTTCACCCAGCGGGTCAGCACCAGGATCACCGCCGCCAGGGCCAGGGCCTTCCAGTTGACGATGGCCAGGCCCGTGGCTCCGGTGTTCAGCAGGGTGATGGCCACCACGGACAGGCCCGCCGCAGCCACCATGGCCGTGGACGCCGGGCGCAGACCGTAAAACGCCGCCTCCACATAGCGGTTGTGGCGGAAGGCCTTCAGAAAAGCCGCGATGATCAGAATCACGATGATGGACGGCGTCACCAGGCCCAGGGTGGAGATAATGGCCCCGGGAATGCCGCAGGTGACAAAGCCCACATAGGTGGCCATATTCACGCCGATGGGGCCGGGGGTGGACTCGCTGACCGCCAGCATATCCGCCAGCTGGGGCCGGGTGAACCAGCCGGTGCGGTCCGCCATATCGTACAGAAACGGCAGAGTGGCCAGGCCGCCGCCTACGGCGAACAGGCCGGTTTTGAAAAATTCGTAAAACAGCTGCAGATAGATCATGACCGCTTCGCCCCCAGATTCTTAATCAGCAGCCCCGCCACGGCTGCCGCCAACACATAGATAATGGGCGAGAGCTTGGTGAACACCGACAGTGCCAGGATCACCAGGAAGATCACCAGGCCCCACACGTCCTTCACCGCGCCCTTCCACAGCTTCAGCACGGCGTTGAAAATCAGCACGCACACGCACACCCGGATCCCGGCAAAGGCGTGCTGCACCCAGGCCAGATGGGAAAACGCGTCGATGACCCCGGCCAGGGCCGCAATGATGATAAGAGACGGGAACACCACGCCCAGGGTGGCCACGATGCCGCCGATGATGCCCCGGTGCTTCTGGCCGATAAACGTGGCGGTGTTCACGGCGATGACGCCGGGGGTACACTGGCCGATGGCAAAGTAATCGGTCAGCTCCTCATCGGTGGTCCAGCCCTTGTTCTCCACTACCTCCCGCTGCAGGATCGGCAGCATGGCATAGCCGCCGCCGAAGGTCATGACCCCCACCTTGGCGAAGGTCAGAAACAGAGAAAGCAACTCCTTCAACAAACACACCTCCTGAGATAAGCGAACAGCCGCCATTTTCCGGGAAAGACGGCTCCCGGCGATACTATACTCCATTCCCCGGCGGCTGTCAATTGCCGGGGGCGTAAAAAAAGCCGGAAGTATTGCAAATTGAACAGGCAATTTATCAGAAATTCCTTGCTTTTCTGACCAAAAAGGTATAAAATATCCGGGAAGATTTTCTGGGAGGACTGGATCAACATATGAGCAACCCCTATAAGACCCGCGAGGGCGGGGCCACCGTCACGGTGTTCGTGCCCTACGACTGCAACAACCACTGCCCCTTCTGCATCAACAAGAAGGAATATGCCGACTGCACCGGCTTCAGCCTGGACGCCATTCTGGACAGCATCCGCACCATGGACGCCATCACCCCCCGGTGCGACTTCGTGTTCACCGGCGGCGAGCCTCTGGCCAATCTGGAGGCCCTGCAGAAGATGCTGGACGCCATCCCCACCACCCACAAGGTGTATATCAACACCACCTTCCCGGTGCAGACCGGGTTCTATACGGCGGAGGAGATGCTGGGCTTTACCCGCCGCAACCGGGACAAGATCACCTGCATGAACGTCTCCCGCCACCTGGTGAAATATGTGGAGGAGAGCCCCGACCAGGTGCTGGGGCAGATCGCCTGTCCCACCCGCATCAACTGCGTGCTGTATAAGAAGTACCCGGCGGAGAAGCTCCCCCAGTATGTGGAGCGGTTCCTGCCCTACGGCATCCCCATCCAGTTCCGGTACGACTATACCGAGACCACGCCGGAGAACCTGTATGACCAGGACCATGACCCCATCCTGCAGGACCTGAAGCGGCTGTTCACCTATCGGGGGCTGGACGGCTGCCGCATGCGCAACGGCTTCCACTTCGAGTATAAGGGCCTGCACATGACCTATCACAAGACCCTGCCCTATTCCACCATTGTGGAGACCGGGGACGACGGCGTGACCTATGACATTCTGTACGACATCCTCATCAAGCAGAACGGCGAGATCCACTCCGACTGGACCGGCGTGAAGATGGACGTGGAGAAATACCGCCGCGTCACCTTTGAGCCCTATGACCTGCGGGTGCTGGAGGGCACCGTGGACTTTTGATAATACACCGGCAAGGCCCGGACGGCGAACCGTCCGGGCCTTGATTTTTGATAAGCCAGGCCCTGGGACGCGTCAGCGTCCCGGGGCCTGATTGTTACCTTACGGAACCCTTATGGAAAGGGGTCAGTTCAGGTGCTTTTTCCTGCCCAGCCACAGGGCGGCGGCCAGCAGGGATACGGAGGCCGCGGCCAGATACAGGGCCAGGTGGCTCTCGTCGCCGGTCTTGACGCCGGGCTGTTCGGGCTTGTAGTTGGGATCGGTCTCGCCGCAGTTGGTGCACTTGCCGTCCTTGTAGTCGTGGCCGGTGGCGGGGATGACCTCACCCTTCTTGACGGTCTCACCGCACACGGTGCAGACCTCGTCGCCGGTGTAGCCGTCCTCCGTGCAGGCAGCGGCCTTAGCGCCCACCAGCTGGGTCTTGTGACCAGTGGCGGGGATGACCTCGCCCTTCCTCACGATCTCCTGGCACACGGTGCAGACCTCGTCGCCGGTGTAGCCGTCCTCGGTGCAGGTGGCGGCCTTAGCGCCTACCAGCTGGGTCTTGTGGCCAGTGGCGGGAATAACCTCGCCCTTCTTCACGATCTCCTGGCACACGGTGCAGACCTCGTCGCCGGTGTAGCCATCTTCCGTGCAGGTGGCGGCCTTAGCGCCTACCAGTTGGGTCTTGTGGCCCAGGGAGGGCAGGGTCTCGGTGCGGGTGTCGGTATAGTTCTTGCCGTCCAGGGTCACGGTGGCGGTATAGGTCCGGACGCCCTCGGTGGAGCATCCGGGCTGGGTGGTGACCTCGCTGGTGATGCTGGCGGGCAGGACCTTCACATGGCCGGCATCCCGGGCGCAGGCGAAGGAGGCCTCGGCGGCGCCGTAGCCGGTCCAGGTCCACACAGGCTCGCCCCAGGCGTGGCCCAGCGCGGGCAGGACCTCGGTGCGGGTGTCGGTATAGTTCTTGCCCTGGAAGGTCACCGTGGCGGTATAGGTCCGGACGCCGGTGCTCTCGCAGGAAGCGGGGGTGGTGATTTCGCTGGTAACAGCGGCGGTGACCTCCTCCACATGGCTGGCGTCACGGCTGCAGGTAAAGGTAGCCTTGGCGGACTCGTAGCCGGTCCAGGTCCAGGCGGCCTCGCCATAGTCGTGGCCCAGCACGCCGATGGTCAGGGCCTCCAGGGTGGTCTCGTTCTTGCCATCGGCGTCGCTGAACAGCTTGCCGCAGACGGAGCACACCCAGTGGGCCTTGACACCGGTCTCCTCGCAGGTGGCGGGGACCTCCGCCACGGCGGTGAGGGTATGGCCGTCGGCGCAGGGATCGGTCTGGCCAAAGGTCATGGTCACGTTGTCGATGGCGAACATGGCGTCGGTATACTCATAGACCTGGTTGGCCTTCTTATAGAAGTGGAAGGCGAACTGGGCATTGTCCGTGCAGAAGGCGGCGGGAACGGCAACATGGGCCGTGCCGTTGTACCAATAGCCGGAAATTTCGCCCAGATCGGCGGCGTTCCAGATGGTGGTCCAGGTCCGGCCGCCGTCGGTGGTGGCCTCCACGGTCACGGAGCAGTAACGGCCGATGACATACTTGAACAGCAGGTAATCAAAGTTCAGCGTAGGCGTCTTGCCGGTGAGGTCCACCACCGGGGAGATGAGGTACTCATCCTGCAGCTTGTCGCTGCCGCCGGCCATAGGCAGCAGGGGCTTGCGGATGCCGCCCACGCTCCAGTCGCCCCAGGTATCTTCATAGTAATCCATGTCGATGCGGGCCTGCTTGGTGGAATTGAGCTTGGTATTGGTGCCCTTGTACCAGGTATAGGGGCTGTCGGTACGGGTGCCCTTCACGGTCCAGCCGTGGCCGGGGAAGGTCTCGGACTCGAAGTCGTTGTCGAACTGCACGTCGGAGGCCGTCTTGGTGAACAGGGCGGCGATGGTGTGGTTGGCGGTGACATTCTCAAAGGTGTAGCTGTCCACAACGCCCACGCTCTGGCCGTCCACCAGCACGTCGGCGATGGCATAGCCCTCCTGGGCGGCGATGGCGAAGGTCTGGGACGCGCCCTCCTTCACGGACACCTCACCGGCGGGGGTGATGGAGCCGCCCTCACCGGCGGTGGCGGTGATGGTGTACTTCTGGGCCACGGGGCCGTCCTCCACCGCCATCAGCTTCACGTTGTCGATGGCCAGCTGGCCGGTAGTGTCCTCATTGGGATGGACATAGCGGAAGGCAAACTGGACGCCGTCCACATTGTACTCGGCGGGCACGGGAACCTCTGCGCTGCCGGAAATGATGTAGTTGCTGGCCTGCTGGCCGGTATAGCTGTCCTGGAAGTTCCAGATAGCGTTCCACGTCTTTCCGCCGTCGGTAGAAGCTTCCACCGTAGCAGTGAAGGTCTTGTTCTTGATGCCGTACTCGCCGTAGGCGAAGTCGAAGGTCAGCACGCCGTCACGGGTACCGGACAGGTCCACAGCCGGGGAGATCAGGCACTCATCCTGTGCACCCTTCCAGTCGTTGCTGATGTAAGCGTGCTTGGAATCATTGCCCTCGTTCTTCCAGTTGTAATAGGTATACTGCTTCCATGTGCTGCTGGTATCCTGCACCTTCACGGTCCAGCCGTGGAAGGGGAAGCTGTCGCCGGCCACGTCCTCGAAGTCGTTCTGGAACATCACCACGGGGACGTCGGGAATCTTCTCGAAGGCGGCGGACACGGCATAGCTCTGGTCCATGACCAGGGTGTAGGTGCCGTCCGTCACGTCCACGGTGCGGCCGTTGACCTTCACGGAGGCCAGCTGATAGCCCTGGTCCGGGGTGAAGGTAACGTCCACGGCCTGGCCGGAGACATAGGTGGTCTGACCGGCGGGGGCCACGGTGCCGCCCTCATTGGCGGTGGTGGTCAGGGTGACGGTGTCGCTGCTGCCGCCGGGGGCGGTGAGCTTGACGTTGTCCACGGCCAGAGGACCGGTTTCGTGAGTGGGATTCACATAATGGAAGGCGAACTGAACGCCGTCCACTGCATACTGGGCCGGGATAGCCAGCTCCTTGCGTCCGGAAACAACGCCGGACTTCTCGCCATTGTAGCTGTCGAAGAAGTTCCACAGAGCGGTCCAGGTCTGGCCGCCGTCAGTGGATACCTCCACGGTGGCTGTGTAGGTCTTGTTCTGTGCTCCGTAGTAGCCGTAGCCATAGTCGAAGGACAGGGTTGCTTCCTTGCCGGTCAGATTCACCGCCGGGGAGATCAGATACTCGTCCTGCGCGCCGCCGTTCCAGTCATCGGAGATATAGGCGTGCTTGGTGTCGTTGACATCCTTCCAGTTCCAGTAGGTCTGCTGCTTCCAGGTGTAGCCGTTGGTGTTGACACCCTTCAGGCTCCAGCCGTGGAAGGGGAAGCTCTCACCGGTCACAGATTCAAAGTCGTTGTCGAACAGCACCACGTCGCCGGACGGCTGAGCCTTCTGGAAGGTGGCGGAGATGGTGTGATCCACGCCCACCCGCTGGAAGGTGTAGTAGCTGATGGGGCCGAGATCCGTGCCGTCCACGTTGACGTTGACGATCTCATAGCCCTGGGCGGGGGCGATGTCGAAGGTCTTGCTGGTACCCTTCTTCACCAGGGTCTGACCGGCGGGGGTGATGGTTCCGCCCTCACCGGCGGTGGCGGTGACGGCCACATAGTTGTCCCGCTCCTCGGCGTACAGCTGGACGTTGTCCATAGACAGGGTGGAGCCGCCCTTACCGGTGTAGACAAAGGCGAAGCGCAGGTCCTTGCTGTTTTGCAGGCTCTCGGGGATGGTCACCTTGGCCTGGGTCTTGGTCCAGGCGGTGAACAGGCCGGAATCCCGCTGCAGGTTCCAGATCTCCTGCCAGTTCTCGCCGCCGTCGCCGGAGGCCATGACCTGCAGGTTGCAGTGCTTATACTCCACGGTGTACCAATAGGTGGTGTAGAAATCGAAGACCATGTGGACCTCGGTATCCACGCCGCTGATATCGGTGGTGCGGGAGATCAGCCACTCGTCCTGCTGGTTGTCGTCGTCATGATCCACGGCGGCCATGTAGTCCTGGTCGCGGTACCAATGGTTCATGGAGCTGCTGTGGCTGACGGTGCTCCAGTCGTCGGGGAGCCACTTCTCGTTGAAGTTCTCGGTCCAGAGGATGTTGGTGGGCGTGATGGTGCCGTGATCGTCGGGGTTGCCCTTGGCGGTGACTGTATACACCTTGGAGTTGCCGGCGTAGTCGTGGACGATCATGCCGAAGGTCTCGCCGAAGCCGGTGATGTCATACTCCTTGATGTGGCTGGTGACGCCGGGCTTGTCCTCGCCGAAGCCCTGCATACCATAGAGCATCTCGCTGTTCTTGATGTTGTAGAACACCACGGCCGCCACATACTGGTTATCGGACACGTCCAGGCTCAGATAGTACCGGCCCTCGGACTCGGTGACCTTCAGGTTGTCGGCATGAGGCTCCTCGGTGTCGATGGTGATGGGGAAGGACCAGGAGTGCTTCTGGTTGGTCCCCACGCCGTCGCCATAGGGCAGGGTGGCCTCGATGGTCACGGTGGCCTTGGTGTTGTTGGGCAGCTTGGCGTTGTGGGAATCGGTGCCGTACCAGGGCTCGATGCCGTCATATTCGGCGTCCACACCGGCGGGCACAATGCGGTAATAGTCGTAGCTGTAGATGGACTTGCCCACATACTCGCAGTCCTTGCTGTAGTACACCTGGCCGTTGGCGCCGGTGATGGTATACTTCAGGCTCTTGGTGTTGCGCAGCAGGCCGGTGTAGATACCGGTGAGGCTGTCCATGAAGTCATCGTTGTTGGGGGAAATGGCGTTGCGGTCCGCCAGATACGGAACGGTGGTGTAGTTGTTGTCACCCAGATAGGTGTCCACCGTGTTCTCGCTGGAGGAGGAAAAGGCGGTGTTCATGTACGCCTGGGCCTGGCTGGCGGAGCCGTCCAGCGTCTCCCAGTAATCGGTGGAATCCATGATGGGAGCCTTGGTCCAGTCTCCGTAGAAGGCCAGGAACGGCAGGCCCAGGTCAATGGGATCGGTCAGGGCGCTGCCGTCGGCGGCCACCTGGGTCAGGGTCACGAAGCCCTCCACATAGCTGCCGTTGGGGAACTGGGCCAGCATCTTCCGGCCCTCGTCGGTAACGGTGACGGTGACGGTGACGTCGGCGGTCTTGCCGGGAGCCACGGACACGCGGTTATTCTCGCAGTTGGTGGTGAAGGTGTGGGGGAGCAGCCGAGAGCTTCCGCTGATGGTGGAAAACTCCTGCCCGCTGCCGTTGACATAGGCCTCGGTGGTATCGGTCAGCACCAGGGGGGTCACGTCGTAATACAGGGTGTCGCTGCCGGTGTTGTGGACGGTGAAGGTCATGGTGTACACGCCCTTCATGGCGGGATCGTCCTTCAGCTCCAGCTTGGGACGCTCCATGCCCTCCACAGACAGATAACCCCGGGTGTTCACGGCGTCGTTGATGCTCATCAGGCCAGCGCCCTGCTTCCGGGGGGAATAGGGCACGCCGTTGTCGTCATAGATCACATGGGCGGTGCTCATGAGCAGGGTGTCGGTCATGTGCTTGCGCTGGGCGCCGGTCATGCTGTTGTCCCGGGCCTTCAGGGCCTGCTGGACGATGGCCATGCCGCCGGCCGCGTGGGGGGAGGCCATGGACGTGCCGTCCATGCTCTCATAGCCGCCGGGCACGGCGGCATAGATGCCCGCGCCGGGGGCGGTGATCTCCGGCTTCAGGGTCAGCTCAGGGGTAGCGCCCCAGCTGGAGAAGTCGGCCATGCCATAGGTGGGGGATTCCACCAGGGCGTCGGCGGAGGCCACGGACAGGGTCTTGGCCTCCTGCTGCTTCATGTATTCACCGGCGGCCTGGGAGATAAACGCGCAGGGGATCTTCCAGTCGGTGATGGACATGTACAGCATGCCGGGGACGTTGTTGTACACCAGCATGCCAATGGCGCCGGCGTTGGCGGCGTTGCGCTCCTTCTGCTCATAGTACATACCGCCGCCCCGCTGCACCAGGGCGATCTTGCCGGTCAGGTCCAGGCCCGCATAGTCCTCCTCCGCGCCGTAGTTGGGAACCACCACATACTCGATGGAGCCCCGGGCGGACAGGCCGCGGAAGGGCTTGGCGTTCTCGTCCTCGCTGATGGTGGCGCTGTCCTGATAGGCCAGGTTCTTGCCGCCCACGGTGACATAGGGGCCCTTGACCATGCCGTTGGACACGGCGGCCACGGACAGGGACTCGCCATAGGTGGAGGGCTCGCTGACCAGGCCGTAATCGGGGTTGGAGGCCAGGGCCTTGCCGCCGAAGGCGTCGCCATAGGCGGCGTTATAGGCGTTGCCCGCGGCCACAGCCAGGGACACGCCGCTCTCGCCGGTGCGCTCGAACACGTCCAGCAGGCTCTTGGTGAAGGCGTCCTCGCTGTCATAGTCGATGTAGCCGCAGTCGGAGCCCAGGCTCAGGTTGGCCACGTCCACGCCCAGCAGGATGCAGTCCTCCAGAGCGGCCAGAATGTCCGCATAGGACGCGCCGCCGGTGGACTTGAACACGTTCATGTTGATGATCTGGGCCTGGGGCGCCACGCCCATGACGGCATCGTTGACGCCCACATTACCGGCGGCGGTGGAGGCCACATGGGTGCCGTGGCTGCCCTTTTCGCCGGGATTGCCGTCCTTATCCTTGTCGCCGTAGTCGAACTGGAAGGGAATCTTGGCGCTGTAGTACAGGTTGGACACGCTGATGCCCTTGATGATGCTCTCCACCTGGAAATCATAGGTCTCCAGCAGGGTCCGGAGCTTTTCCTGGGTCAGGGAGGGGCTCTTGGGGGCGGTTTTGAAGATCTCGTGGCTCATGTCCACGCCGGTATCCAGAATGGCCACCAGCATCCCCTCGCCGGTGAAGCCCGTGGTATTATAGATACCGCCGCCGATCATCCGGTTGCTGTTGGCGGTGTCGGGCAGCAGCTCAAAGGTGGGGGAAATGAAGGCGGACTGCACGCAGTCCAGCTTCCGGATGGCCTTGTACTGGCCATAGGTCACCGTGGCGGAAAAGCCGTTGAGCAGGGTGGTATACTGCCGCTGGGGCTCCACCTGCCCGTCAATGGCCCGATTGATCTGGGCCAGGGCGCTCTTCTGCGTGCGCAGCAGGGCGTTGACCTGGGCCCGGGAATCCGGGTCAGCCACGGAGTCGTCGACCACCACGATGATCTCGACTTCGTCGTTGTCGTCGAGCTTCGCGGTGTTCTCCATCTGAATTTTTTCGCCGTTTTTCTGGCCGCTGCGCAGGACCTGGCGGGCGATATCGTTGGCGATACCGCTGACCGTGGTCTCCTGCAGGGAGGCGTTGACCTCCTGCTCAGCTGCCTGGGCGAATGCCGTCACCGGCAGGGCGGTCAGGATCATCAGAACCGCCAGAGCCAGTGCGCAGCACCGTTTGATAGCTGTCATCTCGTTCCTCCTATAAAATATCTTATCCGCCGATGCATAAAGTTCGGCGTGATTTATGTATTATATCAGTTTTGGGGCTTTAATGCAATAACGCAATGTACAAATATCAGCTTGTCAAAAAAGTCTTTTTGACAAGCTGACTGCCCCAAAAGCCGAAAGGCTTTTGGGGCAGTATATTGTGTGAAAAACGTCAGATAAAGTATTTTTTCCGGCAGTAGTGATACGGTGTGTCGGGAACGGCGGCGCGGCCATAGATGTTGGCGGCAAAAACCAGATCGTGGATGGCGATGCCGTAGTTATACACCAGGATGCGCTGGACATTGTCCGTGCGGCCAGGGGCAGCGCCGTTGAGCACGTCGGTGACGTTGGTGGTGACGGGGGCGAAGTGGTCGAAATACCTGAAGCCCCGGATCTGCTCAATTTCGTCGGTGAACACCCGGTCGAAGAACAGGTCGCAGTTCTGGAAGCCCATGGTGCAGATGGGGATCACCGTGCAGCCCTCCTTGAAGTATTCGTCGGTGACGAAGTTCTCCGTGACCTTGGTAATGGCGGAGATCACCAGGTCAGAGCCGCCGATGACCTGCTCATAGGTGTCGCACAGGACAAAGTGCACGTCCGGGTCCTGGCGGAACAGATTCATGATGCGGTTTTCGTGGCCGTGGTAGCGGATGAGCTTCAGGGTAATGGGGCGGCGGTCCCCCTCCGCCCGGAGGGAGGACACGAAGGCCCGGATGCACACGGTCATGATGTTGCCCAGGCCGATGAGACCCACGGTTTCAAAGTCCGGCCGGGTGAACAGCCGGGCGGAGTGGGCGGCGGAGATGCCGGTGCGCAGGGTGGTGATGTACTCCCCGTCCATCAGGGCCTTGAGAATGCCGGTGTCGGACTCGTAGAGCAGGATGTCGCCCATCATTACGGAGCGCTCCTCGCCCCGCTTGATGCCGTGGCGGCCGATCATCTTCACCATGGCCAGGTTGCCCCGCTCACAGATGCAGGGCATGACGTTGTAATAGTCGCCGTCCTGCTGGGAGATGTGAATCTTGGGGGGCAGGGTGTAGCCGGGTTTTTCCCGCAGGGCCTCGTCCACCCAGCGGATGAGCTCGCTGTCCGGCGTGCCGGCGGCGATGGCCTTCACGGCCTGAAAATCAAGAACCTTCATGGGAATCCTTCGTTTCTTATCAGCTCAGAATACGCTCAGGTCCAGCCGGGCGGACAGCAACTCCAGCGCCCGGATACCGGCCAGGCTGTTGCCCTTTTCGTCCAGAGCCGGTCCAAACAGGCCAACGCCCATGCGGCCGGGGACCACCGCCATGATGCCGCCGCCTACGCCGCTTTTGGCCGGAACCCCCACCCGGATGGCGAAGTCTCCGGACCCGTCGTACATGCCGCAGGTCATCAGGTTGGCGTTGACGAACCGGCCATAGGCCGCCGGGAACAGCCGCTGGCCGTCCGGCAGCTGGCCATGGCAGGCCAGCACGCAGCCGATGCGGGCCAGGTCCGCCGCGCTGACCCGGATGGAGCAGGCCCGGAAATAGCAGTCCAGCAGCTCCTCCACATCGCCGCGGATCAGGCCGTGGGCCTTCAGCAGATAGGCCAGGGCCCGGTTTTTGGAGCCGGTGGCCTTTTCGGAGTGATAGACCTCCTCGTCCAGGTCGATTTTCTCGTTGGCGGCCAGGCGGCGGATGAAGTCCAGCAGCCGGGCAAACCGCTGGTCATAGGTCTCGCCCCCCACCAGCTGGCACATGAGGATGGCCCCGGCGTTGACCATGGGGTTCAGGTGCTTGGCCAGCAGGGCGTTGTCCGCCACGTTGATGGCGTCAAAGGGCTTGCCGGTGGCCTCCACCCCCACATGGGCCCGGACGGTCTCCCGGCCGTTGTCCTGCAGGGCCAGCAGAAGCAAAAGGGGCTTCATCACGCTCTGGATGGTGAAGCAGCGGCGGCTGTCGCCGGCCTCCACCATGTTGCCGTCCTTGTGGAACACGGCGATACCCAGGCGGTCCGGGTCCTGCCGGGCCAGCTCCGGGATATAGGAGGCCAGGGCGCCCTGGCCGGTGTACGGGCGGCACTCCTGTAGGATCTGCTGCAGCAATTCTTCCATATCGGCTCCTTCACCCGCGCGAAGGCAGGATTTTTTGATACAATAGGTAATTTTTCTGTCGGATATTACGATCAGTAGTCGACTTTCATCAGGCACAGGCCCTCCGGCGGGGCGGTGGGCCCTGCCAGGCGGCGGTCCCGGGCCTCCAGCAGGGCGGGCATATCCTCCGGCTGCCGGGTCCCCCGGCCCACCTCCAGCAGCGTGCCCACCAGGATGCGCACCATATTCTGCAAAAAGCCGGTGCCGTGGAAGGTGAACACGATGCGGTCCCGCTGCCGCACCACGGTGATGCTGTCCACCAGCCGGACGGTGGATTTTTTCATCCGGGGATTGCCGCAGAAGCTGGCGAAGTCGTGCTGTCCCTGCAAATATGCCGCCGCCTGCTGCATCCGCTCCAGGTCCGGGTGAAAATCCAGCAGGGTGACATACTTTCGGTCGAACACCGGCTTCACCGGCCCGTCGAAGCACACATAGCGATAGGTTTTGCCCAGGGCCTTATACCGGGCGTGGAACCGGGGGGCGGCCTCCTTCACCTCCCGGACGGCGATGGCGTCGGGGAGATAGCGGTTCATATAGTCCCGGATCTCCTCCGGGGACAGGTCCACGTCCAGCTGGGCGTTGGCCGCCATGGCCCGGGCATGGACTCCGGCGTCGGTGCGTCCCGCGCCGGTGATCTCCACGGGACTGCCCTGGAGCCGGGTCAGCACGCTCTCCAGCTTCCCCTGGATGGTGTCCCGCCCCGGCTGGCGCTCCCAGCCGAAAAAACGGGTGCCGTCATAGGCGATGATGAATTTATAGTTGCGCAGCATATGGAATCACTCCGTCATGATCTTCAGGATCACCCGGTCCGTCTCCTTCATGCCCTGAGAGGCCAGGATGCCCACGTTGCGGATGGTCTCCTCCACGTCCCGGCCCACGATGCCGTCGCCGGGCTGGAAGCTGTTGCCCCGCAGGTACATATTGTACCCCAGAATGCCGGTTTCCACACCCATAGCGATCTTGCTGGCGCAGCTGGCCTTGGCCCCGTCGCAGATGCACCCGGAGATCATGGCCACGGCGTTGGTGATGGTCTGGCAGATGCCCTCATACCCCGCGCCCCGGAGCCAGGCAATGCCGCAGCCTGCCCCCACGCCGGCGGACACCGCCCCGCAGTAGGCGGACAGGCGGCCGATGCCGGTTTTCTGGTGGATGGTGATCAGGTCCGACAGGCACACGGCCCGCAGGATGGTCTCCCGGTCCCGGCCGGTCTGCTGGCCGTAGCGCCACACGGGGACGGAGGCCGTGATGCCCTGGTTGCCGGAGCCGGAGCAGATCACCACCGGCATCTCGCAGCCGTTCATCCGGGCGTCGGACCCGGCGGCGGCCCAGGCCCGGGCCTGGGTCTCCACGTCGCCGCCGGACAGCAGCAGGGTGGAGCCGATGTTGGCCCCCCAGTCCCCCCGCAGGCCCTCCCGGGCGATGGCGGTGTTGCATTCGAGCTGCCGGCCCACGGAGTCCTCGATGCGGGAGACGTCCACCGTCTCGGCAAAGGTCAGGATATCCCGGACGTTCAGCACGCTCTTGTCCTGCAAATTGTCCTCGGCAGAGTCGGAGTGGGGCTTTTCCAGCAGGACCTCCCCGTCCCGCTCCACATAGATGATGTTGGTGTGGTTGTTGGCCACATGGACCACGGCCCGGTGTCCGTCGCCGGTCCAGCCGGTGAGCCGGATGTCCAGCATCCGGGGGGTGGGCGGGCAGTCGATGCGGATGTCCGTGCTGTCCAGGTATGCCTGAATGGCGGGGACGTCCGCCTCCGTCACATGGGCGATGACCTGGAGCCGGGCCTCCGGATCCCCGGCCACCATGCCCACGGCGATGGCCGCCGGAAGGCCCCGGCGGCCCCCGGTATTGGGCACCACCACGGACTTGACATTTTTCAGGATGTTGCCGCTGACCTCCACCAGAATGCGGCAGGGCCTCTGCCCCAGCACCTGGCGCAGCCGGGCCGCGCAATAGGCCACGGCGATGGGCTCCGTGCAGCCGGTGGCCAGCTGAAGCTCCTCACGCAGGATGGTACAGAATGCCTCCTCTTTTCTCTCGTCCAACATGATCGCAATTCCCTTTCGTCCCATATATTTTCCCGGCACACGCCGGTGAATTCCCGTTTTGTCTCACGCCTGGGGCACGTCGTCCTCGCTGTCGATCCAGTCCTGCACGTCCACCACCTGAAACTCCGTGGGGGTATGGCGGATCACCACCCGCTCCAGGCCCGCGTTGATGATGTGGCGGCGGCACATGGGGCAGGAGGTGGCGTCCGGCAGCAGCTCCCCGGTCTGGGCGTTGCGGCCCACCAGGTACAGGGTGCCGCCCACCATGTCCCGGCGGCTGGCGGAGATGATGGCGTTGGCCTCGGCGTGGACGCTGCGGCACAGCTCGTACCGCTCCCCCCGGGGAACCTGCAGCCGCTCCCGGGTGCAGTAGCCCATGTCCACGCAGTTGCGCCGCCCCCGGGGCGCGCCGTTGTAGCCGGTGGAGATGATCTCATCGTTTTTCACGATGATGGCCCCGTACACCCGGCGCAGACAGGTGGCCCGTTCCAGCACCGTCTGGGCGATGTTCAGATAATAGTTTTCCTTGCTGATGCGCTGCATGATGCTTCCTCCCGGTGGTTTTTCCTGTATTGTCCCCCATTATATACGATTTTGTCCGCCGGGGCAACAGAATCTTCCGAAAAAAACGTTGACGGAGGGGGCGGGCTGTGGTATCATGAACAAACTGAAAACTCTGTGAGGGAGTAGCAAGCGGATTCTTTGTCCGCAGCACGTCAACATACTGGCCGCCTGGCGGCCTGGCTTGCTTTAATTTGCGAGACTCATGTATCACTGCCGCGGGATGCATGGGACTCGTCTGTCTGTTCGCCTTCGAGCCCAGACATGGCCCCCGGCCATGTCCGGGTTTTTTCATGGAATTTTCACGAAAAAAGGAGAAACGAACATGCAGTGGAATATCCTGTTCTTTTTCAACAGCGTGCTGCTGGGGGTGGGGCTGGCTATGGACGCGTTTTCCGTGTCCCTGGCCAACGGCCTCAACGAGCCCCACATGTCCCGGCGGCGGATGCTGGGCATTGCCGGGGTGTTTGCCGCCTTCCAGGCCCTGATGCCCATGACGGGGTGGATCTGCGTCCACACCATCGTGCAGTATTTCCGGGCCTTTGAAAAGCTGATCCCCTGGATCGCCCTGGCCCTGCTGGGCTTCATCGGCGGGAAAATGCTCATCGAGGGCATCCGGGGCGGCGGCGGAGACGACGACGCCCCCAGACTGGGCCTGGGCGCCCTGCTGGTGCAGGGGGTGGCCACGTCCATCGACGCTCTGTCCGTGGGCTTCACCATTGCGGAGTATGACTGGCTCATGGCCCTGGTCTGTTCCCTGATTATCGCGGCGGTAACGCTGTGCATCTGTCTGGGGGGCCTGGTGCTGGGGCGGAAATTCGGCATGCGCCTTGCCGGCCGGGCCCAGATCCTGGGCGGGGCCATCCTGATCTTCATCGGACTGGAAATCTTTATCAGCAGTATGCTGTAAAAACTAAGGAGGAACAACACAATGCTCGTACCCATTCTTCTGTTCATCGTGGGTCTGGTGCTGCTGATCAAGGGCGGCGACTGGTTCGTGGACGGGGCCACGGGGCTGGCCCACCGGTTCCATGTGCCGGAAATTCTCATCGGCGCCACGGTGGTCTCCATCGGCACCACCCTGCCGGAGGTGATGGTGTCCGCCACCTCCGCCGTCAGCGGCCACGGCGAGATCGCCTACGGCAACGCCATCGGCTCGGTGATCTGCAACACCGCCCTGATCGCGGCCCTGACCATCGCCATCCGCCCCTCGGAGGCGGACCGCAGGAGCCTGCGGACCCCGGTAATCTTCTTCTTCATCGCCGCCGTGTTCTATGCCGCCATCGCCTATACCAACGGGGCCTTCACCCGGCTGGCGGGCATTGTGCTGCTGGTGATGTTCGTGGTGTACATGGTCCTCACCGTGCGCCAGAGCTTCCGGGACACCGTGCAGGCCGGCGGCGCGGACGAGGCCATTGACGGCACCCCCTCCATGGGCAAGGACATCCTGCTGCTGGTCATCGGCGCGGCCTTCATCGCCGTGGGAGCCAACCTGCTGGTGAACAACGGCACCCTCATCGCCCAGGGGCTGGGCGTGCCGGAGTCCGTCATTGCCCTGACCTTCGTGGCCCTGGGCACCTCCCTGCCGGAGCTGGTCACCGCCATCACCTCCCTGGTAAAGGGCCACAGTGCCCTGTCCCTGGGCAACATCGTGGGGGCGAACCTGTTTAACCTGGTGCTGGTCAGCGGCCTGTCCACCACCCTGTCCCCCTTCCAGGTGCCTCAGGAAAAGACCATCGCCGGGTACAACGCCTCCCTGGTGGTGGATATCCCCCTGATGATGCTGGTGATGCTGCTGCTGACGGTGCCCGCCCTGGCCAGGGGCAGGCTGTCCCGCTGGCAGGGCATCGTGCTGCTGGTGCTGTACGCCGGCTTCTGCGCGTTCCAGTTCTGCTTCTGAGTCTTGAATAAACCAACGCACCCCCGGCGGGATTCCGCCGGGGGTGCGATTACTTATTCGGTTTTCAGGCGTTTTCCGCGATATAGCGGGCCACATACACGCCGCTGGCGCTGGCGTGGGACAGGGAGTGGGTCACGCCGCTGCCGTCGCCGATGACGAACAGGCCCGGGTGGCAGGTCTGGAGGTTCTTGTCCAGCTGGACCTCCATGTTATAAAACTTCACCTCCACGCCATAGAGCAGGGTGTCGTCGTTGGCGGTGCCCGGGGCGATCTTGTCCAGGGCGTAGATCATCTCGATGATGCCGTCCAGGATGCGCTTGGGCATCACCAGGCTCAGGTCGCCGGGGGTGGCGGACAGGGTGGGGGTCACGAAGCTCTCCTCAATGCGCTTGGGGGTGGACCGCTGGCCCCGGATCAGGTCGCCGAAGCGCTGGATGATGACGCCGCCGCCCAGCATGTTGGACAGCCGGGCGATGCTCTCGCCGTAGCCGTTGGAATCCTTGAAGGGCTCGGAGAAGTGCTTGGCCACCAGCAGGGCGAAGTTGGTATTCTCGGTGTGCATGGCCGGGTCCTCATAGCTGTGGCCGTTGACGGTGACGATGCCGTTGGTGTTCTCGTTGACCACCGCGCCCTTGGGGTTCATGCAGAAGGTGCGCACCCGGTCCTGGAACTTCTCGGTGCGGTAGACGATCTTGCTTTCATACAGCTCGTCGGTCAGGTGGGCGAACACCTCATAGGGTAGCTCCACCCGGACGCCGATGTCCACCCGGTTGGACCTGGTGGCAATGTCCAGCTCCCGGCACACCTGCTCCATCCACTTGCTGCCGCTGCGGCCCACGGAGATGACGCAGTAGCGGCCGTCGTAGCTGCCCTTGTCCGTCACCACCCGGTAGCCGCCGTCGGTGCGCTCCACGGACTGCACCGGCGTGTCGAAGTAGATGTCCATCTTGTCCTTCAGCCGGTTATACAGGTGCTCCAGCACCACCAGGTTCTTGTCCGTGCCCAGATGGCGGACGGAGGCGTCCAGCAGGTGCAGGTCATTCTCCAGGCACAGCTTCTTGATGGGGGTTGCGCCGGTGGAGTACAGGTGGGTCCCCTCGCCGCCGTTTGCCACGTTGATTTCGTCCACATATTCCATCAGCTCCAGGGCCTGCTTTTTGCCGATGTATTCGTGCAGGGTGCCGCCGAACTGGTTGGTGATGTTGTATTTGCCGTCGGAAAAGGCACCGGCGCCGCCGAAGCCGTTCATAATGGCGCAGGTGGGGCACTTGACGCAGGACTTCACCTTCACGCCGTCAATGGGACAGTGCCGCCGGGCCAGGGCGTGGCCCGCCTCAAACAGGGCGATCTTCAGGTCCGGCCGCTTCTCCAGCAGCTCATAGGCGGAGTAGATTCCGCCGGGGCCTCCGCCCACGATCAGCACATCATACTGCATAGTCATTTCCTCCTGATTCACATAGTCATACATATATAGTATACCAGTTATTTTCCGCGGCAGCAAACAGATTTTGCTTATGGCAGGGTTTAGCTTCTCTGCACACGCAATAACTGCATTTGGCAAATCGCACTGTTTTTTTGATTAATTGTGTTTGTAATTGACAAAAGCAAATATATATGCGATAATATTTTATATAATTATTGCAGAAAGGAGGATCTGTCGTTTACTTATATTTTCACTACTTCTGCGCGTGAAATTGAAATGGAGGTTATATATGAAAAAAAGATTATCTATTTTCCTAATTTTCGTACTTCTCTTTTCACTATCCTCTACAACTGTTGCCTCGGCTCTTCCGAACAAAAGTGAACTGCCCGGTCTCTATGCGGCCGAAGATGGTGATATGTTCATTTTACAATCCGAAGACCGAGATGCGACGATAATTACAAATGATACTCACCATTCCATGACAGTTTCAATTAAGTATTCTCATAATCCGGATACAGTGTACCAGTGGTATATTTCTGATTATCCAATGCCCTTTGAGCCATCTAGTTCCGCATTTTGGACGGACATTATTGCTTATGCGGAAGATCACATCAGTCAAGCGGAGGAAATCATTTTCGTCAGCAACACACCATCTGAAATGCATAATTCCATTCAGCCATTCAGTTCTGCGGGAGCAGATATTTATCCGCAACTCGTGAAGTACGTTGGCACATCGCCCTTTGAAGACATCATAAGGTATAGTACGACCATGGACGGAAATACTGTACGGGTTTATGAGGACATGAGGTTTGAAGTGCGCTTTTCACAGAATAAGAGTTGGTCGACTGCAGTATTTGTGTCAACTCTGATTACCTCTGTTTTGGGACTGATTGTGACAAATACTATTGTGCAAGCCATTTGTACTGCATTTAACGTCGTTGTAAGTGTGTATGCTTCCATTGCAGCCGGATCGATGAATTGTTATACCTGTACAGCAATATTTTCACGTTATGTTAATGTTAACAGTTCCGAGTATCCCTATAACATGACCATAAGAACGGTTTCATACGAGGCATATGAAGATGCCTCACCCTCTAGTACGAGAAGAGCAGAGATCGATAGCGGGTCCAGGACTACGAGTTATAACAAGAGTGAAAGTTACTATCAGAATTGCTATGCACAGGCACTGGATGGCTATAACGTTTACAAGAGCGTTGGCCCACGTTCCTAGGAGGTTGCCTATGTGGAGTCCTCTGCAAAAGTATACCGTCCAACAGTTCAGGCGGGGTATGCTTCTTCAATTGATCAACATTGTGCTTTGCACATTGTCCCTTATCTTCAATAATACCTACTTTCTCGTTGCGCTGGTGTTTACCTGCAACACGTGGTGGCTGCTACGCTGGCGCAGATACTGCGGCCTTCTTTTCCCGCTGCTGAGCTATCCCTTAGCCATGTATGCCACCGTGTCTCACAACGTCTTCCCGGCCATCCCCGCTGTTCTTGGGCTGAACGTCTGCTTTCTCATCTATTCTGCGATCATGCTTCTGCTGTTTCGATCTGAATTCAAGGATGAATCCGATCCGGCCTGAGCTATATGGGGTGCTTCCAGTGAATCCCGGCAGCCTTGCTGCCGGGATTTTTATTGCTATGCTCCCCCCGTTATGGTACAATAACCCCAAAACGTATAAGGAGGGGCTGTCTATGAGCCGCGCCGATGAAATATTTCAGCAGAACTGCCGGGACATCCTGGAAAACGGGGTGTGGGACACAGACCAGAACGTCCGCCCCCACTGGGAGGACGGTACCCCGGCCCACACGGTGAAGAAATTCGGCATCGTCAACCGCTATGACCTGCGGCAGGAGTTTCCCATTCTCACCATCCGCCGCACCTATTTCAAAACCTGCATCGACGAACTTCTGTGGATCTGGCAGAAGAAGTCCAACAACATCCACGACCTGCGGGGCCACATCTGGGACAGCTGGGCCGACGAAAACGGCTCCATCGGCAAAGCCTACGGCTATCAGCTGGGGGTGAAGCACCAATACCCGGAGGGGGCGTTTGACCAGGTGGACCGGGTGCTGTATGACCTGCGGCACAACCCCGCCTCCCGGCGGATCATGACCAATCTGTATAACTTCCAGGACCTGCACGAGATGGCCCTGTACCCCTGCGCCTATTCCGTGACCTTCAACGTGTCGGGCCGGACCCTGAACGCCATTCTGAACCAGCGCAGCCAGGATATGCTGACGGCCAACAACTGGAACGTGGCCCAGTATGCCGTGCTGGTGCATATGATGGCCCAGGCCTCCGGCCTGGAGGCCGGGGAGCTGGTCCACGTCATCGCCGACGCACACATCTATGACCGGCACGTCCCCCTGGTGCGGCAGCTGCTGGAGCGGCAGGGCCGCCCGGCCCCGGCCTTTGTCATGGACCCGGAGGTGACGGATTTCTATCGCTTCACCCGGGACAGCTTCCGCCTGGAGGGGTACGACCCCCTGCCCTTTGACGAAAAGATCCCCGTGGCCATATGATTTTCCCCGCCCCACAGGCTTTTTTCTTGACCGAAAATGGCCTGTGGGGTATAATGGTCTTAACGCAAATTCGGAGGCGATGGGATGAAAAAAATCGTTCACAAACCGGCTGCGCCGCTGTATGCGGCGGCGGCCGCATGGGTGCTGTATGCCCTGCTGTTCCCCCTGTACCGGCCGGGGCACTTTGTCATAGCCCTGGCGGCCTCCGCCGTGGTATACGGCATCGCCCGGCTGTTCTGCAAGGACATCGTGGAGGAGGTGCCCCAGGAGCCGAAAACCACCGGCAATCCGGAGCTGGACCAGATGGTATCTGAGGGCCAGGGGGCTCTGGACGAAATGCGCCGCCTGAACGACAGCATCCAGGACGCGGCCATCAGCGCCCAGATTGAACGGCTTTCCCAGGTGTCCGGCAAGATTTTTCAGCAGGTGCAGAAGAATCCCACCCAGCTGCCCCAGATCCGCAAGTTCATGAGCTACTACCTGCCCACCACCCTGAAGCTGTTGCGGGCCTATGACGACATGAGCCGCCAGGGCGTCCAGGGGGAGAACATCACCGGCACCATGGAGCGGGTGCGGGGCATGATGAGCACCATCGTCACCGCCTTCGAGCGGCAGCTGGACAGCCTGTTCGGCGACCAGGCCCTGGATATCTCCACGGATATCACGGTGCTGGACAACATGATGGCCCGGGAGGGCCTCAGCGACGACCCCATCCACCGCACCCAGGCAAAGCCTGACGACGGCCCCCAGGACGACGGGATCCAATTGGAGCTTTAAGACACCATTACTCATAAAGGAAGGACGATTACCATGACCGATAACATGACCCCTCAGCTGACCCTGGACCCCACCGCCGCTGCCGCCGAGGCAGTGCCCACCCTGACCCTGACTCCGGAAGCCCCGGAGGCCCCCCAGGTGGAGGAGGAAAAGAAAATCGAGCCCGTGGAGATGGACGACAAGCTGCTGACCGACGCGGAAAAGAAGGCGGTGGAGGATTTCTCCCACAAGATCGACATCCGGGACACCAACATGATCCTGCAATACGGCGCGGCGGCCCAGAAGAGCGTGGCGGGCTTTTCCGAAAACGCCCTGAACAGCGTCCGCAACAAGGACCTGGGCGAGATCGGCAAGGACCTGAGCCAGCTGGTGGTGGAGCTGAAGGGCTTCGGCGAGGAGGAGGAAAAGAAGGGCCTGGCGGGCCTGTTCAGAAGGACCGGCAGCCGGCTGGAGACCATGAAGGCCCAGTACGGCAAGGTGGAGGCCAACGTGGACAAGATCGCCCAGAGCCTGGAGCAGCATCAGATCACCCTGCTCAAGGATGTGGCCATGTTTGACCAGATGTATGAGCTGAACCTGAAGTATTACAAGGAGCTGACCATGTACATTCTGGCCGGGAAGAAGCGGCTGGCGGAGGTGCGGTCCACGGAGCTGGAGGAGCTGCGCAAAAAGGCGGAGCAGTCCGGCCTGGCGGAGGACGCCCAGGCCTATAACGACCTGGTGAACCTGTGCAACCGGTTTGAAAAGAAGCTCCACGACCTGGAGCTGACCCGGATGGTGTCCGTGCAGATGGGTCCCCAGACCCGCCTGCTGCAGAACAACGACACCCAGATGATCGAGAAGATCCAGTCCTCCCTGGTGAACACCATTCCCCTGTGGAAGAGCCAGATGGTGCTGGCCCTGGGCATGGAGCACAGCCGTCAGGCCACCGCCGCCCAGAACGCCGTCACCGAGATGACCAACCAGCTCCTGCGCAAGAACGCCGACACCCTGAAGATGGGCACCATCGCCACCGCCAAGGAGGCCGAGCGCTCCATCGTGGATATCGAGACCCTGCAGCACACCAACCAGCAGCTGATCTCCACCCTGGACGAGGTGATGAACATCCAGAAGGAGGGGGCCGAGAAGCGCAAGGCCGCCGAGGTGGAGCTGGGCCGCATCGAGGGCGAGCTGAAGCAGAAGCTGCTGGAGCTCCGGGGCTGATGCCCGCACACAGACTTTCCCCGAAAGGACCGGTGGCGTCACCATGAAATTCTATCAAAAACGGGGCTTTGCGCTGGTGGTGCTGATCCTGGCCATCATCGGCTCCGGCGTTTACGGCATCAGCAAAAAGCCCGCCGCCCTGCCGGAGGTGTCCTATTACAACTGGATCTGCGACGAGGCGGGCCTGCTGGACCAGGAGACCCGGCAGACCATCCAGGACTATAACACCGCCTGGAACAAGCAATATTACGCCGTGGTGGCGGTGGCCGCCGTGGACGATATCCGGGGCTGGTCCAGCGAGGACTACGCCCGGGAGCTGGGGGCCAGGTGGGGCCTGGGAGCCAACGATATGCTGCTGCTCCTGGTCAAGGGCGGCGACTGGTATGTGGCCTGCGGCGACAACCTGGCGGACCTGATGACCGATACCCAGCAGACCAAGCTGAAAACCGCCCTGGACACCCCCTATTACAGCGGGAATTACGCGGAGGCGGCGGTGGCCTTCTTCCGCCAGAACGACGTGGTGCTGTCCCAGACCCTGGGCCGCACAAATACCGGCGGTCAGTCCCCGGCTCCGGGCCAGCGCTGGCAGGAGCCTGCCGGCGCCTCCGGCGTCAGCATAGCCGGTGTGGTGCTGCTGATCGTGTGCATATTCGTGGTATGGGCGTTGCTGGACCGTATGCGCTACAACCGCTATCGTCGGCGTCCGGCTGTGATGGGCGGGCCGGTGTACTATCCCATTTTCTGGGGCCGTCGGCCCCGGGCGCCCCGGCCTCCCCGGGGTCCCAGACCTGTCTCTTATACACATCTGACGCTGCCGACGAC
>ERZ1027243.179-NODE-179-length-32858-cov-6.409139_pt1 | contig 32858 bp, 28 predicted proteins | sample MGYA00519243_ERZ1027243 | MGnify/ENA primary metagenome ERZ1027243 (study PRJEB26926, sample SAMN06164727) | human gut metagenome | biome: ENVO:00009003; feature: ENVO:2100002; material: ENVO:00002003 | host: Homo sapiens | place: USA | collected 2012 ...
ATTATCTGTACAAAAAATACCCCCTCTGTGTCTAAAATAAGTTTACCACTTCAGATTACCTCATGCAGGAATTTTGGCTTTACATAACGTACAATCATTGGCGGTGTGCGCAGCGTTGTTTCGGCAAAGCGCGGCAGCTTGCTGCTGGCAGGCAGCTGCAGGCTGCGTACCTTGTCCTTGCTGTTGACGAAGCGGGCGCTGGCAGCGCCGGTCTGGCCGTTGACAACGATGACGAAGCGTTCGCCGGCGCTGTTGTCGGTATAGTCAACATAATAAATCGGCAACATGATGTCAGCTGAATGCTTGCGGAGATTGCGTGCCCATTTTTCAATCTTAACATTTTGTAAGCCGTAATTTTCGCTGAGCCTGTTGCAAAGCTGCTCGTTGATCATGCGGTCAAGATATTTTTGTACCGGGAAAAGATTGCTGCGGGTGGTGATATGCACGTCACCCTCCAAAAATACAGGGTCGAAGGGGGCGAATTCATCAAAGTTCCAGGGAGCAACCATATCGACGGCGTTTTCGTCAAAGACATAGGTTTGCGGATATACCCAGTTTAAAACCTCCTGATAAATTTCGCAGTCACCCTTGTTGCTGGAGATTTGCGCTTTGACGCGCAGGTCTGCCAGCGTATAGGGAGTATAGAAGGCGGTAAATTTTTCCTTAATGGCCTTTTCCGCACCCTTAAAGGACATCGGCTCGCGCTTCATCAGCAGCTGCGCTCTGCCGAAGGCTTGCTCCTTAGTGAGCTTGAAGGGCAGGGCGATGGATGGGTAGCTGCGGGAGCCTGCGCCTATGAGCTGGTCCTTGTTGTAGCCGCCGGCCTTCAGCTCCTCCTGCGTCAGACGGTGACCGCAGTATTCGCAGGTAAAAATAGTCTGCGTGGATTCGCCGGTAACATCGGCACCGCAGAGCGGGCAGTGCAGCTTGATGGTGTGGCTTTCTTCGTAAACCTTGGTGCTGAGGGCGCTGAAAACGCCCAGCTTATCTTCGATGCTTTGGGTGTTGTTTTTGAGCATCTCCGGCAAGGGCTCCATGAAGTATACGTGTCCCAGCTTCACCAGTCCGTTGACAACCTCTACAGGCTTATGGCGATACTTGATTTCGCTATCAAGAATATTTTCGCTGTTCGGCCAAGGCTCCTTGTTGCCGCAGAAGGAGCAGATGAAGCTGGTGCTGGCAGCGTCGGAATACATGGTGCCGCCGCATTTTTCGCATTGTATAGCACAACATTCGTCGTTTTCTTTAAACATAGGAACATCTCCCTTCCTTATCTTGCCTTCATTATAGCGCAAAAAGAGTGTCAGCGCCCCACCCGAAAGGGGAATTTTGGGTAGGTTGGGGTGAAATATTATCCTTGAATGATAATTTTCGGATTACAGGAAAAATTTATACAGATTTTCAATATTCAGATATTTCTTGAAATATATTGAGAGTTATTAGCGGACAGCTTGTTTTTCAAACCGTATAAGTACTGTTTTGCTTTATATAAGCCTGAGGATGAAGTGCAGCAAGTTATATTATTATCGGCCTTTTTATTTAAAGTTTTCCTCCCTTCCTACCCTAAATCAGCCTTTCGGGTGGGGACAAGCTGCTAAAAATACGCTATGCTATCATCAGAAGAATAGCAAAAGGCGGTGAGCAGCATGCGCAAACAAAAAAGCAATAAGCTGAGAATTATTCATCTGCTGTTATTGGCAGCGCTTCTGCTGCTGACAGCAAAGCTGATTTATGCCCAGGTGCGGGGAGGCGATAGCATGGGACGTATAGAATGGACGGGTATGCAATTATACAGAAACGGCTCGAATTATGATTATAGCTATAATTATGCGCTGCGTTTGGACGCTAAAAGCGGGCAGATGCTCTATGACTGCAGCTTTAAGGCTCCGGCAAATCTCAATGACGAAATCTGGCGCTGTGAGCTGGAGAGCGTGCCTGTGACGCGTGAGGAGCTTGTGCCTCTTGATGCGCTTATCCAAGGACTGCCGCTGGCACCGCCCAAGGAACCTGAGCCGGTAGATGATGATTTGCTTGTCTGTGATGAAACCATGGAGATTTTTGATGTGTGTATCGCCAACTATAAGGATAGAAGCGTCAAGAAGCTGACGGCGCCTTTGAGCGGGGAGCAAAGAGCGGAGCTGCAAAAGCAGTTTCTGCAGCTTTACCTGAAGGCTAAGGACAGAGCTCCGCTTCGCAATTAAGCCTTAACAAAGGCGGTGAACGGTATGCACAGTAAATTATGGAAAATCACCAAAATACTGCTAGCGGTGCTTGTACTGCTGACAGTTAATATAGGTTGTGCGCCGGTACAAGGAGAAGATAAGATGACACACGTAGAATGGTCCACTTTTTATATGAGCCGGAACCATCAGTTCCGCACCCTGTGCTACAGGTTTGAGGCTAATTATGATCCTTTTAAGAAAGGGCAGGGTACCTTCAGCTGCTTTTTTTGTCGATAAAAAGGGCGAAAATTGCCTGCTGTCGTCGGCAGAGGTGACAAGTGAGGATTTGGCAGAGCTGGATGCTTTTATCCAAAAACTGCCGCTTACGGAGCAGGAGCAAAAGCAGACGGATATGCTGTTTGCGCACGATGCGACGACCACGGAGTTTTATATTACTCTTGGCAGCTATAAAAATAAAAACAGACGCAAGGTAAGGCCACAGCTAAGCAGTATGCAGCAGGATGAGGCAATGGATATTTTAAAAAGGCTGTATGTTAAGGTGAGCAAGAGAGAAGGGAAATAGCGCCAGATACTTGGAGTTTAGAGAACCGCCGTGAGGCGGTTCTTTTTGTGTTTATGTGTATGGATGCTATACGAAGAGAAAGGCTTTCCTTGGGGAGAGCTGTCACCTGTAGGGCGACTGAGAGGGGTTGGGGTTATGTATATGTCTTATTTTGCTGTAACCCCTCTCCGTCATTGCTGCGCGATGCCACCTCTCCCTAAGGAGAGTCCTTATTGTTTTGCTGTCTAATATTTTAAAAGCTGCTTTTTCCTAAAAATATCCCCGCAAGCACTGCCGAAGTGCCTTACTCAGTGTACTTTGCTCAGTAAATGTGTTATAATAAAACAGGTTATTTGTAAAAATAAAACGAGTTTTTATAGGATGGTGAAAAAATGAAAGTTTCTGCTGAAGACGTAAAGCATATCGCACAGCTTTCCCGTTTGACTGTTCCCGCTTCCGAGATGGAAGTATTCACCGAGCAGTTCAACCAGATTCTTAACTATGCCGACATTCTTGAAAAAATTGATACCGCAGGTATCGAACCTACCCCGTACGTATTGCCGGTAAGCAATGTACTGCGTGAGGACGTTGTCAAAGAAGGCGTATCCCACGAGGAAGCATTGAAGAACGCTCCTGCTGTTCACAATGACGGCTTTAAGGTACCGCGCGTAATCGAATAAGAAGGAGGCAAACGCTGTGGATTTGTATAAACTTACTGCGCACGAGCTGCATGAAAAGCTCGTCAACAAAGAAGTAAGCTCCGTCGAATTAACTAACGCTGTTATTGCGCGTGTCGACGCAGTTGAAGACCAGGTTAACTCTTATGTAACCCTGGATAAAGAAAACGCTCTGGCACAGGCTGCCAAGGTTGATGCTAAGATTGCCGCAGGCGAGAAAATCGCTCCGCTGGCAGGTATTCCGGGCGCAATCAAAGATAATATCTCTACTAAAGGCCTGCGCACTACCTGTTCCTCCAAAATGCTGGAGAACTTCATTCCCGTATATGACGCACATGTTATCAAAAACCTGCGCGCTGATGAAACCATTTTCTTGGGCAAAACCAACCTGGATGAATTTGCTATGGGCTCTACCACCAAAACCTCTCATTTCGGTGTAACCCACAACCCATGGAACCTGGACCGCGTTCCCGGCGGCTCCTCCGGCGGCAGCGCTGCTGCTATCGCTGCAGGCGAAGCTATCTGGACTCTGGGCTCCGATACCGGCGGCTCTATCCGTCAGCCGGCATCCTTCAACGGCTGCGTTGGTATTAAACCGACCTACGGCCGTGTATCCCGTTATGGCTGCGTAGCATTCGCATCCTCTCTGGACCAGATCGGACCTATCACTAAAGACGTAACCGACGCTGCTCTGGTACTCAACACTATCTGCGGTAAGGACGAGATGGACTCCACCTCTCTTGACGTAGAGGTTCCCGACTTCACCAAAGCACTGGTAAATGACGTTAAAGGCCTGCGCATCGGTCTGCCGAAGGAATACTTCGGTGAAGGCGTTGATGCTAAGGTTAAGGCTGAAATCATGAAGGCCGTTGAAAAATATAAAGAGCTGGGCGCTGAAATCGTTGAGGTTTCCCTGCCGCATACCGAATATGCTGTAATCACCTATTACATCATTGCTCCGGCTGAAGCTTCCGCTAACCTGGCACGCTTCGACGGTGTTCGCTACGGTTACCGCAATGTAGATGCAACCTCCGCACCGGAAATGACCACTATGAGCCGCACCGAAGGCTTCGGCCAGGAAGTACGCCGCCGTATTATGCTGGGCACCTACGTACTGAGCAGCGGTTACTATGATGCATACTACAACAAGGCTATGCAGGTTCGTACCCTTATCCGCCGCGACTTTGAAGCTGCGTTTGAAAAATGCGACGTGCTGTTGACCCCGACCTCTCCGGTTCCTGCTTACGGCATCAACGACGAGATGGATCCGCTGACCATGTACATGTTGGACGTAACCACTATTCCGGTAAATATGGCCGGTCTGCCGGGTATTTCCATTCCTTGCGGCTTTGCTGATGACGGCATGCCTATCGGTATGCAGCTGATCGGCAAGGTTCTGGACGAAGCAACCATTCTGCGTGCTGCTTATACCTTTGAACAGGCAACCGAATATCATAAAGTATTCGCACCGCTGGGAGGTAACAAATAATGACTAAATATATTACCGTTATCGGCCTGGAAGTTCATGCCGAGCTGAAAACCAAAACTAAAGCATTCTGCAGCTGCTCCACTGCCTTCGGCAGCCTGCCTAACACCCATGTATGCCCGGTTTGCCTGGGTATGCCCGGTGCACTGCCTGTGCTGAACAAGCAGGTTGTTGATTTCGCTATCAAGGCTGGCCTGGCGCTAAACTGCGATATCCAGAAATACAACAAATTCGACCGTAAAAACTACTTCTATCCTGACCTGTCCAAGAACTATCAGATTTCCCAATTTGATAAACCTATCTGCCTTGGCGGTCATATCGACATCGTTGTTGACGGCGAGCATAAACGCATCGGTGTTACCCGTATCCACATGGAAGAGGATGCAGGCAAGCTGAACCACAGCGGCGCAACCATCAGCACCTCCGATTCCTCTGCAGTTGACTACAACCGTGCAGGCGTACCGCTGATTGAGATTGTATCCGAGCCGGATATGCGCAGTGCTGCCGAAGCTCGTGCTTACATGGAAAACTTGAAAGCAATTCTGGAATATACCGATGTCTGCGACTGCAAAATGCAGGAAGGCAGCCTGCGCTGCGACGCTAACATCTCCATCATGCCCGAAGGCGCTAAGGAATTCGGTACCCGTGCCGAAATCAAAAATCTGAACTCCTTCCGTGCTCTGGAGCGCGCTATCAACTATGAAGTTGAGCGCCAAAAAGAGGTTCTCGAGGATGGCGGCCACGTTGTTCAGGAAACCCGTACCTGGGATGAAGCTAACGGCGTAACCCTGTCCATGCGTTCTAAGGAAGAAGCACATGACTATCGTTACTTCCCTGAGCCTGACCTCGTTCCGGTACAGCTGGACGATGCCTGGATTGAGCGTATCCGTGAAACTCTGCCGGAGCTGCCGGCTCAACGTCAGGCACGCCTGATGAGCGAGCATGGTCTGCCGGAATATGACGCTTCCCAGATCGTTTCCACCAAGGCTATGGCTGAATACTTTGATGAAGCAGTTAAGACCGCTAAGGACAGTAAAGCAGTTTCTAACTGGCTGCTGGGCGATGTTTCTGCTTACATGAACAATGAAGGCATTACCATTGCCGATTTCAAGGTAACCCCTGCACACTTAGCAGAGCTGGTTAACCTGATTAAAGACGGCGTTCTGTCCAGCAAGCTGGCTAAAAAGGTATTTGCCGAAATGCTCAAAGAGGACGAAGCTCCGAAGGCTCTCGTTAAGAAGCTCGGTCTGGAGCAGGTTAGTGATGAAGGCGCTATCCTTAAGCTGGTTGAAGAAACCATTGCTGAGAACCCGCAATCCGTTGCTGACTACAAGGCTGGTAAGGATAAAGCTATCGGCTTCCTCGTTGGCCAGATTATGAAAAAATCTCGCGGCAAGGCTAACCCGGGCATGGTTACCAAAATGCTCAAAGAAAAAATGCAATAAGGCACGCCTGTCCATAAAGCACCACCTGCTTCGCTGAGTGCGAACCTGATGTGTATAATGGCATGAGCTGTATGCGTAATTTTAAGGCTCCCCGTCTGAACGGCAACGTTCAGGAGGGGGAGCCTTTTTGGGTGCCGGCACGATGAGTTCCTCAAAAATTTACACATAGCTTGCGCAAACGCTGTATAATATTTATGTAAAGCAAATGAGGAGGTTTTTGTTATGACTATGAAAAAAATCAACGCCTTTGAGCAAGGCGAAGCAATTTTAAAGACTCTGTCCAAGGGTGCCTTTCTTACTACTGCTGCCGACGGCAAGCAGAACACGATGACAATCGGCTGGGGCAGCCTGGGCTTTAAGTGGGGACAGCCGACCTTCACCGTTATGGTGCGCCAAAGCCGTTATACCAAGGAGCTGATTGACGCTAATCCGGAATTTACCGTCAGCTTCCCGGTAAAAGAAGGCTTTGCCCAAGCACTCGGTCTGTGCGGCAGCAAGTCCGGCCGTGATCTGGACAAGTTTGCTGCTGCAGGCTTAACTACGGAAGCAGGCGAGAGCGTCAGCATTCCTGTTATTAAGGGCTGCGGCCTGCATCTGGAATGCAAAATTGTAGAACACTACACCATGGCGGAGGACAAGTTCGACAAGGAACTGGGTGAAAAATGGTATGCCAACAAGGACTGGCACACATGCTATACCGGTATCATTACTGCCGCTTACGTAGAGGAATAACAGGCGAAAAGCTATAACAAATGTAAAAACAGCTGCCGCTTAGCGGCAGCTGTTTTTAGTAGTGCGCGTCAACGTGCGTTGCCGCGTAAAAAGTGGTCGGTAATTATTCTTGCTGCTTCTTCGTCCGTCATATCGGCAGCAATATCGTCGCTTTGGTTAAAAATGCTCATGGCTACACCGAAGAAAACAAACTTAGTGGTAATCTCCGGCACGGTATCCTCCTTCAGCAGGTTGTCCTGCATTGCCTTAGTAATCAGCTGAGCTAAAATATTATATTCATCATGCAGGATTTTGTGATAGCGCAGGATGCGTTCAATCGTTTCCTCACTCAATTTTACAGAATTATAGCGGGGAACAACCTTAAAGCCGTCACCGTCAGAATTAACTCTGCAGCCATTGGTGCCGCCGAGCATTTCAAAGCAGATAATCTGCCACAGAGTACTGTTGGCAACGTAAAAATGCACCATTACCTCAAAATATTTTTTGAGCTTTTCCTCAAAGCTGTCTACGCTGTTGACAGCCTGGTGCAGCTTTTCTAAAAAAGGTGCATTTTTATCGGCAACCAGCTTGTAGAAAAGGTGCTCTTTATTGCCGAAATATTTATAGACAGTTCCTTTGCCTACGTCAGCTAGGGCTATTATTTCATCGAGCGTAGCCTTTTCATAGCCATGCTGCGAAAAAACTTCTTCCGCTGCCTGCAAAATCCTTATATCCTTAGGTAATGACGTGTCTATTGCCACTATGAAACCTCCAACTATCCTAAATAGGAAATTTTTTCGTACATTTATTACATTTATTATACCTTTTTATGCGGATAATTGCTAGTGAAGTTTACATGTTTTATCAGCCGGAATTTTACTTTTCGTGACAAAATAAAAAACCCGCTCGCCGCGGGCGTTTTTATTTCGCGTAACTGCTGTCCGGCCCCTCAGCCGTCAGTGCTTTGTGCTTTTAGCATTTCCAAAAGTCCCCTCAATTGGCCGCTTCCACGAACCACCTTCTCTGTTTTTACGGTGGTGATGCGTTACGCGATTAAGCACTATTTTATTTACGGATTCTCTTACACTAATGTATTGTATCTGCAGTGATCGGAGAAACAAAAAACAACAACGGAAACAGACAGCTTGCGCTGTTCCAACTCCGTTGTTGTTTATGATGAAATTATACAACCAATGTCCATGGTTGTAAACAATTTTTTTGTAAAGAGCGTTAAATTTTTCCTGAGCCTGTTGCTACTGCAACAAAAGTTACAGTTTTAAAGCATTTTCAGAATTAAAAGTCAAACTTTTGACCTGTCAGCAGTTCATATGCTTCGATGTATTTGCCGATGGTTTTGTCGATAACATCCTGCGGCAGCTCGTAACCTGCATCCGGGTTAGCACTCAGCCAATCGCGGACAAACTGTTTGTCATAGGATGGCTGGCCTTGGCCAACTTTGTAGCCTTCCAGCGGCCAGAAGCGGGAGCAGTCCGGGGTAATCATTTCGTCACCCAGTACAACCTCGCCGTTCTCGTCCAGACCAAATTCAAATTTGGTATCGGCAATGATGATGCCGCGCTCCAGAGCATAAGCAGCACATTTTTTGTAGATAGCGATAGTGTAGTCACGCAGCTTCAGAGCATATTCTTTGCCACGGCCCGGATACAGTTTTTCCAGGATTTCGATGCTTTGCTCTACGCTGATGTTTTCGTCATGGTCACCGATTTCAGCTTTGGTGCTGGGGGTGAAGATAGGCTCAGCCAGCTTTTGGGATTCCTGCAGGCCTTCGGGCAGCTTAATGCCGCAGATTTCGCCGGTTTTCTTGTAGCTGTCCCAACCGCTGCCGGTGATGTAGCCGCGAACGATGCATTCGATAGGCAGCATGTTCAGCTTTTTGCATTTCATGCTGTTGCCTGTGAATTCGGGTTTCTGGAAGAATTCGGGCATATCTTTGGTATCAACGGAAATCATATGGTTAGGAACAATGTCTTTAGTCAGATCGAACCAGAATTTGGAGATCTGAGTCAGCACAGTGCCTTTTTTCACAATCATGTTTTTCAGAATATGGTCAAATGCGGAAATACGGTCAGTGGCAACCATAATAATGCTGTCACCAACATCATACATCTCACGAACCTTGCCGGATTTAAACGGTTTGTACTCTTGCATTTTAATGCCTCCTAAAAATTTCTCAACAAGTAAATGCAGGCTCAGTGCCGGAATTTCTTGTCAGTGTTAAGTTTGTTATATTTTATGGTAATATCATAGCACAGTCCAACGAAAAAGTCGAACGTTTTTCGTGTTTTAACAAATATTTTTCGGATTATTTTACATCCTGCGGCAAAAGGCCGTCCAAGCGCAGCATATCGGCAGTGACCAAAGGCTGTCCCAAACGTCTCCCCGGCACAAATGTACCATGGCAGTCGCTGCCACCGCTGATAAGCAGACCGTGCTTTTTGCAATGCTGCAACAGGCGCTGTGTTCCTTCTTCCGAATGGTTGGAGTGGTAGCATTCAAAGCCGTCGAATTTCTCCGTCCGCAGGATGTCGAGCACACGCTCCAAGCCGGGGCCGTGAAAGCCGCTGGCAGCATGTGCGCACAGTGCTGCTCCGCCGGCAGCGTGAATTGCTGTGATTACCTCGCTGATGGCAGGAAATTCCGGAAAGCCCAGGTCATGCTCCGGCGTAAAGATGCGCTGAAAGAAATCGCTCACGCCTGTGCACAGTCCCTTGTCAATCAAATAGGCGAGGGCACGCCAGCCGCCGCGGTGTCTGTCATAGGTATAACGGGCGAACTCCGCTTCATCGACAGGCCAGCCGTCGCGTGCCAGCAGATGAATGCTGTCCACATCCTTCTGCTCCAGCAGTGCTTCGTTATGCTGCATTAATTCCAGCAGCTGTTTATTATGGATATCAATGCCATAGCCAAGAATATGAAACGACAAATCCTCCTTGGTGGAGCAGATTTCCGCCGCCGGCAGCAGCGTAATGCCTGCTGCCGCTGCCAACGTCATCGCTTCTGCAACGTTGGCTACGCTGTCATGGTCCGTTACGGCAATCAGCCCCAGCTGTTGCTTTTGCGCTTCCGCAATCAGCTCCGCTGGTGTCCAGGTGCCGTCCGAGGCCGTAGTATGTATATGTAAATCAGCTCTTACCGACATGTAAGCAGCTCCTTTCTATTAAATTCTGCTGTCAAAAAGCAGAAACAGAGTAAAATTTTTATATTTATAGCATAGTTTATAATCATATGCATGTCAACTGCCGGTAAAGATATTCTCTCATTACACAATAGTACGCAAAAATTTTTTTCGGCCTGCGTACTTTTGTAACAAGCTTAACACTTACTTATATTTTAAGGGTAATAGTCCCTATTATGAGTACGGATAAATTCGGTGTCTACTCTGCAAACACAATACTCATTGTAGACTTGACATTGTTTAACTTATGTTATATACTATGAACATCGTTGTATACGGGAGTATAAATTAGGGGGAATTCATTATGTTTAGAAAATTTGCTGCGATTATCAATGAAGTAGCACTCATCAAGCAAATTGCCGTTGGTCTTGTCATCGGCATTCTGCTGGCACTTTATGTACCGAAAGTGGTACCTGTTGTTACTATCTTCGGTGACCTGTTTGTAAAAGCATTAAAGGGCATTGCTCCGGTGCTGGTTTTCTTCTTGGTTATGAACGCTATGGCCAAAAAGAAAAGCGGCGGCGAAGCAAATATGAAGCCTATTATCGGCTTATATGTTATCGGCACCTTCTTTGCATCTTTAGTTGGTGTAAGCCTGTCCTTCCTGGCACCTACCACTCTGCACCTGCAGGTTGCGGATGCTAAGCTCAACCCGCCCAGCGGCATTGTTGAGGTTCTGCATAACCTGATTCTGAGTGTTGTAGATAACCCGATTGCTGCTTTGCTGCATGCCAACTACATCGGCATTCTGGCATGGGCTGTAGTATTCGGTATTGCTATGAATATGGCTGCCAACGAAACTACTAAAAATGCTCTGGATGATGTTGCAAAGGCAATCACCCTGGTTGTTAAATGGGTTATCCATTTCGCTCCTCTGGGCATTATGGGCCTGGTGGCAACCTCCATCAGCGACAGCGGTCTGTCCGCAATTTCCAGCTATATACATCTGCTGGCAGTGCTCATCAGCTCCTACTTCCTGGTAGCGCTGGTTATGAACCCGTTGATTGTTTACTTCAACATCCGCCGCAATCCGTATCCGCTGGTTTGGGCAACCATCCGCGAATCCGGCGTGTATGCTTTCTTTACCCGCAGCTCCGCTGCTAACATTCCGGTTAACATGGCTCTGTGCAAACGTTTGGGCCTGAATCCTGATACCTACGCAATTTCCATTCCGTTAGGCGCAACCATCAACATGGCCGGTGCTTCCATCACCATTTCCGTACTGGCACTTGCTGCTGCCAATACTCTGGGTATTCATGTTGATATGCCGACAGCTCTCTTGCTGTGCATCGTTTCTACCGTTGGTGCCTGCGGTGCTTCCGGTGTTGCCGGCGGCTCTCTGCTGCTGATTCCGGTTGCCTGCGCTTCCTTCGGCATCAGCAATGATATCGCTATGCAGGTTGTTGGTGTTGGCTTTATCATCTCCGTACTGGAGGATGCTTGCGAAACTGCGCTCAACAGCTCCAGTGACGTTCTCTTTACCGCAACTGCCGAATTTGCAGAGCGCGCGAAGGAAGGCACTCTGAAGTCCGAAGACCTGGTTCCGAGAAACAACATTTAATTTAACATAACAACAAAACGGCCGCCGAAGCTTGTGCTCCGGCGGCTGTTTCATTTTGAAAGGATGATGTGGTTTTTATGTATTAGCCTTCAATGGCAATATATTTTTTGTCTTCGACTTTTTTAGGCTCAACCTTAGGAATAGTAACCTTCAGGATACCGTCTTCGAATTTAGCCTTGATATCCTCCTGGGTAACTGCTTCACCGACATAGAAGGTTCTTGCACATTGACCGCTGTAACGTTCACGGCGGATATAAACGCCTTTATCGTTCTTTTCGTCCTTGTCGAGGCCTTTAGCGGCGGTAATGGTCAGATAACCGTTTTCCAGTTTGGCGCTGACGTCCTCTTTTTTGAAGCCCGGCAGGTCGATATCCATTTCATAAGCGGTATCCGATTCCTTGATATCGGTTTTCATAACGTTCTGGGCATGTTTGCCGTACAACGGATTGCGATGACCGAAGAACTCTTTCTCAAACGGGAAATCCATTAAATCATCAAATAAGCTTTCACCAAATACACTAGGCATCATCATAAGTCATTCCTCCAATTTTATTGCGCTTGTTGTAGTCATTTTAATGTTGATGCAGCAAGTATTGATTTGATTTGCCAACGCGGGATTTGCGCTTTGCGGGTGCTGCCCTTGCAGCTCCTGTAGCTCATTTCCTTTGTTGATTATGTTATACCACTATTTGTTAGCACTGTCAAGTATTGAGTGCTAATTTCTGACGATTTCACAGAAATTACAAAAAACTGCCCTAAAACCCCAAAAATTCCCCAAAATTTCCCCTCATCCTACCCGAATTTGCCATTTCGGGTAGGGACAAGTTACTAAAAATTCGATATACTACAGCCAGAAGCAAAGGAAAAACAATTAATCCTTCTTGCTTTTCCGGCTTTACCGAACGGAGCGAGCAATGCAAAACCCAAAATGAAACAAGGCAAATTTTGGTAGCAGGCAGCGCAAGCCTCCGTAAGGTAAAAATACTTTACTTAAAGAGGAGGAATTTCTCATGAAAAAATCTTTAGTACTCGCAATGGCAATGGCTCTTGGTGTAACCGCTTCTGCTTACGCTGCTAACCCGTTCAGCGATGTTCCTGCCGGCCACTGGGCATATGACAGCATCAGCAAGCTGGCAGCTGCAGGCGTAATTGATGGCTATGGCGACGGCACCTTTGGCGGCGACAAGCTGATGACTCGTTATGAAATGGCACAAATCGTCGCTAAAGCAATGGCTAAGGGCGCTAGCGTAGAAAGACTGGCAGCTGAATTTGCTGACGAGCTGGATAACTTGGGCGTGCGCGTAGCTAACCTGGAGAAAAAGGCTGATAATGTAAAGGTAACCGGTGAAGTTCGCTTCCGTTATGTTGACCAAGATGGCGCAATGTATAAAAAAATTGTTCCAGCTGGTGATGGTGTATCTGGAGTATTGGGTAATGATTCCAATCATGCGGCTGATATCCGTTCCCGTATCTGGATTAACGGTATGATTAATGATGACTGGACCTACACCGGCATGCTGCAGAATGTTCAGAACCTGAATAATAATGCCGGTGATGAAAATACAAGCTTCCAACGCGCTTATGTAGACGGCAAGCTGGGCGGCATGGCAGTACGTGCAGGCCGTTATAACCTGGTAATTGCTGACGGCAATATCTATGATACACGTGCTGATGGTTTGGAACTGTCCTATGGCAACAAGCTTAAATTAAAAGGCTTTGCAGGCAAGGCTACTGATGGCATTACTGTAGTACCGGTTAATATTACTAATGGCACTGATACTTTAATCGGTGATATTGAAAATGGCGGCAAGTATTGGGGCTTAGCTCTTGAAGGCGAGTTGGCTAAGGGCTTGAAGGCTACTGCCGGCTACACTCAATTCAAAGATATGGGAACCGGCTCTGTTGCATTTGACAATGGTAACTTTGACAAAACTGATATTGACAACGGCATCTGGCATGCAGGCTTGAGCTATGATATGGGTCATTTCAATCTGTCCGCTATGTATCTGAAGGGTGATTTGTCTGCTGACAAACTTAATGATCGTAGTGATGGCAACATTAACAAAGCTATTGATAAATACCTGGATGACGACGGCTTTGTTATCGGCTTGGCTTATAAGGGTGCAAAGGCTGAGGATGCAGGCAGCTGGGGCGCATGGGCTAAATACTATGACCAAGGCGCACAAACCTATGTTGCACACACCACTGATGCTAACACCTTTGGCATGACCGGTTTCAAGGGCTTCGGCGTTGGCGCTAACTACACCCTTGCTAAAAACATCGTAGCTAACGTTGCATACTACAACACCGAATCTAAGCTGATGAAAGAGCTTCCTGTTATTGCTGCTGATCTTGATCGTACCAAAGACCATCGCTTCTGGACTGACGTAACCTTCACTTTCTGATAAACCTTCATACAAAAACTTCCTAAAATTGGCAGCGTCAGCGCTGTCGGCAGAGAACCGCCGCAAGGCGGTTCTTTTGCGTTTGGGTGGTGGGGCGACTGAGAGGGGATTGTTGTTTATAAACTTACTAATAGCATATGTATGATGGACCCCTCTTCGTCATCGCTACGCGATGCCACCTTTCCCCAAGGAGAGGATTACCTTTCTTCCCAAAGTCATAGCTTACACAACCCTTCCGTCTGCTCGTAGCTCCTTTCCGCCTCACTACGTTCGGCACCTTACCTGAGGGGCAGGCACAAGCCGTGTTCTCTCTTGACATCCACCTCAAATTCAAGTAAACTTAAATTAAGTTCTTGAAAACTGTAACTAAATTTCGCTTCGGGCTGATTTACCTGCGGACAATTAAATAAGCAGTATATCCTGCAGATACACCTTATCTGCAGAAGCTTAAGCAAGGCCATTTACATGGTACATTCTAAGAGTAGTACATACTGACGATTTCTAATCGTCAGCGTACTGCTCTTTTTTTTGTTTTTTAGCGCCTTGATAACTGCTTATGTATTTTTTATTGCATCTGTGCTAAAATGAAAAGAGAGATCTTATGCAAGACCTGGCAAAAAAATTTGAGAATCTGACAATCCAAAGCGACTTCATCTTCAAGAAGGTAATGTCGCGCAAGCGCATCTGCATCCATCTGTTGGAGGAATTACTGCAGATTAAGATTGCCGATATCAACTACCTTGAAGCCGAAAAATCGCTTGAACCCGACTACACAAGCCGTGGCATCCGTCTGGATATAATAGTGGAGGATGACAAAAACACGCATTACAATTTGGAAATGCAGGTAAAGAATAATAAAAATCCCCACACCAAAGCCTTTGTCCTGCCCAAGCGTTCACGCTATTATCAGGCGCTGCTTGATATTGATTTGTTGCAGCAGGGACAGGAATATGATTTGCTGCCACCGACCTATGTGATTTTTATCTGTGTGTTTGATTTCTTTGCAAAGGGTAATTATGTCTACACCTTTAAAAAGCGTTGCCTTGAAAATCTGGAGCTGGAGCTTCAGGATGAAGCAACCACCATGCTGTTGAATACTAAGGGTACGCATGGCGATATTTCCAAGGATATCAAAAGCTTTTATGATTATGTAAACAACCACATTGTAAATAGCGATTTCACCAAGCAGATTGACGATGAAATCAGCTATCTGAAGCTGGATACGAAAGTGAGGCGAGAATATATGCTAATGGAAGCACGTTTATTAGATGAAAGGCGTGAGGGCGAAGCAAAAGCGAACATTGCTACTGCCAAGCGTCTTATAAGTATGGGCCTTTCTGTGCAGGATATCGCCAAGGCTACTACATTGCCAATAGAGAAAATAGAAGAATTAAAGGCAGAACAAGTCTGATACGAAAGAGAATAATTAAAATCAAACCTCGTGTTTTACCGAACCCGGTGAAACACGGGGTTTTCGTATTTTTTGCGCAAGCACGTCGGAAGTTTAGCGGAAATATAACCTAAAATCTCAAAAATATCCCCAAATCCCCCATCCTCCTACCCGAAATCACCCTTTCGGGTGGGGCGCTTTTGCTTTTTTTAGGTTACACTATAGGTGTAAACAATCAGCTGCAAAGCAGGCAGCAGGAAGCGGAGGGATTGATATGCTGAAAGAAAGCTGGAAAAATATTTTGCTGGGCGCATTACTGCTTACCGGGTTGACAATGCTCCTGGGCAGTGACAGCTCTGACAAAAAAGCAGACTCGCTGCTCGCTATGCCTAAGGCAGAAGCCGCTGCTATGCCTGCCTACGAGCAGGAATATATGAAAATTGTGGAGGGTGTCTGCGATTATTTGACCACGGGTAATACTGCCGGACTGCCGGCGCAGGGATTGATAGGCTTTGAGGAGCTGGAGGGTCATAATGATCCTGGTCAGGGCGTAAGCAGTGTCGGCTATACGCTGCAGGATATCAATAATGATAAGGTGCCGGAGCTGATTTTTGGTCTGATTGATTATCCTGAGGGCAAGGGATATTATGGCCGGGATATATATGCTGTCTATACCTTTGTTGATGGTAAGATAAAATTTGTTGACGAGGGCTGGTCGCGCAGCCGACTGCGTCTGCTTCCTCAAGATATGCTGAGCAAGCGCACCTGTATCGACGATAACGATATGGAATGGATGCTGGAAATGAAGGATTTGCTGCGGGACGGCAGTTTGCGTCAGGGACAAACCTTCTATACAAAGGTTGAGGATGGCAGATGTAATGTTTACCGAAAATATTTAGATTTAAATGATACCTTTGTTACCCAAAAAACCTCCATGCACTTTGACGATATGATGAATATTGACCTTGGTGCCCAAAAGCTCGAGCTTTTACCGCTTGCGGAATACAGCAGGCGTGGCTTTAAGGGACTGGTAATGCAGCATCTTAACTGTATGGGCTTGCATGAGCTGCAGGATAATAGGGTAGATCTTTCCGCATATGAGCATGTTTATGTGGATAATCCCTCCCAGGGAGCAGAAGTGTTGTTTAGCAGTAATACTTCTCTGGCGAGCTTTGTAGTGCTGGATTTGCAGGGTGACAGCAGCAGAGTTATCTACAGCAAAGGACTGCTGAAACCGGAAGAAAAGCTGGTGCTGCATCTGGAAAGCTTTGAAACTGATCCTGAGCTTGACTATGAAACTGTTATCAAGAACGGTATCTGCTTCAGGGACGACACCGGCAGCCTGCGCAAGTTTGCGATTCGGGCGAAGGTTATGGACGGCAGTGTTTATCTGGAGGAGATTGATTAAGGTAAAATCTGCATTCTGTGCGGAAATTTATAGAATTAGAGATTTTAGGAGGTAATGAATATGAAAATGAAAAAATTAACCAGCTTATGTGGTTGCCTGCTGCTTTCCATGTGCATGGGCGTTGGCGCTATGACTGCTCCGCTGTCTGCTGAGGCTGCAGCACGCGAAAAGGTTATTCTGGACGCAGATATGGTAGATTTGTTTGATGACGGCATCGCTATGATGATGCTTGCCGAATCTCCCAAAATGGACCTGAAGGGTGTTACCATCGTTATAGGCAATACCTGGGTTGAAACCGGTACCGCTTCCGCTATCCGTCAGCTGGAGGGCATCGGCCGCACCGATATCCCTGTATATATGGGCGTTAATGAAACCGTCCGCAAGGACCGTTTCGCTAACATGAAGGAAGAAAAACGCATTTACGGCCGTGGCCATGACTCCCATCTGGGCGCTGCAGGCTATCCTCAGCCGGCATCCTGGCAGGCTGAATACCGCAAGAATTATAATGATGAGCCTGTTATGAACCCGCAAAAGGAACATGCTGCTGATTTCATCATTGATACTATCAAAAAGCATCCTGGCGAAGTAACCATCGTTGCTATCGGCAGCGGTGCTAATCTGGCAGCTGCTTTGGACAAGGCTCCGGAAATTGCTCCGCTGGCTAAACGCGTTGTTTATATGGCAGGCGCTTTCTTCTGTGAAGGCAACGTAATGCCGACCTCCGAATTCAACGTTTGGATTGATCCGGAAACCGCTAAAAAGGCTTACCGCGCTCCTTGGAAGGAGCAAATCTTCCTGCCGCTGGATGTTTGCAGCAAGGAACTGATGAGCCACAATGATTTTAAGGATCTGGAAAGCCGCATTAAGAGCGACCGCTTCAAGGCTATGTGGGAAAGCCATTATGCTACCCCGATGTTCCGCAAGGATCCGTCCTTCAAAAACTACATTTGGGACGTTCTGGCAGCAGCAGTTGCTATTGATCCGTCCGTAATTCTGGAATCCGAAACTCTGCCGATTGATGTTGATGACCAATACGGCTATGGCTACGGTCAGACTATGGGCTTCCGTGGCGCTGCTCCTGAGGGTGCTCAGAATGCGAAGATTGTTTACGCTGTAGACCGCGCTAAAATTTGGAAGATGGTTGAGGATGTATTCAACAAGCTGTAAGCAATAATTTTGTGATTTAAAGCTCGCGCCCTACCCGAATTTGTACTTTCGGGTAGGGCGCTTTAGTTTTTTTTAGAGTACAATATAGGTATAAAAGATTAGCTGCAAAGTGGGAAGCGGAGGGATGGAGATGTTGAAGAAAAGCTGTAAAAATGTTTTAGTTGGAGCAATGCTGCTGGCTTCATTGGCAATGCTGCTGAATGGCTGCGGTTCGGATAAGCAGGCTGCAGCAACGCAGCCCAAGGCCACGAAGGTGGAGGAAGCTGCAACAGCTGTGGCGAAGGTGCCTGCCTATGAGCGCGAATACGGCAAGCTGGTGGAGGGTATCTATAATTTTGTGAATGATGGCGATATGGGTAAAGTGCCGCAGCAGGGCATGACCGGTATCTATGAGCTGCGTGACCGTATGGGTTATGTTGATGCGTTGAACATGCTTGGCTATACGCTGCAGGATATCAATAATGACAAGGTGCCGGAGCTGATTTTTGCTATCTTGGATAACGAAAAGCAGGGCAAGGGCTATTATGGCAAGGATATATATGCTATTTATACCTTTGTGGACGGCAAAATCAAATTTGTTGATGAGGGCTGGGCTCGCAGCAATATTAAGCTGTTGGCGAACAATATGCTACTGACGCGCGGCAACAGCAGTAATACAGACTATGTGCTGGCGCTGGAGGATTTGCTGCCGAACGGTAATAAAAGATGCGTTGATATGTATTTTACCCGTTCAAAGAACGGTAATGCGGCTGTCAACGGCCTTGATGTCTACCGTAACGATGTGGGCAGAGATGATGTGGCTGCTTCGCAAAAGACGAATATGACTGCGGATGATTTCTTTGATATGGGCGCAGAGATGGCCGGTGACAGCGTGAAGCTTGAGCTGCTGCCGTTGAAGGAATACAAGCAGAGAGGCTTTAAGGGCCTGGCGATGCAGTATCTGGAATGCATGGGCATACATGAGCTGCAGGATGCAAAGTTTGATCTTTCCAAGTACGAGCAGGTTTCCGTGCCTAATCCCTTTAAGGGTGCGGACGTGATTTTCCGCAGTACGAAAAATCTGGAAGAGTTCCGCCTGCTGGAGCTTACTTCCGGCAAGAGCGTTTACAGCAAGGATTTGCTGATGGCTGATGAAAAACTGGTGCTGCATCTGGAGAGCCTGGAAACTATTCCCAAGAACGGTATCAGCTTTAAGGATGATGCAGGCAGGGAGCGCAGGTTTGCGATTCTGCAAAGCGGTAAGGACGGCAGTATTTATCTGCAGGAGATTGAGTAAGGTGTAACGCCTGAAAAGGGCTTAATTTAAGAGAAGATGTAAAAAACTATGGAGGTGTTTTTTATGCGTAAAAGATTTTTAGGTGCAATGTTATTGGCGCTTGGTATTGGTTTGTTTGGCGGTTGGGGCAGTGCTCAGGCGAACAGTGTGGCGGAGCCTACGCAAAGCATGCTGCATGTGTGCTGGCTGAAGGATGCTCATGTTAATCCTGCGGCCTGCGAGGTTGTGCGGATGCCGGACGCTTTTGAACCGGCGAAGGCTGTAGTGACGAGCTCGGTGGATTTCCCTGATTTTCAGGTTGTGGCGCTGGATTTGCGTTAGGTGATGAAGAGATTATTTAGCTTGCTGATGTTCTGCCTGCTGCTGCTTGCTAGTACTGCGGCGATGGCAGCGTCTTATTCTTATGGTGCGTATCCGTATATGCGTTATGGTGCGAATGGCAGGGATAATGCTTCTTTGCATCTGATTTATACGCAGTCCGGCATTTTTGCTTCGGTTGTTACTTATGATTTGCAGGACGGTAATGCGCCGATGTTTAAGGGCGTGGGTATGCTGGAGAACGGTTCGCTGGTATTAGAGGATTATTCGTTTGATGTGGGCCGTCATGGTGAGGATACACGTTATTTTGGTTATGGCTCTCAGCCGCTTGTTTGTGAGGCCAGAGTGCAAGATAGTAAGCAGGTTGTGCTGCTGCCGACGGTTGATGCACGCGAGATGGGTATTACTAAGGTGAGTGAGCCTGATATCGGAGGTACTTATAGGTTTGAGGGAATGCAGGCGGAAGAGGATTATACTATGGCGCTGTATTTTCTGCGTAAGCTGAATGTGAAGAATACGGGTTTGGATTTGAGCAGTAAGGATTATTGGTTTGGCTATGGCAGTCGTTTTGCCGAGGCTCCGAACAGCGTTTTTAATTCGTATCTGCCGCAGGAGTACGGCGATTATTTTGGGGTTTATGTTTATAATAAGAACGATGAGCTGGTTATGACTTATTATGTGCATCCGAGTTTGTGGGATGCGTATCGTGTGACTGTTGATGGTGAGGTTAAGCTGTTGTGCAGCAATGATGCTGTGGGTTGATGTTATGATTTGAGTTTTTTCCGCGCAATGGTATTGCAGCGCTTGGTTCCTTAGGCCGGGAGCGTATTTTCGGTATTGCTTTCAGCGGTATGGAAACAAGCCTGCTGCTGCGCGGATTTGCAGGAAATTGGAGGTGTGGGCGATGAAAAGATTATTTAGCCTGTTGATATTTTGCCTGCTGCTGCTTGTGAGTGCTGCTGCGCTGGCAGCGCCGTATGGTGTGCATCCGTATATACGTGTGGATAATAAAGGCAACGCTAATGCTTCTCTGTTTTTATTTTATACGCAGTCGGGCGTTTTTGCTTCTGTTGGTACTTATGATGTGGAGGGTGGCAATGCGCCGATTTTCGATGGCGTTGGTGTGCTGGAGAACGGTACTTTAGTACTGGAGGATTATTTGTTCGATGTAGACGTTAATAGTAAGGAAAAACGTCATTTTGCTTATCCTTCGCAGCCGCTTCCCTGTGAGGCCAGAGTAAATGAGGGTAAGCAGGTTGTGCTGCTGCCGACGGTTGATTTACGCGAGATGGGCGTTACTAAGATAAGCGAGCCGGATATCAGCGGTACTTATAAGTATAAGTATAAGTCTAGTGAGTGTGAGAGTTATGAGGGTGTGATAGCTGATTATCGTCTGGCACTGTATTTTCTGAAAAAGCTCCATGTTGAAAACACCGGCCTGGATTTGTGCAGTAATGATTATCGCTTTGATTATGATATTAGTGGTGCTTGGAAACATAACAACGTTTTGAATTCTTATATGCTGCCGGGCGACTATTATGCTATTTATGTGTACAATAAGAATGATGAGCTGGTTATGACTTATTATGTGCATTTGAAGCTGTGGAATGCACTTCGTGTGAATGCTGCTGGTGAGGTAAAGATTCTGTGCAGCAATGATGCTGTAGGCTGATGTTGTGATTTAAGTTTGAGGTCCTTGCGACGTAAGTTAATATTGCGGAGCAGGGGCCTTTTTGTACGCTGAAAAATGTTTTGCGTATCGCAATTAAATATCGTGCTACAACCCTTCCGTCTGCTCGCTGAAGCTCGCAGCCACCTTCCCTTTCAAGGAAGATATAAAGGTGTTTCGAAATTCTAAATTTCGTTTCTCGCTAACTTTATATGCTCCCTGAAAGGGAGCTGGCATCGCCGTAGGCGATGACTGAGGGTTGTGTACACGAGATATTAATTGCTCAATTTAGGATAGAGTTATAACCTTTCTTGCCTGCCCCTTGGGGAAGGTGCCGAGCGTAGAGAGGCGGAAGGGGGTTGTGCGTCGCAATTAAATATCGTTTCAGTCAGTAGCAATTTTCCTATGCCTTAGGGCATAACGCAAATTTCGTGCGGAACCAGGACGAAGCATCGGTACAATTTGTCAGACGGTAAAAGAATGTTACGTACCCTTGCTTCTATGGTTCCAAGCACTCAGTTGCTAAAATTGCTATTCCTTACACGATATGTTAATTGCTCGTGCTGGTGTTCTGCTATCCTTCTTGCCTGCCCCCTCGGGGAAGGTGCCGAACGAAGTGAGGCGGAAGGGGGTTGTGTGCGTTAGTGTAGTGTGTTACCTTTCTTGCGGGTGCTTGCTTGTTGTTTGGAGGTGAGCTTATGAAGAAGCTTTTATGTGCTTTGGCGTGCGGTGCGCTGCTGTTGTGTGGCGGGATGTCGGTTGCGTGGGCTGATTATTATGAAATGTATAATCCTGCTACCCATGTTGAGGGTGGTGCTATGGTGTATGAAACTACGCGCGGCGTTTTGATGGATTTGAAGGTGCACAGCGGTGAATGGCAGGACGATCATTATCGCTATGAAACCGAGGCGAGCGGTGTGGTGCGTTTTGCGCATGACGGGGAGCGTTTTATCGGTTATCTGCAGGTGCCAAGTCTTGCAAGCTATGAAAATGGTATGGGTTATCCTTCTCGGTACAGATATAGTATGCCGCTTTACGAAAAGTATGCTTTGAGTAATCCGCAGGGCTATCAGGCGCAGAGCAAGCTATACAGTGCCTGGGTTTTGGGTGAGCCTGAGGGTAATAATCGGGTGCTGCCGTCCCTGGCCGGTACCTATGAAAGAAGCAACAAAAGAGGTACTCGCTTTGTGCAGGGTGAAACGGAAATGCCTTGGAACGTAGCGGTGCTGTTCTTGCAGCTGGTGCTGGAGCCGAATATTAATTTCTTGGACAGAAACAAATGCCATTTCAGCTTCTGGGATTATCAGTGGGAACAAGAAAAGGCTTTGTATCCTGATGTTAACAAGCGTTACAGCTATCATACTATGACTAAGGCGGGAGATCCGGATGCTCCTAATCCGGTGCAATTTAAGGATGCGCGCTATCTGGTAGAGAAAAGCGGCAGGCTGATTTATAATGTTGCCGATGACGGCACGGTAAGGAAGATTTACGACTTGGCCAATGAATAGGGCGGCGGTTGTGCTTGCGCACGATTTTGAGCAATGGGGGTGGCGCTGATGCGGTTACTGAGATTGCTGTGTATGACAATGCTGGGGCTGCTGCTTTGTGCAGCAGGTCCGCTATCGGGAGGTGTGGCTATGGAAAGGGCGGTTGACTGGCAGGAGCTGTCTGTGAGCAGCAGAGGTATGAGCAGCGCAAGCTGTTATTCATTTAACCTTTGCCGACGCGATAAGGAACTGCTGTTTGACAGTGAGTGCTTTGCAGATGGCGAGCGCCTGAAGTTTTACGAGGTACCTGTTACGGCAGAGGAGCTTACACCGCTGGATAAGCTAATACAGCAGCTGCCATGGCAGCTGCGCCAGCCTTCGGCATCTCGTCCTACGAATTTGCCGCGTGAGATGATTGAGGTGCACGACTGCGGCAGCTTTTCGTTGACGCTGCTGACGGCAACGGGCGAAAAGCTGGTATGCCGTACTGACATTGAGCAGCAGCAGGAGCTGTTGCGTGAGCTGCAAAGGCTGGCTAAGCAGGTGCATGAACAGAAGCGTGATGCAGGCCATGAGAAGATGCATCCTATGCGTGGATTTAGGCTGTTCAGGGAATTGCCGGAAAAATAAGCATGAAAGCAGTACGGGCTGCGTTTTTGGCAGAAATTTAGCCGAAAAACAGAAAAATTTTACTCATCCTACTCGAAATCGGCAGTTTGGGTGGGGTGCTTTAGCAAATTTCGTTGTACAATGAGCTTGTAAGGAAACATGCCTGCGTATCTAACAGCGCAGGATAATTCTGAGGAGGTGCAACAAATGAAGAAAGGTATTGTATTAGCTTGCTGCGCAATGCTTTTGGCGGGACAATTGCAATCTGCAGAAGCTCTTGACTGGAACAGAAGAATTGGCGTAGACAGAATGATCGACAGAACCATTGATAATACTATTAACAGGGCGGTGAATAAAGTGGAGAAGCAAGAAAAAACCAGACGTGTCATTTTCCAGAATCTGCCGCAATCGGCAGCTGAAATCGGACCGGAAACAGATGCTCAGCAGGTAGCGGCTTATACCGTGGCAGCACTGGCTCGCTACGAAACCAATCCGACAGAGGCTATTGCTATGCTCAACAAGCTGTTGGGACCAAGACCGGTACCCAAAAGAGATGAACAATTCCTGGCAGACCGTTTCCGCGGCAGACAGTATCTGATGCGCTCCTACTTCATGGGCGCAACGCCGGCGAATAACTATCAGCCGGATATGCCATATACCGTAGAGATTAAAACTAATGCCTATACTTATCAGGAGGAAGGCTATGCACGCTTTATGATTACCTGTGGCGGTGCCGACAGCCCTCGCCCGATGACCGTGCGCCAAAAGGCTTCTACCGGCGAATGGTTCCTGTGGGATTACAAGGGACTGCTGAGCGGTATCCAGACTCCGGCAGCAGATGATCCGTGGTCTTAAGAATTGTGCAGCTGAAAAAATCAGTGTAGCATAAAGCAGGCAGCTTTCCTGTGGCAGCAAGCAAAATTGCTTGCCTGCCACTTGGGAAGCTGTATTTTTTTGCCATAATAGCCTGAAAATCTGTAAAATTTCCTGCCGCCCTACCCGAAATCAGTCTTTCGGGTAGGGTGCTTTTACTTTTTTGAGCGTATAATGAAGGTACAAAGATGGAAGGAAGTGGTGTATATGAAAAAATTCCTGAAAAAAACATTGCTGTTTTTAGTGACTGCGGCGATGACTGTTTCCGCTCCGCTGATGGCGTGGGCGCTGGAGCATGACATTGTTGTTCTGCATACTAATGATATCCATTGCGGTATTAATGATAATATCGGCTTTGCCGGTCTGGCGCAGATTAAAAAGGATGCCCTGGCAAGAACGCCGAACGTAGCGCTGGTGGATGCAGGCGATGCTATTCAGGGCGCACCTATCGGCAAGCTGTCCCGTGGTCTGGCAGTTGTCGATATTATGAATTACCTGGGCTATGACTTCTGCATTCCCGGCAACCATGAATTTGACTATGGTATGGACCGCTTCAAAGAGCTGGTGCCGCTGCAGCGTGCAGGCTATTACTGCGCAAATTTTGTTTATGCAGGCAACAACAAGCAGGTTCTGCCGGGCTACAAAATTATGCAGTATGAGGATACCAAGGTAGCCTTTGTGGGTGCGAGCACACCGGAAAGCCTGACAACCTCTACGCCTACCTTCTTCCAAAATGAGAAGGGCAAGTATATTTACAGCTTCTGCGAGGATAAAACCGGTAATAAGCTGTACAAGCAGCTGCAGAAGAATGTCGACAAGGCACGCAAGGACGGCGCGGACTATGTATTTATCGTAGGTCATTTGGGCATGGACGGCACTACCCCGCAGTGGAGCAGCGAAAGCGTTGCTAAAAATACTCAGGGCGTAGACGCTGTTATCGACGGACACTCTCACGAGCGTTTCACCCGTATGGTTAAAAATAAGGTAGGTAAGGACGTGCTGCTGGCGCAGACCGGCACTAAGCTGAAAACTGTCGGCGAGCTGGTAATTAGTCCCGACGGCAAGCTGAAGAGTCAGCTGATTACCGAATCCAACGGCAAGGACGCCAATATCGCGAGAGTTATTGCCCAGGAAATAAAAACCTATGAGCCTTTGCTGAAGCAGCCTGTGGGCGAAGCCTTGGTACAGCTGCGCAGCAATGATCCGGCAACCGGTGAGCGCATCGTGCGTAACCGTGAATGCAGCTTGGGTGACTTTGTTGCCGATGCCTATCGAGCAGTGCTTGATTGCGATGTAGTGCTGGCGAACGGCGGCAGTATCCGCAACGAAATCAAAACCGGCGTAATCAGCTACAACGATTTGCTGGAGGCCTTCCCCTTCGGTAACATGTGCGTAGTTTTAGAGGTAAACGGCCAACAGATTCTGGATGCTCTGGAGATGGGCGCTATCAGCTATCCTGAAGAAAGCGGCGGCTTTATGCAGGTATCCGGCCTGAGCTACACGATTGACAGCTCTGTTCCTTCCAGCATCGAGCTTGATGCCAAGGGCAACTTCGTGCGTGTTGCCGGTGCCCGTCGCGTAAGCGATGTTAAAATTGACGGCAAACCGTTAGACGTTAAGAAAAAATATACCGTGGGCGGAACCTCCTATATGCTGAAATTCGGTGGTGACGGTATGATGATGTTCAAGGGCGCACGTCTGGTACAGGACGAAATGATGAGCGATGCAGATACGATTATGGAATATCTGCAGAACCATCTGAATGGCAAGGTTGGCGAGCAATATGCTAATCCTTACGGCGATTGTCGTATTGTAATTAAATAAAAAGCTTTTCCATAGTAAAATGAGGAGATGATTGTTATGTTGAAGAAACGTATTGCGATGGGAATTTTGGCCGGACTTCTGGCCTGCAGCTTTATTGCCGGCTGCGGCGGGGGTGACAAAGGCACCAGCGAGCCTCCTAAACCGAAACCGATTGCTGCTGATTTGAAAGATCTGCCGAATAAGGATGTTAAGGTCGGCATTAATACATTTAAGCTCTTTACTCTGAAAAATAATCCTAATCTGCATTTGCAAAATACTTATAGCAAGGGTATGAGGGTGGCTGTTATCGGCAGAGATATGATTTATGCCAACGTTAAGGACAGACTAGTTCAGATGCAGTGGGATAAAGATGGTCTGCGTATGGTGGACAATAATGTTGATTCTATGTCCGGTAATGCTAAGATTTCTTCCGATGGCACCAGAGGCATTTTCTATACCAATAAGAGAATGAGACTCAACTATTTCGATAGCGAAACCAAACGTATTGAAGAGGCACAAGGACGCTTCAATAACCTTGTTGTAATTCCTAAGGGCAATGCGGACAAGGCTTTGATTTGGATGAACCAGGGCGAAATGAGAAAGGTGGATCTTCGCAACGGCTACAGAGTAGGCAAGGATTTGGGCGAAGTACGTAAGGAATCCAGAAGCCGTAATGCTGATGACAAGGATAAAATCAATATTCCGCAAAGCGTTGTTGCAGACAGAAACGGTGATTTCTATGTTGGCGGCAATGCGCGTATCGGTACTCAGGATGTAGGCTTGGTAAGCGTTTATGACTTCAATGGCAAGCAAAAACGCGTCATCGGCAAGGAAAAACGTGAAGATAGCAAGGCCATCAATTCCTTAACCGATATAGCTTTGACTGATGAATATCTGGTAGTCAGCGATTCCTCTGTAGACAAGCAGCAGCTGCAGATTTACAGAAAGAATACCGGCACTCTGGTTGGTACCGTAAGTTATAAGGATTTGATCGATAATAAGGAAACCAGCATCGGTGCATGTGTAAACCTGGCAAATATGCCTGATAACAGAGTTCTGGTTGCCCTCAGCAATGACAGAAAAAATATTAAAGATGAATTCTTCATCCTGCAGCTGTAATGTAGGGTAGAAGGCATGACAGAAGCTGTAAAATTTAAGAAATAAAGATTTGAACACCTCCGAAAGATATATTTTTGGGGGTGTTTGAATTATAGCTTAAATTGGATATTTGGTTTTAGCAGTGTGTATGGCTATATATATAATAAAAATGAGCGATAAATGAGCGATAATGTGAGCGATAAAATGAGCGATAAAGTTAATATTGCAATAGTAACCCCTAAATAACGAAAGCCTCCGACGAGTAAACTCGCCGGAGGCTTTTTGCTTGCTTTGGTGCGTCAATGCTCTGCGTTACGCATCAGTTCGATATACTGCAGCAGCTCCTTACGGGTTTTTACACCCAGCTTGCTGTAGATATTTTTATTATGATATTTTAAGGTGTTTTCGGTAATACCAAGCTGGCTGATAATATCTTTGGTAGAGCAGCCTTGTACATAAAGGTTAAAGATGTCCTCCTCCTTAGGTGTCAGCGTAGCAAGATTATCGATAAACATCTGATAACTGTCGGGATCGACGGATTCCAGCTTCTTTTCAATGGCTTTTTCCAAAGCAGCTTGGGCAAAGTTGAACTGCTGCTGTGCCTGCTCGCGTTCCTGCTGAGCCTGCAGCTTTTCTTGCTGCGTCTGCTCCATTTGCAGGCGTACCTGTTGAATTTCGTTCTGCAGGGCGGCAAGCTGCTCCTCCAGATGAATATATTGGTTGGCGGTCTGCTTTTGCTTTTCCTGTGCCTCCTGCAGACGCAATGCGGCCAGTCCGTACTGCTTTTGTACCTGATTATTTTCGCTTTGCAACTGACGCAGCTTTTCGGCCTGCTGCTCGGAATGGTTCTGCAGAAATTCAAAGAACTGGTTAAGCTCCAGCACATTGGCTTGCGGAGGAGCGTCGGGGTTTTGCTGCAGCTGCTGCAAATCCGCTACCAGCGGGTCTACATATCTTTTGCTGAAATAACCGGCAGACAGCAATGAAAGCAACAGAATAATACCCAGCATTATCAGCAGACGCATTTTAGCCTGCTTCTGCAGATGATAATAGCTGTCGGCAGGCAGCATGACTGCTACCATGTGCTCAGAGGCACCGACTTTCAGGGGTGCGGTGTAGCCGATGAAGCTTTCCTGACCTGCGGTAAAGAATTCGTGCTCTCCGTCGGAGCTCATTTTTATAGTAGCATTGACGAAGGAGGCCGGATTGGAAAGCTGTCCCTGGTATTCGTTGTCCGCCTTTTTATCGAGAATAGCGGTAATCAGCGGATACCCCTTGTAATTGGCCTGCTTGGTGCGCTGTTGGAAGTAAACGCTGCTGATTTCAAAGCCGCAGATACCGATAATCCTGCCGTTATTACTGTTAATAGGCATTAGGAAAAGGCGAGACTGCTCCCAGCTTTCTTTGAGGTGGGCAACGTCTGTCAGGATATATTGTTGGGAAATATTATTTTCCTTGGCATGCAAAAGCTTATCGGCCTGCGGATAAGCGTGGACATTAAGCTCCAGCTGCCAGGTGCTGTAAAGGCTGATGTTGTTATTGCGGGCAACCTGAGGGTTGCCGCGGAACATACATGTTTCATTGAAAAGAGTGTTTTCGGAATAGATATTGGTAAATTTGAGAAAAAGACCGTTATAGGTTGGTTCCAACAGATTCGTGTTGACGCTAGCGTTAATCAGATACAAGGCACCGCTGGCCGGAGCCTGCTGCATCTTGGCAGCAAGAGTCTGGTAGGTTGCTTGCTGAATCGCTGTCAAAGCCTCGGGATTGTTGTTCAAGGCATCATAATTATTGTAAATGCCCTGCTCCAGCATAACGCGGTCGATATCATTCTGCAGCTGTTGCGACAAATCGATATTGTGCGCAGCCAGCGCGTTCATCTGGCGTTTGATATCGTTGGTACGGGTGTTAAGCTCATATTCAAGAAAGCGGTCGATATCATGGCTTGGTGGCTGTACTATGCCGATAACGTTTAACAGAATCAGCATAGCAGAACCTGCCAGCAGCACCAGTGACAGCAGGTAAATAATGAAACGGCCGCGCATAGAGCGTTTGTTATGCCATATTTCCTTGCCTATAAGCAGCAGTCTTTTTATTTTGGTGAGCTTATTGAGCATTAAGAGCCTCCTTGGTAGGATTTTTTGGCTTATTGCTTGTAATTCAGCAGCTTCTGATAACTTTCTTCTACTAACTTATCAAGCGTTTGCTGTGGATTGGCACCGCCGGCAATTTCCTGTAAATATTGCTGATGGGCAGCGCGCAGAATGTTTTTGCTGCCGTATTCCAGATTCTGCTGAATTTCGGCGGCCTTGTGCGGCAGATGCAGCCAGGTGCCTTTTTTGTATACCTGCTGCATGCAGGTATACAGCTTGCGATATTTGAAGTTATGCACATCTTGCGGATTATTCAGCAGTTTTGGCAGTGCTTCCTTATTGGTTGGCAGGTAGCCTGCCTGCATAGCAAAATTCAAATTGCTGTTTTCCTGCGCCAGCCATTTGGCAAAAACAACGGCACCAAGATTTTTGCGTTCGTCTGTGTTTTTGATGGCAAATAATCCTACACCGCGCTGCAGCAGTGTTACCTTACCACCGCTGAAAACAGGGCAGGGATAATAGTTGGTAACGATAGTTTCACGCGTGTTGTCGGGATTAGTGACGTAATCGCGCATATAAAGAATGGCGGCGGTAGAGCCGACGTTGCTGATTAAATCGGCTGTTTTCCAGGCATCGGCCGCATAACCCTTTTCAATGCCAAGACCACCGGCGATAGCAGGCTCGGCTGCGGCACGGAAGATGCGCTTGAAGTTGGAGCTGGCAAGGTCCGGCTTGCCGTCCTTGATTAACGGGTCGCCCAAGGAAGCCATGCTCGTCAGGTAATAGTTATAGAAATCATCCAGCTGGCACATGTTTTTGCCGCCGGTCCAGGTATAATACTTGCGGCAGAGCGCAAAAAGCTTGTCATAATCGGCGAAATCATCGGTGCTGGCACCTGTTGCCGCAGCAAAGCGGTCAAAATATGTCTGGTTTACAAAAAGCAGCTCGGTGGATTTTGCTATCGGCAGCATCAGCAGCTCCTTATCCTGATAGCCTTCGGCTAAAAATTCCGGCTGGTAAACAGCTAAATCTTCTTTATTAATGTATTTGTCCCAATGCAGCAGCTTATCGTGCATTGCGGGGATTACACGCGGATAGGCGGTAAAAAGGTCGGGCAGCGGCACAGCGCCGGGCTCCTGCTTGGCCGAAGCGAACAAAGCCTTATCAACAACATTGGAGCTGCTTACGGAAGCAACCTTGACAATGACGCCCTTGGCCTTACCCTCAGAGGCATTGAATTTTTCGATTGTATCATTAAATGGGGAATTGGTCTGGTTGCCGTAAACGTGCCAGATGGTGAGCGTTACCGGCTTGGCCGGGTCGAGTGATGCCTTATTGCCGCAGCCACTGCTGAAAGCGGTAACAAGACAGAGCAGTAACAGCACCAACATACTGTATAAGGAAGCAGAAAATTTTTTTGATACAACGGACATGAAAAAACCTCCTGAAAGAGTATTTTTAGAGAAAAAAGGTAAAAAATAAGGAAAATTTACCCTTATCCTACCCGAAATCGCCATTTGGTGTAGTGACGAAATGTAATTTTTATATTAAACTTAAGGCAAGGAAGCGGAAAACAGCTTACCTGCACAGATAATTTGCAAAGATTGTCTAACAATTAGTTTATCACAAATCAAAGTATTAGTGAATAGTTTTTTACTACAGATAAGGATAAGATAAATATTTTACAATTTCTTGGCTGATAAGTGTACAACTGTTTTATTCAAAGTCCTGTTAATATTAAGCGGGATTTGATAAAATATAATTGTTAATTTTTTAGTGATACAAAAGGAGGTTGTATTATGGGTTTAATTAAAGCGGCAATGGGCGCTGTAGGCGGCGTACTGGGCGACCAATGGAAAGAGTTTTTCTATTGCGAAAGCATGCCTCCCGAGGTTCTGGTAACCAAGGGTATGAAGCGTACGTCCAGCCAAGGACGCAGCTCCAACACTTCTGCAGAAGACAACATCATCAGTAATGGCAGCGTTGTTGCTGTCAACGAAGGTCAGTGCATGATTATCGTTGAGCAGGGCAAGGTTGTAGATATGTGCAACGAGCCCGGCGAATATGTATACGATACTTCTACTGAACCGTCTATCTTTACCGGCGATCTGAAGGATAATGTAAAGGCAATTTTCGGTCAGATCGGTAAACGTTTCACCTTCGGCGGTGACCCCGGCAAGGATCAGCGCGTTTATTACTTCAATATGAAGGAAATTTACGGCAACAAGTTTGGCACCGCTCAGCCGATTCCTGTACGCCTGATTGACAACAACTTAGGCATTGATTGGGAAGTTGGTATCCGTTGCTTCGGTGAATACAGCTATAAGATTACTAATCCGCTGCTGTTCTACACCAATGTATGCTCCAACATCACTGACGAATATCGTCGTGACCAGATTGACAGCCAGATGAAGAGCGAGCTCATGATGAGCCTGGGCGTTGCCCTCGGTACGCTCACGGAAAACGGTATGCGTTACAGCGCACTGCCGCGTCATGGCAAAGAAATCGCTAACGCTTTGAACGAAGATTTGAGCGACCAATGGCGTGACCGCCGTGGTGTAGAGGTTTATTCCTTCGCACTGGCAAGCGTAACCATGTCTGAGGAAGATGCTCAACGTCTGAAAGATATCCAGATGCTCAGCAATCCGAACCGTGCAGCAGCAGCTATGGCTGGTGCTACTGCAGACGCTATGCGTATTGCAGCTGGCAATGAAGGCGGCATGGGTGCAATGGGCGGTTTTGTTGGCATGAATATGGCCGGAATGGCCGGTGGCGCAAATGTGGCTGGCTTGTTTGCCCAAGGACAACAGCAGCAGATGTATGCTCAACAGAATCCTTACGGCCAACAGCCTCCTTACGGACAACCGCCTTATCCGCAACAGCCGCAACCTCCTACTCCGCCGCCGGCCGCCCCTGCCGCCCCTGCGGCAGCAGCACCGGCAGCAGATGCCTGGACCTGCAGCTGTGGCACTACCAATACCGGCAAGTTCTGCGCTAACTGCGGCGGCAAGAAGCCTGAGCCGAAACCGGCAGAGGGCAGCTGGACCTGCAGCTGTGGCACTACCAACACTGGTAAGTTCTGCGCTAACTGCGGCAGCAAGAAGCCGGAAGACAAACCGGCAGAGGATGGCTGGACCTGCAGCTGCGGCGCTGTAAACAAAGGCAAGTTCTGCGCTGAATGTGGCAGCAAGAAGCCTGAGGGAGCACCGCTGTTCAAGTGCGATAAGTGTGGCTGGGAGCCGCCAGATCCGCACCATCCGCCTAAGTTCTGTCCTGAGTGCGGCGATATTTTCGACGATAACGACAAACAATAACCTCATATATTAATAGCTTGCGTCAGATGCGAATGCAAGCATGATGTATGCTCCTATGCTGCCCCCTTCCGCCTCACTACGTTCGGCACCTTCCCCAAGGGGAAGGCAAGAGAAAAGTGCACTAGTCAACAAATTTTAGACACAAATC
>ERZ1027243.207-NODE-207-length-31472-cov-6.084095_pt1 | contig 31472 bp, 23 predicted proteins | sample MGYA00519243_ERZ1027243 | MGnify/ENA primary metagenome ERZ1027243 (study PRJEB26926, sample SAMN06164727) | human gut metagenome | biome: ENVO:00009003; feature: ENVO:2100002; material: ENVO:00002003 | host: Homo sapiens | place: USA | collected 2012 ...
GGGCTCGGAGATGTGTATAAGAGACAGAATATACTGTCTGCGATAACGGCCCGGAGAGATACTTTTATAGCGGCGGAAAATGCGGTTAAAATAGCTTAAGTCGTGGAAACCGCAAGAATACGCAATTTCTGTGATACTATCGGAAGAAGTGCACAGAAGCTCACAGGCACATTCTACCCGGTAATAATTCAGATAATCAATGGGCGATTTGCCAATGATCGAGCGAAACACACGGCAAAAATGTTCCGGAGAGAGCTGCAGTACTTTTGCAAGGTCCGAAAGACTTAACTGTGAGGCATAATTTCTGCGGATATAATCCAGTACCTGCTTGATCTGGTCAGAATCCTGGACAAAATGTCTGGAAGAGGGAGTCAGTACCGTAAATAAATGTTCCCGGAGAATCTGTCCCAGCAGTTGCCACAGCATTCCTATGGTGAAAAATTCATAGCCGTTATTTTTATCTTTCATTGCAGCAAACAGGTCAGAGATGATCTGACCGCAGGGAGTGCCTGCCGGATACAGGACATTGATCTGGGTCTCAGGAGAAAAGAGCCCGGCATATTTCTGCTGAAACAGTCCTCCGTAATTTTTGATAAGATGGTTCAGATCAAATACCAGACATTCATAGACGCAGTCTTTGGGGATTCCGCCATGTACGGCTCCGGAGGAAAGAAAGGCGGAATTCCCAGGATGCAGTGTGTAAGACTGCCCATCTGTCAACAACGTAAATTCCCCTTGCAGAACCAGTAGAAGTTCGCATTCCATATGCCAGTGGAAGGGCATTTCGTAACGGGGATGCAGCATATCAACATAATAGAGTTCTAACGGAAAGTCAGAAGTTCCTCTCGTCGTATTCTCATGGGAAGCCAGATATCTCATCATTCTATCCTTTCATAAAAGAACCGTACTATTTAAAATCCCATTCGTAAAACTGCTCTTTCAGGTCTTTTCTTTTACAAATATGGTCACAGAATATCAATATTGTCCAATATGTAATCATTATAAACAACGACACCACAAAAATGCAACAGTATAATACAAGTAACCAAATATAATACAAGGAGGTATGGACATGGAAATCACAGGGATAAAAGATCAGATCTGCGATGTCTGTCACAAAATGTGGCAACTGGGATGGGTTGCGGCCAATGATGGCAATGTGTCTGTCAGACTGGACGATGGAACCTACCTGGCAACACCAACAGGGATGAGTAAGAGTTTCATCACCTCGGACAAACTGCTCCGGATCGATGCTGCCGGTAATGTTTTGGAGGGCTCGGAAGGACTGCGGCCGTCCAGCGAGATAAAGATGCATCTAAGATGCTATGAAAAGAGGGAGGATGTATGCGCAGTCGTACATGCACATCCTCCGGCAGCTACCGGATTTGCCGTGGCACATCGTCCGATGGACATGTACAACATGATCGAGGATATCGCAGCCATCGGTGCGGTTCCGCTGACACCATATGGTACACCGAGCACGACAGAGGTTCCAGATGCCATTGAGCCTTATTTGCAGGAACATGATGTAATGCTGCTTGAGAATCACGGGGCATTGACAGTGGGAAGTGATGTGATCACCGCTTATTACCGTATGGAAAGTCTGGAACTGTGGGCGAAGATCACGATCAACGCAATCCTTCTGGGAGGAAGCTATGACATTGACCGGAAAAATATCGACAAACTGATCAACCTGCGATCCTATTATCACATAACGGGAAAACATCCGGGATACAAGAAATTTAAGCATCCGCAGGATGGAACTCCTACGGACAGATAGGGGAAAGGAGTAAAGGATGGCTGCTTTTACGACAGTGCTTGCTTTTGACCTTGGAGCTTCCACCGGCCGTGCCATTCGTGCGGTCTATGACGGTGAGAGACTGAAATGGAAGGAAATCCACCGGTTCGATAATATACCGGCAGTAGAGAACGGACATCTTCGCTGGAATATGGAGGCGCTGCTTGGGGAGATCCGTATTGCCATACAAAAGGCGGGAAAGACCGACAGTCTTGCTTTTGATACCTGGGGAGTGGATTTTGGATTGTTGGATGCGGATGGAAAATTACTGGAGGATCCTGTTCATTACCGGGACGAGCGGACGAAGGACTGGCCCCAACGTGTCGCACAGAAAATAGAACTTCACAGCCTGTATGTCAGAACTGGCAATCAGATTTTGGCAATCAATACACTGTTCCAGTTGCTGGCATTACAAGAGGAACAGCCAGATCTGTTAAGACGAGCAAAGCATCTGCTGTTCATCCCGGATCTGCTGGCGGCAATGCTGGGAGCGGATCTGACCTGGGAACGATCCATTGCTTCCACCAGTCAGATGTGGAATCCTGTTGCCGGAACCTGGGATTTGGAACTGCTGAGACAGATGGGAATGGATCCGGGATTATTCGGAGCCATGACAGACAGTGGTAGCATTATCGGAGCATTGCCGGATAGCACGAAGATCATCGCAGTGGCAGGACATGATACCCAGTGCGCAGTGGCGGCCATGCCTGTGGAAGAGGGAGAAAGCGCAGCGTTTCTCTCCTGTGGCACCTGGAGCCTGATCGGCTGTGAACTGGAGACACCGATCCTGACGAAGGAGAGCTGCGACAGCGGCCTGTCCAATGAATACGGAGCCAATGGTAGGATTAACTATCTGAAAAACATTATCGGATTGTGGCTGATCCAGGAGAGCCGGAGAGAATATGCCAGACAGGGAGAGGAGTATAGCTTCGGAGAACTGGCGAAGCTGGCGGACGAAGCAGAGGCTTTTCACTGCTTTATTGATCCGGATGCACAGGAATTCGTGGCACCCGGAAACATTCCGGAAAGAATACAAAAGTTCTGCCGTAGAACCGGTCAGCCGGTGCCGGAGACAGTGGGAGAGACAGTGCGGTGCATTTACGAAAGTCTGGCGCTGAAATATCGATATGCTCTGGAGCAACTGGAAGGGATGACGGGCAAAAACTTCACAATATTGCATATCCTCGGTGGCGGAGCAAATGCAGGACTGCTCTGTCAGATGACGGCAGATGCCTGCAGACTTATGGTAAAAGCCGGCCCGGTGGAAGCGACGGCTCTCGGGAATATTCTTATTCAGTTGAAGGCACTGCATGCCATACATGATATCGACAAGGGCAGACGCCTGATTGCCGTGACAGAGAAAATAACAGAATATGCACCACAAAACAGAAAAAAAGACGCATGGGAAAATGCGTATCACAGATTTGTTACCATGATGCAAATGGAGAAAGAGAGGTAATTATGAGATACCCTAAGATTGGAATTCGCCCGGTAATCGATGGACGTTGGGGTGGCGTTCGTGAAAGCCTGGAGAATCAGACCTGTGAAATGGCAAAAATTGCCGCAAAACTGATCTCTGAGAATTTGAAGTATCCGGATGGAACACCGGTACAATGCGTGATCGGCTGTACCACTATCGGAGGAGGTGCGGAGGCGGCCCGGGTGGCAGAACAGTTTCAGATGGAAAATGTAGTAGCAACCTTGTCTGTGACGCCCTGTTGGTGTTACGGAACAGAGACTTTCGATATGGATCCGAACACCATCAAAGCTGTCTGGGGATTCAACGGAACGGAGCGCCCGGGTGCGGTGTATCTGGCAGCAGTTATGGCGGCACATGCACAGCGTGGGCTTCCGGCTTTTTCCATCTATGGACATGATGTGCAGGATGCAAAGGATACGACAATTCCCGCAGATGTGTTGGAGAAAATCTTACGTTTCGCCAGGGGAGCTGTGGCCGTAGGCTGGATGACAAATAAGGCATATGTCAATATTGGAGCGGTAGCCATGGGCATTGCAGGCAGCTTTTGTGATCCGGATGTGCTACAGAAATATTTCGGGATCCGTGCGGAATGGGTAGATGAAGTGGAAATTCTCCGTCGTATTGCCATCGGCATCTATGATCCGGAGGAATATGAGAAGGCATTACAGTGGGTGAAAGCAAACTGCAGGGAAGGGTTCGACAAAAATCTTGGAAAAGATCTGCCGAAAGTCATCACAAAGTCAAAAATCATTCCTGCGGAAAAAGACTGGGAGTTTATTGTGAAGATGACACTGATTATCCGGGATATTTTGTTCGGCAATTCACGACTGGACGAGCTTGGCTGGCATGAGGAGGCTTTGGGGCATAATGCTGTGGCCGGAGGTTTCCAGGGACAGAGACAGTGGACGGACTGGTTGCCGAATGCGGACTTTACGGAAGCAATCCCTGCTTCCATGATGTCCGTACCTACTGGAGCCCGGAGGCTTGTGAACGTGTGACAGGTCAGAAGCCGGACGGCGTGGCGGCAAACGGATTTATTCATCTGATCAATTCCGGTGCAACGGCGTTGGACGGGACTGGAGCGTGTGTGGACGAACAGGGCGACCATGTCATGAAACCTTTCTGGAAGATGACAGAGGAGGATATCCGGGAATGTCTGGATGTTACCGACTGGTGCAGGGCAGATTATGAATATTTCCGGGGTGGTGGATATTCCAGCCACTTTCGGTGTATTGCACAGATGCCTGTAACTATGCTAAGATTAAATATTATAGAGGGAATAGGGCCTGTATTGCAGATTGCCGAAGGATGGACAGCAAAATTGCCGGAAGTGATTCATCATGCGATTGATAAGAGAACAGATCCTACCTGGCCGACCACCTGGTTTTGCCCAAGACTGACCGGTGAGGGCGCTTTTACTGACGTATATAGTGTTATGGCAAACTGGGGGGCAAATCATGGCGTGACCGTATATGGACATGTGGGTGCAGACCTGATCACATTGTCCAGCATGTTGCGGATCCCGGTGACCATGCATAATGTGGACCGGGACAAGATCTATCGTCCTCATGCATGGTCAAGCTTCGGAACACAGGATACACAGGCGGCGGATTATGCGGCATGCAGGCAGTATGGCCCTTTGTATCGATAAAATCACAGGAATCAGAGAGAGGAATCCTATGGGGAATTGTCTGAAGGTAGGTATTTTAGGTGCCGGAAATATTGCTGGATCCATGGCAGAAGCGCTGAATGAGCTGCAGAAGGAGGGAAAAGCCTGTGCTTATGCTGTGGCATCCCGTTCGCAGGAGAAGGCATTGGAGTTCGCACGAAAATGGAATATCACAAGAGCATACAGCAGTTACGAGGAACTGGCATCGGATCCGGAAGTGGACCTGATCTATATAGCAACACCACATTCTCTGCATTATGTGCAGGCAAAGCTCTGTATGGAACATGGCAAAAATGTTCTGGTAGAGAAGGCGTTTACAGCCAATGCAAGACAGGCTGAGGAATTATTTGCAATGGCAGAGGAAAAGAAGGTCTTTATTACAGAGGCAATCTGGACACGCTATATGCCAAGCCGTGAGATCATAACTGGGTTGCTCAGGGAAGGGGTGATAGGTACACCGCAGATTTTGGAAGCGGAATTTTCCGTACAAAATTATGAAAATCCCAGGATGCATGATCCGATGCTGTGCGGAGGAGCACTATTGGATCTTGGAGTGTATGTACTGACAACGGCTTCCATGTATTTTGGAGATCATATTGTGAAGACGCAATCTTCCTGTGAGAAGTATCCGACCGGAGTAGATGCTGCAGATGAAATCCAGCTGACCTATGCGGATGGCAGTGCTGCGCAACTGCGCTGTTCCATGGTGGATAAAAAGAAAAACTGTGTAAAAATCTGTGGAACGAAAGGGTATATTTCCTGGGAGAGCAATAACAATCCCAGAAACCTGGAACTGCATGGCCCGGGAGGAATGCTGATTCGTAAAATCACGATTCCCACGCAGATCAATGGCTATGAATATGAAGTGCTGGTATGCCGGGAGGCAATCAGGAACGGGCAAAGAGAGTGTGAGAAAATGCCTCATGCGGAGACTCTTACGATCATGAAGCAGATGGATGAACTTCGGGCACAGTGGGGTGTGAAATACCCATATGATGAATAACGACAGATGCAGAGCGGATCATCAGGATCCGCTCTTTTGACAGCTACAGAGTATAGGCAATATTACTTCTGTTAAACAAATAACGAAGCGTACTTCTTTTTACAGAATCTAAAAATAAGTGAGTTTTTTGACAAAACAAAAAAACAAAGTGCCTTTTTGCGAACCTGAGCGTCTCATACCTTTTGGCAAAATCCGTTATGATGAACTCATCAAGCAAACACATAAATGTGATTGAAGGAGGGTACTAAATGAAGAAGTTAAAATTAACAGCATTACTCGTAACTATGGCAATGACAGCGTCTCTTGCAGGATGCGGCAACAGCGCTTCCGAAGAGACGACAGACGGCACACAGTCATCTCAGGCGACAGCCACGCAGGAAGCTGCTGGTACGGAAACAGCAGAGAACCATGATCCCGTAACTTTGCGCTTCATGTGGTGGGGCGGTGATGAGAGAGCGCAGGCAACACTGGATGTGATCGACAAGTTCGAGCAGGAATATCCCTGGATCACGATAGAAGCGGAGTACGGCAGCAGTGATGGTTATCAGGAAAAGCTGACAGCACAGTTGGTATCCGGTACGGTAGCTGACATTTTCCAGATGGGAACCGGTTGGATGCCCGGCTATGTAGAATCCAATGCAGGATACTTTGCAGACTTCAAAGATTTCTCAGATGTCTTTGATCTGTCTACCTTCGAAGAATCTATTTTAAAGAACAACGGACAGTTCGACGGACATCAGTATGGTGTACCGACCGGTATTTCCGGACATGCACTGATCTACAACAAGAAGGTAGCTGATGAGATCGGCGTTGACTTCAGTAGTGATTATACTTGGGACGATATTGTAGAAATGGGCAAGAAGGTCAAGGAGTATGACAAGGATATGTATCTGCTGACCATGGGAAGTTCTGAGCTGAATACCATGATCGTCCGCCCTTACTTACAGCAGTTGACCGGCAGCACAGTTCTGGTAAATGAGACCAAGAAGAGAGGTTTCGAGGAAAAAGATCTGGTGGAGGTACTGAACTACATTAAGACATTGTATGATGAAGGCGTTGCATCACCTATGTCTACTGTTATCGCATACGGCGCAGATCTGGGAACAGATCCTAACTGGATCAACCAGAAATATGTGGCAGCATTCGGATACTCCTCTACAGTAGAGACTTTGCAGGCAGCATGTCCCGATGGAAACTTTGCGGCAGGCAAGCTTCCAGTTATGACAAATGCCAAAGATGAAGGCTGGTACTGCAATGCACCTCAGTATATGTGTGTCAGCGGTGCGAGCGAACATCAGGAAGAAGCCATGATGTTCTTAAACTACTTCTACAACAATGCAGATGCAGCCAAGATCCTGAAGACAGTCCGTTCCGTACCTCCTACCAGTGTAGGGCAGGAAGCATGTACAGAACTGGGCATTCTGGAAGGCATCGCCAAGGATAGCGTGGATATTATCCAGACCTATACAGGAACCAATGATCTGGGGCTGACCACAGAGGAAGAAGTAACGGCGATTCTGCAGGATGCAGCTACTCAGGTTGCTTACGGACAGGGTACTCCTGAAGACGTTGCCAAGTCAACAATCAGCCTTCTGGACAATTATCTGTCATCCAAGTAATCCCGGATCAGTTTCGGATTCGTACTACACAGAAATGATACTGGGGTATCCTGAAGGATTTCGGGATACCTCAGACATTTACGAGGCGGAGGTACTCTACATGACACCGAAAAAGAAAAAAATAAAAAGGAAGCAGTGGATCGGACTGGTATTCATTGCCCCCTGGCTGATCGGATTGATCGGACTGCAGGTATATCCTTTTGTTGCATCCCTGTTCTATTCCTTTACAGAATATAATATCATGTCCTCTCCGAAATGGATCGGATTGGCCAACTATGTGAAATTATTTACGGCGGATAATGAATTCTGGTATTCCGTAAAAGTTACTTTGATATACACAATATTTACTGTACCCGGAAAATTAACAGTGGCTCTGATCGTAGCACTGGTTATGAATAAAAACATGAAAGGAATCAATTTCATTCGTACAATTTATTATATCCCGTCTCTGATCGGCGGCAGCATCGGTATTGCCATTCTCTGGAAGCTGATGTTCCAGGAGGAGGGTATTATCAATTCCCTGTTGAAAGCAATCCATCTGCCGACCCTGCACTGGCTGGGAGATCCCAAGACAGCATTACCGACGATCATTCTACTGCAACTGTGGACGTTTGGATCTTCCTTCGTTATGTTCCTGGCAGCCCTGAAAAATGTACCGGCGGATCTGTATGAAGCAGCGGATATCGATGGAGCCAGCAGCTGGAAGAAATTCGTTAAGATCACATTGCCACAGATTTCCTCTATTATATTTTTCAATATTATCATGCAGACGATCACTGCATTACAAAGCTTTACCAGCTCACTGGTCATTACCAACGGAGGCCCGTTAAAGTCTACCTACGTGTTGGGAATGAAGTTGTACACGGAGGCATTCTCTTTCTATAAAATGGGATATGCATGCGCAATTTCCTGGGTGATCTTCATTATGATCATGATCGTTACGATGATTTTATTCCGATTCTCTTCCATGATGGTATATTACGAAGATGGAAACGATTTTTAGGAGGAACCTAAGATGAGAAAAAAGCTTAAAAAGAGAAACAGCGTATCCTGGGTGACCTACACAGTAGTACTTCTGATCGGACTGGCAATGTTGTATCCGATCATCTGGATGTTCTTCGCAACCTTCAAGAGCAATGCGGAGATCTTCGGATCTGTCAAACTGCTGCCGTCATCCTTCAGCTTCCAGAGCTATATTGACGGCTGGCATGTGAACAGCAAAATAACTTATACTACATTTTTCAAAAACAGCTTTGTGATGACGATCATCACTACGTTATTTACGGTATTATCCAGTGCGATTGTCGCTTATGGATTTGCCAGATACCAGTTCCCCGGCAAAAAGATTCTGTTTGGTATTCTGATTGCCACACTGATGCTTCCCGGAGCGGTAGTTATGATCCCACGTTATGCAATGTTTAATAAGCTGGGACTGGTGGATACTTACTGGCCGTTTTACTTACAGGGCCTGCTGTCTGTGAACTCGTTCTTTGTATTTATGCTGATCCAGTTTATCCGCGGACTGCCAAGAGAACTGGATGAATCTGCTTATCTTGACGGCTGCAGTGATCTGAAGGTATTCGTGAAGATCCTTGTGCCACTGATGAAACCGGCACTTTTCTCCGCAGGTCTGTTTCAGTTCATGTGGACTTACAATGATTATACAAACGTGTTGATCTACATTAACTCTGTGAAAAAATATACCCTGTCTCTGGCCTTGAGACTGTCTCTGGATGCAGAATCCGTGGTTCAGTGGAATAAAGTAATGGCAATGTCCTTCCTGTCCATTCTGCCGCTGATCATACTGTTCTTCGCTGCACAGAAGTATTTTGTGGAAGGCATTGCCACCAGTGGTCTGAAGGGTTAAATTTGAACCGGAATGCGGAAAAACACACAGGTTCCGAGTCCTTCTTTACTGTAAATATGAAGAGCACTCTCGGAACCATAGGTCAGTGTCAGACGCTTGTTCACGTTGTCGAGTCCGATACGCATGGAAGCGTCTGACATAAGATCTGATCTCAGCTTCTGAAGTTTGTCTTTTGGAATTCCCACACCATTGTCGGTTATTGATATATGGATCCAATCATCCCGTTTAAAAATCTTAATTTTTACCATTCCCTGGCGATTGCCGGGACGCAGCCCGTGACTGATACTGTTCTCTAAAAGTGGCTGAAGCAGGAGACGCTTAAACGCATGCGGCAGTACAGAATTGTCGATTTCTTCAAAGTAATAAAAACTGTCGGGAAAGCGGAACCTCTGTATTTCCACATATTTGTGAATATAAGTGATCTCATCCTGAATCGATACCGAAACCTGTGGATTGGCCAAAGAGTAGGAGAGAATATCTGACAGATTGCTGATGATCGTATTGGCGGTGGAAGGACCGCCTGCTATCTTGTAGACTTCAAAATCCAGAGTCTGCAGGGTGTTGACCATAAAATGTGGGTTGATCTGTAACTGTAGGGCGCTGAGCTCCGCAGCCTGTTTTTTGTATTTCTGCTCTGCCAGCTGGCTGTTTAAAAATGTGGTATTTAAGAATATGCGGATGACATTGTTCATGATCAAGCTGTATTCGTCATCCGGCTGGTCTGCCGGAGAATCTTTTTCAGTAGGGTAGATCCCCTTTTCCGCATTACCGAACAGATCAATCACTGACTGGATCTGCCGGAAATTATCCCTTGTGATCTGATAAGAGAACAGGAAGATAATGAACAGGGCAAACAGTAGCATGATCAGTGGCAACAGCAGATTCTGTGCACAATAGAGAATAATGGCGGAAACAGGAACCAGCTGCACCGAATAATACCGGTAGGTGGGTTGATATATCACATAAGTAAGATAGAAATGATGATCTACCTTTTCCCAGTGAAAGCCATCCGTCAGTGTGGAAAGATCCACTTCAGAAAAGTCGGGAACAGAAGAAAACCCCTGAGAAGCCAGAAGATTCTGCCCGCTGTCCAGAAGAAACATACCGTGTTTCCAGGATGTGGATTTTGCAGACATCATTTTTTCCAGCTCTATCAGAGAAAGGTTGGATACCATGACACCATCCAGATAAGAAAAACGCTTATATACCGTCAGTACATTTTCTGATGTTGATGAGGTGGATGTCTTCATTTCCCTGGAGACAATATAGGTGTCCTGATCTTCCGGAAGGGAGGTATAGATATCATACCAACCGGCGTCCACATCGCTGCTCAGAAAACGGATCGTCTTGTCAGAAGAGAAAAAGATATTATTGTCATCCAGATAAAGATAAAGGCTGTCCACCAGTGGATGGGAGGCGGAGATACTGCCGAGGAAGGTCTTTATACTGTTTAGGAAGACATAGTCGGTGTAAGTAGTCTCTCTGTTGTAGAGAATCTTGCGCATGGATAAGAGCAACTGGGAATTCAGCGTGATCATTTCCTGTTGGGAAGTGCAAACATCCATGGTACTTTCCAGATTCAGACAGAGATCATCCGTAGTGGACTGGGTGGTCTCTTTGATGGTCTGTAGCTGGGAGGTTGCGGTAAGGATCATGATGCATATAAACAAAAGACCGGTAGGGATTAACAGGAGAGAACTCCATACTTTTAAGCGTTTTAAGAAAAATCGGTGCATCATGATAACGATCCTCTGTTCTCAGGAGTTACTTCCGGCTGTTTCCCTGCACGGAATTCCTGTGGTGTGATTCCGTAATATTCCTTGAAATTACGGGTGAGATTTTTGGGGTTCAGATAGCCGACGGCATCTGCAATCTCGTAAAATTTGACGGAACGATCCGACAGCATCTGCATGGCCTGTTCCATCCTCACCTGTAGCAGATAACGGGAGAAACTGACACCGGTATCCGTCTTGAAAGCGGAAGAAAGATAAGCCGGTGAGTAGTGTACCAGAGAAGCGGCTGCTTCCAATGTTGCGGTCTTATAATCAGATTTGATATAGTTTTTCACAATCGTCACATAATCCGCCTCGTCTGCATTGGCTTCGTAAGGCAGATAATGGCCCTTCTCCCGTTCGTCCAGGGTTTTCCGGATGCGTTCAAAGCAGGCAGACATGGCGTCATATTTCATTGGTTTGATCAGGTAGTCCGTGACATGATTGATAATTGCTGCCCGGGCATATTCAAAATCCTGATAGGCGCTGAAAAAGATGACGATGATATCTTCGTTTTTCAGTTTTTGAGACAGTTCGATACCGGTCATGACAGGCATCTGGATATCGGTCATAACGATATCCACCTGTGGGTGGGCATTGATATATTCCAGGGCTTCTTTCCCATTGGTAAAGGAAGCAACGACTTCAAAGCCGAAGTTGTTCCAGGGAAAAAGATGAATGATCCCTTCCAGAATACGGGGTTCATCATCTACGATGATTACTTGATACATACCAGGTTCCTCACGTGTAAGGTAATATTCAGATAACACGCAGATTATAACATATTTCAAAATAGAATACAAAGCATTCAAAACGAGGAGAAGACAAATGAACGAAAAGAAAATAAAATTGAAAACCGGTGAAATCTGGCAGGAGAGACTGGTGGCAGGCAATGGACACAGCGGAGTGATCTGTTCCTGTGATCCCTATGAAGAGGTACTGACCTATCAGAATATAGAACTGCTGATGCCGACAGAAGAACCCAGAATGACTCCGCCGGAAGTGGGAAGTGAGCTGCAGGAGGCCAGACAGGCAGTGCTGCATATGGATGCTACCTGGAATGTACACGGCAGAAAAAGAACTTACCTGTATGCCTACCATCCGGGGATGCAGCTTCGGATCACGACACCACAGCAGGAGCTCGAAGCATACAGCCGCCGGATGGTAGGAGAGACCGGGGAGGTCATTATGGACTATCGGGATAAGACCGGGGACTTCAGTCGGCATACATTTGTCTCCAGAGAGGACTGCGTTGTGACACAGTATCTGGCAGGCGGAAAGAAGACACTTCCCGAACTGATACTTTCCATAGATCCGCTGGAGACGCTGCCAAAATTCGGAGTAAAAAAGTGGGGAACCGGACCGGAAGTAAATATGAAATATGAACTGGTCTATGACGAGGCGGGTACTTATCTCGGACAGGCAGCGCATTATCCGGTATTTGTGGAAAGCGAGCTGCAGGATAAGGGGTATGTGACCATGGTACGGATCCTGCATACAGGAGGAAGCAGAAATGTGGAACAGACGGAAGGCAGCAAAAAAATCCACATCCGGGGAGCACAGGCAGTCTGGATCCTGGCGAAGACGGCTGCCCAGGTTGAAATGGGAGAAATGGAAGATTTTCCGGGGGTGAAAGCACAGGAAACCATCGATGCAGTGTTGGCAGACCTGAAGAGCGCAGTGGCGAAATACCGTACAAAAGAAGGCAGCTGGGATTATGAGAGAGCGCTGGCACTGCAGAAGGAACAGCAGAGGGAGACCTATGGTACAGTAAGTTTTCATCTGGGAGAACAGACAGCGGATTCCGGAGAGGAAGGCGTAGAAAAGGAGACCAATACGGAACTGTTACAGCGGCAGAAAAATACGCCGCAGATGTTGCAGAAACTGATGGAACAGATCTACCAGACAGGCAGATATGTGCAGGCTGCCTGCGCCGGGTATTCTGCACCGAGGCTGTGCGGACTGTGGACAGGGGAATGGAATCCCGGCTGGAGCGGAGCCTATACGATGGATGCCAATGTGAATATTCAGGTCTCTGGTATGAATACCGGGCACATGGAAAAAGCGGCCTGGGGATATATGTATTTTATCCTCCGCCAGATCGGGGACTGGAAGGAGAATGCAAAAGCTGTTTACGGCATGTGGGATGCCCTGCTGGCACCGGTGAATACCGACGGTAATCGGGCAATTATGGTAGAGTATGATATTGACTATCCTTTCCAGTACTGGAATGCCGGGGCTTCCTGGCTGATGGTGCCGATCTTTGAGTACTGGCAGTGCTTTGGTAACCGGCAGATCCCACTGCCAGAGGATCTGGCCAAAGTCTGCGGAAAACAAAGCCTGGATCTGGAACAGGAGATTCTGCGCCCCCTGCTGTGGAAGACGTTTCATTTCTGGGAGCAGTTGTGTACCCCGGAATATTATACCGACAGAGAGGGACAGCCTCATTATAAGAAAGGAAAGACGGCTCTGGAGGAGGGAGAAAAATACCTGATCATTCCCTCTTATTCTCCGGAGAATCATCCAAACGGCTATTCCAGTACGATCACTGCCAATGCAGCCATGGACATTGCGGCGGCGTCAGATGTATTACGCATGATCCGGGAACTGGAAGAGAGGATCTGCGATGAACGGTCGGGAGAGTGGCTGACAGCCAGCAGGGAGCTTGCCGCAAAGCTGCCCGAATACCAGATGGATGAGACCGGTGGATTAAAGGAATGGTCACTGCCACAGATGCATGACAATCATGAGCACCGCCACATCAGCCATCTCTATTGCGCATGGCCCGGAGTAGAGACACAGCATAATGTGGGACTTGCGGAAAGCTGCAGGCAGGCCATCAGGAACCGGAATGTCGGGAATGCCGGAAAAGATGATACTGCCTCTCATGGTTGGATCCACAAGGGACTGGTGGCTGCCAGACTGAAGGATGGCAGGAGCCTGGGAGAAATCTTGCGCCTGCTGATGCAAAGTGATATTTTTTACAGCAGCCTGCTGACGGATCATAATACGGATCGCTGCAGATGGGTCTATTGCACGGATACGATTCTGGGATTGCAAGGAATCATACATGAAGCACTGGTGTATTCCGAACGGGGAGAGATCGAATTCCTGCCGGCACTTCCGGAGGAGTGGAAGCAGGGCAGTGTGGATGGTCTGATGGCCAGAACAAGAATCTGCATCCGGAAGCTGGCATGGAATCTGGAGAAGAAGATACTGGAAGCAGAACTGGAATCTTATGAGGATCAGGAGGTCAGAATTTCCTGCCCGGTGTTGCAATACGATGCATGTTATTATCTAAAACAGGGAGAACTGCGCAGGATCAGGATTTAATCCACCGGATCCTGGAGCTGCCTGCGGTATTTATTGGCAGTGATGCCGTAATGCTGTCGAAACGCCTGGGTGAAATGTTGGGATGTGGAGTAATTCAGTTTCTCCGCAATCTGCGTGATGCTCAGGCGTTTGTCTGTCAGATAGATTTTTGCCGCAGACATTCGGGCTTCTTGTTTTTTCTGCTGAAAGGTCTTGCCGTAATATTTTTTCAGGAACCGTTCCGTCTGGCGGACACTTAACCCAAGAGTCTTTGCCAGGTTTTCCAGAGTAATGGTCTCGTAATGATAGAGAAAGGCCCGTTCGATGATCAGGGTCTTACCGTCAATGAGATTGGAGGGAGCAAAGTGCTGTTTAGAGAAACGGTTTCCCTCGTAATTGCGGACAACTTTTACAAGACACTGTTGTAACAGAGCCTCTACTTGAATCATGTAACCGGTATATTTATATTTTAATTCATAGAAGAGCTGCTCCATCAGTACACCAAGATTCTGGGTATCCGGACCAATCCAGAATCTTTTTTTCAGAAATTTGTCCGCAGTGCTGCCGGAAAAAACGAGGAGAGTATCTTCTTCCTGCAACTGAAAATAGATAGAATATTCTGTCATGGGATCCATAGGGCTTGGAATCTGCTCGTGCTCCACATGGGGGCCTGTCATATATAGTGTGCCAGGCGTAAGCTCATAAGAACTGCCATCAATGACTGCCTGTCCGAGCCCATTAGGGATGTAGTGCAGTTCATAGCTGTTGTTACCGTGGCTGTGGCGTGGCAGTGGCTTGAAAAAGTGTTCGAAAGCAATATTCAGAATTAGAAAAGTTGTGTTGTCGATAGTGGTTTTCACATCGAGACCATAGATGGTATTGTTCGTTGTCTGATTCATGGAGCCTCCTGCTGTCCGGATTTACCGTAACCTATCCGATGATATTAAGTGTAGCAACGGTAAAGAAAAAAGTCAATTAAAAAAGTGCGATAACACGACAAAAATACACAACTTATGTCGCAAATATGTCTATTAGTCGTATATTTGTGGGATTAGAATGGATGTATCACAGCAACCCACACAGGGAGAAAATATGACAGAAGAACATATAACATTTTATTTTTAAGGAGGTTAACAGATGGACAGACAGGAAATGAAACAGAAAAAGATGATGGGAGCAATTCTTCCGGGCAACAGCACAGTAGAACTTAGAGAATTCGATATGCCGAAGCCGGGACATGGACAGGTTGTGGTCAAGGCAATGGCTACAACTATCTGCGGCAGTGATATCCGCTGCATCTACAGAGAACATGTGGGAAAAGGTCCGGAAGGCTATATTCCCGGAACTGTGGCAGGTCATGAACCTTGTGGTCTGATCGTAGAGGAAGGCGAAGGCCTGAAGAGATTCAAGAAGGGCGACCGTGTTATTATTTATCACATTTCCGGATGTGGTGTATGTAACGATTGCAGAAGAGGCTACTATATTTCCTGCAAGAGTAAATTCCGTCAGGCATACGGATGGCAGAGAAACGGTGGTATGGCACAGTATATTCTGGCAGATGAGAAGGATCTGATCGCATTGCCAGATGAGCTGACCTACAAGGATGGAGCACAGGTGGCCTGCGGTTTCGGTACCGTATATGAGGCTATCGAAAAGGTAGGTGTCAGCGGCAATGATGCAGTATTGGTAACCGGTCTGGGACCTGTCGGTCTGGCAACACTGATGTTGGCAAAAGCACTGGGAGCCAATATGCTCATCGGGGTGGAGGCGAATCCGTACCGTATTGAACTGGCGAAGAAGATGGGACTGGCTGATTATGTATTTGCACCGGATGAGGCTTATGATCAGATCATGAAAGTAACAAACGGCAATGGTGTGGAGAGAGCGTTCGATGCCAGCGCCAGTGATCCAGGAAGACAGCTGGCAATCCGTGCTACCAGAGAATGGGGCAGGATCGCATTCGTGGGAGAGGGAGGCACCTGTACTTTTAACCCCAGTCCGGACATTATTCATGGTCAGAAGACAATCTACGGCAGCTGGGTAACCTCACTGTGGAGAATGGAAGAACTGGTAGAAAGACTGGTGCGTTGGGGAATTCATCCGGAAGATCTGATCACGGACGAATTCCCTCTGGAGCAGGCAGGGGAAGCTTACAGACTGATGGCAAGTGGAAACTGTGGCAAGGTGGCAGTGGTATTTCCCGAAGACTAAGGGAAGAAAGGTTATCATATGGCAGAAATCATAGAACAGAGCCGGATCCCAAAGCGGACTCTGGTGGACGGATCTAAGGTACCGGCAATCGGACTCGGAACCTTCGGATCCGATAAATATAACAGCGATCAGATTGCAGAAGCTGTATATGGCGGCATCCGGGCAGGATATCGTATGATCGACTGTGCTTCCGTATACCAGAATGAGAATCGTATCGGAGAGAGCATTGAGCGTGTCCTGAAAGAAGGAATCGTGGATCGAGCGGATTTGTTTATCACCTCTAAAGTATGGAATGATATGCACAATAGAGTGAAGGAGTCCTGTGAGAAGAGCCTGAAGGATCTGCGGGTATCTTATCTGGATCTGTATCTGGTGCACTGGCCTTTTCCCAATTATCATGCTCCCGGCTGTGACGGAGATTCCCGTAATCCGGATTCCAGACCGTTTTCTGTGACGGAATTTCTGAATACCTGGAGACAGTGTGAGGCACTAGTGGAAGAAGGCAGGGTAAAATACATTGGTATGTCTAATATGACAGTACCGAAACTTCAGGCAGTATTGCCGTTGTGCAGGATTCAGCCGATGTTCTTAGAGATGGAATTGCATCCCGGATTTCAGCAGCCGCAATTGTATGACTATGCACTGTCACAGGGGATTCAACCCATCGGTTATTGTCCCATCGGATCGCCCTCCAGACCGGAGAGAGACCGGACGGCAGAGGATATTGCAGATACCCGGATGCCGGAGATTATGGAGATTGCAGAGCATCATCACGTACATCCTGCTATGATCTGCCTGAAGTGGGCGGTACAGAGAGGACAGATTCCGATTCCTTTTTCAGTAAAGGAATATCAATATGTGGATAATCTGAAATGCATCACAGAAGATCCCTTGACAGTGGAAGAGATGGAGATGATCCGGAAAGCAGACAAGAATTGCCGCCTGATCAAAGGTCAGGTATTTCTGTGGCCTGGAGCAACCGACTGGCAGGATCTGTGGGATGTGGACGGAGAAATCACGTCATGAAAGGGGTAAGCGCATGTTAAAAGGAATTCCGAAGATATTATCTCCCGAGTTATTAAAGGTACTTTGTGAAATGGGACACAGTGACAGACTGGTTATCGCAGACGGTAATTTTCCGGCTGAGTCCATGGGGAAGGATGCAATCGTGATTCGGATGGACGGACATGGCACGACTGAGATTCTGGATGCCATTTTGCAGGTGTTTCCATTGGATAGTTATGTGGAGCATCCGTTGAATCTGATGGAGGTGATGCCCGGGGATCCGGTGGAGACGCCGATCTGGGAGAATTATGAAAAAATCATCGCAAAACACGATTCCCGAGGTGGCAGTGCCATTGGACAGATCGAGCGCTTTGCCTTCTATGAGGAGGCAAAAAAGGTCTATGCCATTATTGCAACCGGAGAGAGTGCACTATATGCCAATATTATGTTACAAAAAGGTGTGGTAACAGAATAAGGCAGCTGATAAGAACAGGAGCAAAAGCATCGGCGATAAGCGGATGCTTTTGCTGTTAAGAAAAACATGTTAGAATACAGTCAGGATCAGGGAAATGTGTGCAAAAAAATATATAATAACAGGAAAAAAGGAGAAATGGCATGAGTAGGTTATGGTATGATCATCCGGCATCGGAATGGGAAGAAGCTCTTCCTATAGGAAATGGCAGAATCGGTGCCATGGTCTACGGAGGTACGGACAGAGAACGGCTCCAGGTAAATGAAGAGAGCATCTGGCTGGGTGGACCTGTAAACCGTCACAATCCCGATGCAAAAGAAAATCTGCCGAAGATACGACAGCTCCTTCGGGACGGCAGAATTCCGGAGGCTGAGCATCTGATGGAGACCGCATTATCGGCCTGCCCGGAAGGAATGCATCCTTATCAGACACTTGGGGATGTACAATTTTTCTTTGATGGGATCGAAGGCGGCAGAGAACGGAAAAGCGGTAAACTGCGGGATATGATCCTCTGTGAAGGAACAAAACATTATGAGAGATGTCTGGATCTGGAAACGGCAATCTGCCGGACAGAGTTCACTGTTGGTGGCAGTATATATGAGAGGGAAATATTTGCCTCTCACCCGGCGGACTGTCTGGTGATGCGCTTCCGCACAAGGGGCAAGGGGAAAGTGAATTTTTTAGCGAAGCTTCGAAGAGAAAGCTGGTTTGACGGAACTTGTAAGGTTGGAGAGAATGGCATAAGACTTTATGGCAATCTGGGAAGAGGCGGATATGAATTTGCCATGGAACTGCGTGCTGTGTCTACTGGCGGACGGATTTTGACCCAGGGGGAATGTCTGAAGGCAGAAGGGGCAGAGGAAGTGGTGCTGTGGTTTACTGCAGATTCCACTTATCACTACAGTATACCAGAAAAGGATCGGTATGCGGAGGCGTATCTGAAAGCTGGTAGGGAACTGCCTGTGGGGCTGGATGAAGAATTGACTGGCTCTGCAAGAACAGAGTTCCTATACCAGATGGCAATGCAGACACTTCTGGCAGAGAAAATGGATCAGCGCCTGAAGGCGGCGATGCTTCTGTCTTATGATACCCTTAAAGCAGAGCATGTGGCAGATCATAAATCTTTATATGACCGTTTTGTGTTTGAAGTAGAAGGCGCAGAGCGGTACGAGAATCTGCCTACGGATCTGCGCCTTGAGAGACTTCGGATAGGGAAGCAGGAGCATGCAGAACAGACAGAAGACGTGGGATTGATGAAGCTGCTCTATGATTATGGACGCTATCTTACGATTGCTGCCAGCAGGGAGGGAGGGCTGCCGACCACACTGCAGGGACTTTGGAATTGTGAATTTTTCCCGGCATGGGACAGTAAGTATACCATCAATATCAATACAGAGATGAACTACTGGCATGTGGAAAACTGCAATCTGTCAGAGTGTCATATTCCCTTATTTGAATTGTTAAAAAAGGTGCAGAAGAATGGCAGATATACCGCCAGAGAAATGTATGGGTGCCGGGGATTTGTGGCGCATCACAATACGGATATTCATGGAGATACCGCACCACAGGATACATGGTATCCCGGGACTTATTGGGTGATGGGAGCAGCATGGCTGTGTACGCACCTATGGATGCATTACCGCTATACAAAGAATCTGGTATTTTTACGGGAAGCTTTCCCTGTCATGGCAGAGGCAGCACTATTCTTTGTGGATTATCTGGAAGAAAAAGACGGATATCTGGTGACAAATCCTTCTGTTTCACCGGAGAATACATATATCCTGCCGAATGGACAAAAAGGATGCTGCTGTATCGGTGCAACCATGGACAATCAGATTCTGAGAGATCTGTTCAAAGGATGCTTGGGAGCCTGGAAGGAACTGGGAGAACAGGTACCGGAAGCCTGTGAGATTCCGGAAGCCGGTGACATAAAGGAACTGATGGGAACAATCCGCAAAATGTACGACAGACTGCCGCCCAACAGGATCGGCAGTGACGGACGTCTGATGGAATGGATGGAGGAATACGAGGAAACAGAACCCGGACACCGCCATATTTCCCATCTGTATGGGCTGTACCCCGCCGGAGAGATTACTGCAGACGGCACCCCTGAACTGGCTGAGGCTTGCCGCAAGACCCTGGAATACCGCCTGTCCCACGGCGGCGGACATACCGGATGGAGTAGGGCATGGATCACGAATCACTATGTCAGCCTGTGGAACGCTGAAGCAGCATATGACAATATCCGGAAGATGTTGGAGGTCTCGACCTATCCTAATCTGTTGGACAAACATCCTCCGTTCCAGATTGACGGCAATTTTGGGATCTGCGCTGCCATGAATGGGATGCTGGTTCAGAGCAATGAGGAGAGAATCCTGCTTCTCCCTGCATTGCCGGCTGCATGGAAGACCGGCGCCGTACGGGGAATGCATCTGATAGGAAATCTGGAACTTTCCATGAGCTGGAAAGACGGAAGAATCACTGGTGCCGTTTTTACTGCATATTCGGATGTGGATACTGTGGTGAAATATAAGGAGACCGAAAAAAGACTGCAATTAAAGGAAGGTGAGATTAAAGATATAATGCAGTATTGACAGGTAAAAAAGTGGTAGTTTGATGTACTTAGGGCTGGCTGTCGCACCAGTGACTTGGTACAATACCTAGGGAAAGATAATTAGTTACGAAAGAATATGGCAGGAAGCATACATAAAAGATTGTTGGGAATATCAGCAGGAAAAATGTCCGGGAATAGCATTATCCCGGATTGAGAAAGTATTGTATCAGCTGGACAAGGAGAAGGGCAATAAGGTAATATATTATTGCATGCCGGAACGGAAAAGGAGGATTCCTCCGATGGAAGGAATCGTCTGCGGAATGGAGATTAGTATGGAATATATATCAGATGCACAGGCAAAACAGATGATCTTAGAGGTAGGACGCAGAATGTATCAGGGCGGCTTCGTGGCAGCGAACGACGGAAATATCTCCTGTAAAGTCGGAGATAATGAGATCTGGGCAACACCTACGGGAGTTTCTAAGGGATTTATGACAGAGGACATGCTGGTAAAGCTGGATCTGGACGGGAATGTGTTGGAGGGAACGCACAAGCCTTCCAGCGAGGTCAAGATGCACCTCAGAGTATTCAAGGAGAACCCGAAGGTACAGGGCGTGGTACATGCACATCCCCTTACAGCAACGGCGTTTGCCTGCGCAGGCATCAGTCTGGAAGAACCGGTGCTGATGGAAGGGGTACTGTCCTTGGGCTGTGTGCCGCTAGTGCATTTTGCTCTGCCGGGCACAGAGGAAGTGCCGGAAGCGGTAGCTCCCTATTGTCGGGAATACAATGCTGTACTGTTAGCAAACCATGGCGCGCTGACCTGGGGAGATAACCTCATGCAGGCATATTACCGCATGGAGACCACGGAATATTATGCGAAGATCCTGATGATGAACAATTTTATCTTAGGGAAGAAGACGTTGTTGTCCCAGGGACAGATCGACGATATTATCAAGATCCGTGCAGGATGGGGCATCACCACGGGCGGCAGACCCATCGGACCGGAGGGCGCGCAGAATCTAGAGGATATCTGCATCTCCCGGAAGCGGTGATTTGTTTTTCCGGGCATATTAGCGCGATAGCACGAATTCGTAAGCTTATGATAGAAGGTCATGTTAGAGACTTTTGCGAAAGCAGCCTCTAACAGGGCCTTCTTTTTGTGCTTTATTTGTGCAATTGCATAGAAACAGGCAGGGGGAAAGCTTCTACAGGACACAGATTTTTCACAGAGGTATGGATGTTGATGGACAGTGGGGAATATTATCTGGATGGCATGCCCCATGAAGAAGCAGAAGAAAAGTGTAAAAATACTATCAAACTGCTGGGGCTGGATCATCGTATCGGACATAAGCCCAACGAATTGTCCGGCGGACAGAAGCAGAGAGTATCCATTGCCAGAGCACTGGTGGGACAGCCGGCGATCCTTCTGGCGGATGAGCCTACCGGTGCTCTGGATCAGACCAGCGGCAAGGAAGTACTGAAGCTGTTCCGGGAACTAAACGATATGGGCAACACCATCGTCATGATCACCCACGACCTGGGCGTAGCACAGTCTGCGAAACGTATCGTGCGTATTGTGGATGGGCAGCTACAGGAATAATTACAATTTACGAGATATCAAATGTTGTCTCCGTTCCAGCCCCAATATTTTACGGTCTGATACTTTACATAGACATGATCCGGAGCGATGTTCATGATCTCATGAAAGATATTGCAGATCTCTGCGGTTAGTGCAGAAAAGGCAGTGGCATCTTCTCCGCCGAAAACACTGACTTCTACCATAGCCAGCGGTTCGTTGTTGCTGCCACGAAAATATAAGTTATAATTCGGCTCAAAGCCAAGCATAAGCCAGCTCTCGGATTTGCCGGGAACAATAGAGATGGCCTGTCCCAATCGGGTTTTCAGAGCCTGCTCCTGTTCAATGGAAATGGGAGTACTGATTTTGGAATTAATAAAAGGCATAAGATATCCTCCTTAAAAAATTTTATCTGTCTCTATAGTAAATCCAGAAATGGCGGGAAGCAAGTCACTTTTTTCCTTTTGACGGCTTTGGTATTTGATTTTCTGATTTTGAGCATAAAAGAGTCCCATTTTGCAAAAACTCCTGGTAACACAATGCGAAAGGCAGGAAAGAGAAATGCAGATGCGGGACGATCTTGGAATTACAACAAAACTGGAAAATGGCAAGGCTTATCTGGAATTTGCCCTGCCGGAAAAGATAGGGCGTTTGCTGTTCGCTTTACAGATTGAAATCTGGGAAGGTGCGGAGGGCGAACGCCTTGTTTTTCATGGGGAATATGCTGCGGAAGAGTCAGATTGCATGACGGCGTTGCTGCTGCGGCCGCATTTGTGGGACGGCATGCGGGATACTTATGTCTACCGGGTGAAGGCGCAGGGAAGATTCGGTACCATGGAGTATGGAGAAAATATGGGGGGTACAAAGAACGAGGAAGAATCAGATCATGCTGAGGATATAACCGAGGCAGTGGAAGTGTACTGGCAGCAGGAACTGGCAATTTATGACGTGCATGTCATCGATAAAAAGGGAATCTTTCTCAATGAAAAAGAGTTTCTGCCACATGAAGTAGTCTACCGGCTTCCCCCGCAGATCAGTGATGCCGGGACGAGGGAAGAGCAGATAAAAAGAGATCTGGAACAGCTGGCCCGGATGGGGGCTGATGTGATCCGGCTGGAAGGAACCGGGACCGGGGCAGGGGGGCTGAACTGCGCCGGAGTGAGAACGTTTTACAGCCTGTGCAGAAAGCGTGGATTCCTCACTGGGGACCTGTGGATAAGACCGGAAAATCTCCCGGTGTACCGTGGATTACCCGGAGAAACGACATGCCAAGCACTCCTGGCTGCGGACGGCAGGACACTGACAGAACGATATTACTATTATCAGGCGAAGTGGAGCAGCAAACCCGTGCTCTATCCGGTACTTTCCACCCTGCATCGTCAGGAAAACGGGCTGGTCTCTCTGACAATTTACAGCAATCAGAAAAAAGTGGTGCTCTATGTAGATGGAGTACTTTTTTTATTCCAGTCGGCCGCATCCGGTGATCCGGAGTTTATTTTTGAAGATATTCCTGTGGCGAAGCTGCCGTTGCATCTGGCGGCGGAGGCAGGAAATTTAAGCATTTCGCTGACCGTGACAAAGCTTTAAGGGTTGGGGCTTCACAGATTTTTCACAAATGTTTCACCTTTTCATGACATTTGAGACATATACTGATACCAAAATCGAAAAGTCCGAGACCACATGAGCTTGCTCAGATGTAATTGAGAGACTTTGAGATTTGCCCTGATATGAGTACAAAAGTGGGATGATAATCCCACGATGTACGAATAGCGGGCAGGATTGTGAGAGTGCGCAGCACGGAACAATCCGTAGGTATCAGTTACGGGTACCCGTAGATATCAGGTGGGGGTATCACACCATATCCGGGAGGCAAATATGATAGAAGTAAGCAATCTTACAAAAAAATATGGTGACCATATTGCCGTAGATCATCTCTCTTTCCGTGTGGAAAAGGGACAGATTTACGGCTTTCTTGGTCCAAACGGCGCGGGTAAATCCACGACCATGAACATTATCACGGGTTATCTGGCAGCCACGGAGGGCACTGTGACCATCGATGGCAAAGATGTCCAAAAAGACCCGGAGGAGGCAAAGCGTGCTATCGGTTATCTGCCGGAGCTTCCGCCGCTGTATGTTGACATGACTGTCAGAGAATACCTGGAATTCGTGGCAGAACTGAAAAAAGTGCCGAAAAAAGAGCGGAAGCAGCAGATTGATGAGGTCATGGAAATGACACAGATCACCGATATGCAGCAGCGTCTGATCAGGAATCTGTCAAAAGGTTACAGGCAGAGAGTCGGACTGGCGCAGGCAATCCTTGGCTATCCGGAAGTCATCATTCTGGATGAGCCCACGGTAGGTCTGGATCCGAAACAGATCATCGAGATCCGTGATCTGATCCGCAAGCTGGGGGAGAATCATACCGTGATCCTCAGCTCCCATATTCTGTCGGAGGTCAGCGCGGTCTGCGACCATATTATGATCATAGCCCACGGTAAGCTGGTAGCCAGTGATTCTCCGGAGAATCTGCAGAAGCTTATGAGTGGTTCCATGGAACTGGATCTGGAAGTAAAGGGAAGCATCGCTGCGGTGAAGAGTGCATTGCAGGAGATCTCACAGATCGACCGGATCGAAGAGAACACGGAGGCATCCAAAAATATTGCAAAGCTGAAAGTGATCTCCAAAGAGAATGCAGATATCAGAGAGCAGGTATTCTATGCACTGGCAGATGCAAAGCTGCCTATTTTAGAGATGACCCATGCGGAAAAGTCTCTGGAAGACATCTTCCTGGAACTGACCGAGGATGTAGCACCCACACAGCCGGAGAAGCACAAACTATTCTCAAAAAGAAAAAGGCTGGAAATGTCAGATGCTGCCGCACAGCAGACAGAAGCTTCGGAAGAGGAAGCACAGCCCGAAGAAGAGAAAAAAGAAACTGTAACTACAAAGGAGGCGGAATCATATGCTAGCCATTTATAAGAGAGAATTGAAATCCTATTTCCGTTCCTTTATCGGATTTTTATTTATTGCAGTCACCCTGTTTTTCCTGGGACTGTATTTCAGCGTTTATAACCTGATGAACGGATATCCTTATTTTGCGTATGTGGTATCCAGCGTTACCTTTTTATTCATGCTGACCGTGCCGATCCTGACCATGCGTATCCTGGCGGAGGAAAAGCGGAGCAAGACGGATCAGCTGATCCTGACGGCACCGGTGTCCGTAGGCGGCATCGTTATGGGAAAATTTCTGGCGCTGTTAACTATATTTGCCATTCCCGTAGCGATCATCTGCTTTTACCCGCTGATCATGGCGCAGTACGGCAGTGTTCCCATGGGAGAGGCCTATCTGTCGATCCTGGCATATTTCCTCTTCGGGATGACCGCCATTGCCATCGGTCTGTTCCTGTCTTCCGTGACAGAGAGCCAGGTCATTGCAGCAGTACTTACTTTTTTAGTATTGTTCCTGGGATATATGATGGATTCCATCTGCTCCATTATTTCCAGCACCGGCAATCTGTTGACAAAGCTGCTGCGTTGCTTTGACCTTTACACACCGTTTTCCAACCTGCTAAACGGCACACTGGATGTATCTTCTATCGTATATTATGTATCCGTTACGGCTTTGGTTCTGTTCCTGACGGTACAGTCCATTCAGAAACGCCGTTACAGCATGTCCGTGAAGAACTTAAGCTTCAGTGCTTACAGTACCGGTATGATCGCTGTAGCTGTAGCGCTGGTAGTAGTCGTTAATATTATCATGGGCGAGATGCCTTCCAGCTGGACAGCAATCGACATGACCAGCCAGAAGCTGTATTCCCTGACAGATCAGACCGTCGACTATGTGAAAAATATGCAGGATGATGTGACAATCTATGTGTTGGTAAATCAGGACAATCAGGATACCACACTGGGGCAGACTTTGCAGAGATACGATGATCTGTCGGATCATATCACCGTGGAATATGTGGATCCCACCGTTAACCCGATGTTCTATACCCAGTACACCACCGGCAACATCAGCACGAACAGCCTGATCGTGGTCAGTGACAAGCGCAGCAAGGTCATTGATTACAACGATGTCTATGAGTCTTCCTATGATTTTGACTATTCGACCTACAGTTATAACACCACGACCACCGGTTATGATGGCGAAGGACAGATCACCAGTGCACTGGATTATGTGTTAAATGATGATATGCCCAAGGTATATATGACAACAGGACATAATGAACTGAGTTTAAGCAACACTTTTACATCCGCACTGAACAAAGAAAATGTGGATTATGAGACCGTAAATCTGATGGATCTGGATGCTATCCCTGACGATGCGGCCTGTCTGTTCATTAACGGTGCCACCAGCGATTTTTCATCCGATGATAAGGATAAGGTGATCGACTATCTGAACAACGGTGGAAAAGTCATCCTGGTAACCGGTTATACCGATGAGGAGACACCCAATATAGATGCTATCTTAAGCTACATGAATCTGAGCATTGCCAAAGGACTGGTAGTGGAGAATGATTCCAACGGCTACTACAGAAGCCCGTATTATATTCTGCCGACACAGCGCTCTGACAGCTATACCTCCGGTACCTACGGAAAATATCTGTTCCTGCCGTATTCTCAGGGCATCATCGTCCCGGAGGAAGTAAGTACCGACGAGACAGCCACCGGCGATATTACCTATGATGTATTCCTGAGCACCTCCGACAGTGCATTTGCAAAACAGGATGTCAACAATACACAGGATTTTTCACAGGGTGAAAATGATGTGAATGGTCCCTTCGCATTAGGTGTTGAGGCAGTAAAGACTTTGGATGATGGGGATGCGACACTGGTCGTGTACGGTTGCGAGCAGCTGTTCACGGATGATGCAGATTCTGTCGTCAGCGGTGCGAACCTGACTTTGTTCACCAATACGTTCAGTGGAATGGCAGATCATGAGACCTCGGTATCCATTCCGGTAAAAAGCTATGAGATATCTAATCTGGTAGTGGATTCCGCACAGATTCTGCTGCTGGGGCTGCTGGTTACTGTGGTACTGCCTGTCGGCTGTATGATCGCTGGATTCGTGATCTGGTTCCGCAGACGGAAGAAATAATTGGGAAAGGCGTGAGTTATAGATATGAAAAAGAAACAAAGACAGATGATCGGAATGCTGCTGGCACTGGTGGTGCTGGCAGCAGCATTCCTGGGCATCCGCCAGTATAATAAAAATGCATCGTCTGCGACTTCCACCACTGAGGATACACAGGAGACGGTGTTGGATGTGAACTCCGATGATATTACCAGCTTCCGCTATGTATATGAGGGAGAGACCTATGCCTTTGAAAAAAAGGATGAAACATGGTACTATACGGACGATCATTCCCTTAATCTGAACCAGGACCGGATCAAGGCGATGATCCTGAAGGTGGCACCGTTAAAGGCAGATCAGGTGATTGAAAATGTGACGGATATGTCACAGTACGGACTGGCGGATCCGGAGCGTACCATTCAGTACGAGACTGCAGATCGCAGCGTGATCATTAATGTCGGTAATCTGAATTCCATGACCAGCCAGTATTACGTCGCATTTCCCTCTGAAATGAAAGTGTATGCCGTGGCCACCAACGTGGTGACCGGATTCAATTATACACTGGAGGATCTGGTGGAGGTGGAGGAGACCGCTGAAGAGACAGAAAGCACCGAAGCTACAGATACTACGATAACGGAAACTGCGACGGAGACCGAGAATGTCGAGGCTGAAACCGCAGAAAGTGAAACAGTGGCAACAGAAACTACGGAAACCGTGGAAGCCAAATAAGTATCACAAATAATAAAGACTGCCCCTGCAAAAGAGGCAGTCTTCTCTATTGTTAGGGATTCTCGCCACGAATGACAATGATGTCATTTAATTTCAACATCGTATCTTTTTGAGGCAGAATGGACAGATCCTCCCGCAGAATGAGGAAGATCGTGACCTGTTCTGCCGCTTCCATTTCTTCCACCGTTTTACCGGCATAGCGCTTGTCCACAAAAATCTCAGCAATCTCACGAATATCGGTCTGCTTGATATTAGACAGACCGCTTTTGCGCTGGTACTGTTCCACGAAACCGGCACTGATGATACCGGTGGGGATAGCCACGGCACCGACACCGAGATAGGCAATACAGATCGCCATGATCCGGCCTAGTGTGGTGATGGGATAGATGTCACCGTAGCCCACGGTGAGCAGCGTTGACATGCTCCACCAGATGCCGCTGAAAGCATTGCGGAATACTTCCGGCTGGGAATCATGCTCCACGCTGTACATGCACAGACTGCTGGCGAGCATCAGGATCAGGACGATAAATACGGAGGAAATGATCTGATTGCGTTTTTCATACAATACCGTAGTGATGACATTGAAAGAATCATACCGGGCATTCAGGCGGAACAGATGGAAGATCCTTGCCACCCGCAGCATCCGGAAGATGACCATGCCGGACAGGAAGAAAAAGGGTAAAATTGTCAGCAGGTCGATAATGCCGTCGAAGGAGATCAGAAACCGCAGCCGGGAGCGGAACTCGCTTTTATCAGGATATAGATAGTCCGCAGTCCAGATCCGCAGAATATATTCCACACAGAAGATCAGAATAGTGATAACCTCGATCAAGTGAAATACCGGAAATAAAGTAGCAAGCTCATCAAAGGTTTGCAGAAAAGTCACCAGAATATTTGCACAGATAACGATAGCAATAAAAATATCAAAGAGCCGGCTCAGACGGTTACTTTTGTCACCGATCTGGATGATGTTAAATACTTTTTTCTTCATGTTGAATCCTCAATGTTTTTTGGGGCAACGCCAGTGAATGCTTGTGATTCCATCATACGGAGGTGGAAGAGGAAAGTCAAGAAATGCAGTGACAGAATCCGTCAACTTTCTTAAAAACAGTCATATATTATAGTAAATCCAAATACAATGAAAGGATACAAAAATATATGGCTAGATTTACGAACCAGGCACAGCTTCGCTATGGAAATGAGATTACAAACTCCAATATAGCAGTGGGTGAGATCACGGAGGTATTGTCTGCAACCAAGACAGCAGTGCGGGATACCTATGGGCAGAATGAAAATGTGACGTATGTGATCAGCATTGTGAACTCAGGCACTACAGCATTTAACGGAATTACAGTAACAGATAATCTGGGAGAGTATTTGTTTAATACCAGAGAACTGACACCTCTGACGTATATTCCGGGGACCGTAAAATACTATGCAAACGGAATTTTACAGGCAACACCGGCTGTAACGGCAGGACCGCCTCTGACAATCACAGGAATTACTGTGCCTGCGGGAGGTAATGTGACACTAACCTATGAGGCTGAGGTGAACTCTTATGCGCCGCTGGCAGCAGAGGCTTCCATTACGAATACGGCGACGATTGCCGGGGCAGGAGTCACTCCTGTTACTGTGAATGAGACAGTAAATGCGGCAAGCGGACCGCTTCTTACGATCACAAAGTCCGTCAGTCCCGTACCCGTGACAGAGAATGGAACATTGACGTATACGTTCCTGATACAGAATCTGGGTAATACGGCAGCGGATGTAGCTACCGGTGTCGTGATCACGGATACCTTTAATCCCGTATTGGAGAATCTGACTGTGAATTTTAATGGAACTGCATGGGCAGAGGGAACAAACTATACGTATGATACGACTACCGGATTATTTACCGGAACCGCAGGAGGTATTACGGTACCTGCAGCGACTTACACCCAGGATCCCGTTACGGGAGCGTGGGGAATCAACCCCGGTGTCAGCACACTGGTGATCTCCGGAACCGTATAAGGGCTGTCGCGCTCCTAAGGCTGGCGCCATGCAACCCATTCGCAGTCACTGCGTGACTTGCTCATGGACGGCTGTCGCCGTATAAATCTAAAATAAAAAGTCACTGGAAGTACATAAATGTCCTCCCAGTGACTTTTTATTTTATCCTTGCATGGCTTGTAGCTTAGCCAAAGTATCTCTTTAACAGACCCTCAAATGCCTTGCCATGTCTTGCCTCGTCACGAGCCATTTCGTGTACGGTGTCATGGATAGCATCCAGGTTCAGAGCCTTGGCTCTCTTAGCCAGATCAAACTTACCTGCGGTAGCACCGTTCTCGGCATCTACTCTCATCTCCAGATTCTTCTTGGTGGAATCGGTTACGACTTCACCTAACAGCTCAGCGAATTTTGCAGCATGCTCAGCTTCTTCGTAAGCAGCCTTCTCCCAGTACAGACCGATCTCGGGATAACCTTCTCTGTGAGCAACTCTTGCCATTGCCAGATACATACCAACCTCAGAGCATTCACCCTGGAAGTTCGCACGCAGATCTGCAATGATATCCTCGGGAGCACCTTTCGCTACACCTACTACATGCTCAGCAGCCCAGGTCTTGCCTTCCTCCTGCTTGGTGAACTTGGAAGCGGGAGCGTGACAGATGGGGCACTCTGCGGGAGCCGCATCACCTTCATAAACATAACCACATACCTGACATACATACTTTGCCATAATTTTTTCTCCTTTTCTCTAATGAAATGTTTTGTTTTAGTTTTCTCTTTTTGCGTGTGCTTTATAAGCACAAATATATTATGGAACGAAGCCAGTTTTCATTCAGAAAACTAGGACTCCGTAGCAACCCTGGTGCAGGCGGGACAAGTGCCATAGAAATAAGTGACATGTCCCCGGATCCGGCCGTCAAATCTCTCTCCGGCTGTCTCCATGATGGAATCAATACTATCCATGTCCAGATCAATGACGCTTCCGCATTCCGTACACACGAAATGATAATGTTCGGAAGTATCAGCATCAAAATGGTCAACACCGTCACCGACCCGGAGTCGTAAAATCTCTCCCATGTCCGACAACAGAGTCAGATTACGATAGACGGTACCGAGACTTAAGTTCGGATCCTGCTGCTTCAGATTAGAATAGATCACATCAGCGGTAGGGTGATCCTTGCGTCCCATGAGAAAGGATTTGATCATTTCCCGTTGTCTGCTTCGTTTCAGTGCCATGATAAGCCCCTTTCTCAATAATAGTAATGATTACTGTTTCTTATAAGCCTATTATACATCTGTCTCTTATACACATCTCCGAGCCCACGAGACACTCGCTAAT
>ERZ1027243.243-NODE-243-length-30216-cov-6.521435_pt1 | contig 30216 bp, 37 predicted proteins | sample MGYA00519243_ERZ1027243 | MGnify/ENA primary metagenome ERZ1027243 (study PRJEB26926, sample SAMN06164727) | human gut metagenome | biome: ENVO:00009003; feature: ENVO:2100002; material: ENVO:00002003 | host: Homo sapiens | place: USA | collected 2012 ...
GAGATTAGCGAGTGTCTCGTGGGCTCGGAGATGTGTATAAGAGACAGCTCTTGGATACGTCCTCGTATTGCGAAATGTCAGCGGTTTTATAACACCCGAAAGATCTGTTGATGATCGCGGCCATTTCCGCGCGGGTCATATCGCCGTTTGGGTCGATGATGGTCGCGCTCTTGCCATACAGCAAGCCGTTGTCCACGGCGGCGCTGACCGCTTCTGCGTACCATGCGGATTTATCAAAGTCACGGAAGTCGGTAGCTTTTCTGGCTGTGCTTGCCGCCGATGCGCTGACCGCCAGCGACAAGCACGATGCAACCGCAAGAATCATTGCGAGGATTCGTTTCTTTTTCACATGAATACCTCCTTCAATCTGGACAGGGGAACGCTTTTGGCGTTCCCCTGATAGCAGGCGAGTGGATTAGACTGCATCCCAAGCAATAATGAACAGGACGCTTGCGATTGCAGTGTTGGTGACCGCTTCGGAAACCGGAGTCACAATGGCGTCATACGCAATGCCGATGCTGTTTGCAGAGGTGTCGCCCACGCCGGACATGAAGCAACCTTCAACAGCAGCGTCCAGAAGCGTCTGCTTGGAAGCGTTCTTGTCGTCGGTCATCTTCTTTTCGCCGTCGCCGAGGCAGAGGGAGAAGCCAAACTTGTTGGAGTTGACCTTTTCATGGGCGAGCGTGGCCTTGTCGCCGAACGCAGCCAGCGACCAGCCCTGTGCGGCTTCGATGCTCACGGAATTGACCTTGACAGCGCCGAACGAGTTGTTGACGATCTTCGCGTCGGTCGCAGTAGAAACTGTTCCATCCGTGCCAACAGCGATGGGCAGGACGGTGGGCACGGTGACGGACATCTTAGTAGCAGCCGGATCGCCGCCGATAGAACCGTCAGCGGTGGACGAGAGCGTGACAGAGGACGTGCCCGTACCGCCCGAAGCGTCAACGGTATTGGCAGCGGAAGCGGAAATGGCGAGGGACGCGAGCATACAAATTGCGAGAACGAGGGAAATAATCTTCTTGGTGTTTTTCATAGTTAAAATCTCCTTATTTTTGATAATCAGTTTTTGATGGTAATGTTGATGATTGCCCCGGCCGTGCCGATGATTTCACCGGTTTCGGGGTCCAAGTTGTGAAAATACGCGGTACATTCGTATCTACCAGCGGGGAGAACAACATCCAGCTTCGCGCGTTCAATTTTGCTGCCGACGGCGATAGCGCCGGATTCGTAAATCTGTTCGCCCGTGTCATTGCGGACAATCTGGACCTTTTGTGGATAATTATTGATGCTCTCGTTGACCAGCATCAAGTTTCCCTCTGCCGTGCCGTTTTCAAAGTACGGCGCAGTATTCATTGAAATATTGATCATGCCTTCCTCGACCTTCTGATTCAGGCGTTCCGCAATTTCTTCCGGGCTGAGATTGTCCCAGCCGCCTTCGATGGCTGCATCGTCATAGACAATGCCCGTCTTGGGATCGTCCTTGGACTGCGCAGGCTTGCGGATCAGGCGGACGGCGGTAAAAGCGCCGAGCGTAATCGCAGCGGCGAGGCCGACAACGGCGAGGATGACGAGGGTTCTGGACTTTGCGTCCCGCTTTTCAAATTTGTGCATAGCTGTTTTCCTTTCTGCATTGGGACGCGGAGCTGCTCTGCGGCTGATCCCGCGCCCGATATGGTGTGTGTTCGATCATGTGGTCGTGCCTCCTTTCAGGAAGGCGAAGTCGCTTGTGCGTGAAAAAAGCGCCCACCTTCAGGGCGGACGCAGACAATGAACGCGATATTTCATTGGGAACCTCCTGTTTTTTTATTTCGTCGCTTTTCTGTAAGCGTCGATGACTGCTTCCTTGAGCGCCGTGCGCGCTCCGGACGTGATGGGGTGGAAAACGTCCGTATAGAGCGTCTTGCCGTTTTTGTTGAATGCTTTCTGCGGCATGAAGATGTTCAGCCCCTGCTTGGACTCGGCAAGACGGACGCCGTGTACCTTGAACATCCCGTCAAAGGTGACGGTCGCGTAGGCTTTGATCTTCGCACCTGCGTCCGCAATGTGGTCAATGGTGACTTCCATATTGGAAAAGTCCATGGTTCTCCCTCCTGTCAAAGTGTCATTTCATCCATGCCGGATGTCTGCTCCTGCATTTCTTCCTGCGTCTGCTCCTGTCGGAACCGGACGCGAATGCCGGAATAGTTGTAGCCGACCTCGTCCAGCACCCGGTTTTTCAGCACATACAAAAGCGTTGCGGTATCGTAATAGCTCTCCATATAGAGATCCTTGTCAATTTCCAGCGGCGCGTGCATCTTCTCCGGCGAAGCTGCGAGGATCGTGCGCTGCCGCCCAAGGACTTTGCCGCGCAGCCCCATAAGGTGTGCGTGCATCACCGGATCTTCATTGCAATCCTGCATAATGGCGAGTACTGCTGTCTTCCACGTCGGTGTTTTGACCTCCCGGCCGCCCGGAAACAGAATGCTCTCCGGTTTCTCACCCTTGAATGCAGCCGAATTTGCAGTCAGGGGCAGCGTCGGCGCAATATTCAAAACACCGCCGAGCAGAATACGGTGGATGCTCCCATCCACACGCTCGTCAACAACCCTGTGCATCTCAATGCGCAGGGTTTCCAGTTGGGAAAGGGCTGTTCGCTGCTGCTCTGTCAACTTCTGTTCATGTTCCATTTAGTGTTCTCCTGTCTAAAACTGCATTGACATTTCATTTTTCTGGATTTGCGCATACGCTTCATCCAGCGGATAATCCTGCTCGGCATGACCTTCGCTGCGCAGGCTCTCCAACATACCGAGAAACCGCGTTCCCTGTTCCGTGCTCTGATCCAGTACCCAGCGATCCCGCAGTACTTCCAATGGATTTTCAAATTGCAGCAGATACGAAAGATCCCGGCGCGAAAGGTCACTGCCGCTGCACAAAAATTCTGAATAGCAGGTCGCTGTTGCTGCGATCTCATCTGCCGTGCCGATCAGCACACCGGGGCTTCGTTCATACAGCGCTCTCTGATATGTCTGCCAGTTCTGTTCAATTTTCTCCGAAAGCCGTTCCCAAAGCTCGGATGCGGTCTGCACTCTTTGGCGAACGACGCGACCATGCAGAAATTCCGCAACATTGATCGTTTCCGCATCCTTGAACGCCAGATCGCCGCGATAGCCGATCTTCAGCTTGGAAAACTCCGCCGCGGCCTGCACCAACTCCGGAGGGCTGTTCAGCGGGATCTCCTGATTCCAACGGTACCAGTTTCCCTCGCGTCGGCAGGGCGTCAGCTTCAGGATGACGTGCTTGTCCGGCTCGAATTTCGGATAATGGCAGAGCTGACCGCCTACGCCGTAATACGCTTTGCCTTCGCAGAGAACCGTCTGCTCCATGTAGGCTTTCATCTTTTCGAGGCTTTCACAGAACCAGCATTCCGTATCACCGAAGCGCCGGATCTTGCCGTCATTCAGAATATCGTCCAGCTTGTCCTGCTGCGTCAGGTGATAGACTTCGGAGGGAATAGGGGCTTTTATATACGCCATTTCTTCCTCCTATCACGCTTCATAGACGGTATCTCCCTTCACCAGATGCCTTGCAAGCTGCCGCAGGCACAGACCGCGTTTGCGCAGACGTGCCAGCAACTCTGTCGGAATGGTTTGCAGAACGGCTTCTGCATTTTCATCGCTGCGCGTGTATTCCTCGCAGAGCGAGTCGCAGCTTCCGCAAGCCTGTTCCAAAGCCGTCAGCAGCGTTTCCTGCGCGCTTTTCAGCATCGTCAGCGTATCAAGCACCGCTGCCGCGCTTATCTGGCGGCTGGTCAAGAGGATACTGCGTCTCCCGGTCGCCAGCGCCGTCATTGGGGCCATTGCTGCCAGTTGGCATTTCGCGGCCATTTCCGGCTTCACCTCCAGTTCCAGCCGGAGCATTGTTTTTGTCTGTTTCATGTTCTCTCCTTCTGAGATAAATTTCCCGCAGTGAACCACAGCCGGGTTCATGCACCAACACAAGGTCGCCGTTCTCGATCTCGGCCGGGAACATACTGAATTGCGGCTGGATGTATGGGCGCGGGTCATAGTTTGTGATAATGAGTTCGCCGTAGGTCGCGCCGGGCTTCTGCGAGAGGGGATTATTGCGCCGGAACGCGAGGATAAAAAAATCGCCGTACAGACTGCGGATAAATGGGCAGTCGTTGTACGACACGACGATGTATCCTCTGCATTGCGAGAGAATCCAGTGCAGTTCTTCGTGCTTTTCCATCGGGAAGTCGACGGCATATAAACTCTCAGCGTCAAAATACGGCGGATCGCAGTAGATCAGACTGTCCGGCCCGTCGCGTTCGCGGATGATGTCCAGACAGTCCTTGTTTTCGATGATCACATCTTGCAGCCGCTTGGAGGCATCATCAAAAAGATAAAGAAAATTCGTCAGATTGTTCGGCTTGACCCCGAACGAGCTGGTCGTGCCGCTGAAGCTGCCGCGGCAGACCTTGTAATACGCTGCTGCCCGTTGGACATCGAACAGTCTGCTTCGCTCCCGCAAAATTTGCAGGAGTTCCTCGCGTTCTTCACCTGTGAAGCATTCCATCACGGCGTTTCGCTCGTCTACAATTCGCTGCTGCAAAAGCTCCTTGTGCTTCATGAACTCTTTTAGAAGGTCAAATTCGGTCCTCGAATGGAGCGGCAGGAATTTCAGCTCCTGAACGAGTTGAATGGTACACTCCCTTGCACAGAGAAACAAATTTACAAGGTCGCAGTTAAAATCATTATAAATGTCCATGCGGCTGATCTTCGGCTGCATGCCGAGCAGAAGCGCGCCACCTCCGCCAAACGGCTCCAAGTACAGTTTTGGTCTTGGCGGGAACACCTGCCAGATATACGGAATCAGCTTTTCCTTGCTGCCGATCCAAGGGATAAACGGTCTAGTGATCCCGGCCACCCCCGTCCGAGGGTTCGGTGAAGGTTTCCATCGCCCGTTCCAAGCCGGAGATCGCCGCGTCCAGACCGGCACGCATTTCCTTGAGCTGCCGGATGGTGGAGTAAAGCTCGGCGGCATTGCTGGCGTAAAAATATCCCTCACGGCTGCTGGCGATGGGGATTGCCTTGCGGCGCAGACGGTTGACCTTCTTGCGCAGATCGCTCTCGCGGAGGTTCTTCTGCCGCACAAGGTCACGGCTGCAAATGAGATGCTCACGCCCAAAGCAGAAGCGTTTCAGATAGTCGCGCAGTTCTTCATCATTCATGTTTGTCCTTTCCGGGCCGGTTTCCCGGAAAAGGGCGCAAAAAAAGAAGGGCGGCTTTCCTCTATCCGGAAAACGGCCCTTCTGTTAATTTCGTTATTCAGATGGTTTGAGCGGCTTCCCGCCCGGAATCAGTTCAAAGAGCTTCTGCTCCTGCGGCGGATCGCCGCCCGCCGAGCGCCATCCGGCAAGGAACGCAGCGCGGATGATGTCATAGAGCGCCTGATGCGCTTCGTCTGCCTCGGCTCCCTCCAGAAAGGCGTCCAGCGCCTTTTCAAATTCGTTGCTCATCATGCTCTTTCACCACACAATTTCGGTATATACTCGTTCTGTGTGGTATTTTACCATGATTTTCTCCAAAATACAACATAGTCTGCGTATTTGCGCAAAGTATATCGACGAATACTATAGGCATCTCTCGTAAAATAGAGGCAGCAGGGAGGTGCGTCATGGATAAGCACTACAAGGATTACATCCAGATCGGGTTGAATATCATGCGATACCGCAAGGAGCAGGGGCTGACACAGGATCAGCTTTCCGAGATGGCAGGCTATTCGCGCAATCATTTGCAGCGCGTCGAAACCGCCGTCTGCAAGCCGACTGTCGGTCTGCTTCTGGATGTGTCGGAGGTTCTCGGCGTTCCGGTGGAACGGCTGATGGAAATACGGAAATAAGACGAGCGTCTGCTTCGGCAGGCGCTTTTTACATCCCCATCTGCGGTTCCTGTGTCTGCTCCTGCTGCTGTTCCGGGATCGGCTCGTGCAGCGGGCCGAAATCCGCGCGGTTGACCATGCCGTAGGGTGTGATCTCCGCGCCGTACTGCTTGAGGACGTCTTCTGCGTAGGCCTCACAGTTCAGATGCTTATAAATCAGGTCTGCATCCTTGCCGCCGAGGACAAATTCCAGCTCATCACGCACCAGCGCGTCCTTATCACGTATTTTTGTCTCGAAACAGTATTGCGGCAGCTTTTCAATGCGGTCGAAGACATCGTCCAGCGTTTCACACTGCGTCGCACCGACCACTGCCTTGAATTTTGTAAGCTGCCCGCTGGCTTTTAATTCTTGAAGCGACTGCGCCAGTTCGTTGATCCTCGGAAGATCTTCTACATCGGTCAACATGGCGTTTAGCTGCGGCACGATGGCATCGCAGCCGGTGAACTGCGCGTCATACCATTCCGGCGCGTCCAGTTCTTCCTGCACTTCCATCATTCGTTCTTGCGTTGCAGGCAAGTCCAGAACGGCTGTTTTCTGCTCGTTTTCGTGGTTCATGAGCGCCAGGCGGATCATGTAATTGATGTCCCGCTGCGGCTCGTAGTCTGGCAGCGGCTGCAATTCCTCCGTGCGGACAACGTAGCCGTGCGGGGTGAACGCACCGGCTTCACTTTCGCGCATCTGTTTGCCGATTTTGGCGTAATCCAGGAGGGCATAGGCGCTGTCCGGCAGAGCATCCAGATCCTCCCGAAATCCGTTTTCTACATAAAATTTTCCGAGTGCTTCGTCCGTATTGACATCTGCAAGCACCTGACAACGATCTACGTTGGATGCCAGCATCATCAGCTCCTGCGCTGTGATGGGGCCGCTGTTTTCCTGCATATGCTTGTTGACCTGCATCTGCAAGAGTCCTTCCAGCGCTGTTTCCTGACGCTCATCCAGCTTGGAAAGCTGTTCCGTCAGAGAATTGAACTCGAAGATGGACATACTCTCGTCCAGATGGGGCGCAAGATAGTCAAAGCAGTGGAATTCATCCACCTGCCAGTAGACATCACCAGGAGACTTCGTGTGAATCTGCTCAAATGCGTCCATCATCTCATACTGGCTGACAGGAAACGTCAGCTCCACGCCGCGTTCATCTGTGGCGCTGCTGCTTACCAGATAGACCTCACATACTTTGCGCAAGGGTCATTCCTCCTGTCTGCTCCTGCTCAAATCGTTCCTGCTCGGTCTGGATGCTCCAATCTCCGTAGTTCCAAAGGTGGACGTACAGCGCACTTCGGCGATCCACACGGATCTCCTGCTGCTCGAAGCTCTCTCCCCAGCCGTCCGACATCTGACCCGTGAGGTAGTCTTTCAATGTGTTCAGTTCTTCGGCAGTCAGCTTGCCCGCAACGCGGCACTCCGCCACGCCCCAGAGCTGACCGTCGCGCTCCTCCGCTGTGAAAACGGTGGATTGGACTTTATCACGGACACTGTCCACTTTGCCGTACCAGTGCATGACGCCGCGCTCTGCTTCCTCCGGCGCGCGGTTTTTGAGCATCGCTGCTGCGATCTGATCCTGATATTCCAGCAGCGCCTGACCGTCCAGACCGATGCTCTCGTCGCCGTCGCGCGACAGATAGTAATCTGCGGTCAGCGGCGCGTAGAGCTTCAGCGGCGACAATTTCGGCGGCAGCACCGTGAATCGGTCCTCGCCGGGAACAATCGCCAAAGTTCTGCCGTTATCCCATTTCATATGTAGCTGCCCCGCATCGTCCACATAGTCCACCTCGCCCTCCATTCCGGGCGCTACTGGCGCGTAAGGATCATTCATAGAATCCAGCCGCACGCGCGTTCCGGGTGGAAACTGTTCCCGGATGAATTTCACCAGTTTGCTGTCCATTTTACATTCCCATCTCCATTTCCTTTGTTTTGGTCTGCTCTGGCCGCTGATACTGCTTGAGGCTCTCCTTTGCCCAATCCGGCAGGAACTCGTCTTTCAGAACTCCAATAAAATCATTCCGGTTCCAGCGTGTTTGTTCACCGTCGCCAAGGCAGACGCAAAGAATGGAGCGGCCGCGTGCAGTCGGGCTGCACCCAAAGCCACTTCTTGCCAGCCAGAGCTGATTCTCCGGCGACCAGTATTCCTCTTTCAGCGTGTTGGGTGAGAGAACAAGCACCTTGCCGGTGTAATCCAGTTCGCTCGAATCCGGTTCGCACTGCTTCTGGTCGAACATTCCAAGATCCATGACGAGCTTTCTGTAGTTTGAAATGAAGCCATCCAGAATGGCAGAATGGCTTCGGGCTGCGAAGCAGTAATTATGCATTTCATCCTCCGGAATGTAACGGCTTTCCGCCCAAGCTCGGTTGTCCGGACGGAAGCGTCCATCGCCGCGCCGCTCCTGCACGGTGTTCGCTAAAACGTGTTCCACACGCTTGTAACCGTAAAGCTCGACGATCTTTTCCACCGTGCCGTCCTTCAGATGCATCCCATCGAAGTTTTCCCGAATGAGGATATCGATCCCGCCCGCGCACGCACAATTCTCACGGAAGCTCTCGCGCCACTTGTCGATCTCGCCGCGCTTCATTGCGTCTTTTGCCGAATACGGATAAAGCGGGACCTTATTCTGCATCGCCGGAGACCTCGCATGAACAGGGGACCGGTGTGATCCATACGCCCAGCATATCGTCCAGCGCCCGCAGATTGAAATGGTTGTCCACGAAGAATTTCAGCACATACTGCGGCACATCTGCCAGATCCGGTGCGCAGGCTTCTGCTTCTCCGACGATGACCTCGCCCTCATTCACAAAGCACGCCAGCTTCGCGTTTTCCGGGATGCCTGCCTGCTCCCGCGCCCAAGCAGGAATCGTGACCTCGCATTCCTCCAGTACGTCCTCGACGGTGAGCGCCTCGTCCGCTTTCTCACACGGCCCGCATTCCGCAGCAACCGCCGTCAGCATTTCCGCCGCGTACAGATTCAGTCTGTCCAGCATCTGCAGCAGCTCCACAATGGGCATGCTGTCCTTCGTCACCAGCACCACGCCGTCCATCGGAATGGCGGCAAGGATTGTCTCCTTCGACAGCCCTGCTTCTTCCAGCGCCGCTTCCGGCACGGCGTTCAGTGCAAATTTCTTTTTTGCTTCTGTTTTCATGTTCCGTTCCTCCTGTTACATTCCACCCATCTGCATTTCTTCGGATGGATTCAATTCATAATCTTCTTCCCAGCACGGGTTTCCCTCGCCGTAGAGGTCAAGCACAATATCATCCACTGCCTTGCGCACCGCAGGCTCACGCGAGATCGTCTGAAACCAAAAACCGTTTGTTGCCCGATACGGCAGTTCCTCTCTGATACACTCCAAATATTCCTCAGCAGTTCTATACTGCAGATGCTCCCCGCCATAGAACCATACTTGTCCAACAAGCGGCTGATAGTTACCATCGATCCGCTGTTCCTGCAAATCGAAGCATGTCAGATATGCCTGATACCCTCGGTTTACTGGGTTGCAGCGCAGGTAGTATTCATATACGTCGCTTGTGATGGTGTAGCCATAGTTTTGTACTTGACCACCGGGGATCTTGCCTCCATTTTCTCTACAGAATTGCCGCATGGATTTCAGGTCTTTCAGCACATCTTTCCGCAGCATATCCATGACTTGCCGCAGATCTTCTTGGAATATCGGTGTATTCAGTTCCGCTTTTCCGCGCTGCTTCCATGTATGCAAAAACTGTTTGCCATTCCGACCAAAATCGATTCGAAGATGACCGATGACCCCAGTCGCTGCATCCAACTCTGGTGTCTGCTCAAAGAAAAAATTCGTTGGCTCTGATAGTTCTGTCAGTACAGGCTCAATAAAACGATTATTCATAAATGATCTTCCTCGTCCGCCGACGCATACAGCGCCAACTGTGTGAATCTACGCTCATAAAGGATTTTATGAATGTCACGCTACATTCCTCCCATCTGTATTTCCTCAGATCGGACTAAATTATGATCTTCCTCGCTGCGCGGAGTTTCTTCACCGTAGAGATCGTACACAATATCATCCACGGCCTTGCGGATAGCTGGCTCCTGCGTGATCGTGCGGAACCGGAAACCAGTTGTCGCCTCATGCGGCAGTTCCTCGCGGATGCAGTCCAGATATGCTGTGGCATCTGTAAACTGTCGCGCATCGCCATTGATGAAATGCACCCGACCGGCCAGCGGCTGATAGGCATGGTTGATCTTCTGCTCGTTCAGATCATAGCAGCTTAGATATGCCTGATAATCTCCCTTCACAGGGTTGCAGCGCAGGCAGTATTCGTAATGCTCCGTTTCTACGACGTAGCCATAATTCTGCGACCAGCCGCCAGAAATATCGCCGCCATTTTCGCTGCAAAAGCGCTGCATAGAAGAAAGGTCTTTCAGGACTGTTTCCCGTAGCGTGTCCACGACCCGCTGGAGTTCCGCTTTGAACTCCGGCGAGTTCAATTCCTCACGTCCGCGCGGATGCCAGCTGTGCCAAAATTCCTTGCCGCTTCCTCCAAAATCCATACGGACATGACCAATGCCCCCCATCTGCGCGTCCTGCTCCGGTGTCTGCGCAAAGAAAGCGCCCGCTTCCTCCGGCTGCGCTGGTCGAACACGGAATGCGGGCGGATCAGTAGATGTCTTCATCATCGTCATCCTCCGGCACATACAATGCCAGCCGCGCGGAATCTGCCAGATGTGCGCAGATAGCAAGGACACCTGCCACACCAATGATCACGCCAAGTGTAATTACGATTGCTTTTTTCATGATAAAACCTCCTCATAATGTCATTTCATTCATCTGCGTCTGAGTCTGAAACGCAGTATCATTCCAGTGTTCCTTCGCGACTGAAAAGTTCTCCACGAGCTGCTGGGCGCTGATCCCGACTGTTGCCGGTTTTGCGGTTTCCTCGAAGCCATCTTCGGCAAGCTCGAACCAGCAGTGATCCTCTGCCGGGTCATACTGGCTGAACCTCTGCTCCGGCAGACCGACCTGCGACGGGATGAAGTATTCGCCCAAATCGCAGCAGTCCATGATCTGCGCGATCTGCTCCTGCGTAAACGTTCCGGCGACGACGCATTCATTTTCTACCTTGTAATTGGATGCGTCGCGGTAGAGATAGCGGATCTGTGTGTTCATATGCGCCTCCTGTTGCGGTTCAATGTGCAGGTCTTTGAGGACAGCCTGCGGCAAGTGCTCGTTTCGTACAACAAATCCGCGGCTGCACGCTGCGCCGTCGTGCGCATCCAGAAATATCTGCCCGACTGTTTCATAGTCAATGGTTTTGCAGAGTTGTTTTAATGTTGGAGCGACACCGCAGTCCATCAGATACTTTCCGATGGACTGCGCACTGCTGCATCCGGGCAGAATGACGTAATTGTCCAGCCGCTCCGTCAACTGCAAAATGTCCTTTGTGCCGGAGATTTTGTTTGCCTCCAGCATCCCTGCGAATTTGTCACAGTCTACCTCCGACATATGCTCCAGCCGATCGGCAAGCTGGTTTATGCAATCAACCTCTCCGTCCAAGGCAAGATCTATGCCTTTCAGATATTGCCCCAAATTCATGACCTCGCTTGCAGCGCCCTGAATCGTGACTGTTCTGGACATGGACTTCAAAGTTTCCAGCGTTGCGGCAACATCCTCTTTTTCTGTCAGAGTCGTTGCAGGGAAGGAGAGAAGCACCTGCTTCCCAGTTTCGCCCTGCCTTAAAAACAGCGTCACCATGCCATGCCCTCCATTTTTGCTTCCTGCTCCTGCTGGTGGCTCTCTGCCGTGTTTCCCTGCATCAATTCTTCCAGCGTCAATGTACCGTGGTAGGAAACATAGCCGTGATCGGTGAATGTGCCGTCCTCCTGCAAGATCCGCTTGATGCCGTATTCTTCGTAGTTATAAAACTCGGCCAGATTCTCGTCATATTCATAACGACCGGACTGCTGGATCATGTATCGACCGTATTCCTCCGGGGTATGAACGTCCGGCGCAAAATCAAACTGATCCAGATTTTCTGCCAAGCGGCGGACGCTTTCGATGCCCTCCGGCTTCGCCAGATGGCAGACCGCACCGAGCTTGGCGAAGTCATGCTCCTGAAAACCGGCGCACACCTGTGACAGTTCATTCAACTGGTAGTAGCAGCCGATCCTGATATCCAATGCGCGCACGACCTCGTCCGGAAACCGGCTGTCAGAAAACTGAACTTCCACTTTACCGAGGGCAGGAATTCCGACGCGGAACAGCGCACGTTCTGCCTTGAGCGGATCTGTCGGAAACTGTATCCAATCATGATGCCTTACATCTTCATCGTTTTCCGGCACGATCTCCAATTCCATGACGCAGTTTTCGTTCCACCAGCTCGGCGGCAGATGCTTGCCGTCATAGGTTTGTTCCAGCTTTATGTTGTTGTCATACACAACACCATACGGCGTTATATGCCCCTGCTGTTCGGACATCAGCAGCCGCGCCGTTTCCGTGCCATCCAGATCGTCCAGTTCTTCCGGATCACAGGCCCCATGAACGGTCAGATAATGCCGCTTGCCGACCTTATCCAGATCATTGAAATCCGAAATGACCGTCACCTCTCTGGAACGGAGGGCGAGATCAATCATTTCACCCGCCGAGGATATGTCGAAGCGTTCCGCTGCCGCATTGAATTGCAGCAATTCATACCGGTCGAAGCTCTCCAACTGCTTTCCAAGCCAGTCCAACTCGTCCACACTCACCATCCGGCCGATCATCCGGCGCAGAGCAGGGCAGTCAGCCGAACGAAGGTCTGCGACGCAGCAGTCCTGCTCCAGCACCGCGCCGATCTGAATTCCATTCAACGCACGAATCGTTTTCTTGTATCGATCTTCCGGAATAGGAAACTCGACGGTAACAGCGCCCAAATCCGGCTTGTTGTTATTTTTCAACGCCACTTCAAACAATAGTTTTCCTCCTTCCGCTGATTTCTTCCATGTCTGTCAGCACACACTGCCCATTTCCATGGTCACACTGAAAACCATGCGCCATGTAATTGCAGTGCTGACAGCGTTCGTAGTCGCTGCACACCAGCGGCTCCGGCGGGTCGCGCGGGCAGTCCGGCGCACACCGGCTGATGTGCAGATTCCAGTGTTTTGATTTATCTACAATGATCGTTCACCTCCAGAATGCAAAAAACCGGGGCTTCCGAAAAATCCCAGTCTTCTGCGAATATTACATTGTTTGCTCCCACTGCCGGTCAGGGGACTGACGCATATCCTGAAACACCTCCAGATAGTCTGATACCGCATTGGACAGAGCTTCATAGTCCTGCTGGGTGGGATGATAGCCATTCCAGTCCACATTACCGCGGTCATCCCAAATGTAGGGCCAGATTCTTTTGCTGCAATTGGAGTTTGAAGCCGTCTGCCTCCCGAACAGATCCTCAAATTGAAGCCACAGGACATCCACCTTCCCCTCGCAGCGATTAAGGATCGTCAGCTGCAGGGCGATGTAACGATCAGCTTGGATTCCTTTCACAAACTCGATCTTTGCCCGGTTCATATCGCCCAGCTGCACATAGCAGCTTCTGCCCACATAGGTGGCATCTGGATATCGTTCTCCGACAATCTTCTGGAGCTCCTGTTCGTAAAATGTCACGTTTTTTACCTCCTTGAACGCGAAAAAGCCGGGACTTCTGAAAAGAAATCCCGGCTTCCTGCAAATATTACATTGTCTGCTCCATTGTGGGGCGCTGTTCCTGTTCCTGCTGTGGCAGAAGCATTTCGATCTGCTCCTGCACGCTGCGGAGCTGCTTTTCCTTCGCATATGAAAGTGTCGCGTCATCCTCCAGCGCAAACTCACATGAATTTCGGATCACGGCAAGCTGCTCATCTGAAAAAAGGCGCTGTTCGTTTATCAAGCCTGCCCGGACGGCAAAATCCAGCTTCGCGGCCTCGTAATTCTCCATGTGGTAATGACCGGTGTGAACGCCCTGCCGGTCAAAATCCCATTCCCACGTTACAAATTTAGCGCCCGTTTTGCAGGAACGCCCGGCCAGCACCGCATCACCAAAATCTGCGAGGACTTTGTAGGCCTCATCCAAACCGGCGGCCTTCAGCGCGGGCGCACGTTCAAAGATCCGCATGTACTCTTTGACCTGTACGGCGGTCTGCGTGACCGTCCGAAGCTGCCGGTCCACTTCCGGCCCTGTGATATCTGCTGGTCTGAAACGGACAATACCATCTCTGTCAACCGAGCAGAGCGGCTTCTCGTTCCATTTGACGTGAATCAGTCCGTCCTCCAGCAGTCTTGCGTCCAGATCTCTGCGTAGGAGCTTCTGCTCTACCTCTCGCAGAAATCGTTCCTTCTGCGGTGTAAGTTTTTCATTCATACAGTACCCCCAAATTCATAGCGCCCTTTTTAAGCGTAAAAAGCGCCAGTCCTTACATGGTCATCTCCATGCCAAAACGCTGTTCCTGTTCCGCTTCCTGCCCCGGCGCTTGTTCCGACTCCTGCTCCTGTTCTTGCTCCAGTCCCAGCCCTTGTTCCCGTTCCAACTCCTGCTCCGGCGCTGGCTGCATTGGGAACAGATCCTCGATCTGCTCCTGAACGCTGCGAAGCAGCTTTTCTTCCTCAAATGAGAGGGACGCATCGCCCTCCAGCGCAAATTCACACGCATTCCGAATCACACCGAGCTGCTGGTCGGAAAAAAGGCGCTGTCCGTTTACGAAACCCGCCCGCACGGCGAAATCCTGTTTCGCGGCCTCGTAGTTGTCCGAAAAGAAATGTCCGGCATAAACAGCGCTTCGGCCATAGTCCCATTCCCACGTCGCAAAATCAACGATCTTCCTGCCGGCACTCCCAACGAGCACCACGTCGCCAAAATCCGCAAATACCTTGCGGCGATCATCCGGGCCATGCACACATATCGAAGGCGCAAGCTCCAGAATCTGCATATACTCCTTGACCTGCTTAGCCATGTGCATGACAGACTGGAGCTGGTGTTCCGCTTCCGCATCCAAAATATCTCCCGCCCGGAAGCGCACCGCACCGCTGCTGTCAACCGTGCAGAGCTTCTGCTCGTTCCACTTGACGTGGAGCAGGCCGTCGTTCATCTGCTGTGTGTCCAACTTCCTGCGCTGGAGTTGATGGCCTAATTCGTCCATAAATTTCTGCTTCTGTGATCTTGTGTCTTTGAGCATACGAATCCCTCCTAAATGTAAATTCTTTGAGCTTTTGGGTAAACAAAAAGGGCGCTGGTCATTGGCTTCGTGAAAACCAACAATCCAGCGCCCTGAACTTTGTGAAAGATTTTTCTTCAATTTTCCCGAAAACGTGCCGCAACTGCCCGCTGAAAAAGGGCGCTGCCCGCGAAAATCCCCTTGAATATGGAAAAACAGAGGTTCAAACCCTGTTCGAACCTCTGCCGTGTTTTCATTGAGCCATCGAATACTTTGAAAATTTTCGGCCGTAAAAAATCCCGAACACCTTGAAATCACTGGGCTTTTCGCTCATTGATCCAAAGTGTTCGGATTGTTTGTGTTTTCACTACACTATAGATGAACACATTACAGTGGCTGATTTCTGTAATTTATTCTTTCGACTTGTCTTTACTCGCAATCTCATCGGTCGCTTCAATCAGATTTGTCACGACCTGATTGAGCTGCGCGGCGCTTTTTGATGTAATGACCGGCACGCCGGTCTGCCTCTCGATAGCCTTCCGGGCATCGCCCGCGACCTTACCGCCGGAGCGTGCAACCTCGACGTTTTCTCGCAAACCTTCCGGCGCTTTCTGCTTGGAAATCTCTGTTGTTGTGGCTTCGGCCAGCATATTGAGGACCAACTCCAGCGTCGTCATGTTGTCGCGCAGGTTTTCTTTCTTCAAGCCCTTGAGATTCTTATACTGCCGCGTGTTCATGCCGGACCACGCTTTTGTGATCTCGTCGGTCAGAATCGCGTATTCCACACCTTTTTGAACGCCGCGCGCGTCCCATTCGTCGGTCAGCTCCTTGCGCACCTGAATCGCTTGCAGGCGCTGGTTGATCCATTCGCGGCTGTATCCCTTCTTGAGATAGGTTTCCAATGCGCGGTCAATCGTCAGTTCCGGATCGATCGTTTCTTCTATGCGCTCCCGGCCAACCTGTGCCAGCCAGAGCTTGAACGGCTCGGCTTTGGGCGAGGGAATGGACTGGATGATGCGCAGGAGTTGTTCGGTGTCGGCTACGTCGGTATTGTAGCGTTTTCCGTCCTTTGGCGACTTCAGTTTCAGTTGCTGACAATTTGTCAGCAACTGATCTGCACCTTCTTCTTTAAGCCGCTGCTTCAGTTTTGCCCAATAGTTACTTGCACCGCGCTGATCTGGCTGATCAGTCAGCACAGCCACCACATCGACGATAGAAAAGAACCATTCTTCTTTTCCTGCATCCCATGCAGTGCGGATGCGCTTGTTTTCAAAAAGCTGGATTCGATCATCCCGTGTCATGTCCTCTTCTCCGTTCCTTTTTTCTATATTATAGCATATTCCTTTGCTTTAGTCGATTCGTTACCTCAATATGCACTTCATATTCAACTGGTCTTATGGAAAAGCTGCCGCTCAGGTATGCGGGTACCATCTTATAGCACGGGATATCTTTTTCACAGCATATTTGATAAAGTGTATTCGCTGCCTCCTCGTCTGTTTGCACCCCTATATAAACAGATGTCGGTTTCAGGCTATAGATTCGGCAGAAAAGCGTATTATCCGGTAACATAGAAATCATTCGCCACTCGTTTTCGTAGCTCCAAACCGACGATTTTGTAAGCAGGCTCTTTACAATTACCAAAAGGTCTTCATAAAATGGTTTGATTGCAGTATGCGCCAAATCCGCCATACGAGAAAGCAGCAGCGGCAGGATGATCTGGGATGCATCATACCGTACATCCGCGTATATCACGGGCGCAATTGCAGGGGACATCATCAGACTGGTACAGTGCTGAATGTCCGCACACTTTTCAGAACAGGCTGTTAAAATTTTTTGAAAATCATACTCTATGCAAAAGCCCCGATGGCTGTCCGCGTAATGTCCCCACATTGCCGAATTGTCATTTGACTCTGTAAAGCAGGCAATGCTTCTCCGCTTCTGCTCATCAATCAACGTCCGATAGAACACCTTTTCAAATTCATCCTGACAACATTCTAATAAACGCAGTGCATTTTCACGGAATAGCGAAAAAGGTTTCTCGAGTGCCTCAGGTTGAATGTCTTCCGGGAGAACTGAAAAAAGCCATTGAAGCTGTTCTTCTGAGAATATGCTTTGAAGAGCTGGTACGCTACCTCCGTTTTTATATGCGCGGTATTTTTCTGCGATCTGCCCTATATCCATTTCCCTTTTTAATAGTTCCTTCGCGCGTTCCGGATCATAATGGGGCATACATTCAAACGGATCATTAAATGAAAAAATGGAACTGCCCCATATTTCATCCTTTCGGAGCGCGTCAAAAGTATGGTCGTTTACAGCCCGATAACGATACAATCTTGATGGTATATTACTTTGAACCCATGTGCGGATTTTTTCGTGCTGCTGTCTGATGATTGCGGAATCTGAAATCGATTCATAAAATGTACCGTAAAGCAAAGCGCAGAATTCTTCTCGATTTGTCATATGTTTCCCTCCAGTGCAGCTTTATATGTTGATATTATAACATATTTCGTTTTCTTTTTATTGATTTTGCCTGCAAATAAAACGTTCAGAATTATATCACCATCTGCTATACTTATCCTCCGAAAGGAGCTGATCGTATGAACAGCAAACACACATCGGAAGAAAAACAAAATATCATCACTGCCTACAAAGCAGGGAAACGCGTTTCTCTGCTCGTCACCGAAACAGGAATCCCACGCAGCACGATTTATGCATGGCTTACCGATGAACGAGCCGAAAATTCTGAGAAGGGAACAAGTTTCACACTGCGTGAATATCGCAGCTTGGAAAACAAGGTGAACCGGTTGAAGGGCATCATTGAAATCCTGCAAAAAGCGCCCTGCACCGCGACCGCACCGCTGGAAGACCGGCTGTATGCGCTCGATGATCTGCATGACCAATACAGCGTTCATATGCTCTGTGATGCGCTCTGCGTACCGCGGGGCACTTTTTATAATTATCTGCTGCGCAGCAAACGCGGCTGTGCTTGGTACGACAAGCGCCGGGGGGAGCTTCGCCAGAAAATTCAAACAGTCTACGATGACGGCCGCCAGATCTACGGTGCTGGAAAAATTGCTGCCATCCTGAAGGAACAAGGCTGCCGCGTCAGCGAACAAATGGTGCGTGAACTAATGCAGGATATGGGGCTGTGCAGTATCCGTCAGGGCGCGAAGAAACAGTATGATAAGGAGACCAAACGGTGCAAGAATTATCTCAACCAGCAGTTTACCGCAACGCGCCCGAATGAAATCTGGGTCAGCGATGTGACTTACTTCCGCTACAAGGAAAAAGAGCTTTACATATGCGTAATTATCGACTTGTATGCACGCATGGTGGTTGGTTTCCGGATCGGTCTGAAAAACAGCACGCGGCTTGTAAAAAGCACGTTTAAGATTGCGTATGAACAGCGGCAACCGCAGCTTCCTTTGTTGTTTCACACGGACCGCGGCAGCAACTACCGTTCAAACGCCTTTTGCGCCTATCTGCAATCGCTTGGTGTGACACAGTCGTTTTCCCGTGCGCACATCCCATATGATAATTCTGTCATGGAGTCGTTCTTTGCTTCAATGAAACGGGAAGAGCTTTACCGAACAAAATACCGCTCTGAGCAGGAACTCAGAGCGGCGATCGCAGAATATATCAAGTTTTACAATGAGACCCGTCCGCACGCGAAGAACGGATACAAGACACCGTTCAAGAAAGAGCAGGAATACTACGTAAATTCCAAGCAAAACGAGAAAAAATAAACCAGACTGGATAGTTCGCTTTCCGCGTTTTTGCGTTTTGCAGTCTGGTTTTGTGCTTTTTCCATTTACACGTCCAAGATGCTTTGTGTCAAGCAAGGCGTGAAAGCATTGAAAACACAAGAGAAATAAGAAAAACACCACTGTGTCCAACTCCAGGGAGTTCAGATTGCAGTGGTGTTTTCACTACACTAAAGATGAACCCCCGACTTGTCGGAGCGGCTTCGATCAACAACAAAATTAAGCACGCTTCTGCAAAAAGGCTTTCTCTGCCATGTGAATCACAAAATCGCGTTCGTCCGGATCGGCCTTTGCAAAGTCGATCTGATACCGCTGGCAGGTCTTGCGGAAGTGGACAACGTAAGCCAGATCTTCTTTCATTGGAGGTGCGACATAACCGTTCGGCGCAGCAAGCGCGTCCAGCTCCAGATATTTTTCATTCTGCATCTGTCAGACCTCTTTCAGGTATGGAATGCGAAGTCCTGAAGACCAGCAACACTGCACCGATACTGGCGTACTTTCTCGACCGAGACATCGTCGGATTTCCGCTGGGTGCGCTCTCCATATACTCCATATAAACCAGTACGCCGTCCAGCATATCTCAGTAAGCAGCAAATCCAACCAGTTCCTTGGTCGCTTCCAGAATGAAGACCGAAAGGTTCGCACTTGCATGGCTTTCGATAATGTAATAGCAAGGTGGCTTAACGGCTGCTCCTTCATTTCCTGATTTATTATACCGCAGCTCTCAGAAAAACGCAAAGAAGAGTTTTCATGATCTGCTTCCGTATCCGGTTCGAAGCCGCTACTGAGAATGTCCAGCAGTTCTTTCTTTGACCACTGCCGCTCCCGTGCCTGTTTCAGATACCACTTGCGCACGTCTCTTGTCAGCTCCGCTTCCATGATAACCACATTCAGCGTCCAGCCGATTTTCATCGCCAGCCGGAGGAGCGTTTGGTCATTTTCATAGGTCTTGTAAAAATCGCGCATTCGGCGCACATTGCGTGGGGAAAAGCCTGTGCGGTCAGGGAAATTTGCCTGCAAAAACTCTGCGGCTGCAACCGCCGCGCCCTTCTCCGGGCGCTGGCAGATGACTTTGCCGATGGCATGGATTTCGTCCATCTGCGGAAGATTCTGCGCAAGAATTGCGGTCAATTCCCGATACATTGTCCCGTAATCCACAGGTTTTCTGACGTTCATGGCTTCTCCTTTCCGCGCCGCTGCGCATCATATATTTCGTCGTTTTGCGAATAGCCTGCTACAATATTTTGTGGTATGATTGCCCCGTTCGTTTGATTCTTGCAAGGGAGGAGCAATCATGCAGTACACCGATACCGAAGCCGCCCTGATCGGCGGTCTGATCTCAACCTATTTCTTTCAGCCTGCCGTATCCGCACCTTTGAAGGACGCTTACAGCCGCGTTTTGGAGCATCTGCACCAGAATGCGCTCACTTCCTCTGACCTTCAGCAGATCCGAAAGGCTGTGAATTTTCTGATGCCTATGTGTCAGGCAAATCGGCAGACGCAGCGGGAGCTTATGGGTGTCAATGCAAGGACAACAGCGCTTCTGAATGGCTCACGGTAATCGTGGATAACGCAAAAGGCACGGCCAAAGGTCGTGCCTTTTGTTGTACAATGCTGCCTCCTATATTCCATGCCCATTATTTGTCGATATTTCTGGACATTTGGAGAATGAACCGTATAATAGAATTGTACAATAATCTAAAGAAATTCTGATTTTGCGTGAGCATCTGAAACGAGGCGGAAAAGATGAGGCTTAAGAAAGCGATATTTATTAATCGAGCTCCATTTGATAAATTAGAATTGAATTTTGATAACAGTAATATTTTCCTTTTGTCCGGTGTCAATGGAAAAGGAAAAACAACGATACTATCATACATTGTAGATGCCTTTTATGAATTGGCAAAAAAAGGTTATCACAATGAATTTGCAAGTAAGCCCAATAAGTATTATCGAGTATCTTCTGATTTATATTCACTCGACAACTGTGCGGTCTCAATTGTTTACCTGAGATTTGATATGGCAGATGGTAAAGAGAACGATTATGTTGATATTCGTGGAAATACTACAGCGGAAAAGTACTATGCATTATTAGGGATTGATAATCCAATCCCTTTTCATGTAATTGCTACCGATTTAAAGAAATATGGAAATTTGAAATATTGGAAGAGTCATTCAGCAGAAGATAGTAAGCAAGTTTTTTCTGCCGAACTAATGACATATTTTCCCGCCTACCGATATGAACAACCTTATTATTTGAATACACCATACAGGCCAGACCTTTCTTTTACAAAAGATATGGGATTTGCCGGATATCTAGATAACCCTATTGAGGTAACCACGGATTTCCCCCAAATCGCCAACTGGATGATGGATGTTGTACTGGATAGATATCAGTATGCAGGGACGTCATCTGAAGTACTGAAGTACATCAATTCGTTTTTAAGTTTGATTCTCTATTCAAAAACTAAATGCCCTGTGAGACTAGGTATTGGCCAAAGATATGCAGGAGTAGAACGCATTGCCGTAATGTCTTCCAATGATGATTCATTGGTGTATCCGAGCATTTTCTTCATGTCATCGGGAGAAATGGCGTTGGTGGCTGAGTTTGTAGGATTGCTAAAACAGACAGATACTTTGAGAAAACCGCTCCACGACGTTTCAGGCATTGTCCTAATTGATGAAGTGGACAAGCATTTACATATTCGACTTCAAAAGGAAACCTTGCCTTTGCTGTTTGCAGAATTTCCAAAAGTACAGTTTATCGTAACTTCTCATGCACCATTCCTATCACTTGGTCTTGCTGAAAACAACCATGTCATTAAAAGCACATTTTTTGATATGGATCGAAACGGTTGTTCTTGCGAAGCGGAAAACAATGATCTCTATCAAGAAGTATATCAAATAATGGTCGCCGAAAATGACCGCTTTGCAGAAAAGTATAAAGAGCTAAGCAGCCAGATTAAATCCGATAATAAGCCTCTCGTAATTACAGAGGGCAAAACTGATTGGAAACACCTCAAGGCAGCATTGAATGCACTGCACGTCTCAGATATTGATGTTACTTTCCACGAATACGATGATGCCATTGGTGATAAGAATCTCATGCAGATGCTTAAGAGCTTTGTATGCTTAAACAGCACAAGAAAAATTATAGGAATATTTGATAGGGACAACAGTTCATTTTTAAATGATAACGCCGAAATCAGGGACAAAGAATTCTATTCTTTGGGTGCTAATGTATATGCATTTGCCATTCCTGTTGCAAATGCGGACCTATATGGGAACCACACTTCAATAGAGCATTACTACGTTAAAGAAGATCTTCTAAAAAAAGATGCAAATGGACGCCGACTTTTCCTTGGTTCTGAGTTCTATGAATCAGGAAACAGCAAAGACGGGAAATACCAAACCAAATATAGCGGGATTCAACATAAGGTAAAAATCAATGGTGTGATTGACGAAAAGGTATATGATGCTGAGCAAGATCCAGAGCAGAAAACCAATATTGCGTTGTCCAAGAACGACTTTGCACAGTTGATTTACGGTCGCACTGAGTTTGCGGAAAATTTTAATTTTTCACAGTTTGAGCAAGTGTTTCAGGTCATAAGAAAAATCATTGATATTCCTTGAGCCAGCATAAACGCACAGCACAAACTTCGTTTACCTTTATGTCTCCAAAGTCGAAGTATGGGTAGGGCAAAACTATAATACGAAAAACCCTCCAGCAATCTGTATTCACTCTTTAATTGCCTTTATATCATCGCTCTGGCACAATCTGATCCAGCAGATTCGCGTAGCACCGCTGTGCTGCGCCTTCAGCCCATGAATAACCTTTGTTTTGCACGGTTTTCTCAGTTATATTTGCATCCCTCCTATTGCAGCAGCTTCTAAAAACGCATCTGCATCGGATCTGCATTTTCTGCCACTTCAACCCCTGCTTCTGCCGCTGTCCGCAATCCTTGACCGCAGCAGGTTTGCGAAGTGATCAGTTGCGTTTTGGAGCATCTGCATCAGAATGCTCTTACTTCTTCTGACCTGCAACAGATCCGAAAGGCTGTAAATTTTCTGATGCCCATGTGCCAAGCAAATCGGCAGACCCAGCGGGAGCTTATGGGTGTCAATATGAAAACGACCGCGCTGCTGAACGCTCCGCGCCGCTGATCTTGAGGCTTCTAGATACCGCGCATCTCATCCATTTTCATATCACCCTCGGACATCTCTCTGCGCATATAAGCATCGAACTGTTCCGAATACTGTTCGTATTTTTCGCCGCCGATTTCCTTCAGGAAGTCCTCCTTGAACACCCACAGGGGATATTCGCAATAGCCGCTGATTTTGCTGTGGCCGGTATCCTGCGCGATTTCGTCGGAAAGGATCTGCGGCGCGAACGGGCAGTTATTGGTGTCAATGAATGCGCAGTTTTTCAAGGTGAGGAAGTCCCCGAAGGACACTGTAAGGACGGCGTATTGCTCGGTCACGTTCTCTTTCTGATCCACTTCATCGAGAACAATCGCCAGACCTGGCATTTGCGTTCCCGTGTAATCGCGCGTGTCATACAATTCGACCCGCGGCTTCAGCCGGATTTTCCCACCTGTATAATATTCAGAAATTTCAAATAACATAGTTTCCTCCTTCAAAATGTCCAACAGGGCAAAGAAAAGCGCAGTCGCCGTGACCGCGTCTTTCTCTGCCCTGTTTTATAATACCCGTACCATCTGCTCGTAAAGCATGACGTACTTTTCGTCGATAATTCGGTTGTCGTGGTAGTGTCCGAACAGCCAATAGTGGAATTGGCTGCGGCTTTGGATTTCATTCAGGAATTCCGTCAGCTTGTCCTGCTTGAAATCGGCATTGATCTTCTGCTGAATTGCTGTTGGCGCACAGTGTGTGATGACGTAATCAACCTTCCAGTTCAACCGCTCCAGCGTCTGCCGGGCTTCGGCGTATTCTTCGCCGGACGGAAGTTCCTCCTGCCACCATGAAATATGGTCAATGCGAAACTGCCCGCGATTGCGGCGCAGGCTGTCATATTGTTCGTAAAAATCTGGGCTGTCCATGTCCAGAATGCCGTCTCCAATATCATGGCTCTGTGCGCCGCCCATCGTGAAGAAGGTGCAGCCTTGCAGCTCGAACGCCTGCCCGCGCATCAGGTGGATGACGTGCGGGCGGATTTTATGCACCATTCCGCCGTGCCATTGTTCCAACGGATGTTCGTTCAGCGCATCGAAGTTTTCATGATTGCCGTCCACGAACAGAACCGTAAACGGCAAGGCTTCCAACCGGTCGAGCTGTGGATCGTCACTCTTGTCACCGTTCCAGACACAGCCGAAATCGCCGCAGACGATCATGTAATCGTCCTTTGTCATTTCAGATTGCGCTAGAAAGTATTGCGGCTGAAACCGAAGGCTGTTTCCATGAAGATCGCCGGTTGCGTAAATCATCGTCTCACCTCTTAAAAATGCATCTGCATTGGATCTGCGTTTTCTGCCATTCCAAGCTCCGTTTCGGTTGCCGTCCGCAGCCCTTGTCCATAGCGCGTCTGCGCGGTAATCAGCCGACCATCGGCAATGAGCTGCTCAATCCGTTCTCCAACATAGCCTTCCGCAATGTATGGGCCGGATTGTTCCCAATCTGTTAGGCGTCGAACTGTAAACTGCCGTCCGATGCGCTCGGCAATCGAGCCCGTGTGGAACAAATTTCTTCGCTTCGTCCGGCAGGCTTCTAGAATGGCGTTGTCGATCTGTCCGGCTTGTTCTTCCAGCCTCTGACGGTATTCTTCGTCTGTCAGGTCAAAACATTCCCGATACAGCCTTGTTCCCAAGGTGCGAACGGTATTTGCTTCATCCAAAAGCCGCTGCAGCGCTGGAATATGATCTTCCTGCATGACGCCACTGAACACGGTCGGATGCAGATACAGCGCGTCTTTCCCATTTCGTACCGTATCACAATGACCGCTGTCAAGCGGCATTTCTTCGACCTGCCAGCCTGCGTTGCGGAACAGCTTCCGCATTTCCGCGCGGAATGCAAGCCGTGCAGCATCGTCCGGCCAGCCCTGCGAGTATGCGCTGCGGATTGAAATTTCGATCTCGCGGTATGCCATCTTTGTATCGTCCTTTCTCTTGTTTCACAATCATGTCATAGGTTTCAGACAAAAGCTATTCACCAAATGTAACAAACAGTATTTCAAATACTAGGCGAACGTCCAATCTGATCGATTTGTGCAGAAATATAGCGGTTAAAAATCTCGATTTATGCGGCTTCTGGCTTGTATAAATTCTTGATTTGTGCTATTCTCTTATAGAGATTACTCGTTTGGGCAGTTTTATCAGGAGGTTCTTTATGCGCAGAAAAATCTATCAGGAATTGCTGCAATGGAAACAGCGGAACGGTGAAAGTGCTCTCTTGGTGCAGGGCGCACGGCGTGTTGGGAAAAGCTATATCGTAGAGGCGTTTGCCAAGGCGGAATACAAATCCTATATTCTGATTGACTTCAACCTTGTTGATCAGCAGGTCAAGGAAATGTTTGAACACGACCTTGTCGACCTGAAAACTTTCTTCATGAAGCTGACAACCTATTATGGGGTCAAGCTCTACGAGCGGGAATCTCTGATTATTTTTGATGAGGTCCAGCTTTTCCCAAGAGCGAGAAGCGCTATTAAATACCTCGTCGCAGATGGACGCTACGACTATATTGAGACAGGCTCACTTATTTCCATCCGTGAAAATGTAAAGGATATCCTGATCCCGTCCGAGGAAGATCATGTAGATATGTATCCGCTGGACTTTGAGGAGTTCCTGTGGGCAAACGGGAACGACACGATGATGGATTTTATCCGCGACTGCTACAGAAAAAAAGCGCCGCTCGGACAGGCGCTGCATCGCAAGGCGATGGATCTGTTCCGGCAATACCTGATCGTTGGTGGAATGCCGCAGGCTGTCAATGCATTTGTCAAGCACAATGACTTTGACGAGGTAGACCGAGTCAAACGGCGTATTCTGAACCTTTATCGTGATGATATCCGCAAGCATGCGAAAGGCTATGAGATGAAGGTCGAGGCGATTTATGACGAGATCCCGTCGCAGATGAAGAATCAGAATCAGCATTTTAAGCTCTCGTCTTTGAAGCAGGGCGCACGATTTGACGAATACAAGGACGCCATGTTCTGGCTTTCTGACGCGATGATCGTAAATCATTGCTATAATGCCACAGAGCCGACCTTTGGTTTGAATCTGAACCGGGACAGGACGCTGCTGAAATGCTATATGGGCGATACCGGTCTTTTGATCAGCCATGCCTTTGATAAAAACGGCATCGTTACCGGCGAGGTCTACAAGAAGCTCCTGCTCGACAAGCTGGAGGTCAACATGGGCATGGTCATGGAGAATATGGTCGCGCAAATGCTGACTGCGAGTGGGCACAAGCTCTATTTCTATTCCAATTCCTCGCGCAGCGACGCATCCTCCCGTATGGAAATTGATTTTTTGATCGCCAAGAGTCAAATCAGCAACCGCCACAACATCTCTCCCATCGAAGTGAAGTCGAGTAAGAACTATACGCTGTCCTCTCTGAAAAAATTCAAGACGAAATATGCCGATCAGCTTCATATCCCTTATGTTTTGCATACCGGCGATTTCAAAGAGGAAGACAGCATCGTATTTCTTCCGTTGTATATGACCCCACTGCTGTAATAAGTGATGTGCAAAAGTAAAGCCCGGCTTTGGATTTGCATAAATAATCGCCGCCATGAAAACGGGATCTGTGTGATAGTAACGCAGATCCCGTTTTATTTTTGATTGGAATTACTCCATACTTCTATCACTTCAAGATGCTTAAACGCAGGATCATATGAGTACAAAGAGAGACGCACTATAAGGGAAAACAGTCGCTTTTTATCACTTAGTCTCGCTGCACACCCTTGCACAAATAGCGGGGTAAATACTAGTAACCGGCCCATTGTTCTTAATGACCTGCCGGTACCAATATCCGCTGTCCTTGATCGTGCGCTTTTGTGTTGGATAATCGACGAAAATCAGGCCGAAGCGCTCTGAATAGCCAAGCGTCCACTCAAAATTGTCCATCAGTGACCAGTAAAAATAGCCGAGCACCGGGACACCGCCCTGCATTGCCGCATGTACGTTTTGCAGATACCGCCAGATAAAGTCGATACGGTTCGGGTCGTGGACTTTTCAGTGCGACCCAGTCATGACAGCACATACCGTTTTCCGTAATCAGGATCGGCATATGATAGCGCTCGTAAAGGAAGCGCATCGCCCAGCCGATCCCATCCGGTGTCACATTCCACCCGGCAGAATTGCGCATGGCACCATCTGGTGGATTTTCCATACCGTTTTTTGCCGAATACAGCGTGCAGTCATAGAAATTCTGACCAAGAAAGGTCAAGCGTTCCCTGCATATCGGCAGCGTCCTTCTGCCAGCCGCGCGGCAGATATTGTCCATACTTCCGAACGCCATCCGCAGGGTATGTGCCGAAAAACAGCGGATCATTCCACCATGACACAGAGCCGTACCAGCTGTAGTTCAGCCGGTCGAATGTTACTGTCCGCGTCGCCTCTATATTCTCCGGACGGCTGCTTGCAGGGCAGAAAAAAGAACCCTGCTGCGCAATGCCGACCTGCAACTCGTCAAATCCGCAGGCTTTCATCGCGCGGTACGCTCTGGCATGGGCCAGCAGCAGATGGTGCCCCATCGGGAGCGTCTCAGGCAGGGACATTTCCAGACCCGGCGCATGATTTTTTCGGCTGGTTTTTGATTGACAGTCTGTTCCAATATCCTGTATAATAAAGTCGAAGAAAGGGAAAAGGAGGATATGTATGATTTCAACCGTTTATAAAAGAATGTTCTCCGTGCTGAAGAAACGGTTCTTCAGTCTTTTGGGCGTGCTTCTCCTCGCAATTATTCTGTGGTTCGTATCCAGCATCGCCGTGAGCTTTATTCCGTTGGCGCAGCTCAGCGCAGCAGCGCAGTCGTGGGCACGTGCATCCAGAACGTCCTCGACCGGTGTACCGCTGCTGATGTATTTGTTGATGACCGTCGTCTATGCCCTTTGGTTCTGCGTGCTGCTGTTGCTGTCGGCCTCCATGTCGAAGATCTATCTCGGCTGCTGCCGCACGGGACTGGCGCCGAATGTGTCTGATCTGTTCGCCATGTTCAGAACGGGGCAGTTCTTCCGCATTCTGGGCGGCATGGCGTGGATGTGCCTCTGGATCTTCCTGTGGTCGCTCATTCCGATTGCCGGGATCGTGTTCGGCACCATCCGCGCGTATGAATACCGCTTCGTGCCCTACATTCTCATGACGCGCGAGGACGTCAGGGCCACCGACGCCGTCAAGCTCTCCAAGCAGGAGACGCTGGGCTATAAGGGTGAGATGTACGGCGCGGATATCCTGCTCGCTGCGGTCTATTGGGTCCTCACCCTCGCTCTGTATCTGCTCACACTGATCCCGCATAGCAACGCATGGCTTTCTGTTCTGGTTGTGCTGCTCAATCTGATCATGCTGCTGTTCCGCGGCGTTTTGCAGGCGGCGGTTTATGACGAGATCCAGAAGCGCCGTACGGCAAGCGCTCCGCAGCCGTCTTCGCCTGTGCCGCCCACGCGTCCTGCGCAGCCCGAATGGCCCGTTCCGTCCGAGTGGCCCGACGCAGCACCTACCCAGTCTATCCAATACGACGTGCCCGCGCAGTCCGAGCCTGCCGAACCTGTGACGCAGCCCGCTCCGCCGGGAAAGCCCGTTGTGTTCTCTCTGGAGCCTGAGCTGCCAGCCCGGCCGCAGCGGACTAACAGATACTGCCCGCACTGCGGCGCGCCCGTCAAGCTGTCCGACGCCGTATTCTGCACCGTATGCGGTAAGAGCCTGTCATAATCCCCCCGCCATAAGAAACAGGGCTGTCTCAAATGATCGAAACATCATTGAGACAGCCCTGTTTTTTGATTTATGGACTTATGCGAACGTACCGTTCAGGGATTGGGTCAGGCCGGACAGTACGCCGGTGATCGTCAGCAGGACACCCAGAATGATCGCCAGCACGTAGACGCAGAAATAGCTGCGGGCATAATTGCGGCGGTTGATGTTCGCGCTGCCGATGGCGTGGACGATCAGGAAGATCCAGCCCAGGAGCGGCAGGGCGTAGAGAATGCCGAGGCCAAAATAGCTCCACGGCGACAAGGGGCGGTACGCCTCCGGCAGGTGCTGCAGTTCAAATTCGTTCATGTGTCTTCCTTCTTTCTTACAAATGCTCCTTGCAGGTCAGCTGAGCGACGTCCAGCCGGAACACGGCCGCGCGCTGCGCCTGCTCGTCTGTAAAGGTAAACAGACGGCTCTTTTCATAGTGCGCCATAATTGCCGACAGCGCCCGCTTCTTTTCCTCCGGCTCCTGCACCTCGCAGATCACGCCCGTTCCGATCACGCTCTGATAGCGATAGGAATACGAGCAGCCGGTCTGTCCGGCTGCGAGCGCGTGCGCGCAGTCCAGCTCAAAGCCGACGCGCGGCGCAGTGCGGATGAGCTCTGCCTTGCGGCCCTCGTGCGCGCCGTGGAAATAAAACCGGTCAGGTGAGCCGGGGACAAAGGCGAAATTCAGCGGCACGATGTACGCCCCCTCCGGGCAGGAAAAGCCGACACGGCAGCATTCGCAGGACTCGATCACCTGCAAAATCCGTTCGCGGTCCGTGACCGCGCGGTCAGCCCGTCTCATGCCAGCCGGACGCCGCCCGCCTGCCGGATCGAGAGCACGTGGCAGCGACCCTCGCCGAGCACGGCCTCCATATTGGCGCGGAAGGACGCAAGCGCTTCATTCGGCACGAACGTCAGCAGCGTCCCGGCAAAGCCGCCGCCGTGAATGCGGCAGGCGCCGCGCCCGGCAAGCTGCTTTTCACAGGCAGCCAGCGCAAGGGCCATCTGCTGGTGCTCCCGGCTCCCGGCAGGAACCACGTTCTGCAGCAGCATCCACGACGAGCGCCCGGAATCGCGCACGCCCGCAAGGAAGCCCTCAAAATCGTCCCGTTCCAGCGCCTGCACCTGCTGCTGCACCCGGCGGTTTTCGTCAAAGAAATGCATCGCGCGCAAAACGGCGCGGTCGCCCGCCGCCTCGCGGGCCGCCTTGAGCTTTGCGTAGAATTCCGCCTCGTCCACCTCACGCAGCACGTCCTTGCCGAACACGCGGGCTACGCGGCGCATTTCCTCGGGGATGGCGGCGTATTCGTCCGTCAGATCTGCGTGATCCGCGCCGGAATCGAGCGTGCAGAGCGTGTAGCCGCAGTGCGCAAAATCGAACGCCGCCTGCCGGACGGCGGGGTGCGCCGGGTCGGCAAAATCGATGAAGACCAGCCCGCCGACGCTGGAGGCCATCTGATCCATGAGCTGTCTCTTATACACATCTGACGCTGCC
>ERZ1027243.279-NODE-279-length-28496-cov-10.874407_pt1 | contig 28496 bp, 29 predicted proteins | sample MGYA00519243_ERZ1027243 | MGnify/ENA primary metagenome ERZ1027243 (study PRJEB26926, sample SAMN06164727) | human gut metagenome | biome: ENVO:00009003; feature: ENVO:2100002; material: ENVO:00002003 | host: Homo sapiens | place: USA | collected 2012 ...
CCTATTAAGTCGTCGGCAGCGTCAGATGTGTATAAGAGACAGGTGGGGTAGCGTTCATAGTCGCAGGTCCGGTCGTACCCGCAGGTGGGGCAGACGGTTTCTGCGTTATCCTCCTTGTCACATACCGGGCATTTCCACATGATTCTCTCTCCTTTATCCGCTTTAACCGCTTTTTCCGCGCTTACGGCTTCTGCGCCAGCACGATGATCAGCACGATGATCGCCTGCACCAGCACCAGAATGGGCATGGTGATGGAGAAGCGCTTGTGCTGGGTCTTGTGGCGGCACAGGTACATGCCCATCAGAACGCCCAGGCTGCCGCCGGCGAACGCCTCCAGAAACAGCGTCGCCTCCCGCACCCGCCACTGGCGGGTCTGCGCCCGGTGCTTGTCCACGGCCATGGTCACAAAGGCCGCCACGTTGATGGCGAACAGATAGATAGCCAGAATTTTCATTTTTTTATCCTCCGTGTATGATTTTTAGTTTATGGGCCGAGTCTTTGCATATCAATACAAGCGTATTATAGCATCAAATGCCCCTTATTGAAATACGGAAAACGCATCTGCGCATAAAAATTTGCATTCCGTCGGGCGGAGTCGAGCCTTGCAAAATATTCGCAAAATTTGTGAACAAACTATTTGCATTTCAGGGCTTCCGTGATACAATGAAAATGTATAGTTAGCGGAACAGTGCCAGTCAGAGGCACATTGGCCGCAAAAGATAGAAGGAGGGCCATCAGCCATGAATCTGGGCGTGGACTTGGGGAGCACCTATTCCAGCTTTTCTACCTATAACAAGGATACGCACAACGTCGATCTGTGCAGGCCCGGACAGGGCACGCCGGAGGCAATTCCGTCCATTGCCTGCCTGGATGATGACAACGCCATCCTCACCGGTTACGACGCGCGGCAGCATCTGCTGACCACCGACCCCGGGGCCAGAACCTTTTCCGCCTTCAAGATGCTGCTGACCGAGAACAATGAGGAGCTGCTGCAGGAGCGCGGATACGGCAGCGACTACACGCCCCGGGCCATCGCCAAGGAGTTTCTCAGCCAGCAGATCGACAAGGTCCTCAACAACTACAGCGTCAAGCGGGTGGAAAACCTGGTGATCTGCGTGCCGGAGGTGTGGACCACCCAGACCTCCGTGCGCCAGGGGAAGCTGGACGGGCGCACCATCCTGCGGGATATCTGCGCCGGACTGAAACAGGTTAACGCGCAGAATATCCGCATCGTCAGTGAACCGGCAGCCGCCAGCGCCTATTTCGCCCACCATTACCGCCGCACCAACGAAAAGGGCGCCAATTTCAGCGGCTCCCTGCTGATCATCGACTACGGCGGCGGCACTCTGGACCTGACGCTGACGGAGGTGCACCCCCTGGACACCTCCGTGGAGATCAAGGTGCTCTTCCGCACCGGAGCCGGCGAGAACGTCCAGGGCCGCACCGGCAACGCCGGCATCGCCTATATGGAGGAGACCGTCCGGCTGGCGCTGAAGGAGGCCGGGGAGGACGCCTCGAAGCTGATCCCCTGCAATCCCGATTTCCGGCTGGCCGTGAACCAGCTGGAGGGCAGGCTCATGGCGCAGATCGTCTCCAAATCGGAGGGCCACGAACAGGACCGGGCGTTGGCCCTGCGGAACGCGGTGGACGAGTGCGGGCAGGACATATCCGAACTGCTGGACAACCACGATGAGTTCACCTCCATCCGCTACTGCGGAACGAAGCGCTCCGTCACCTTTGCCCACCTCAAGCGGGCCTATGACCAGGTGGTCCAGCCGGAGCTGGGCCGCTGCCTGGAGGAGACCGCCCGGTGGATGAAAGATCACAAAGTGAACTATGAGAACGCCAACGGCGACGGCTTCCAGGTGGTGCTGGTGGGCGGATTCGGCAAGTATCTGCTGGTGCAGAAGCAGGTGGAGGAGTTCTTCCGCCGCACCAGCGTGAACGACGCCCGGTTCCGCAGCGGGCTGGGTCCCAACCGGGAATACGCCGTTTCCATGGGGGCGGCGCTGCTGGCCTCCGGCGTGATGACCATCCGCCACACGGCGCCCTACGGACTGGGGGTCTATTCCGATGCTTCCAACGCCCTCTTTTACGCCATCCCCTTCCGGCACGAGATCAAGCCCGGGGAGCAGAACTGGATCTGCACCGGCAAAAAGCCGATCACGTTCATCAACGGCCAGAACAGCATCACCCATCTGCTGATCGGCTTCGATGAAAACCTGAAGGCGGGTACGATTATCCCCCTGCTTCCGGCCATGCGCAGGAGAATTTCCCGGGCATATGAGCAGATGAGCGCCGATTACCGGAAACGTTTTCCGGGCAACGCGGCCGTGGTTCTGCATAACATCGGCTTTTCTATGGATGAGTCGGAGGTGGTGTCCATCCTGCTGCGCAGCGTGGACTCCCACGGCAAGGCTCTGCTGACCCTGCCGCCCATCGAGCTGGCGGATTATCAGAATATGTTCAGCCTGGCGGAAACCCGCGTTGTCGACAACTGCGGCGATAGGAGGTAACGAAATGGAACTGAGAAGCCTTCGTGCAGATATTACAAGCCTGGAGGCGGCCTCCGGCCTGACGGTGGACGATATCCTGGGCATTATGCAGGACCTGTGGGGGGATGTCCGCCACGAGAGCGGCCGCGCCGCGGAGGACAGCCCGGTGCGTGATGCAAACGAGCTGACCAGCAAGCTGATCTGGGCCTGCAACCAGCTGGTCAAGATCACGGAGCGCCATGCCGACGCGCTGTCCGGCGTGAGCCGCCTGTCCCGGCTGCAGGAGAAGCTGACGGCGCTGCAGACCCAGGCGGACGCCTATGAGGCGGCGGGATCGAAGATGGAGCAGCTGCAGGCCGAAGAGACCCGGCTGGAGACGGCCGTCGCCGGACTGCGGGCCAGGCAGGACGAGCTGGAGCGCCGGGTCCGGGAAAAGACGGCGGAGGAGAAGAACCTGGAGCAGGCGGCTTCCGAAGCGGATACGGAGCTGGAGCGGCTGGAGGAGCAGGTCCGCCGGTGGACTGCCCACAGCCAGGAGATCGACCGGAAAAAGGCGGCCCTGGAAGAGAGCCGCGACGCCCTGGCCGACAAGGAGGCGGAATACTGCCGGTTGGAGCAGGAGCAGACGGACCTGGATGCCAGAAACGCCCAGCTGACCACGGACGTGGGGAACCTGGAGAATGCGGTGCAGACCCTGACGCAGAACATTACCAAGCTGACCGGCCTGCAGCAGCAGCTGACCCAGAAGCAGACGGACCTGGCCCGGCAGCAGACGACCCTGACCGTTGCCAACAACCAGCTGACCACCAACGTGGGGAACCTGGAGAATGCGGTGCAGCAGCTGGTCCGGCAGCAGGCGGACCTGACCCAGAAGCAGACGGACCTGGCCCAGGAGCAGACGACCCTGACCACCGCCAACAACCGGCTGACCACGGAGGTGGGGAACCTGGAGAATGCGGTGCAGACCCTGACGCAGAACATTACCGTCCTGACCGGCGAAAAGCAGCAGCTGACCCAGCAGCAGGCGGTTCTGGTCCAGCAGCAGACGGACCTGGATAACGACAAAGCCGGACTGACCCCGGCGGTGGGAAATCTGCGCTATACGGTGCAGGAGCTGATGAAGCAGATTGCTGATCTGACCGATGAAAAACAGAACCTGGAGCAGGAGCGGGAGGACCTGACCCGGCAGCACCAGGATCTGGATGCCGAAGTCACCCGGCTGACCACGGAGGTGGGCCGGCTGCGCGGGGCAAACGGCGAAAAATCCGCCCGCAGGCAGGAGCTGGAGGACGAACACAAGGCGGCGCAGGAGGAGGCCGACAGACTCTCCGGCTATGATGAGCAGCTGGAGGAGCTGAGCCGGAAGCTGACGCAGCTGAGAGAGATCGTCCGGAAGCTGCGGGAGGACACGAAGTACCTGGAGATCCGGGGAGACGAGAAGCCCTTTGCGCTGGAGCCCTCGCTGACGGCCGGCGTGAAGCAGAGTGAAAAGATAATCGCGGCCCTGAGAAAGGCCGTTCAGGACTATCGCACAGACGGTTGCAATTAATGTTAGGAGGTCACCATGAAAACCTGTATCGTATGCGGAAAGAATTTTGACGAAAACGTCAACGGGGCCTGCCCCTGCTGCCAGTTTCCGGCAATCGCCGTGCTGGGCGGCGCCGAGGACGAGCTGATCCGGTTTGCCCGCCAGTACCGGAAGGATTATCTGACCGATATGCGCTTCGGCGTGGTGTGCACCACCTGGAAGGCCAGCGGCGACAGGCTGGTCTCCGATCGGAACGAGTATGTGTATTTTGCCGACGGCTCCACCCCTGCCGAGCAGGACGTGTGGTGCGACCGTCAGCTGGCCCGCTGCCCCGACGGCGGCAGCGTCAACGTGCGCCTGGCCGTGGAGAAGGCCGGACACAGCTGGGTCCGGGAGGTCGCCGTTCCCAATCTGACCCAGCCCCAGCTGCAGCAGGTGGGCATCCGCCTGTGCGGCGATACGCTGCACGCCCGGGTGCTGCTGCGCAGCGGCGGCCAGACCACGGAATCCCAGCCCGTATCGCTGGTTGAAGACAGGAACTAAAAGGGGGGAACTCCTTTGTTTTCCGATCATAAGTCCCTGTATTTCGCCTTTCACAACCAGGATGAGCGCTATTTTCTGGACAGCACCCTGTGCCTGAAGTTCGAGGAGTGGCTCTGGCTCACCCTGCGGAAGAACGGGTACTCCCACATTTATTTCATTGGCATCAACGCCCAGAACCAGCCGGTCCTGACCCTGCCGGACCGGGAGAGCTTCAACGCTTTCTTCCGCAGTATGCCCCGGTCGTGGTTCGCGGCCGAGGAGATCTACCCCGGCCGCCCGCTTACGCGGGGGTTCAAGGGCAGCGAATTTGCGCACCTGTGGACGCAGATCTATGCCGACCGCAGAAATGCGGCGGACCGCGGCAGGGCGGCTTACGTTTTCACCATGCGGGCCTTTCATCGGTTTGCCGACCCGGGACGGAATGGGGCGATCGGCCAGCTGCTGGCCCGGATGCATCAGTCGGAGTGCCTCGACACCATCATTCTCACCGGGCCTATGCGCATGACCTCCCGCGACCTGGCGCCCTATGTGGATCGCAGCGGCATTCTGGCCTATACCTCGCCGGAGGGATACAGCCTGCTCAATGAGGCTGCCCGGAGCCTGTTCAGGAGGGAAGACGGCGGCCTGTGCTTTTTTGAAGAGCTGAAAAGCCGCATGGACGGGCAGTATATCGAGCTGTATCTGCCCACATATGACAGGCTGCTGTCCATGCTGCGGTGCCTCTGCTTCCGGCTGGATAAGCCGTGGAGTGAAGAGAATCTGCGCCTTTATGCCATGCTGCTGCAGCGCTGGCTCTATATGAACAACGTTCGGGCCGCGTGCCCGGAACTGCTGACGGGTTTCGCGCCGCCCTATACCTGCGCGGCCATATATAAGAGGCTGCTTTCCGATGGTGAGGCGGACAAGCTCAGCCGGTACGGGGATGCGCTGCTGGGCGCCGCGCCCGATCCGGCTTCGCCGGAGCGGCTGCTGGACCAGCGGTTCGGACAGCTTCCCCGGGAGGCGCTGGACCGCAGCCACATTGTGATGGACGATTCGCGGCTGAATGGGCTTCTGCGCCTGGACCTGCCCGATTATTCCACTCTGCCGAAGGATGACAAGTTCAATATCTGCCCCGTCACCCCGCAGGATTGGGGTCTTATGAAGATGCGGCTGCGGAGTCCCCGGCTGTCCCCGCCGCCGAGTGAAGTGCTTGAGTGGATCGCCAAGTTCATCAATATCTACAGAACCGCCAAAGAGTGCAAGGATTTCAGAACCATGCGCCGCAGCCTGTGCGTCCTGCTGTACTGCGGCAGGTGGCTTTACAAAGCCAAGAATGTCGATTTCAAGGACGTGGAGGCATACCTCAGGCGGTCCGAAAAGTACTTCCAGATGGCGAAGCATGCGCATGACGACTTCCAGGTGGATCTGATGGACCTGGCCACGAAGCTGAGCAAGCAGGACGAACAGTTCCGGATTCCGGGGCCTGAGGCGCTCCAGCGGCTGGGCGAGGCAGCAAGAGAGGCCAAACGCGAGACGCTGAACGGGTACAGGAGCTTCCTGCAGGAACAAAGCGAGGGCCGCAGATCCGCGCCGACGAAAGAGACCGGTCACTTTTGCCATACAGAAGAAAAGAGAGGTTTTCCTGCATATGAAGCCGAAAAATAAGCCGCAGAGCAGCGAACCGAAAGAGAGTGTGGCGGATACGGCTGCGAAGATCTTCGGAAAGAAAATGCCCGAACCCACTCCCGGCCAGATTGCCACCCAGAACCGCGACATCAGCGCGGAGATCATCGACGTTCTGCACAGCATCGACTTCGATCACGGCCGCCTGAAGGATCTGGTCGACGAGGAGGAGTACCGGACGATGATCAAGGTTCGGGACGTGGCTGCGAGAATGCTCGGGGTGAGCCCCGGGATTTTCGACGAGGTGGCTCGGATCGGATTGGATATGTGGTACGCCGCCCGGGCGTGGAGGGAGGCCGTGGAAAACGGTATGCTCAGCAAGGCCAGGTATGCCAAGCTGGCGGTGGCCAGCGGCGCCTCCACCTTCTGGAGCAGCATCCCCGAGGACAAGGAGGATGAGCGGGCCGCCGTCCTGAAGAACCGGGAGGAATATTTTGCCAACTTCAAGAAGGCGATCCGGACCGGCGAGAAGATCGACAATCTGGAGAAGCGGATCGCCAAAATCCATACTCGGATAGAGATAGAGCTGCAGGAGCGCAGGGAATTTGCCGAGGAGGTGACCAGGCTGCTGACTGCTGATGGGGGTTGGGAGCGCTTCGTCAGAGTTTACAGAAGTCTTGACGATCCCAGCCATCTCGCCTTCGACGATATGGATCTGGGCTTTGGGATCCGGGAGGATAGGGCGCGCGGGCGCGAACTCATGCGGCTTCGGGGCCAGTACTCCGCGGACCGGCAGGAGTTGGTGGCCAGGGATGAAGAGCTGGCCAAGCTGGGCCTGGTGCTACGCATGAACCCCGACCAGAGCAACAGGGACCTGACGGCGGAACTCGCCGCGCTTACCAAGCGCATGGAGGATGAGCTGAGCCAGACCTTGGCCGACTGGTCGGCGAAAGAGGCCGAGTGGAAGCGGGAGATCGAACGCCTGGACGAAGAGACAACGCCCTTCTCCAGGACAGAGCCCATGAAGTTCAGGCTGTTGTAGGGCCTGACCGGCCGGAATGCATCCCTGGAGGATATATCAAAAAATGAACATATAATTTCAGAAAGAGAGGTTTTCCTGCATATGAAGCCGAAAAATAAGCCGCAGAGCAGCAAATCGAAAGAGAGCGTGGCGGATAAGGCCGCGAAGATATTCGGAAAGACAAAGACCGAGGCTACTCCCGGCCAGATCGCCACCCAGAACCGCGACATCAGCGCGGAGATCATCAGCGTTCTGCGCAGCATCGACTTTGCCCATGGCCGCCTGAAGGATCTGGTCAACGAGGAGGAGTACCGGACGATGATCAAGGTCCGGGACACGGCCATGAGAATGCTCCAGGAGAGCCCCACGATTTTTGACGAGGTGGCTCAGATCGGCGCGGAGATGTGCTACGCCGCCAAGGCGTGGAAGGAGGCCGTGAAGGACGGTATGCCCGGCAAGGCGAGATATGCCAAGCAGGCGGTGGCCAGCGGTGCCTCCACCTTCTGGAGCAACATCCCCGAGGACAAGGAGGATGAGCGGGCCGCCGTCCTGAAGAACCGGGAGGAGTATTTTGCCAACTTCAAGCTGGCCATCCAGACCGGCGAGAAGATCGACAATCTGGAGAAGCGGATCGCCAAGACCCATATGCAGATAGAGAAAGTGATGCAGGTCCACCGGGTGTTTGCCGACCAGCTGATCGAGCTGTCGAAGACGGACGAGGGACAGCTGCGTTTTGCCAAGATTTACAGCAGCCTTGACAACCTCAGCTATCTCGGCACCGACGATATGGATTTTGCCATGCAGCTCCGGGAGGACGTGTCCCGCGAACGCGAACTCATGCGGCTTCGGGGCCAGTACTCCGCAGACAGGCAGGAGCTGGCGGCCAGGGATGAAGAAATGTCCAAGGTGGGTCTGGTGCTGCGCATGAACCCCGACCAGAGCAACAGGGACCTGACGGCGGAGCTCGCCAAGCTTACCAAGCGCATGGAAGATGAGCTGAGCCACAGGATGAGTGAGCTGGCCGTGATAGAGACTGAGAATAAGAATGAAATGGACCGGCTGGACAGCATCATCAACGGCCCGGCGGCCAAGGTGCTGACCGGCTCCGCGGTGGCTCATCTGAAAAAACTGCTGGGAGGCGACCGCCTCTCTCCGGAGATGCAGGCGGTTCTCGACGCCAATATCGCCGAGGTACAGCGCCAGAATCGCATGAGGGAGGAATGGCAGCTGGAGAAGGCCCGGCAGGCGGAGGCTGCGCGGCAGGCGGAGGAGGCCCGGCAGGCCGCGCTGGAGGCCGCCCGTCAGGCCCAGGAGAATGTGGAGACGGCACAGGCGGTGAACGAGAACACGTCCGACGAGTCCCAGGTCAACGTCAATGTAAATTTCTGAGAAAAGAGGGGTAGATTATGGCTTTTTTGGATGATCTGAAGAATGTCTTTTCCACGAAGACGCCGGAGCAGATCTATGCGGAGGGTGTGCTGAAGGATATCCGCCACATGGAAAACCGCACCAAGATGCTGGCGGAGATGTCCGGCCAGCTGGGAATGTGCGAGCGCAACTTTGAGAACATCATCCGCGTCTCCCGGCTCAACGCCATCAAGCGCCGGGCGGCGCAGCTCAGCGACGCCGGAGAAAAAGAGCGCATCCGCGATGCGGCCCTCGGCCTTCTGGCGGTGCAGGAGGCCCGGTTCGATCTGAGCTCCATCGCCACCTCCCAGGACCTGGAGCGCTCGATGAAGCGGCTCAGCTCCATCCTGCGCCAGATGTACCGGATGGACCACTATATCTCCGTGACCAGCGGGGACCTGAAGAAAAGCCGCGGCATGACGTTTGACAGCACCGTGGAGCAGGACCTCTTCACAGATCGGGCCCAGATGGTGGACGAGCGCTTTGTGGAGCGCATCATCCAGGGCGAGAGCATTGAGGAATGTATGAGGAGCACTTCCAGCCACACGGCCCCCGCTGCCCCCGTTGCCGTCGACGGCTCCGGGCAGCCCCTCCCCAACTTTGAAGACCCGGGCGCCGGCAAGCCCTCGGAGGTGGATGTGGACTTCATGCGGGAGCAGGCCGGTCAGGACTTTTGATCTGCGCCGCGGAACAGGAGGAACACAATGAATATTCAGAATATCCATCGTTTGAACAACGAATACCGCGCGTACATCTATGAGGCGGAGAGCTACCGCATGGCCCAGGCCGATGTGGCCAGCCGGGAGGAGGGCCTCAGCTATCAGCGGGCCGCGCAGATCTGTAGCCAGCTGGCCAGCCTGACCACCGGCTCGGAGGCCCAGTACTGGATGAAAAATCAGGCCGCCTGCGAGACGAAAATGCGCCAGATCTGGGCCGAGCTGAACGCCGAGCCCCAGAAGAAGGAGCCGGCCGCCGGCAAGCCCGCCCCCCAGAAGCCGGCCGCCAGGAAGGACGACGTCCCCCAGGAGACGGTGAACAACTGGTACAAGGAGGACCCCGGCTACGGCTTTGACCAGGTCTCCGGCATGGACGACGTCAAGCACATGCTGTCCGACTGCGTCCGCGACGCCTCCATGGAGGCCCTGAACCGGTATCTGAAGATCCCCTCCATGAAGTCCTTCTTTTTCTACGGCCCCCCGGGCTGCGGCAAAACGTATATCATCGAGGCCTTTGCCCACGAGCTGATGCAGCAGGGCTATAAGTTCATGTCCCTGTCCAGCGCCGATATCCACAGCAAGTTCTCCGGCGAGGCGGACAAGATCGTGCAGCGGGCCTTCCGGGAGGCCGTGGACAACGCCCCGTGCATCCTGTTTATGGACGAGGTGGACGGCGTGTGCCAGAACCGCAACCTGCCCAACCTGTCCGACTTCAATATGCAGCTGACCACCACGTTCCTCACCGCCTATAACGGCCTGAGCCGGGCCAACGCCGAACAGAAGTCCGTGATTTTCATCGGCGCCACCAACTACCCCGCCAACGTGGACGCCGCCATGCTGGACCGCGTGGAGCTTGTGCGGATCCCGCTGCCGGAGGAGGAGGTCCGCGGCCAGGTGTTCCGGAGCGCGCTGGAGAACATTGTCCGGCTGGAGCCGGGCCTTGGCTGGCTTGACATGGCCGTTGCCACCGAGGGCTATAACCAGCGCGACGTCAAGGCCATCATCGAGAAGCTGAAAAAGCTCATCCGCGTCGGCGCGGCGGACGGCTGCACCTCCGGCGAGGAGGCCGTCTCCCGCCTGCAGGACGGCACTTTCTGCCTGACCCGCCAGATGTTTGACCAGGCGATGCAGGCCTATGTGCCCACGCCCAAGGACGATATCGAGCGCCGCCTCAACGAGTTTGAGCGGCAGATGAGCTATATGTAATGGCAGGACGCGAAGGAGGATCCCGTGAGTATTACTGCATCCACCATTGAGTGGGCCGAGGAGCTTGTTGAAACCCCGGAGGAAGACGCTCCGGAACTGGATGATCTTCCTGACTGCTTCCAGTGGCGCGATACCCTGAGGCAGGTCACCACGACGCTGCGCGACGCATCGGTGCTGGGTATGCCGGCCCCCCACGGGGCGCTGTTTTACGGCCCCCCCGGCAACGGTAGGCACACCCTGGCCCAGGCGTATATCTCCACCATGTGGCGCTGGCGGCAGGTGGGGCCGGAGCTTGTGCCCCTGTTCCGGGTCGACGCTTCCCAGTTTCCGGAGGGACTGGACCTGCAGGAGGCACTGGATCGGATCGACACCATCTTCGACGTGATCTCCGATCCCAGGAAATATGATTTCTGCGACGATGCCGAGTTTGGCATCATCCTGTTCGACCAGATGGAGCGGTACGCCCATGTGGACGCGCTGGCATACAGCATTGCCCAGTGGACGGCGGACCTGAGCGACCATGCGGCGGTGATCTGCATCACCGAGGACGAGTCCATTATCCCCTCCGCGCTGCGCAGGGCCCTGTTGCCCTGCCGTTGCAGCAACCCCGGTCCGCGTCTGCGCCAGCAGATCCTGAAATGGGGCCTCAGATGGAAAACACCGGCCGAACACCGGCAGGTGGATCTGGGGCTGGAGGGGATCACCGTGGACGATCTGGTCCAGCGGACAGACGGGCTGAACTGCGCCGGTCTGCACGACCTGGTGATGATGCTGCGGCTGGAGGCCCTGACGGATGTTCTGACCACCGATAAGCCGTATGTCCATGTGAGCCTGAAAGAGGATGCGGTACTCAACGCGCTGGAGCTGCAGGAGCGGCGCGCTGCCCCTGCGGCGGCTCCCGCCGTGATCCAGACCGTGGCTGTTCCGGCGGCCGCCGCGCCCCAGACACAGACCACGGCGGCGAATCTTCAGAAGGATCCGGCCGAAATGACCTGGAAAGAGTATATAATCCATCGCACCGGCAACCAAATCTGACCGCCCACCACCCTACCAACGAGAGGAGTGCATCCATATATGCATAAAACACCGTCCAACGCTCTGCGGCAGGCCGCCAAGCAGTTCTGCCGTGAGCAAAAGGTCCGGATCATCCGGCGCCAGGATCTGAACCAGCTTACCTCCAAGGTGGAGGGCAAGGTCCTGTGCAATTTCGGATTTATCCATCACCCCCGGCTGACGGCTATGCTGCCGGAGGAAAAGCGCATTTTTATCACCGATTACGCCTGCGACTGCTATGAGTTCAGCGACTCCGGCAGTCTCTGCAGCCACTGCACCGCCCTGGCCATGGAGGCTTTTGGCGATGGGGAGTTGGTTTATGAGCAGAGAACCAACCTGCCCGGCGGGGAGTTTTCCGATGGCGATCTGCCGGAGGACGGAAACATCACCGTGCTGTCGGACGAAGTGGACGGCGAGGGGCAGCGCTGCGTGGAGGGCAAGGCTCTGTGCAGCTTCGGGTTCATCCATCACCCCCGGCTGATGCTGCGCGGCCGGGAGGTGGCGGACTACGCCTGCGACTGCTACAGCTTTGTCGGCAGCAATGCGTTCTGCCCCCATTGCCGGGCCCTGCTGAAGCTCGTCCTGGGAGCGGATATCCCGGAGGAGACCCCTGAGGAGGAGCCTGTCCCGGAGGAAGCCGCTCCGGAGGAGACTCCCGCAGAGGAGCCTGTTCAGGAGGAGGCCGTTCCGGAGGAGACTCCCGCAGAGGAGCCTGCCCGGGAGGAAGCCGTTCCGGAGGAGACTCCTGAGGAGGAGTCCGTTCAGGAGGAATCCGCTCCGGCCCCGGAAGCGGAGCCCTGGGATGGGCGGATCCGCACCATGCAGGTGCTGTTCGGCCGCGCATTGGAGGACGGCCGGCCGGTATGCTGGTATCCCAACGACACGACCCGTGTGTTCCACCCCAACATGGGGATCATCGGCACCATGGGAACCGGCAAGACCCAGCTGACCAAGTCCGTGGTGACCCAGCTCTGCCGCCAGCGGCGCAATAATTTCGACGGCCACCCCCTGGGCATCCTGATCTTCGACTACAAGGGCGACTACAACGAGACCAAGCCCGAGTTCGTCCAGGCCACCGGCGCCCGGGTGCTTACCCCCTATCACCTGCCCTTCAACCCCTTTTCCCTGCAGGGCATCCGGCGCAAGCCGATGCTCCCCATCCACACGGCCAACGCCTTCACCGACAACATCGCCCGGATATACAACCTCGGCCCCAAACAGACCACGACCCTGCTGGGCTGCATCATCAGCGCCTATCAGGCCTGCGGCATCCAGGCCGCCGCTCCGTCCACCTGGGACCGTCCCGCCCCCACCTTTGATCAGGTGTATGAGATCTACAGCAAGGATGATTCCATCAAGAAAAACGACTCGCTGTATGCCGCCATGGACCACCTGTATAAGTTCCAGATTCTGGAGGGCGACGCCCGGCGCACTACCTCCCTGTTTGAGCTGGTGAACGGCGTGGTGGTCATGGACCTGTCCGGCTATGACGCCGATATTCAGAACCTGATCGTGGCCATTACCCTGGAGCTGTTCTATTCCCAGATGCAGAACTCCCAATCCAGCCTGGCCGATAAGGACTTCCGCCAGCTGACGCGCTTCATCCTGGTGGACGAGGCCGACAACTTCATGTCCCAGAACTTCCCGGCCCTCAAGCGCATCCTGAAGGAGGGCCGCGAGTTCGGCGTGGGCACCATCCTGTCCACCCAGTCCCTGCGCCACTTCGGCTCCGGCGACGGCGACTATTCCAGCTATATCCTCTCGTGGGTGGTGCACAACGTGTCCGACCTGAAGCGCTCGGACGTGGACTTCGTGTTCAAGACCTCCTCCGATCCCGCCACGGCAGAGATGCTGTATCAGGGGATCAAGTCCATCGGCAAGCACCAGAGCGTCATCAAGGCGGGCAACGCCGCGCCTGTGACCGTGCAGGACACCCCCTTCTGGCAGATCGCCGAGGATACCGCCGAAAGCTATCTCCCCGAGTCGGAAGTACCGGAGGAGCCGGAGGTGTGACGCAGTCCGAACAGGATCCGGATATATAAGCGAAATTCCGGCAGTTCACCGGTTCAAAAGGCCGCCCCGAAGCCGGGGCGGCTTTTTCAGATCAGCCTGCCTCTTTTTTGACATGCAAAAGCTCCGGGATGAAAACCTCGTCCCGGAGCTTTGATTTTTACGGCAGGTAGTTCAGCGGGTCCACCAGGGTGCCGTTGCGGGTCACGCCGAAGTGGCAGTGGGGGCCGCTGCTGATGCCGGTGGAGCCCATGCGGGCGATCTGCTGGCCCTTGTACACGTGCTGGCCCACAGACACCAGCAGGGAGCTGTTGTGGCCATAGGTGGTGACGAAGCCGTTGCCGTGGTCGATCTTCACGCAGTAGCCCAGGCCGCCGTACCACCCGGACAGGGTCACGGTGCCGCCGTCGGCGGCGTAAATGGCGGTGCCATAGCTGTTGGCGATATCCAGGGCCTCATGATAGGTGGAGGCGCCGGCCACGCTGGCCCGGCGGGGGCCGAAGTAGGAGGTGATAACGCCGTAGCAGGGCCAGCGGAAGCTGCCGGTGGGGAACCAGGTGGGCCGGACCTTGGTGCCCCGGGCCTGGACCTCGGCCACAGGCTGGGACAGGGTCACGGAGGCCACATATTCCCGGGCGGTCTCCTCACCGTTGATGATGGTCACGTTGGCGGTGACGTCCGCCTTGCCGTACACGCCCTTGGACAGCACCTTGGTGTCGCCCTGGTACATGCTGGCGTCGTCCCGGTAGGTGATGGTATAGGGCAGGTCACGGATGTAGTTCTGCCGCTCCACGGCCACCACCGTCAGGTAGGGCACGGCGTTGGAGATGGTCAGCTGGTCCCCGGCGTGGAGCACGGCGATGTCATAGCCGGGGTTCAGGGTCAGAAGCTGCTGATTGGTCATGCCGTTGTCCTCGGCGATGGCGGACCACACGTCGCCGGGCTTCACGGTGTATACCACGGCCCCCTCCTTGGTGGCGTTGAGCTTCTCGGCGATATAGCCCAGGTTGGAGATCAGGGAGCTGTCCACATAGCCCTCCTTGATCTCCACGTTTTCCACAAAGCTGCAGTCCACGGTGTTCTCGGTGATATAGCCCGCCTTCATCTGCTCCAGCAGCTGATCAATGGCTCCGGCGTAGGTGGTGGCGGCCACGGCCTCGCCGTCTACATACAGGGTATAGCCATAGGTGACGTCGCCGATCTGGTCCGTCAGGTTCTCGGCGAACTCCTCCCGGCTCTCCAGGTCCCGGCGGGGGACCACATGGGTCTGGGTGGACAGCAGGGCGGTGTCGATGGCGTAGTCCTGGTCCTCTAAGGTCTGGCGGGTGACGGTCTCCAGCTGCTGCACCGCCTGGTCCACCGTCCGGCGGGAGCCCACGGTGCCCAGGTTGATGCCGTCATAGCGGACGGTGGTGCCGATGGTGTATACCGACAGCAGCACGATCACCGCCGCCGCCGTGACGCAGGTGCCCAGGAAGATGGCCGGGTGCAGGTGCAGCCGCTCCAGCAGGCCCCGGATGCTGCCGCTGCGGCGGATGTTGTGCCTGCGGCGCAGGGCAAACCGCTCCCGCAGGCCCGCGCCTATCCGGGGCATACTGCCCCAGGCGAACAGCAGCAGCTGGGCCAGGCGGTTTTCGGACTCCGGAAACTCCCGGCGCTTTTTCTGCCGGGCCAGGCTCCGCAGGCGATGCCAGCTGTCCCGCAGGGGGGCGATGACGTGGCGCTTCACGGCAGTCTGGATGTCCAGGTCCAGCCAGTCGGGATTTTCCCGGGTGTACCAGGCCCAGTCCTTCAGGTTCTGCCGCCATAGCTGCCAGATGCTGCGCCGCTCCTCCGGCGTGATGTTGACGTCGTTGACGTCTTTATGCATAAGGTCTTGTTTCATAATCAGGACGCCTCAAAAAGTTACAAATTCGTTACAAAAATATATGATACATGGTTTTCCCCCATCCGTCAAGGGATTTCACGGGAATTAACAGCTTTTTCATATTTAATCCCCGGTAAATTCCGGAAAATCCGCCAGTATTTGCCGGGGAAACAGCCGTCCGGCGGATAGTTCACCCGGACAAAATTGGGGATTTACTTTTTGTATAAAGCACGGTATAATCTACTTACTGTATAGAAAAAGATAGGTGAGAGAGAATGGCAACTGATTTTTCCCGCACGCTGAGCCTGCTGCGGCAGGAGAAGGGCGTTTCCCAGCGGAAGGCGGCGGCGGAGCTGGGCATCAGCCAGGCCCTGCTGAGCCACTATGAAAACGGCATCCGGGAGCCGGGCCTGGCCTTCGTGACCCGGGCGTGCGACTATTACCATGTGTCGGCGGACTATCTGCTGGGCCGGACCCTGAGCCGGGACGGGTCCATCATCGAGGCCGGGGACGTGTACGATTCCTCCGGCGAAAAGGGCAGCCTGCGGGGCAGCATCATGGCCACCCTGCAGAAAAAGCTGGTGGTGAACACCGCAGGGGTCCTGTTTGACCAGCTGGGCAAAACCGGCAGCCGGGAGGCTGTCACCGCCGCCGGGGACTATCTCAGCGGGGCGCTGTACGGCCTGCTGCGGCAGCTGTATCGCCGGGGCGGCGGCAACGAAGACTTCTTCGCCGTGTCCCCCGGGGACTATGACGGCGGCCTGGTGCAGGCGGACATGACCATGAGCCAGGTGCGGTACCGCCGGGCCCTGAGCCAGGCGGAGGATGTCCAGGAGATCACCCCGGACACCCTGACCGCCGGATATCCCGGCCTGGGCCAGAGCGTGGCCCAGGTGATCCACAACACCGACGAGCGGTGCAAGACTTTGCAATAACACTTATAATAAGGAGGTATCCCCCATGTCTGACGAGACGAAAGCCAGCGCCACCGTGTCCGACTACCTCCGGTGGCGGGGCGACCTGACCTTTGCCCAGGACGGGTTCAACGAGGTGGACAACCTGCTCCTGTGCATCATTTCCTATATCAAGCTGGAGAACATCCCCCAGCTGCGCAGCTTTGATCCCCAGGACGCCATGCCCATGGGGGACGTGTGCCGCCTGCTGACGGAGGAGGACGAACAGCTGGGCCTGTCCACCCTGGACTACATCCCCCTGATGCGCCAGGCGGCAGAGACGCCCCGGTTTCGGGAGGTGTCCCTGTTCGCCTTTGAGAGCCTCCACGACGAGGACCGGCAGATGCAGTTTGCCGCCGTGTCCTTCCTGTTGCCGGACGGCAGCGTATACGCCGCCTACCGGGGCACGGACATGACCATCGTGGGCTGGCAGGAGGACTTCAACATGAGCTTCCTTTCCGCCGTCCCCGCCCAGGTGAAGGCTGCGGAGTATGCCGGGGCCGTGGCCCGGGCCTGTCCCGGGCGTGCCCTGCGCATCGGCGGACACTCCAAGGGCGGCAATCTGGCCGCCTGGGCGGCGGTGCACCTGGACGAAACGCTCCAGCGCCAGCGGCTTATCGCCGCCTATAACAACGATGGCCCGGGCTTCAGCCGGGACCTGGTGGACACCCCCGGCTATCAGGCGGTGGCGGATCGGCTGTTCACCTATATCCCCGCCTCCTCCATCGTGGGGGTCCTGCTGGAGCACGCCGAGGACTATGAGGTGGTGGACAGCACCGCCCGGTCCATTATGCAGCACGAGCCCCTGTCCTGGTGCGTGGAAGGCCCCCGGTTCGTCCACCTGGGCCAGCGGTCCCAGCTGGGCCAGCTGTCCGACGGAGTGCTGCGGGAGTGGATCGGCTCCATGAGCCCCCGGGAGCGGGAGCAGTTCTCCCGGGCGTTTTTCGACATCCTCAGCCGAGGCGGCCGCACCAAGACCCTGGAGGACCTGCGCAGCGGCGGTCTGGCCGCCGGAGCGGCCCTGATCCGGGAGTATGCCGGGGCCGACGAGGAGAAGAAAAAGATCATCTCCGAGATCTTCCGCCGCCTGGCGGTGGACGTGAAGGACGAGCTGATGAAGGCCGCCGGAGCCGGGGTGCGCCGGGCCGGGGAGTCCATCCTGGCCACGGGCCAGGCCATCGCCGACCTGCGGAAATGAGTGTTTTATCCTGAATATCGAGCTTACTGCCGTGTTTTGCGTGACACGGCAGTAATTTTTTACCATTTTGAAAACTTTTGTTACCAATCTGTAATTTTTTGTAGCTTTTTTGAAACCATTGTGGTATAGTATCTCTTGTCGTTAGAAAATCCCCTTATGGAAAGGAAGTCTTACCCATGGTATCCCGACGTTTCGCCTGTCTGTTTCTGGCCGTGTCCATGACGCTGTCCAGCATCTGGATCGTCAGCGCAGATCAGAGCCATCAGATACAGGATGCGGCCGAGGCCGCCGCCAGCTACTCCGCCGCCGTGCAGGCGCTGGAGGAGGCCGGCCTGTCCCAGTCCGCCCAGGCCAATTCCAACATCGCCATCGACCTGGGGATGCTGGAGCAGGAGGAGACGGTGGACCTGTCCCAGCTGGCCGTTCAGGCGGTGCAGCTGCAGCAGGAGGAGGAAGCCCGGCAGGCGGAAGCCGCCCGCCAGGCCAACCGCGAGGCCGCCCGCCGCACCGGCCGTCAGGCCGCCCGCCAGGCCCTGCTGGACGCCTATGACGGCGCCATGGCCGCCCGTCAGATCACCGTGTACGCCGCACCCAGCGACAGCGCCGCCTCCCTGCGGACCCTGCGCCAGGGCAAGGTGGCCCGGCTCAACGACGTCACCGAGGACGGCAATTGGTATCAGATCACCTTCAGCGGCACCACCGGCTATGTCCGGGCTGACGGGTGCCAGACCGTGCAGTACAGCGACTACGCCGGGACCTCCGCCGTGAAGAGCGCCCGGGAGGACCTGGTGGACTATGCAAAGTCCTTCCTGGGCACCCGGTATGTGTGGGGCGGGGCCTCCCCCAGCGGGTTCGACTGCTCGGGCTTCACCATGTACGTCTACGCCCACTTCGGCTATCGCATGTCCCACGGGGCCAGCGACCAGCTGTACGCCTTCACCCGGGTGTCCACCGCCCAGCGGCTGGCCGGGGACCTGGTGTTCTTCTCCTATGGCGGCGGCGACATCTCCCATGTGGGCATCTATCTGGGCGGCGGGGCCTTCATCCACGCCACCTCCAACGGCGGGGTCAAGATCAGCTATTTCGATGGCTATTACAGCAGCGCCTATGTGGGTGCGGTGCGGATCCTGGCCGACTGACAACGCTTTACTCTCTCATCCCCCCTTTGCTTCTCCGCGCAGCGGTCCGACGCTGCGCGGAGAACTATTTTTTCTGCCGAATTTCACCGAATCCGTTTGCCGTATTTTCGCATTTGTGCACGATTGAAAGACAAAACCGCTTATTTTGCGCTTTTGTCAAGATTAAATGCTAAAAAAGCCTAAAATTTTTTTCACGAGGGCAGCAGAGCGGCGATTTCAGCCCGGAAAAGCTGCTCGGAGCACAGAAAACCGAACATTTTCCGGGGGTAATTGTTCAGCCACTCCTCGACCTGTTTGACTTCCCGGGGCGAGACTTGGCTCAGGTCAGTGCCCTTCGGGATGTGCCTCCTGATGAGGCCGTTCTGGTTCTCGTTGCTGCCTCGTTCGCTTGGCGTGTACGGGTGGCAGTAGTAGATCTCGGTGCGCTTACCTTTGCCGCGGCGTTTCTTTTCCATGCCGGCCGCGTCGGCGAACTCGCAGCCATTGTCGACCGTGATGCTGGCGAAGATCTTCGGGAACAGGGCGCCGACTTTGCGCTCGATGCCGTTCAGGGCCCGGACGACGCTGGCGCTCGTCTTATCCCGCAGCGGGATGATGATCTCCTTCCGGGTCTTGCGCTCAGTCAGTACGAGGAGGGTGTTGCTGACGCCTTGGCAGCTTTCGACGCTGTCCATCTCCCAGTGGCCGAAGGTCTCGCGGGTGTCGACTTCTTTCGGCCGCTGCTCGATGCTCTTGCCTGCCGGGGCTCGGGAGACGGTGCCCTCGGGTGCTTTTCTGGCCGGTTTGCGCTTGCCGCCCTGCGGCAGCATTTCGGTCGTGAGATCGTCGCCGAACACTTCGCCGCGGATGTAGTTGTAGACGGTGCTCGCGCAGACCTTCGTCTTGAAGCGCCAGCCGTTGACCTCGGCCTCGCCGACGGCAGCCTCGGGGCTGTACTTCTCGTCGCGGATCTTCTCGACGAGGTAGTCGGCCAGCTCGTAGTCGTTGCCGAGCTTCAGATCCGGGCCCTTTGCCTTCAGGTGCTCCCGGTAGAGCCGGTCGGCCTCGTCCGGGTTGTATCGGATCTCGGTGGTCAGGTCGCTGTTGAGGTGCTCATAGGTGGCCCGCTTCATTTCCCGGTAGACGGTGGTATAATGGACGCCGATCTCCTTGGCGATCTCGGTCGGCTTCATGCCGGCACGCAGAAAAGCGTCGATCTGGATCCGCTTGGTCATTGTTAAGTGGCTGAAATGTTCTCCCATGATGTACCTCCTTGAAAATGGCAAAAGGGACGGCCGCCGGCCGTCCCTTCTTTCAGTGTGCTGCGTATGCGCTGAGCTGCTCCCGTGTTTCTTTGTCCGTGATGATGTCGGCCAGCCCGCACTCCAGAGCGTTGCATAGCTTGAGGAGTGTCAGGAGCTTGGCCCCGTTCAGGTCTCGGGCGCCGCGCTCGTACTGCTGAAGCACTTGGACGTTGACGCCGGCCAGCTTTGCGAGCTGCGACTGCGAGAAGCCTGCGGCCTTGCGGAGCCTCTGCAAATTGCTGTTGTTTTCGACCTTCTCCATGCTGATTTCCTCCTGTTTTTCTATGCCTTAATTATAGAGCATTTGCTCTATAATGTCAAGTAAAAAAAAGAGCGGCGGGCCTTCCCGTCGCTCTCATTCTATACCCAGCAGGTTGAGGATCGAGGTCTCCAGCGCGTCGGCCAGATATTGCAGCTCGTAGTCCGCGACGATGCGGTCGCCGGTTTCGATCCTGCTGATGGCCTTCTGCGTGATGTCGAGCCCCGCGATCTGGATCTTGTAGGCGAGCTGCTCCTGAGATAGGCCAGCCCGCTGCCGTGCCTCTCGCACATTCGCGCCGGAAATGTTGCACTTTCCGTCTGGTTTGTAAATCTTCGCAGCACCCACCTCCTTTTTATCCCAAAGATGACCACGTCATGTTGACATTACCATTTTTCCCGTGCTAATATTATCCTAAAGATGACTAAACGCTAATAAAAACAAAAGTCATCAGGAAGGAGTAACTCATGGGAACACGGTTTAGAAAAAGCAAGCAGATCCTCCCCGGTGTTCGCTTGAATGTAGGCAAAAAGAGCGCGAGCGTGTCCATCGGCCCGAAGGGTCTGAAGCATACGATCAGCACGACCGGGAAAAGCCACACCACTGTCAGTATGCCCGGCACGGGCCTGTCTTACACGACCAGCTCCGGCGGGAAGTCCGGCGGCGCCGCCGGCGTCTCGGTGCCGACTTCAGAGCGCCCGACCTCACCCAAAAGCAAGGGTGTGGCGCTGGCCCTCTGCATTTTCCTCGGATGGCTCGGCGCCCATCGGTATTATGTCGGTAAAATCGGCACGGGCGTGATCTGGACGCTGACGGTCGGCGTCTGCGGTATCGGCTGGATCGTCGATATTGTGACGATCCTGTGCGGCGGGTTTTATGACTCAAACGGCTGCGCCTTGCGCTTCAGCCCGACCGAGGAGGAATGGCCTTGTAGGTCTCGTAGTCCTCCTTGGTTGCGTAGGCGTCGGCCGGGATGTAGGCGGTGACGTTGGTGGCTGTGCCGATCGCGGTGACGATGTCGATGGTTTTCTCGACGATGGTGGCGCCGCCGGTGGGCGGGATCCACTCAGCGAGGTCGCCGCAGTTGCCGTAGCAGTACAGCACCTCACCGACGGCCGGGTCAGGATCCTCTGCATAGAGGCCCAGCTCGCGGTAGAAAAAGCCGTCGCTCGTCTGGTCGTTGGTGAAGATGCCGCCGACCGCCACGGTGCCGTCGGTGTTGACCTTCAGCTTGGTGATGTCAATGACCGCCTTCGGACTGACCACGCCGGTGAGGGAGCGGGGCGTCTGGCCCTCCTCGAGGTAGCCGTCGCCGAGGACGATCTTGGTGTAGGTGATTTTCTGGCCGGCTGCGCCCTTTGCGAGGACGATCAGACCGGCAGCCGTGATGTCGTTGTTGATAAATGCAGCCATGCGCTTCTCCTTTCTGCGTTATTCTGCGATGAGCTCGCCGGTGCCGATGGTCACGGTCTCCCGGTTGTTGTCGTGGACGACTGCCCCGGTGTAGAGGTAGATCTCGTCGCAGCCCATGACGTGCTCCTCGTGGGAGTGCTCCCGGACAGCCATGCCGGAGGAAAGAAACATTTCGCCGGTGAGGCAGATCAGGATCGCGTCGAGCCACGAGCTGCGGCGCTTCACGACGCCGAGCAGCTTCAGGAAAAGCTCGAGGTTATTGTTGACGAGCTCGGGGTTGTCGCTCAGGACTTTGAAATGGTGGGGCTCGCCGCCGTACTCATACCACTCGCGCACCTCGCCGGTGCGAAAATAGTCCCGGACGATCTGCTCCACAGCGTAGCGGGTGCCGAGCTTGGAGTAGACGAGGTCGCTGTTGCGGATGACGGCCCGCTTGGCCTCGATCGGGGCCGTGCTGTCATACCACTGGATGTTCAGCTCCCACGCCATCTCGTCGAGGGTCTGCTCGTCGAGCTGGTCGATCTGGTTCCACCTGCTCATGAGCTTGATCCTTGCGGCCAGAGCCCGGGTGACTTCGTCGGTGCCTTCAGCGAGTCCCTTGACGCTGTCGTCGTCTCTCATCCATGCTGGCAGCAGTTTCAGGATCTCGGCTTCTTGCAGCTTCATCAGACCACCCCCGTGACGCTCTTGTGGCTGACCGTCAGCCTGCCGCTGAAGGCTGCGACCTCGGTGTCGGCGACTGCGGTGTGCTCAGGCTTGACCACGTCGACGCGGATCGCGCCCTCGAGTCCTTCGGCCCACCTCGGGGAGAGGATTAGGCTCCTGAGCTTGTCGGGGTTGATGTCGCGGCCGAGCGCTGTGGTCTGCCACTCGTTGAAGCGGACGATCGCGCCGTCAGATCCCTCCACATTTGCCACGACCTCGGCCTCGGTGTCCGGCGTGGTGTAGTAGGTGATCTCGATGTCATAGGGCACGGTAGTCGGAGCCACAGCCCGCACCTTGTCGGTCATGGGGCGCGTGTCCTTTGCGTTGACCGCCTCCAGCACCTTGCTCAGCATGGCGCTGTCCGGCGTCTTGCCGCCCTTCAGCAGCGGCACGATCTTCACGCAGCCCTCGAGGGTTTGTGTGATCTCGATGTCGATGCTCTCGGCAGCGGCGAGGCTGCCCTTGACTTCGATGGTGAGTAGGTCGTCCGTGTAGTCGATCGCGTAGTCGACGTCCTTCACGGCCGCGGCGCTTTCGCCGTGGGCCCTGACGATCAGGGTGTCGATCAGCAGCGTGGCGCCGCCTTTGAAGGCGTGGCCGTTGTAGACCGTCAGCGTCCTGCTGATGGTCTCGGTCTCGCTGACCGCTTTGACGTCGATGATGGAGCTGTCGGCTGTCATGGCCCAGTAGATGTAGGCCAGCTCAGGGCCGGCCGTGGATCTCTTGGCCGGGGCCAGCCTGATCCGCTCGCGCAGCCGGTTGTCGCCAGCCTCGGTGTAGGGCTCGCCGTCGTCGCCTCCTGCGGTCTCGGTCAGGTTTGTCACGCTCTCGATGTACGGGATCAGGTCGACCAGCGTCGTGATCGTGCCGACTGCGTAGCCGTTGAACTTGACGCCGTTGCCGACCGCCGACGTGGGGATCTCCACGGAGTAGGTGCCGGCCTGAAGGACTGCGATCTCGTCGGTGGCGAAGTAGTTTTCGCCGTCGGGCGTGACCTTCGTCCACTTCGGGATGATGATGTTGGTCTCTCTCGGCGTGCTCAGTGAGAAGCGCATGACGGTCTTGGCCGTGTCGCCCTCGAGTCGCTTGACGCCGAGCCGCTCGCCGATGGCGTCCAGCACTTCGCCGCGTGCATAGCGGAGAAGGGTCTGCCGGCCGACGTCGTCGAGTTTGTTGTAGAGCGCGACGAACACGGCCACGAGGGCCTCCCCGTAGATCCTGCGCTCGTCGCCGGGGTACAGTGGCTCACCTGCGCCCTTTTCCAGAGCGGTGATGAGCTCGGTGTAGATGGTGCTTGAGTCGATGGTGGTGAGGTGGATGTCCTCGCCGTAGGTGTTGGTCTCGTCGCTCATGGTGTCCACCTCCTTCATGTGTTGGTGTTGTCGATGCTGGCGTTGATCTCGAAGCCGCCCACCTCAGCGGCCAGAGCTACCAGCTCGACGTCGGTGAGCTTCACGCGGGGCTCGTAGGTTTCCACTACGAACTCCACCTCGGCAGCCAGCTCAGAGGCCGCCGTTTCGCTCGGTTGGTCGATCAGCGAGCGGTCGATCCCTTTGATGCGCTCATAGGGCACCTCGCCGCGGGTCGTCTTGAGAAGGTTCTGCACGCACGTCTGTGGCGTGCCGTTGCCGCTTGCTTTCATGGGATCACCTCGCTTTACTTGGTCAGTTGTGTGTTGTTGGGTTTCCTCGCAGCCTTGTCGCTGCTGGACGCTCCGATCGAGGCAGCGGAGGAGCTGATGCCGAGCTCCTTGTAGGTTGCCACTCCTGCGGCCTTTTTGGTGCCGGAGGAGCTGCTGCCGGACGAGCTGCTCGAGGAGCTGGTCGCCTTCTTACTGCTTGCCTCCTCGGCATATTCCGTCAGGGTGATGGAGATCTTGCCCTTCAGGATCCTGCCGAAGTCGTCGATCGTGGTGTCGCTCAGCTTCACGGCCGTGAGCTGGAGCTTGGGAGGGCCGAAGCGTCGGCCCGCCAGATAGAACGGGGCGTAGTTGCCGACGAGCTCAGTCCATGACTCATACTCGCCGCGGACGTCGGTGCCGGCTACCATAGCGACGTCGAAGTCGAAGGAGAGGCTCTGAAGTTTCAGGGCCTTGGTCTTGGTGGCCGGGGATCCAGCCTTGTCGTCGCTGTTCTCGGTGTCCAGCTCGACGCCGGCCGAGATGCCGTTCAGGGCTGCGATCTTTCGGCTGGAGACTTCCCACGTCTTGCCGCCCCATTTCGCCATGATGGCCATGTGCGTCTCGCCTCCTTAATGTGGGCCGCTGGTCTCCCCGTGGACGCCGGCGTGCGTGTGGGTCTTGAGGCTGATGCCGGAGGCGGTGACGTCGCCGTCAGGCACGGTCACGTCGCCCTTTTCGACCTTTACGCTGCCGGGCACAGTGCCGTCCCATTCCCCGTCCATGCGGGAGAGGATGATGCCGGTGCCGTCCTCGAACATGGCATATGCGACCTCGTCGCCGGGCTTCAGGTTTCCCATCTTGCCCCGCAGCCACCACGGGATCGTGAGCGGCCGCGTGACCATGCCGTCAGCGGTGCAGGGGAGCACTCTGGCCGTGGTCTTGTCGCCGTTGCGGTCAGCAGCTCCCTCCACTGTGGAGATCTTGCCCTTTTGGATCATTTGGTTGTTGCTGTTCATTAGTAGCCCTCCAGTGGTCTGCGGAGGTACAGCTTGCTCCGGGTTTTGACGTAGTCATGACGGATCCGGCTGATGAAGGCCGCGCCGTCCCACGACTTCACGCCCTCAGTCGCCAGAGTGACCACGGAGCCCGCTGCGTAGTTACGCAGCAGCGAGCCCGTCCAGAGGGTGCCGACCGTCGCCGCTTTGTTGGCGTCCCGCAGGAGCCCGCGGGCGAAGCGGTCGGCCTCTGACTGGTCGCTCATTCGGATCGGGATGACCTTGTGGAGCACTTTGTCGCCGCCAGCCGGCGCCGAGAAGGTGCCGGTCAGTCCTCCGTTGACTACTTCGGCCGAGCCGTAGGCGTTGGCGCCTTCGTCCCGGTACTGGAAGTCGCTGGCGGGTGTGATGGTGATGGTGTCGCTCGGCGTCTGGCTTTCCATGTATGCCTCGTCGTAGACCACCAGCTTGCCGTCATAGACCAGAAACGCCGCACCCTCGAGGGCGCAGCGCTGCTGGAAGAAGGCGAAGTCGGGGAGGTTGTTCTGCTCGACGTAGTCATAGGTCTGGTCAGTGATGCCGAAGGTCTGGAGCGTCAGGCCGTGCCGGCCGGCGATCTCCTGCGCCAGTTGCAGGAACTTGACCTTCTCCCACGCCTTGCTCCGCTTGTCTTTCACGGATTGCGGCATGGAGTAGGCCCGCAGGGTCACGATGCCGGACTCGGGCACGACGCTCTCGACGAACATTTTGCCGGTTTTGGCTGCTCCGTCCTCGATGGCGATGGTGTCGCCCTTCTTGGGGTTCCATGTGTCCCACAGTTGGCGGGTGTCGTTCAGCTTCAGCAGCAGCTCGTCGCTCTGCTTCTCGGCGTACATATCGTGATAGCAACGGTGGACGCTGATGTCGGGGTAGATGTCGACGCCTTGGTATAAGATTTTCACATGGATCACCTCCTCCACGGGGGCAGCGTGTCGGGTGTGGTTACGGTCTCGACGATCGGGATCCGTACCAGCTCGCCGCCCTCGAAGATCAGGACGTCGCAGAGGTCGGGGTTGGCGGTGATGATGGTGCTCGCCATGCGCTCCTCGTTATAGGCAGCCAGCGCGATGCTGTCAAAAGTGTCGCCGCCCTGTGCGGTGTACTCAATAAAGCCGACTGTCTGCTGTGACATAGGCGCCACCCTCCCTTCTGCTTAGTGCTTCGAGAACGAAGTCAATGAACTCGGGCTCCAGCTCGCGCAGCTTGCGGATCAGGGCGTCCTCGTCGGTGTCGCCTTCGATCTTGATCTGCGGGGAGAAGGAGAGCCCGCTCAGGTCGTAGACCACGGACGTGCTCGAGCCTCCGCTCAGCAGCTCGTAGTCGCTTTCGTTGGACGCGCCGAGCAGTACTTTCCCGTCGGTCTCACCTCCGTCTCATTTGGTCGATAAAAAAGAAAAAATGCACAGCGGACTCGGTTGGAGTCTCTGTGCATTTAATATTAGCGGACACGAAACCGCTTATTTTGGCGATGGAGGGTTGACCTTTCCGCATTTTCCCCCTATAATGAAGGAACTGACGATTTCTTTACATGAGGAGGCGATGCGGCGTGGCTGCCATCAACCGCAGCACCGATATGACCACCGGCTCCATCTGGAAACGCATGGTCAGCTTTGCAGTGCCGGTCTTTTTGGGCAATCTCTGCCAGCAGCTGTACAACACGGTGGACAGCGTCATCGTGGGCAAATTTGTGGGCAAGCAGGCTCTGGCCGCTGTGGCCAGCAGCGGCAACCTCATTTTTATGATGACAGGCTTTTTTATGGGTCTGTTCATCGGGGCGGGCATCGTCATCGCCCAGTATTTCGGGGCCAGGAACTATGAAAGGGTCCGCTCCGCTGTGCACACGGACATCGCCTTTGCCCTGTGCTGCGGTGTGCTGCTGACCCTTCTGGGCGTGTTCTTCACCCCCACCATCCTCACCTGGATGCGGACACCGGCGGATGTTCTGTCCACGTCCATCCTGTATTTCCGGCTGTACTTCCTGGGAAGCCTGGCCACCATCCTGTATAACGCAGGCATGGGCATTCTGCAGGCGGTGGGCGACAGCCGCAGCCCCCTGTACTATCTGGTTATCTCGTCGGTGGTCAACGTGGCCCTGGACCTGCTGTTTGTGGGGGCCATGGATATGGGCGTGGCAGGCGCCGCCGTAGCCACGGTCATCAGCCAGGTGGTCAGCGCCGTCCTGTGCATCATCAAGCTGACCCGGTCCGACGGGCCGTACCGGCTGGAGATCAAGCGCATCGGCTTTGATCTGCCTCTGCTGAAGAAAATCACTTCCCAGGGCGTTCCCTCCGGCGTGCAGAACTCCATCATCGCCATCGCCAACGTGGTGGTGCAGTCCAACATCAACACCTTCGGCTCCGACGCCATGGCGGGCTGCGGCTCGTATTCCAAGGTGGAGGGCTTCGTGTTCCTGCCCATCACCGCCTTCGCCATGGCTCTGACCACCTTCATCGGCCAGAATCTGGGAGCGGGGCAATTTGACCGGGCCAAGCAGGGCGCGCGGATCGGCATCCTGTGCTCCATGGCCATGGCGGAGCTTATCGGCGTGGCACTGTTTTTCCTGGCCCCCTATGCCATGCGGCTGTTCAACGACGACCCGGCCGTGGTGGCCATCGGTGTGCGTCAGTCCCACATTGAGGCACTGTTCTTCTGCTTCCTGGCCTTTGCCCACGGCGTGTCCGCCGTGCTGCGGGGCGCGGGCCGGGCCCAGGTGCCTATGTACACCATGCTGGGCTGCTGGTGCATCCTGCGGGTCAGCTATATCACCCTGGCCCTGAAGGTCTGGCCGGATATTGCCACCATTTTCTGGGCCTATCCCATCACCTGGAGCGTCAGCTGTGTGGTGTTCCTGATTTATTACCTGAAGGCCGACTGGGTCCACGCCCTGGAAAAGAGCCTGTGAATACGATGCAACCCCCTGACGAAATTTTTTTGTCAGGGGGTTGATTTTTGTGCGTGACGGGAATATACTACCAACATACCACATTGGTAGTAGTTTTTAGGAACCGAGGTCATTCCCATGGAAGCGTCTGTGGTTTTCCGATGTTGTAAGGTGTCCGTCCGCTGAAAAAACAACCAACATCTTACAATATAAAGGAGAAATCAACCATGTCTCATATCTATACCTCCGCTGATCAGCTGATCGGCCGCACCCCCCTGCTGGAGCTGACCCATCTGGAGAAGAAATACGGCCTGAAGGCCCGCATTCTGGCGAAGCTGGAGTATCTGAACCCCGCCGGATCCGTGAAGGACCGCATCGCCCGGGCCATGATCGACGACGCCGAGGCCAGGGGCCTGCTGCATGAGGGCAGCGTCATCATCGAGCCCACCTCCGGCAACACCGGCATCGGCCTGGCCTCCGTGGCCGCCGCCCGGGGCTATCGGGTCATCATCGTCATGCCCGAGACCATGAGCGTGGAGCGCCGCCAGCTGATGAAGGC
>ERZ1027243.302-NODE-302-length-27582-cov-9.555963_pt1 | contig 27582 bp, 21 predicted proteins | sample MGYA00519243_ERZ1027243 | MGnify/ENA primary metagenome ERZ1027243 (study PRJEB26926, sample SAMN06164727) | human gut metagenome | biome: ENVO:00009003; feature: ENVO:2100002; material: ENVO:00002003 | host: Homo sapiens | place: USA | collected 2012 ...
GAGATGTGTATAAGAGACAGGTGCTGCTGAACTTCGACGCGGACTACGCCGCCAACGTCCGCAGCCGCAGCACCCAGAACCGCCGGGTGCCGGCGGACAGCCCCTATGGCCATGTGGGCATGACCGACCGGCTGCAGCGGGAAAACGACGAGATCACCCTGACCATGGACGTGGGCCGGGCCCGCCCGGCCTGGGACCGGGAGGTGCTGGAGGGCATCGGCTTTGCGGACTGCCGGGTGGACACCCGGGTGGGGCGGCGGATCCTGGGGCCCCTGGACCTGGAGCACGCGCCCATGTTCGGCATTGCGGCCCGGAAGCCCTGACGGAAAGAGAGGAGCACACCATGCGTACATTTGCCACCTATGAGGAAGAAAATATCCACTACTGGACCCATCGGGCCTCCGGCTACTCCGCCGTCAACCGGGAGGAGCTGGCCACCGATCAGAAGGCCGTGTGGCGGGGCGTGATCGCCGGGAAAATCGCCGGAAACCACCCCGGGAAGCGCCCGGATGAGATCCGGGTGCTGGACGTGGGCACCGGGCCGGGCTTTTTTGCCATCATTCTGGCGGAGCTGGGCTATCAGGTGACGGCGGTGGACTACACGGCCTCCATGCTGGAGGAGGCCCGGCGCAACGCCGGGGCTCTGGCCGGGTGCATCCGCTTCCGGCAGATGAACGCCGAGGAGCTGACCTTTCCGGCGGACTCCTTCGACGTGGTGGTCACCCGGAACGTGACCTGGAACCTCCGGGACCCGGAGCGGGCCTATGGCCAGTGGTCCCGGGTGCTGAAGCCCGGCGGGGTGCTGCTGAACTTCGATGCCAACTGGTACCGCTATCTGTGGGACCGGGGGGCGGAGCAGGCCCATGCCCGGGACCGGGAGAACCTGTGGGCCTCCGACGTCCGGGACGAGACGGCGGGAACGGATGTGTCCGCCATGGAGGCCATCGCCCGGCAGGCACCGCTGTCGGCCCGTATGCGGCCGGGCTGGGACCTGGGGGTCCTGCGGGGCCTGGGGCTGCAGGCGGCGGCGGACACCGAGATCTGGCGGCAGGTCTGGACCCGGGAGGAGCGGATCAACAACGCCTCCACCCCCATGTTCCTGGTGGAGGCCCGGAAGTGTCCCCTGCCGCAGTAAGGTGGCGGCATGAGGCGATACATTCTCAAGCGGCTGCTGCAGCTGATCCCGGTGCTGCTGGGCGTCACGTTTCTGTCCTTCGCCATGATGCGCCTGGCCGGAAGTGACGCCATCACCGAGCTGTACGGCGACAAGGGGGCGGTGTCCCAGGAGATCATCGACGCCAAGCGGGCGGAGCTGGGACTGGACCGGCCGTTTCTGAGCCAGTATTTCTCCTGGCTGGGGGGGCTGCTGACCGGCGACATGGGCACAAGCTATGTGTCCGGCCGGGACGTGTTCGGCACCTTCGTGTCCAAGCTGCCGGCCACTCTGCTGCTGACGGCCCTGTCCGTGGCGGCCACGGTGCTGCTGTCGGTGCCGCTGGGCATCCTGGCCGCCGTGCGCCATGACCGGTTCACGGACTATTTCCTGCGATTCTGCAGCTTCATCGGCAACGCCCTGCCCAATTTCTTCGTGGCTCTGCTGCTGATGCAGGTGTTTTCCATCCGGTGGAGGCTGCTGCCGGTGCTGTCGGAGGGGACCTCCCTGCGCAGCGCCGTTCTGCCCACTCTGACGCTGGCCATCGCCATGTCCGCCAAGTATATGCGCCAGGTCCGGGCCGCCGTGCTGGAGGAGCTGAACCGGGACTACGTCACCGGCGCCCGGGCCCGGGGCGTCCGGGAGGGAGTCATTCTGCGCGGAAGTGTGCTCCGGTGCGCCATGCTGACCATCCTCACCCTGCTGGCCCTGTCCGTAGGGAGTCTGCTGGGGGGCACGGCCATCATCGAGAGTATTTTCCAGTGGGACGGCGTGGGCAAGCTGGCGGTGGACGCCATCACCATGCGGGATTATCCCATGATCCAGGCCTATGTGGTGTGGATGGCCGTGATCTATGTGGCGGTGAACCTGGTCACGGACCTTTTATACCACGCGCTGGACCCGCGGATCCGACTGGGGGTGAGCCGGGAATGAGACAGCCATCCATCCGGCGCGGCGTCAGGACCCGGCTGGTGATTTTCGGGACTCTGGCCCTGCTGCTGATTCTGTTTTCGGCGTTTTCCGCGTATCTGACCCCCTATGACCCCTATTTGCAGGACCTGAGCCAGGCCAAGGCCCCTCCCTCGGCGGAGCATCTGCTGGGGACGGACCGCTATGGCCGGGATATGCTGTCCCGGGTCATCGTGGGGAGCCGCACCAGCATTTTCTCCACGCTGCTGCTGGTGGCGGCGGTCACCGTGCTCGGCACCGCCGTGGGCCTTTGCGGCGGCTTTTTCGGCGGATGGGCGGACGCGGTGCTCATGCGCGTATCCGATATATTCCTGGCCTTTCCCGGGCTGGTGTTCGCCCTGGCGGTGGCCGGGGCCCTGGGGGGCGGGCTGCACAACGCCATTCTGGCGCTGGCCGCCGTGTCCTGGCCCAAATATGCCCGGCTGGCCCGCAGCCAGACCCTGGCCCGAAGGGAGGCTCCCTGGATGCAGGCGGCGCGGCTCTCCGGCAGCGGCCCGGCGGGGCTTCTGCTGCGGCATATGCTGCCCAATATCCTGGGCCCCATTCTGGTGACGGCCGTGCTGGATATCGGCACCATGATGATGGAGCTGGCGGCCCTGAGCTTTCTGGGCCTGGGGGCCAGGCCGCCTATCGCCGAGTGGGGCAGCATGATGAGCGATGCCCGTAGCCTGATGACCGCCTCGCCGTGGATCACCTTTTCCCCGGGAATCGCCATTTTCGTGTCGGTGATGATCTTCAATCTGCTGGGGGACGCCGTCCGGGACTACGCGGACCCCAAAAACCGGGGGAGGTGAGGCCGTGGAGGCGCTTCTGGAATACCGGCAGACGGACGTGTGCTACGGCGGCGTCCGGGCGGTGCGCGGTGTGAGCTTTACCCTCCACGCCGGGGAAATCCTGGGCGTGGTAGGGGAGAGCGGCTGCGGCAAATCCACCCTGCTCCGGGCCGCCATGGGTCTGCTGGGCCCCGGGGGCCTGGTGACCGGGGGAAAGATCCTCTATCGGGGGGAGAATCTTCCGGACCTGTCCCACCGGGTCCGGCGGCGGCTGAACGGCCCGGAGCTGGGCATGATCTTCCAGAGCGCGGGCAGCGCCTTCTGCCCGGTCCGCAGGGTGGGAGATCAGTTATACGAAATGATGCGGGCCCACGGCCCAATGGATAAGAGGGCCTTCCGGCAGCAGGCCGGAGCGCTGCTGGACCGGCTGGGCCTGGAGGACGGCCCCCGTATCCTGAATAGCTATCCCTTTGAGCTGTCCGGCGGGATGCAGCAGCGGGTGGGCATTGCGGCGGCCATGCTGCTGCGGCCCCGGGTGCTGCTGGCGGATGAGCCTACCGCCGCCCTGGACGTGTCCGCCCAGAAGCAGGTCCTGGAGGAGCTGCTTCTGGTGCAGGAGAGCTTCGGAACGGCCGTGGTGCTGGTGTCCCACAATCTGGGGCTGGTGGCCGCCATGGCGGACCGGGTGCTGGTAATGCGGGACGGCGAAATCGTGGAGGCCGGAGAGACCCGGCAGGTGCTGCGGCAGCCCCGGGCGGACTATACCCGGCGGCTGCTGGAGGCCGTGCCGAAGCTGAGGAGGGCGTGAAATGGAACCGATCCTGTCTGCTCGGGAGCTGACCAAAACCTTCTCCCGCCCGGGGCAGGGGAAGCAGACGGCCGTAAACGGCGTCAGCTTCGACCTGCGGCCCGGGGAGCGCCTGGGGATCATCGGCGAAAGCGGCAGCGGGAAAACCACCGTGGCAAACCTCATCACCCGGCTGCTGGACGCCGACGGAGGGCGCATCCTCCTGGACGGGGAGGACATCACCTCCGTCACCGGCCGGGACCTGCGCCGGGTGTACCGGAAGATACAGATGGTGTTCCAGACCCCGGCGGAGTCCTTCGACCCCCGCCGTACCTTAGGGGACGGGGTGGGGGAGAGCCTGCGCGGCCTGTCCCGCCGGGAGGCCCGGCAGGAGGCGGTGCGCCTTATGGAGCGCTGCGGTCTGCCGGGGGAGCTTGCCCGGCGCTATCCCCATGAGGTCAGCGGCGGGCAGTGCCAGCGGGCGGCCATCGCCCGGGCCCTGGCCATGGGGCCGAAGGTGCTGATCTGCGACGAGGCCACCTCGGCCCTGGACGTCACCGTTCAGAAGGAGATCCTGGACCTGCTGCGCGGCCTGGAGGGAGACCTGGCCATCCTGTTTATCTGCCACGACATCTCCCTGGTGCAGCAGTTCTGCCACCGGGTGCTGGTGATGCACCGGGGCGAAATCGTGGAGCAGGGGACGCCGGACGAGGTGATCTGCCGCCCGCAGCACGCGTATACCCGGCACCTGATCGACAGTGTGCTGTGATATAGAAAAACAGAAAGGAAACAAGAGAGATGAGAGGAAAAAGAGCGCTTCTGCTGCTGACGGCCCTGAGCCTGGTGCTGACGCTTCTGGCCGGCTGCGGGAATACCGCGCCGGATACCGGGGAGAAAACCATGGTCATCGGCGACACCACCTTCAACTCCGAAAACTGGGAGGAGACCGTGGACCCCCACCGGACCTATAACGGCTGGGCCTGCATCCGCTACGGCATCGGCGAGACCCTGGTGCGGTATACGGACTCCATGGAGCTGGAGCCGTGGCTGGCCAAGTCCTGGAGCAACGACGGCGACCGGACCTGGACCATCGTTCTGCAGGACAACGTCACCTTCTCCAGCGGCCGGAAGATGGACGCGGCGGCGGTGAAGCAGTGCCTGGAGCACCTGCTGGAAAATCACGACCGTGCCCCCGGCGATACCAGGATCGCCGATATGCAGGCGGAGGGCCAGACCCTGACCATCGTCACCAGCCAGCCCAATCCCGCCCTGATGAACTATCTGGGGGACCCCTACGGCTGCATCATCGACGTGGACGCCAGCGACTTTGAGAAGGGCATCGTGGCCGGTACCGGCCCCTATGTGGTGCAGGAGCTGGTCACGGACGACCACCTGACCCTGACGAAAAATACCAATTACTGGAACGGCAGTCCCAAGCTGGACAAGCTGACCATCCGCACCATCTCCGACGGCGACACCCTGTCGGCGGCCCTGCAGGCCGGGAACATCGACGCGGCCTACGGCATGGCCTATGAGGCCTATCCCAACTTCGAAAACGACGACTATCAGTTCTCGGCCATCCAGACCTCCCGGGCCTTCTTCGCCTCCATGAACATGGCCAGCCCCGTGATGCAGGACCCCGCCGTCCGCAAGGCCATCGCCATGGGCATTGACAAGCAGGGCTTCGTGACGGCTCTGCTGGACGGCCACGGGGTCGTGGGTACCGGCGCTTTCCCGGACGGCTTTTCCAGCTTCGGCGGCGAGCACGTGACCACCGAGAGCTATGACCCGGAGGGCGCACGGCAGGTGCTGGAGGCCGCCGGGTGGCGGGATACCGACGGCGACGGCATCCGGGAGAAGGACGGCGTGAAGCTGACCGTCCGCTGGCTGACTTATCCCAGCCGCCAGGAGCTTCCCCTGCTGGCGGAGTCCGCCCAGGCCACCCTGAAGGACATCGGCATGGAGGTGGACATCAACTGCACGGCCAACCGCCGGGAGTTTTTGGCGGACCTGAACAGCTGGGACGTGTACGCCTCCGCCATGGTCACCGCCCCCTCCGGGGACCCCCAGTATTTCTTCACCTCCTGCTGTGTGCCGGGGATGAGCTATAACTTCGGCGGGTATGACAATCCGGAGGTGACCGGAATGGTCAGCCGGCTGGCCGGGGAGTTCGACGCCGCCCGCCGGAGTGAGCTGGCCGTCCGGCTGCAACAGGCCATTCTGGACGACAACGCCTATGTGTTCTGCTCCTTCCTGGAGATGAACATGATCTCCCGCAGCTATGTCACCGGCTATACCGCCCACGCCTGCGACTATTACCAGGTGACGGCGGACCTGGATATTGTTCAAAAAGGGTAAAGCCCTTTTTGGACAAGCAGCATCGTCCCCCCGGCGCAAGCCGGGGGGACGATGCTGTATCGGGCGATGTCGTTACGGTCTTTCCTCCGCGATGAAGCCGGTAAATCCGGCTTTTTTCAGTCTTGCCAGCATTTTTTCGGCATTGTCCCGGTTGGCGAAGGCCCCCACCTGCACCCGGAACAGGCCGTCCCCCTTGGGCTGGGGGGCGGGCTTCTCCGCCTGGGCCGGGACATAGGCAGCCCCCAGATACTTACACAGGCCCTTGGCGATGGCCTCGCCGATTTCATCGGTGTGCTGGACGATCCAGCGGGCCGTTTCCGGGTTGTCGTGAAATTCGCACTCCACATAGGCGGTGGGAGCCGCCGGGGTCCGCACCTCGTACAGCCGGGAATTGGCCTGGATATTTTCCGAGGTACCCGGGGTCAGCGGGGCCAGCTCCGCAAACACCGCCTTGCAGGCGTCGTACCCTTTTCCGGGCACGGCGAAGCAGAACAGCCGGGTGCCGCTAACCTTCCCATTGAAGGCGTTGGTGTGGACGCAATTGTGGACATCCGCCCCGAATGCGTTGGATTCGGCGCATCTCTGGGCCATGCTGGTTCCGAATTTCGCCAGCTGCACCTCCACGCCGCTGCGGCGCAGGGCGGCGGCCTCCGCCTCGGCGATCTTCTGGCACTGGGCGTGCTCGTTGGTGCTGCCCCAGGCGTATTTGTTTTCCGTCTGGTCGCTGGGACTGATATAAACTCGTTTGGCCATTTTGATCCTCCTTCCCCTTTCATGATATGCGCCGGTATGGCAAGGGGATTGCGGGTCAACGGCGGCGGGGCACATGGGCCCCGCCCTACGGGAATAAAAGGGACGCGCCCCGAGAGGCGGGGGGCATAAGAAAGTAATATCGTATTTTCTCAGGAACGGCGTGGCTTCGGTCACGCCGTTTCCTGTTTCAGCAGTTCTTCCACGGGGATAAAGCCCACAAGGTCATAGGAAATGCGGATGCCCTGATGCCGCTTGCCGCTGGACTTGTCCGGGGCTTCAATGTAGATTGCCTTGACAAGCTCCCGCAGCGCATACGGGGTAAGCTCATCTAAATCCTCGTATTTGCGTACCCGCTGGATAAACTGCTCCAAATTTTCAATCTGTCGTTCCTGTACTTCGATTTCCTGCTGCAAAGCCTGAATTTCCGCTTTAAGCTGCGCTTGTTCGTCCTCATAGGTCTTGCTCATCATAGAAAACTTTTCATCTGTGATGCGCCCCGCCACATTGTCCTCGTAAATGCGGATAAACAAACGGTCAAGCTCTCCCAGCCGCTTTTCAGCCTGTGCCAGCCGCTTCTTGTGTCCACGGATCGCGGCTTCGCTGGACAGCCGGAGCTTCTGCTCCATGACGGCACGGAAATGATCCTCATACCGACTGACATAGGAAATCGCAGTTCTCATGTGCATCCAGACCAATTCTTCCAGAACAACAGCACGGATAAAGTGTGCCGAACAACTTCCCGTATTGCTGCGGTAGTTGGCGCATACAAAATGATCCTGCCGCTTTTCAAAGTAGTTGGTGGTGCAGTAGCGCATTTTTGCTCCACAATCAGCGCAGTAGACCATACCGGAAAACAGACTGCTCTTGCCCGTCTTTGTCCTGCGGTGACGCTGCTGGCGAATTTCCTGCACCTTGTCAAAGACCTCCTGCTCAATGATCGCCGGGTGGGTATTGTAGAAAACTGCCTGCTTTTCAACGGGCGTTTCCCTCTGTTTCTTATCCCAAATGGAATTGGTGTAGGTCTTGAAATTGACGGTGCATCCTGTGTATTCCCGCCGTTCCAGAATGTGAACGACCGTGTTGGTGTTCCAATGGTACGGATCAGCGGTTTCCGGGCTGGGCGTCTTGATGCCCTCGCGCTTCTTGTAGGCGGTGGGGTTAAGCACCTTTTCCTCCTGCAAGAGCTTTGCAATCTGCATCGGGCCTCGCCCTTCCATGCACAGCTTGAAAATGCGCTTGACTACCAATGCCGCCGCTTCATCCACGACCCACTTCATCTTGTCCTCCGGGTCTTTGCGGTAGCCGAACGGAACATTGGTGGTCAGGGGAACGCCGCGTTCGCCCTTCGCCTTATTGACAGCACGAATTTTGCGGCTGGTGTCCTTGGCAAAAAATTCGTTGAACCAGTTCTTAATGCCCGCAATGTCGCTGTCGGTACTGTTGGGATCGATGGTGTCAAAGTGATCGTTGATGGCAATATAACGCACATTGTACTTCGGGAAAGTGAAGTTGATATACAGCCCTGTCAGCGAAGAATTTCGTCCCAGTCTGGATAGGTCTTTGGTAATACAGACTGCCACCCGTCCCGCTTCGATCTCCGCAAGCATGGCTTGGAAGCCGGGGCGGTCATAGTTCGTCCCGCTATACCCATCGTCCACGAAAAAGGTTGGGTTCGGGAAACGGTGCTCCTTTGCGTATTGGAGCAGGATCATTTTCTGATTCTGGATGCTGTTGGATTCGTCCTCTTTGCCGCCCTTCTTATCTTCTTTCAAATCTTCCACGGATAAACGGCAGTAAAGCGCGGTGATTTTATCAGTTGCCCGTAACATTTCTGTTTCCTCCTTCAAAGGGGCAACTGCCAGTACAGGATTGGTTGCTTCTATTGTACCAAGAGACTGCGTATTTGTCATTCAGAATCCTCCATCTTTTCTGTAAACTTTTCGCCCATGACGCGCTCCATCTTCTTATCCAGCGTTTCCGTTCCGTCATAAGTTCCCGTGACGGAGTAGATCGTGCCGCCGATCTCTTTCTGCAAAGTAAACTCCGGCAGCCAGAACGCGGACAGATTTTTCACGCAGAGATGGCCGTCCTCGTTGAAGTAGCAGTTGTGCCGTGGGTGGTCGGGCGGCAGGGGCTGCGGTTTCAGATACGGGTCTGGATTGGAGAAGTAATATTCCGCTGGCTCGTCGTGGCCTGCCTTTTCCCATTCCTCGATTTCTGCCAGCAGGTCAGGGTCAATTTCATGTTCAAACTTCTTATCGCTGTTCATGGTGGTGTCCTTTCTCCGATGGGTTATCGGTTTATATCGTGATGTTTGGTTTTCGCCTTTTGCGGTGCGTCTGCTTTCAGGGCAACATCCACATAGCGGCGTACCTTTTGCAGCTCGGCAACTTCCTCCCGCTGGGCTTTCAGCTTCGCATACTCTGCTTCGTTCTCTGTGGTCAGCGCGGCAAGCTCGGCCTGCCATGCTTTCGGTGTCAGCTTCATATCCGGCAGATTTACCCGCAGATAGCGGTTAGCTGCATCCCATACTGCAAGATCGACGCGGTGTGCTTCTGCAAACTTCTCCTGCTTGCCTTTCCAGCGGATTTGCTTGTATTCATCGTGGATGGGCTGTGTCTTTTGGAAGTTCTGCGCCTGCTCAATCAGCTTTTGGAGCTGCTTAATTCTCGCTTCCCTCGGTTTCATAGCACTACGGATTTCGCTTGCCTTGTCATGGACAGCGGACAGGGCTGCATCCAGTTCTTCCAGCGTATAGATGCCTTTCTCCGAAAGAAGATTGACGGCTTTGGAAATGGCTTTGAGCTCGTCTGCGGTGTGCTGTTGCTGCCAGCTTTGGGAATACTTCCCGCTTTTGGCTTTCTGAATGTCCAGATAGCGGAACAACAGCGTGGAGAGGTTGGGGGATTTTGGCTGCGGCGGCTCGGTACGCAAGCTCTCCTTTGCCTTGAACACATCAAGCAGCCATTCTTTCAGCTTGCCGATCTGTGCCTTGATGTCGCGGAGCAGACGATTTGCCGCTTTGATACTGCGGTTCAGTTCGCCGCGCTCGGTAGCGATTCCTTTTTTCTCCATCTGTGAGGCTGCCACGCCGATATGAACGGTGGGGATTTGATCGATCCCCTGCCGCTCATAGCTGCGGTGGTCGATGCGCTCCGGGCGGTTATTCCGTTCCAAAAACTCATTGGCAAGGTCAGCCCACGCCTTGCGCCAGACCTCGGCGTTCTCCTGATTGTTCCAGTCCACAAGGTCAACCTTGCGGGTTTTGTATCTGCCGCTGGGCAGGCGGATTCTCTCGCCGTTTTCGTCCAACACATATGCTGCTATTAAAGATACACCGATGATAAGCGTACCTGTGCCGACGGCTCTCCCATACTTCGGTACATCTTCTTCCTTGACCTTTCTTCGGTTGTAGGAATGTATTGTGCTGATATTTCCCATTATGTTCACGATCCCAAGGAAAGAGATGAACACACCTAAAATCAACAGAGCGATATTATCCATTCGCGTCCTCCTTAAAAATAAAACAGTTCTTCAAATTTCTTGTCCAGAGCAATGCAGAGGATCAATGCCAGCTTTGCGGTTGGATTGAATTGCCCCGTTTCAACGCACAAATCATAGAATCGACGCCCAATAGCGCCGTATAGCTATTGTTGGTTTTTCTGAAAGCAGGCGTGTAATAAACATTGTTTTCAGCATCAAAGCAGAATTTTTCAGCAGTTAGTTCTTCCATCTCACGTGCCAATAGATTACTTCCATAGAAGCGGCGGAGAAAGTCGATTCCCGCACACATGGCAGCGACAGGTTTCTTTTCGCTAATAAAATGTGTGACGCACGTTTTTATCACATTGGAATCTCTATAATTGTTCAATAAACCGATTCCACCGGGTATGATCAATGCATCGTATTCTGCAAAATTAACCTCACGAATATCTTTAATGCGTCCCCTACCGATGCGGGCTGCTTCTATAAGGATATTCCGCTTTTCTGCTATCTGCTCTGTCAGGTGGTTAACAGACTGAATGGAAACATCTTCTGCGACAGGCGTGTAATCACACCCATATTTATCAAGTGCTGCATACGTCAGAATTACCTCTTCTATACATGAACCATCACCGAGGCCACAGCCTGCTAATAGAACTAAATACTTCATTTGTTTTCACCCCCACAACTCACGGTTTGCCAACGACTTCTCACTAATAAGCATAGCATATAAAGCAACTTACATCAACGCCTTCTTCATGGTAAATCAGCGACCTTTTTATGAATACCGTTCTGTTTTGCCTGTTCGCTCGCCGCCCTGCGGCGTTCCTCGCTGTATGGGGCAGTCAGACGGAAGCTCAATCTGCCTTTTTCAATCTCAAAGGTTAGCCCGCCTTGCTCGTCATCGTCGGTTTGGCGGCAGCATTGCGGGTACTTTGCCGCAAATGCCGTCAGCCGCTTTTTGAGATCGGTGTTGTGGGTCTGCACCTCGATCATGCGGCTATGCTCGTCAAAATAGATCACCGTTGTCTTTTGCTTCTTGGTAAGCCCTGTTCTCATAAAACCTCCTGATTTTCACGATTTTTTCTCAGCTCTTGAATTGGCAAAGTGCTGCGATTTTTCGATGGAAGCACCCCAAACGATGCGCAGTACGTTTCGCATTGTCCTATCGGCTGATTTGCCACTTTTCCAGCTCTTGACTGCATTTTCACGTTGTTTTGTTTGTGCGGCTTTTCAACCACTCCACCAGCTCATTTTTCATCACCAATTTGCGCCCGCCAATCCGCAAGGTCGGGAAATCTGGGCTGCTCAAAAGGTTGTATGCGCCCGCTTTGGAAATCTGCAACGCTTCGGCAAGCTGCTTTGCGTCCATCACATCGGGCATGGCTTCAAACGGTTCTCTGCTCATAAACTCTCCTTTCCTGCATGAAAAGGCAGCAGCTACCATTTCGGTAACTGCTGCCGCTTCTGCGTCTATTTACTTGTCCAAATACTTCTGATACTCCGCTGTCACATAGTCCTCATAGGCTTCGGCAATTTTGGTAATCCGCTTATGGACTGCGCTGGCGGTCTTGTAGCCAACCTTGTCTGCAATCTCCTGTTCAGTCAAGCCGTCCATGCGCAGCTTCAATATTTCCCGGTCTTTCTCGCTAATGCTCTGCTCGGCAAAGGCGGCAATCTGCATTTCAGAAATAACCTTCTGCTCAAACTCGCTCCGTGGATCGGCTACCTCGAAAATATCGCCGTCCTCGCTCTCCATCATTTCATCCAAAGAAATAGGCTTGCCGGAACGGTTGTGATGCCATTTCCGCATGAAATCGGTCTTAACGGTGCTGCTGGTAGTTTCGTAATCCTCCACGGTGCGGTTTTCCCAGATCGCGTCGATCATCGGCTGCCAGTTCTGTTCCGCAATCACCATGTCTGTGACATTGCCGACCAGATTGCTGAACTGCTGATAGGTCAGCCACGGTACTTCCACGCTCTGCGGGATATTGTATAGGTTCTGGAAACCCAGACCGTTTTGCTCGAACTTCATGCGGATGTAGGGGATGATGCTGTACGACAGCCGCCACAAAGGGAAATATCCTGCGTACTGATTCCAGTTGCCGGGGATGTCGCGGTAATTGCCCTTGCGGTCTTTGGCTTGGAAAAACTGCCATGCACACCATGCGTAGCAGTCCCACACAAGCAGCTTGAACATATCATCACATACGACGCGGTCATACTTGTCCGTCCGCAAAACCTCATACGGGCAGCGGGGCAACTCATAGGCTGGCTTCCACTTCTCCGCAAGCTCTCGCGGCAAGCTGTAAAACAGCGTCAGCCATGATTTGTCGCTGTCCTGCGGTATCTCGATGATCTCACCGGGCAGCACCACAAGAAAACCTTTCGGGCCTATCTGCTTGTCCATCAGCGTCACCTCCAATCGCGTTTGTATTCAGCCCTCTACTATAATATGGCATGAGAACGGCTGAATTGTTCCAATGCTTTCAAACTTTTTTGAGATTTTTTGAAAAAATCTCGGAATGGATGGGATAGGATTGATTTAAGGCAATTATACCTGAAAGCTGTGAATAAATCTATTGCTTTTCGTGACGGAAAAAAATAGCGGGTATCCGGCTTCACCAGATACCCGTTATTTCGTTGCCAATCCCGCCTGACAGATGCCATAATTGTAATTTCTTCGATTACTTTCTTATGAGCACCCGCCCGACGGGCGCGTCCCTTTTGTGTGGATTTGAAGTTTTACCGCTCTTCTCGGAAATAACTCAAACCTAAGCTCGCCGGAGGCTGCTTTGATCCCCTGTCCGGCCAAGGCCGGACAGGGGACCCGGATTTCATTTTCCTCCGGGCGGAATGAATCCGCCCTGCGGCAAGGTTTTGCTGCGCAAAACGCTTGGGACGCGGCTGCGCCGCGGGGGAAAAGCAGCGGACAGACGCCGGATGGCGAAAGTCTTACCGTTCTTCTCGGAAATAACTCAAACCTAAGCTCGCCGGAGGCTGCTTTTCCTTGTTGTTCCGCAGGCTGGAGATCACCAGCACCACCACGGTGACCACATACGGCAGCATCTTGTACAGCTCCTTCACAGCCATCTGGCTGCCGGTGGGGATGTACAGATACAGGATGTACAGGCCGCCGAACAGGATGGAGGCCAGGACGCTGACATTGGGACGCCAGATGGTGAAGATCACCAGGGCGATGGCCAGCCAGCCGCGGTCGCCGAAGGCGTTGTTGGACCACACGCCGCTGGCGTAGTCCATCACGTAGTACAGGCCGCCGAGACCGGCGATCATGCTGCCCACGCAGGTGGCCAGGTACTTATACCGGGTGACGTTGATGCCGGCGGCGTCGGCGGTGGAGGCGCTTTCGCCCACGGAGCGCAGGTGCAGACCGGGCCGGGTGTGCTTCAGGAAATAGGAGGACAGCAGGGCCAGGATAATGGCCAGGTACGCCAGGAAGCCATAGGACAGGAAAATCTGGCCAAACCAGCCCAGACTCTTGGCAAAGGGCAGGGACTTGGCAAAATAGCCGCTGGTGGCGGACAGGGCAATGGAGGGGACCTCACTGCCGGTGAGCTTGATCAGGGAGCCGCCGAAGAAGTTGCCGATGCCCACGCCGAAGGTGGTCATGGTCAGACCGGTAACGTTCTGGTTGGCCCGCAGGGTCACCGTCAGGAAGCAGTACAGCAGGCCCATCAGCAGAGAGCCCAGCAGGGAGCACAGCATGGGGATCAGAATGGCCAGAAAGCCGCTCATCTGGTCGGCGGGCACGGCCTGCTCATAGAAGAACGCGCCGATGACGCCGCAGATACCGCCCACATACATGATGCCGGGGATACCCAGGTTCAGGTTGCCGGACTTCTCGGTGAGGATCTCGCCGGTGCTGCCGTACAGCAGGGGGATACCCTGCATGACTGCGCGGGGGATGAAGGATACAATATCAAAATCAAACATTTTCTCACGCCTCCTTCTTTCCGGAAGAACGGAACTGGACCTTGTAGTTGATGAAGAACTCGCAGCCGATGATGAAGAACAGGATGATGCCCGTCAGGATATCGGAGAAGGAGCGGTTCAGGCCGAAGGCCGTGGAGATCTCGCTGGCGCCGCGGCTGAGGACCACCAGCAGCAGGGACACGAAGATCATGATAACGGGGTTGAACTTGGCCATCCAGGACACCATGACGGCGGTGAAGCCCCGGCCGTCCACGATGGTGGTGGTCATGGTGTGGTCGGTGCTGGAGGTCAGCAGCAGGCCGATCAGGCCGCACAGGGCGCCGGACAGGGCCATGGTCCGGATGATGACCCGGTCCACCTTGATGCCGGCATAGCTGGCGGTGCGGCGGCTTTCGCCCACCACGGCGATCTCATAGCCGTGCTTGCTGTAGTTCAGATAGATGTACATCAGGCCCGTGAGGATGGCCACCACCAGAATGGCCAGCAGGTACTTCTGATTGCCGATGGTGGGCAGCCAGCCGGCCTGGGTGTCCTGGTTGATGATGCCGATCTTGCCGGAGCCCTTGGGAACCTCCCAGATGATGATGAAGTAGGCCACCAGCTGGGTGGCGATATAGTTCATCATCAGGGTGAACAGCGTCTCGTTGGTGTTCCACTTGGCCTTGAAGAAGCCGGGCAGGAAGCCCCACAGAGCGCCTGCGGCCAGGGACGCGACGGTCATGACCACCAGCAGCAGCCAGTTGGGCATCTTGCCGCCCAGGCAGATCATGCAGGTGGTGGAGGCCAGACAGCCGATGAGGACCTGGCCCTCGGCGCCGATGTTCCAGAAGCGCATCTTGAAGGCGGGAGTCACCGCCAGGGAGATGCCCAGCAGAATGGCCACGTTTTCCCAGGTGGTCCAGCTCTTGCGGGCGGTGCCGAAAGCGCCCTTGAGGATGGTGCCGTAAATGCTCAGGGGGTTTTCGCCGGTAAGGATGGTGGTGACCAGTGCGCACACCACCAGCGCCAGGATGATGGCGCCGCCCCGGATGGCCACGTTGGTGTACCACGGCAGGGTGTCCCGCTTGGAAATGTGGAACAGGGATTTCTTATTCATCCGCTTTGCCTCCTTTGTTCACCAGCGTCATCAGCGCGCCGACCTGGTGCTTGTCAGTGGTCCGGGCGTCTACCACGCCGGAGACCTGACCGCCGCACAGAACCACGATCCGGTCGCACAGCTCCAGCAGCACGTCCAGATCCTCGCCCACATACACCACGGCCACGCCCTTCATCTTCTGCTCGGTCAGCAGGTTATAAATGGTATAGGAGGTGTTGATGTCCAGGCCGCGGACGGCGTAGGCCGTCATCAGCACGGCGGGCTGCTGGGCGATCTCGCGGCCCACCAGGACCTTCTGCACGTTGCCGCCGGACATACGGCGCACGGGGAAGCTGGTGCTGGGGGTTACCACCTCCAGCTCCTGCCAGATGCGGTTGGCCAGGGCCTCGGGGTCCTTGCGGTCCAGGAAGATGCCGCCGCCCTTACGCCAGGAGCGCAGCATCATGTTGCCGGTCATGCCCATGGAGCCTACCAGGCCCATGCCCAGGCGGTCCTCCGGGACGAAGGACATGGCGATGCCGCTCTTGCGGATGGCCATGGGGTTCAGGCCCACCAGCTCCTTGGGCTGGTCGTTTTCGGGATTGTAATAGGTGACGGAGCCGGAGGCCACGGGATACAGGCCCGCAATGGACTCCAGCAGCTCCCGCTGGCCGGAGCCGGCGATACCGGCAATGCCCAGCACCTCGCCGGCGTTGACGGTGAAGGTCACGTCGTCCAGGCGCTTGACGCCCATCTCGTCAAAGACCGTCAGGCCCTTGATGTCCAGCCGGGGCTTCACGTTCACGGGGGTGGGGCGGTCGATGTTCAGGGTAACGGCGTGGCCCACCATCATGTCCGTCAGGGACTGCTGGTTGGCGTCCTTGGTCTGCACGCAGCCGATATACTCACCCTTGCGCAGCACCGCCACCCGGTCGGACACGTCCAGCACCTCGTGGAGCTTGTGGGTGATGATGATCAGGGACTTGCCGTCGTTTTTCATGTTGCGCATGACGGCGAACAGCTTGTCGGTCTCCTGGGGGGTCAGCACGGCGGTGGGCTCGTCCAGGATCAGGATGTTGGCCCCGCGGTACAGGACCTTCACGATCTCCACCGTCTGCTTCTGGGACACGGACATGTCATAGATCTTCTGGTCCGGGTCGATGTCGAAGCCGTAGCGGTCGCAGATCTCCTGGACCTTCTTCCGGGCCTCGGCCAGGTTCAGCTTCCCGGGCATGCCCAGGATGATGTTTTCCGTGGCGGTGAACACGTCCACCAGCTTGAAGTGCTGGTGGATCATGCCGATCCCCAGGGCGAAGGCGTCCTTGGGGGAGGCGATGGTCACAGGCTTGCCATCGATGTAGATCTGTCCCTCGTCGGGGAAATAGATGCCGGAGAGCATATTCATCAAGGTGGTCTTGCCGCTGCCGTTTTCACCCAGCAGGGACAGGATCTCACCCTTATACAGCTCCAGCGTAACGTCCTTGTTGGCCGTTACCTTGCCGAAGCGCTTGGTGATATTCTCCATTTTAACTGCGCATACGTTTGCCAAGGCAGTCACCCTTTCTTTCCGGGGGGCCGGGGCGCAGGAGGCCCCTCCGATTTTTGTTCCATAGCCGTTATTCTAACATAATTCTACAGCGTTGTAAATCGCTAATGGCAAAAAAATGAAAATAAATACAAAAAAATTTAGCCGGATACAAAATTAATCAGGCAAAAGCCATAGTGCAGCTCCCAAAACGCCACCTTTGTGAAATTTGACGCAATGCCGTTTATTTATTCACAAACCGCGGGGGTTCAATGAAAGAAAATGGAGCGGGTTGGTAGGTAGGTTTCCGGCAAATATCCTGACAGAATGCAAAATATGCATAAAAAAGAATGTGAATAAGTTCACATAATGTTAAATTTGCAGAAATTGCCGTTAAAAGTTTATTAAAATTGTCAATTGTGCAATTGACCGAATCCCTGTATACTTTGAATATGCCCAATAGACGCACACCGCCGGTAAGGCGTGCGCCGACCCCCGCCCCGGCAGGGCGGAAAAAGAAAAAGGAGAGAAAACAATGGAAGAAAGAAAAGGCTTTGGAACCACATTCGGGTTCCTGATGGCTGCCGTGGGATCGGCGGTGGGCCTTGGCAACATCTGGGGCTTCCCCAACAAGATGGGCGCCAACGGCGGCTTCACGTTCCTGGTCATCTATCTGATCCTGGCGGCACTGTGCGGCTTCATCGTCATGGTGGGCGAGCTGGCCCTGGGCCGCAAGACCGGCCGCGGCGTCATCAGCACCTATAAGATCCTCACCAAGCGCTTCAAGTGGCTGGGCTGGCTGGGTATCATCGCACCCTTCCTGATCCTGTCGTTCTACTGCGCTCTGGGCGGCTACTGCATCAAGTATGTCACCGTGAACCTGGGCAACCTCTTCAACGCCGGCTTCGGCACCGGCGGCCTGGGCGGCGCAGAGGTGTTCGGCGGCCTGCTGACCAACCAGGGCGAGTCCGTGATCTATGGTCTGATCTTCGTGCTCATCACCCTGATCATCGTTATGTGCGGCGTCAGCAACGGCATTGAGAAGGTCTGTTCCGTGGGTATGCCCGCCCTGTTCATCCTGCTGGTGATCTGCATCATCCGGGCCTGCACCCTGGGCGGCAACGACTTCACCGTGGCCGTTCTGCAGGCCGACGGCAGCACCGTGCAGCAGGTGATCCACAGCAGTGCCCTGGACGGCCTGAAGTATATGTTCCAGCCGGGCTATGTCACCAGCACCGGTTACTATGAGCCCGCCAAGGCTCTGGTGGACGGGGCCATGGTCGGCGCCGTTGCCGGTGTGCCCGTGGTCAAGCACGTCACCGAGATCCCCAACTTCATCAGCATCCTCGCCACCGCCGGCGGTCAGATGTTCTTCTCCCTGTCTCTGGGCATGGGCATCATGATCACCTACGGTTCCTATCTGGACAAGAAGCAGAACGTGGAGAAGAACGCCCTGGTCATCGTGGTGTGCGACACCCTGATCGCCCTGATGGCCGGTCTGGCCGTGATGCCCGGCCGCTTCGCCCTGGACGCCGCAGGCGCCGTGGGCGGCCCCAAGCTGCTGTTTATCACCATGCAGAACGTGTTCGACAAGATGGGCTCCATCGGCCCCATCTTCGGCATCCTGTTCTACCTGCTGGTGGTCTTTGCCGCCATCTCCTCCTCCATCTCCCTGCTGGAGGTCATCGTGGCCCACTTCGTGGATGATGCCCGCGACGCCGGTAAGGGCGACAAGCGCAAGCCTTATTCCATCCTGGCTGCCATCGCCGCCGGCGTCCTGTGCGTGCTGGTGTGCCTGGACGGCCTGGGCGAGAACGGCATGGCTCCCGCCCATCTGCTGAACATCGAGGCCAGCGCCTGGAGCGACTGCTGGCTGGACTTCTTCGACTGCGTGGCCGAGGGTATCCTGATGCCCCTGGGCGCTCTGCTGATGTGCATCTGCATCGGCTGGGAGCTGGGTCCCCAGATCGTGGACGACGAGTGCTGCCTGGAGGGCAACCGCTTCAAGAGCAAGGCATTCTTCAACGTGTGCGTGAAGTATATCACCCCCATCATCATGATCCTGGTTCTGGCCGGTCAGCTGGACAGCTTCTTCGGCCTGGGCTGGTTCTCCTGATGGAGCCAAACCTGTAAAAACATCATGGTTATCCGGAGGGTCCGCCAGTCGGCGGACCCTCCGGTTTGTATTTGGGGGGAAGTCTGGCTTTTCCGGGGCGGCGCTTATGCCGCGCCGGTGGGGGAAGGGGACTGGTCGGACAGATACGCGTCCGCCACCGCCGGAACGTAATAGGGGCGATAGCACACGCCCTGTTCCCCGTCGTCACATTCCACCCAGAACACATAGTAGGGCATGAAGTACCGGTCCGTCTGCCGGGCCAGGTATTGCAGGTCCACCCGCTTGACCCGGTCCTCCCCCGGGAAGGGCTCCCAGGCAGACAGGTGCTGCCCCGCCGCCAGCCGCTGCCGGGCCTGGTCCGCAGTCACCAGCGGATAATCCCCCACCGTGTTGGCGTCGGACAGCTCCGGCCGGTACAGCCGGAGCTCACAGCTGCCGCCGGACAGCCGGACCCACGTTTTCAGGATGCTGCGCTGAAGGATGCCCTGGGTCAGGTCCTCCTCCGGCCGGTAGAAATACAGGGAACAGCCGCCGCTGTCCCGGGCGGCCATAAAATACCGGGTCTGCTCCCCGAAAACGGCCCCGTACTGCTCCAGCAGCCACGCCGCCGCGGCGTCAGGGGTCAGAGCCGCCAGCTCCGGCCGGGAAAGCTTCACCCACAGCTCTCCACTCTCCCCCACGGTCACGGTGACATCCTTCCACGTCAGCGCCAGCTCCGTAGGTCCCCCTCTGACGGCAAACGTCACGCCGCACTGCCAGGTCTCCCCGGCCCAGGCGTCCTCCATGGCGGCCTGCACCGTCTCGTCCGGCACCCGGACCTCCACGGCGGCCTGGGCCACGTCCGCCCCCGCCGCCGCCGCCAGCTGCTCCATGGTCCGCCGCAGCTGCGCATAGTCTCCGCCGCCGGTGCGGAAGCCGTTGGCCACGTCCATGCGGGTGGTGTTGCGGAACACCGGCAGGGCGGCAAGCTCCATGCCCTCCCGCCACGGTCCGCCGTCATAGGCGGCAAATTCCTCCGCCGACAGCGGGTAATCTCCCATGCCGCTGTAGTCCCTGTCGATGGTCAGCACCGGCAGGTCCCCGGGCTCCGGGGCGGGTTCCGCCGGGCGGCCTGCCAGCGCCCAGGCTCCCGCCGCCAGCAGCAGACACGCTGCCGCCGCGGCCAGCGGCTTCCATCGCGGCCTCCGCCGGGACCGGGCGGCCTGGGTCTCCTCCAAAAGCTCCTGGGGCAATTCATTCATGGCGTCGCTGAGCTGTTCCGGGTTCATACGTCAAAGCCCTCCTTTTCCAGATATGTCCGCAGCCCCTGGCGGGTGCGGTACAGCTGACTCTTGACCGCCGGTACGCTGATGCCGCAGACCCGGGCCGTCTCCGCCAGGGAGTCGGCATAGTAATAGCGGCAGAGAAACGCCCGGCGGGCGGGAAGCGGCAGCGTCCGGAGATAGTCGCCCACGGCCCGGCCCAGCTCCCGCAGGTCCAGGGCCTCCTCCGGCGTGTCCCGGCCGGATACGCAGTCCCCCAGCTCCTCCAGGGACACGGCGTAGGCCGACCGCTTCACCCGGCCCCGGGCCCGCCATCGGTCGATGGACAGCTGCCGGGTGATATGGCCCAGATAGGTGGACAGCACCCGGGGCCGGTGGGGCGGCATGGAGTCCCATGCCCGCAGATAGGTGTCGTTGACGGTCTCCCGGCTGTCCTCCCGGTCCGCCAGGATGTGGAAGGCGATGGCCGACAGATACCGGCCATACTGCCGGTCCGTCTGGCGGATGGCCTCCTCATCCCGCTGCCAGTACAGGGTCACGATGTCGCGGTCCTCCATGGTGACATTCTCCTTTCGAGTTGCTTCTGCCTGTCATCCCGTCAAAAAATCCCGGCGGTTTCGCGGAAAAGGGGAAAATTTTTGTATACTGCCTCTATTATGCCGCCGGGGCCGGGGCCCGTCAAGACAAATGCGCCGAAAAAGGCTTGCCCAAACGCCCCCCCGGCTGTATAATGGAGAAAACAGTCACAGGAGGGCAAATAATATGGGAATCGTGGTGCTGGGCGCCGTTTTTGTGGACATCAAGGGATACCCCACGTCCACCTATATCCCCGGCGGACGCAACGTGGGCCGGGTGGAGCAGGTCCCCGGCGGCGTCAGCCGCAACGTGGTGGAGGACATCGCCAACGTGGAGCTGCGCCCCACGTTTGTGAGCCTGGTGGATGACACCGGCCTGGGCTCCGACGTGGTGCGCCAGCTGAAAAATCACAAGGTGAACACCGACTATGTCCTGCCCACCCCCGATGGCATGGGCACCTGGCTGGCGGTGTTCGACAACCAGGGGGACGTGTGCGCCGCCATCAGCAAGCGCCCGGACCTGCGGCCGCTGGTGGCCCTGCTGGACGAGAAGGGCGACGAGATTTTCCGGGACGCCGACAGCATCGCCCTGGAGATCGACATGGACAAGGAGATCGTCAAGCGGGTGTTTCAGTACGCCAAAAAATACGGCAAGGACGTGTATGCGGTGGTGTCCAACATGAGCATCGCCGTGGAGCGCCGGGACTTCTTGCAGCAGACCAGCTGCTTTGTCTGCAACCAGCAGGAGATGGGCATCCTATTCTCCGACGACTACTCGGAAAAGACTCCCGAGGAGCTGAAGGAGATCCTGGCCCTGAAGATCCGCAGCGCCCGGATCCCCCGGATGATCGTCACCATGGGGAGCCAGGGAGCGGTGTACGCCGACTGCACCGGGGAGCGGGGCGTCTGCCCCGGCCGGAAGGTGGACGTGAAGGACACCACCGGCGCCGGGGACGCCTTCTTCGCCGGATCCACCATCGGCCTGACCTATGGCAAGACCCTGGCCGAGTCCTGCGAGATCGGCACACGGCTGGCCGCCTCCACCATCTGCACCAGCGGCAACGTGTGTCCCCGGTTCCTGCCGGAGGAGTTCGGCCTGAACGTAGCGGTAACGGACTGAGGAGGGTCATATGAAACGGATCGACGAGTGCACGGATATGACCGTGCTGGTGGCCCTGCTGGTGGTGGGCATCCTGCTGGTGATGGGGGCCTACCGCATCTTCTCCTACCTGTGCGAAAATGCGGCGCTGGACGCCCGGACCTTCCTGCTGGGGGCGGCCTGCCTGCTGCTGGCAGTGGTGGGCTTTCTGCTGGCCCGCCGCAGCTTCCGGCGGCTCCAGTACCTGCGGGACAACGAGGAATAAACGGGATCATAACGGGACTCCCCGGAGCGCGGCTTCGGGGAGTCCCGTATATTTATGTAGAATTATCACGGATACTTATGCCAGCCAAAAGGAAAAATTATCAGACGGACGGATTGTTTTTTACGCTAAAGGGTTATATAATGGTGAAAAATTTGCTGGCAAAATCCGGAAGTCTCCTGTATCTGCCAGCATATTTCCGGAGCGCGCGGCCGGACGCCTCTGCCGGGGCCTGGGGCATAAGCCCCGGCAGGCAAAACGGACCGCGTGAATGTTTATTCAGGAGGAAAGATATGAAAGAAAACACCTTTGTACACCGGCTCCTCCGGCGGGCACTGTCCCTGTGCCTGTCGCTGGCGCTGACGGTGTCGCTGTGTGTCCCGGCGCTGGCCGCCCAACGGACCTACAGCGGCAATGACTATGTGCAGCGGCTGAAGGACACCGTCCGGGAGAGCGCCGTTGTGGACGTGGACGCCGGGAAGGACCCCAATGAGGTGGTCCGGGCCATGGTGGTCACCGACGTGCCCGCCGCCGTGGAGCAGGCCGGGAACGCGGACTATACCGCCGCCGTCCAGTCCGCCGAGAGCAAGACCCTGCGCTCCCAGGAGAGCATCATCCGCCAGGCCCGGCGCATCACCGGCAACTCCGTCATCAACCAGACCGGATATCTGGTCAGCGCCTTTTCCATGAACATGACCCGCTCTCAGATGAAGCAGGTGGTGGCTCTGGACGGCGTGGTATCCGTCAGCGAGGTCACCAGCTATCAGGCCCGGATGACCACCGCCAAGGACATGACCAGCGCCATGGAGCTGTGGAAGGCCGAAAATGGCGGCAATACCGGCGAGGGCATCGTGGTGGCCGTTATCGACAGCGGCGTGAACTACTCCCACCCCGATATGCAGATGCGCCAGGACGCCAAGCTGAAGTATTCCCAGGCGGATATGGCCCAGAAAATCGCCGCCCTGGGCTATGGCCGGTATTACACCGACAAGGTCCCCTTCGGCTGCAGCTATGTGGGCGAGGAGGAGATCCGCAATGAGATGGTCACCCACGGCCTGCACGTCTCCGGCATTGTCGCCGCCAACGGCGACCAGGAGAACGGCGGCGTGGTGGGCGTTGCCCCCGACGCCCAGATCTTCGCCATGCAGGTGTTCGGCGACACCGGCAGCGCCTATAACGACGACATCATCCGGGCGGTGGAGGACTCCGTGAAGCTGGGGGCCGACATCCTGAACCTGAGCCTGGGCGGCACCGCCGGATTCTATGACGACGCGGACTGTCTGCAGAAGGCCCTGGCCTACGCCGAGAAGAACGGCGTGGTGGTGTGCGTGGCCGCCGGAAACGACGGCAGCTCCTCCGCCGACGGGGCCGATGGCGATTACAACACCAACGACTGGGGCGTGATCGACACCGGCGCGGTGTCCAGCCCCGCCACCTATCCCGGGGCCCTCAGCGTGGCCTCCGTGGACAACGCCTATCTGCGGGGCAAATCCGTGACCATCTCCAGCGGTGAGGACACCGTGTACAGCGGCGTGGTCACGGACTTCTCCAAAGGCAACCACACCGACTGGTCCTCCCTGGGGGAGGTTCCCATTCTGGAGTTCGGCTACGGCGACCTGTTGGAGGATATCTTCCCCAAGCTGTCCACCCTGCCTGACGAGCCCTATGTGGCCCTGGTCCAGCGGGGCAAGGACATCTCCTTCGAGGATAAGATCAACTATCTGATGGGGATGGCCCACGCCTCCGCCGTGATCGTGTATAACAACGAGGCCACCGACCAGGTGCCCGCCAACGTGTCCGCCGAAAGCGCCAGCCAGTACACGGCCATGATGGTCAGCGGCAGCACCGGCGCAAAGCTCATGGAGCTGACGGCAGCCGGGGCCAAGGTCCGCTTCGACGGCCTGAAGGACGTGGTGTATCCCAACGAGGCCACCGGCGGCAAGGTGTCCACCTTCTCCAGCTGGGGCTCCACCCCCACCCTGGACATCAAGCCCGAGATCTCCGCCCCCGGCGGCAATATTCTCTCCGTGTCCAGGGGCGAGAAGTACGAGGAGATGAGCGGCACCTCCATGGCCACCCCCTATGTGTCCGGCTGCGCCGCCCTGGTGCTGGAGAGCCTGCAGAAATCCCTGGCCGGCGGCGGCCTGGTGCTGGGAGATACCAGCCTGAACACCTTCGTGAAGAACACCCTGATGAACACCGCCGACCCCATTTATGACGGCAGCGTCATCTTCTCCGTGCGCCAGCAGGGCAGCGGCATGATCGACCCCCTGTCCGCCGCGGAAAACCGCGTGCTGGTCACTTATAACGGCCTGGCGTCCGTGGCCCTGAAGGAAGTGGGCAGCACCGCGTCCTTCACCCTGACCCTGACCAACTACGGCGCCTCCGCCGCCAGCTACAGCCTGGCCTCCTCGGCGGTGTATACCGACGTGACCGGCTCCGACGGCAGCTACGGCATGGAGCTGCTGTCCGGCGCGTCCGTGACCTATGACAAGGCCTCCGTCACCGTCCCCGCAGGCGGCACGGCCCAGGTCACCGGCACCCTGACCATCCCCGCCTCCGCCGCCAAGAACCACTTTGTGGAGGCTTTCGTGTCCCTGGAGGGCGACGTGGACCTGTCCGTGCCGGTGATGGGCTTCTACGGCGACTGGTACGGCAGCGAGCGGATCGTGGACCTGCCCGCCTGGGATGAGGACAACATCCTGACCAACTACTATGAGAACCTGCCCGTCACCACCGTGGCGGCCGGCGGCTCCTATGCCGGTTACGACACCGAGAACCTGACCACCGATCCCCAGCACATCGCCTTCTCCCCCAACGGCGACGGCGACTTTGACACCGCCCAGCCCATTCTGGGCCTGCTGCGCAGCTCCCAGGAGATCACCGTGGACGTTCTGGACGGGAACGGCCAGGTGGTGCGACAGATCAACCACCGGGAGAACGTGGCCAAGACCCTGGCCATGGACGCCAACGAGAGCCGCTCTCCCATCACCCTGCTCAGCGGCGGCACCCAGGGGGACGGCACCTGGGACGGCACCCGCTATGACGGCGCCACCGGTCAGTACGTCCTGTGCGGCGAGGGGCAGTATACCCTGCGGGTCCGGGCCCGGATGCCCGGCAGCGACCGGGTGGAGACCACCCTGCTGCCGGTGAAGCTGGACGTCACCGCGCCCCAGGTCCATATCACCAGCGCTTCCGTGGATGAGGGGAAGCTGTACCTGACCTACACCGCCCAGGATTACTCCGGCATTCTCAATGCCGCCTCCGTGGTGGTCAACGGTGAGGAGGAGCTGGACTTCATCCCCGGCAAGGACGCCGAATACAACGAGACCACCGGGGAATACAGCGTGGTGCTGCCGGTGGAGAGCTATCAGCAGGGCCAGATGAACGAGATCGCCCTGACCTGTCTGGACTACGCCTTCAACGGCACCACCGACATTCTGTATACCGATGCCCGGTTTGACGCCGCCGTGGTGTTTGCCAACCTCAACAACGACGACAGCCTGACGGTGCTGCGGGACATCAGCTACAGCAACGAGTTCGACTATGACACCGCCCAGCGGGTGAACATCACCGACTGCATGGCCCAGATCCGGGGCATTGCCAGCGCCAGCGTCAAGAGCCTGACCATCAACGGCCAGGAGGCCGTTTTCGATGCGCGCAACGGCTTCCGGCTGGATCTGCCGGTGGAGAAGCCGGGCCTGCTGACCCTGCAGGTGGTGGCCAAGGACGCCCAGGGCAATGTGGTGTTCCAGGCGGACAAGCCCGCCCTGTTTGACGTGGCCGCCCCCGCCGCCACCGCCTATGTCTGCGACGAAAACGGCGAGTGGGACAACAGCATGCTCTGGACCAGCGACCACACCGTGGACGGCTATCTGCTGGCCACCAGGTATGAAAAGGACCAGCTGGTGCCCCTGCTGATCCAGGTCACCGACGAGTCCCTGACCCGGGTCACCGTCAGCTGGCTGGAGGGCACCATGAGCGATCAGGACTTCTCCTATTGGCTGATGGGCTATGACGTGGAGGCCGAGGTCCACACCCAGGAGCTGGCGCCGGATTCCTTCGACGAAAACGGCCGGCTGACCATGAACGTCCCCTTCGCCTATAAGGAGTCCATCTATGTGGACGAGGAGACCGGCGAGGTCTATGACAACAGCGCCTGGTGCCAGATCGTCCGGATCCAGGCCTATGACGCCGCCGGACACGTCACCACCTGCAACGCCCTGCTGTATGACACGGTGTACGGCCGACAGATGTATGAGCAGAGCGGCTTCAAGGACGCCCGCTATTCCAGCGAGAACATCAACGGCCTGATCGACAGCCTGGAGCCCCTGTGGAACAAGGAGGAGGGCATGACCGACACCCGCTATATCATCACCGATGATATGCTGGACGAGAACGGCAGCCTCCACGTTCAGGCCACCCTGGCCCGGGACGCGAACCTTGTGATTTATAACGGCGTCCGGTATCTGCCCCAGGAGGGCAGCCGCCAGGTGGACTTTGACATTGCCATCCGCAAGGGCCTGAACATCGTGTATCTGGAAACCCTCAGCACCGTCTTTGAGGAGAACGACTTCAGCAACACCTATAAGCTGTATCTGTACTATCTGCCGGATACCGAGCCTTACGCCGTCCGGTTCGACGATGCCCGCATCGCCGACGGCGCGGTGGTCTATACCAACGAGGATGTGTTCACCGTCAGCGGCGACGTGACGTCCCTGTACGGCAACATGGGCCTGAAGATCAACGGCAATCAGCTGCTGTATCCCGCCGGGGATCTGAACGTGCTGGCCGAGCCTGTCACCAAGGGCTTCTCCTTCGGCGCGCAGCTGCAGGAGGGCGAGAACGTGGTGACCGTGGAGGTCAGCGACGAGGCCACCGGCGCCTCCGCCACCGTGACCTTCACCGTGGTGAAGGATACCGCGGCCCCCGAGGCCCCGGTGATCGCCCAGGGCGGCGACGGAAAGGTGACCCTGACCGCCGCCGAGGAGGACGTGACCCTGTACTACAGCTATGACGGCACGGAGTGGGTGCTGTATACCGGCCCCTTCGCCCCCACCGCCACGCCGGTGTATGCCAAGGCCGTGGACCGGGCGGGCAACGAAAGTGCCGTCAGCCAGCTGGCGGTGCAGGTGGCCGCCTCCCAGCCGGTGCAGACCGGCGACGCCGCCCCCGTGGCGGTGTACACCGCCCTGCTGCTGACGGCGGCGGCCCCGATGCTGCGGCGCAGACGGGTGAAATAAACCCATACGCTTCCTTCCTATAAACGAGCGCACCCCCGGCCTCTATGGCCGGGGGTGCGCTCCAGCTTGTCAAAAAAGGGCGTGGCCCTTTTTTGACAAAAGGCTTGTAGTCTGCTGCGCGCATAATTTGTTCGCCATGGGCGAACAAATTCCACACTTGCAGACTGATACCAAAACCTGTTAAAAAGCTTGAAA
>ERZ1027243.312-NODE-312-length-27061-cov-6.015182_pt1 | contig 27061 bp, 20 predicted proteins | sample MGYA00519243_ERZ1027243 | MGnify/ENA primary metagenome ERZ1027243 (study PRJEB26926, sample SAMN06164727) | human gut metagenome | biome: ENVO:00009003; feature: ENVO:2100002; material: ENVO:00002003 | host: Homo sapiens | place: USA | collected 2012 ...
CGAGATTAGCGAGTGTCTCGTGGGCTCGGAGATGTGTATAAGAGACAGGTCTATGGCAGCATGTGGAAGCACAGACAACGGCGGCGCCGCTGAGAGTTCTGCAGTAGCAAGCACCACTCCCGCAACCGCAGAAGCTTCCAGCGAGGCTGCAGCACCTGCAGAGGTTACCAGCCTGAATTACGCAGAGCTTACTTTGGGTGAGGATTACACCGACATTACCACGACCATTAAGGTCCTGACTAACCGTACCGACCTGTTAGAGGACGGCGCAGCAGTTCCTTTCCAGACTTACATTGATGCATTCAACGAGATGTATCCCAACATCACTGTTGATATTGAAGGTATCACCGACTATGCAAGTGATACGCTGCTTCGTCTGCAGGGTGGTGACTGGGGCGATGTTATGTTTATCCCCGCAGTTGACAAGGCTGATCTGAGTACCTATTTCATGCCGCTCGGAACTACTACCGAGATGGACGGACAGCTGAACTACTACAACCAGATGTACGAAGGCGTGGTATATGGTATTCCTTACACCGCAGGCGTTAACGGCGGCATCGTATACAACAAGGCAGTATTCGAAGCAGCAGGAATCACAGAGATACCTAAGACTCCCGCAGATTTCATCGCAGCATTAAAGCAGATCAAAGAGTATGACAGCTCTATCGTTCCTTTGTACACCAACTACGCAGCAGGCTGGGCAATGGGCGCCCAGTGGGATCCCGCTATCAGCGGCAGTGCTACCGGAGACAGCACTTATATGAACCAGAAGTTACTGCACACAGCCAATCCTTTTGCTGATCCCGGCGACGGAACAGGCGCTTACAACGTATACAAGGTAATGTACGATGCAGTTGCTGAAGGCCTTACCGAGGAAGACTACTCCACCACGGACTGGGAAGGCTGTAAGGGTATGATCAACAATGGCCAGATCGCATGCATGGTTCTTGGTTCCTGGGCAGTGCCTCAGATGAAGGAAGCAGGCGACAATGCTGACGACATCGCTTACATGCCTTTCCCTATTACTTTAGCTAGCGGTAAGCAGGCAGCTTCCGTAGGCCCTGACTACAGCTTTGGTATCAATGCTAATACCACCGAAGACAATCAGGCAGCAGCTCTGTGCTTCGTGAAATTCATGGCAGAAGAATCCGGATTCTCCTATGACTGCGGCGGACTTCCCGTTGCTATCAAGGATACCAGATTACCGGATTTCTATGCAGCATTCAAGGGTATCGACTTTGTAGTGGATGATCCTGCGATCGAAGGCGAAGAGGATCTGTTAAACGAGCTGAACGCTGAAAGTGGTCTTAACATCAACAACAACGGTGAGACCAAGATGCAGGAGCTGGTAGAGTGTGCAGCAGATGGTTCCAAGACCTATGATGAGATCATCGACGAGTGGAACGAAGAGTGGACTTCCGCACAGGAGAGCTGTGGTGTAGAGATCCAGTAATTAATAGGTAACTAATTTGATCTTCTGAAGTGAGAGGGAACCATTTATCCGGTTCCCTCTTATCTAAGAGAGAAGGGTATGGAGGTATTTCGATGAGTGCAGAGACAATGAAGAAAACAAAAAAACCCTTCAGCATGAAAAAATGGGTAAAGAGCAGGAACGGACAACAGACCATCGTCATACTGTCCTTCATGATCATTCCCCTGCTTTTGCTGTTCGTGTTCACCTATCTTCCTTTTGGAGAGATGGTAAAATTCAGTTTTTATAAAATGAAATATGCTACCCCGGTAGACAAAAGACAGTTTGTAGGATTTCGGAACTACATCGACGTATTTAAGAAAGATGAATGCTTCAGTGCTTTGAAGCTGAGCCTTTATTACATGGCAGGCGCAATGGTGCAGCTGGTACTTGCGTTGTACCTGGCAACGATCCTTAGCTTTAAGACCAAGTTTGGCAATATGTTCAAGGGATTCATGTTCTTCCCTTATCTGATCAGTGGTATTGCCATTGGATTTATCTTCAAATTCTTCTACACCAGAGGATTTGTATTCGATACGGTATTACAGTGGTGTGGATTTAACTTAGAAAGTCTTCCGTTCTGGCTGAAGGACAAGAGCGTTAACAATATCTCTTTGGTGGCTTCCTCGGTATGGCGTTATTACGGCAACAACATGGTACTTTTCATCGGTGCCATCATGTCTGTGGACTCCGAGATGTACGAGGCAGCAGAGCTGGACGGTGCCAATAAATTTCAACAGTTTATACATATTATCTTACCCAGCATTAAGACCATCGTTACGCTGAACGTGATCCTGTCTATCACAGGTTCCCTGAGTGCTTTCGATCCTCCCTACGTTATCACCAAGGGTGGCGGCGGAACCGCAACCTACTTCGTATTGATGGACAAGATCGCACATACCAACCAGCAGGTAGGTCTGGCGTCTGCTATGGCGGTGGTACTGTTACTGATCATTTTTGCAGCAACAATTTTACAAAAGCTTTTCTTCAAACTGGTATTTAGAAGCTCCGATGCGGATAATGAAGAATATACCAGAAGAAAACGGCTCAGAAGAGAGAGAAGATGGAAGAAGGAGGCAGTGTAAAATGGCAAAGATGAAAACTAACCACAAACATTACAGCGCAGGCGCTGTCATCTGGATCATCATTAAATATTTCAGCCTGGTATTTTTCTCCTTCGTGGCACTTTTGCCTATTGTATCCTGTGTCATCACAGCATTCAAGACCGATGCAGAATATCAGAGCACCAATGTTATGACCCTGCCGGAAAGCTGGCTGAACTTCCAGAACTTTATTGATGCATTTAACCGTGCCAACATGGGCAGAGCCTATCTGAATTCAGCGATCATCCTGGTATTTGTACTGTTAGGCTCCGTCCTGGTGGGAACACAGCTCGCTTATGTACTGAACCGGTTCAAGTTTCCCGGCAACGGACTGATCCGCAGCCTGTTCCTGTTCGCAACCCTCCTTCCCGGAATTGCCATGCAGGTATCTGTGTACCAGATCATGAGTAACCTTGGATTTATCAATCATCTGTATGGTTATATCATTATGAGTATGGGTACGGATGTTATCTCCATCTACATCTTCATCCAGTTCATGGAAAACATTTCGGTATCGTTGGATGAATCCGCATTTATTGACGGAGCCTCCTATTTTACCATTTACTGGAAGATCATTCTTCCGCTTCTGAAGCCCGCTATCGTAACTTCAATGGTGCTTAAGGGAGTAGGCGTATATAACGAGTATTATTGCGCCAGTCTGTATCTGCAGGACAAGAGGACTCTCGGTGTGGTAGCAACCTCCCTGTATACCTTCACCGGACCTCTTGGAAGCAAATACAATCTGATCTGTGCAGGTGTACTGATGTCTCTGCTGCCTGCATTGATCGTATTCCTGCTCTGTCAGAAACAGATTTACAGTGGAATCACCTCCGGCGCTGTCAAAGGTTAATACAAAGGAGAGTGTGGAACATGAAAAATGCGGAAACAAAGAAAATGAGAGAAGAGATCAAAAAGCATCTGACCGAAGGAATCATTCCTTTCTGGAAAGGGATGCGGGACAACGAATTCGGCGGTTATTACGGTTTTCTGGACTACGATCTGAATCTGGATAAAAAGGCGGAAAAAGGCTGCATCCTGAACAGCAGGATCACCTGGTTCTTCTCCAACGCATATACACTGTTAAAAGACGAAAGTCTGTTGGATGAGGCAAAGCACGGCTATGCTTTTCTGAAAGACTATTGTCTGGACAAAGAATACGGCGGTATCTACTGGTCCCTAAACTATGACGGAACCCCGAAGGATACCACAAAACATACTTACAATCAGGCGTTCTGCATCTACGCGCTGTCCTCTTACTATGAGGCCAGCGGGGATGCGGAAGCCCTGGAACTGGCGAAAAAGCTGTTTACCCTGATCGAGACTACCTGTATGGATGAGGTGGGATATCTGGAAGCATTCACCAGAGACTTTAAACCGGAATCCAATGAGAAATTGTCGGAGAACGGTGTCCTGGCAGACAAGACCATGAATACCCTGCTTCATGTTTTTGAAGCTTATACGGAGCTGTACCGGGTATCCGGGGATGAAAAAGTGCGCAGACGCCTTCTGTGGATCATGGATGTGTTCGCTGAGAAAGTTTATAATCCGAAGCTCCACAGACAGGAAGTATTTTTCGATAAGCATTATAATACCATTCTGAATCTGCATTCCTACGGCCACGACATCGAGACGGCATGGCTGATCGACAGAGGCTGCAAGGTTCTGGATGATCCGGAACTGACGCAGAAGATGTATGCCATCACCAGAGACCTTACCGCACAGATCTATAAGGTGGCATTCGACGGACACTCTCTGGCCAATGAATGTGACAGAGGTGTCGTGAATGTACACAGAGTCTGGTGGGTACAGGCGGAGACCGTGATCGGTTTCTTAAACGGCTATGAGAAAGAGCCGGAGAAAACGGAATATCTGGAAGCCGCAGAGAAGGAATGGGCATTTATCAGAGATCATGTGATCGATAAGAGACCCGGTTCCGAATGGTTCTGGGAAGTGGATCCGGAAGGCAATCCGTACCCCGGCCGTCCTATCGTGGAGCCTTGGAAGTGCCCTTACCATAACGGCAGAATGTGCATGGAGGTTATGAAGAGATGTTAGAGCGTTATTACATAGAAAAAGAGAAGCAGGAGAAGCTGCTTTCCCGGAAAAATGTAAAGTCTGATTTCTACAACGGTATTTATGACCGTTATGAATATCCGGTTCTGACCAGAGAACATATTCCCCTGACCTGGAGATATGATCTCAATCCCAAGACCAACCCCTATTTCATGGAGCGCCTGGGAATCAATGCGGTCATGAATTCCGGTGCGATTGAATTAAACGGTAAGTATTATCTGGTAGCCCGTATCGAAGGCAACGACAGAAAGTCTTTCTTCGGTGTGGCAGAGAGTGACAACGGTGTCGATGGTTTCCTTTTCTGGGACTATCCCATCCTGTTGGACGATACTTGTCCGGAAGAGACCAATGTGTACGACATGCGTCTCACCAAGCATGAAGATGGTTACATCTACGGTGTGTTCTGTTCCGAGAGCAAGGATACCTCCGTAAATGATCTGTCCGCAGCAGTAGCAGCTGCCGGTATTGTAAGAACCAAAGACTTAAAGCACTGGGAGAGACTGGAGAATTTAAAGACCCTTCGTTCTCCCCAGCAGAGAAATGTAGTGCTGCATCCGGAATTCGTGGATGGCAAATATGCTTTCTACACCAGACCGATGGATGACTTCATCGAGACCGGAAGCGGCGGAGGAATCGGTTTCGGACTGTGCGACGACATTACCCATGCAGTCATCGACGAAGAGCGCATGACCAGCCTGCGGAAATATCACACCATCACCGAGGCCAAAAACGGTGCGGGAGCTACCCCCATCAAGACAGACAGAGGTTGGATACATATCGCACATGGAGTACGTAATACCGCAGCTGGTTTACGTTACGTCATTTATGCTTTTGCAACGGATCTGAAAGATCCTGCAAAAGTGATCGCAGAGCCTTCGGGTCTGCTGATCGGTCCCAGAGGGGAAGAGAGAGTGGGAGATGTTTCAAACGTAGTATTTACCAACGGTGCTATCGCGAATGAGAAGGGGGAAGTCTTTATCTACTATGCATCCAGCGATACCCGCATGCATGTGGCAACTACTACTATAGACAAGCTTGTGGATTATGTATTCAACACCCCTTCTGATCCCGGAAGAAGCGTGGAGTGTGTGGCACAGAGATGTGAACTCATCCGCAGAAATGAAGAGTTCTTAAAACGGGAAGCAAGATAAATAATACAGAAATGAGGTAACTCGAATGAGCAAAGTTAAGATGATCAGCCCTGCAGTACCTAATGTACCCTGGCAGGATAAACCGGAAGGACATACCGGTGCACCGGTATGGAGATACAGTGAGAACCCTATTATTGGCAGAAATCCTGTAGAAGGAGTAGCCAGAATCTTCAACAGTGCGGTAATACCTTACGGTGATGAATTCATCGGCGTGTTCCGCGGTGAACAGGTCAACGGTATTCCCTATATTTATTTAGGACGCAGCAAGGATGCTATTCACTGGGATTTTGATAAGAATAAGATCCAGTTCGTAGATGAAGAAGGCAAGCCTTTCATGCCGATTTATGCATATGATCCCAGACTGGTAAAGGTAGAAGATACCTACTATATCATCTGGTGTCAGGATTTCTACGGCGCAGCCATCGGTATTGCGAAAACCACGGATTTCAAGACGTTTACCAGAATCGAGAATCCGTTCCTTCCTTTTAACCGTAACGCCGTACTGTTCCCCAGAAAAGTACACGGCAATTTCATGATGCTGTCCCGCCCTTCCGACAGCGGACATACGCCCTTTGGTGATATTTTCGTCAGTGAGAGCCCCGATATGGTATTCTGGGGCAAACACAGACATGTGATGGGCAAGTCTTCCGAATGGTGGGAGTCCTTAAAGATCGGTGGCGGTGCAGCTCCCATTGAGACCTCTGAAGGATGGCTTTTGTTCTATCATGGTGTGAGCGGAACCTGTAACGGTTATGTCTATTCCATCGGTGGAGCGATCCTGGATATTGACAACCCGTCCATCGTAAAATATCGTTGTGAGAACTTCCTGCTGACACCGGAAGAGTGGTATGAGGAGAGAGGATTTGTACCGAATGTATGCTTCCCCTGCGCTACCATCCATGATTCCGAGAGCGGCAAGATCGCCATTTACTATGGCGCAGCAGACAGCTACGTAGGGCTGGCATTTACGACCATCGATGAAGTGGTTGACTATATCAAAGAACACAGCGTGGTCACAACAAGCGATACAGAAGAAGGCAGAAGATAGAATCGAGGGACCCGCAATGAGCGGGTCCTTTTTAAGTGATGGAGACAGCGTATGATGGAAAAAGAGGAATTATATGCCAGAATCGAAGAACTGGAAAGAGAACTGGCAGAAGAACGTATCAGGAGGAAGATTACCGAGGACAATTCCGACTGTGCGCTGTGGGAGTATGAAATTGCTTCAAAAAAATATGTGCTTTCCAGAAAGCTTGGAGGAAAGTGGAATACCACCAACATGGTCATCGAAAACTATCAGGAACAGATGCATAACTGGGGATTTGTACATCCGGATGACTGGGCGACTTTTGATGAATTCTGCGCCGCAATGGACCGGGGCAATGAACATATTTCCTATGAAGTCAGACAAGTCAGTGATGAATCGGTATTTGTCTGGTTCCGTTATGTAGGGATTCCGGTCTATGATAAGGATCATAAGCCATATAAGATCATGGGGAAGACGCTTGATATTACAGGAGAAAAAAAGAACCAGGAGCTGTTGAAACAGAAGGCAGAGAGGGACTCCCTGACAGATCTGTACAATAAAGCGAAAATGCGTAAGCTGGTGGAAAAGCATATCCGGCAGGCCGATGACACAGAAGGAGCTTTTATCATCGTTGATATTGATGACTTTAAAACGATCAATGATACTTGCGGACATTTATACGGTGATGAAGTATTGATCAAAATTGCCAATACGATTTTGATCAGTGCAGGCATGGAGGATTATGCGGGCCGCATCGGTGGAGACGAGTTTTGTGTATTCTGCCATGGGAAAAATGTGGGACAGCATGCTGTGGAGACAGCAGAGAGAATATCCCGTATGGCGGATCAGATCCAGCTGTCAGGCAGACGAGTGACTTTAAGTATGGGAATCTCCCGATATCCGGAGGATGCTTCCTCTTATGAGGAACTGTATCAAAAAGCGGATCAGGCGTTGTACCGGGTAAAACGAAGCGGCAAAAATGCATTCAGCGTGTACGACAAGAACTATAATTATGTCGATTATACTTCAGAACGGAAAGGAACAGACCGGGAGACCGGTCTCTGGCAGGAGCTGGAGAAATATTATAAAGGACGTCAGTGGACAGAAACGGAAAGTGAAATTCTGTCTACTATGACGCGGATGATGGAAAGCTATCTGAACCGTGAAGAATATGCAGGGAATGTCAGGGAGCGGGAAAAGGATACAGAAAAGCCGGAACCGGACATTGCCGGAATGGAGACAGCGGAAAGCTTTTCGATAAAACTGGAACAGATCCTGCCCTGGCAGGACGGTCAGTATGCAGAGGTATTTCTGGGCATCCGGGATTACGATGAGATTTCCGCGAAGATGAGTGAGGAAGTGAAAAACAGCCTTCTGTACCATCTGGGGACGCACATTCAAAAGCACCTGAAGGGACAGGAAATGGTGTGCCATGTGAAAAAGGATGAGTTCCTATTGCTGTTGGACAATCATGTGGAAGCTGCCTGGGAGAAAATCGGTCATATTATGATCATGTTCGAAGCTATGATCGGAGATAAATACCCCGATGTATCGATCAACCTGTACAGCGGCATTTATTATCTGGAGTCCAGAGGATACCGCCCGGAGGAAATTTTCCGCATCGGCAAGACTCTGAAAAACAAGGCGAAACGTTATTGCACTCTGGAAAACAGCATCTATGAGAACCGCAAGAGTGCGGGGAACATCATTGATAAAGAAGCCGGAATCCTGAACCGGGGCAACCTGACCAGACTGAAAGGTTTTATGAACCGTGCAGCCAAAGGAGAGCGGCTTACGGTAGGATTTATCGGCGGTTCCATTACCCAGGGATTTTCCGCTACGGATCCGGACAAATGTTATGCGGCAAGGACATTTGGCTGGCTGAAAAAGGTATTTCCCAATACGGAATTTGATTATGTGAACGCCGGAATCGGAGCTACCGATTCCCAGTTCGGCGCGGCGAGAGTACAGGAAGACCTGCTTCAGCGGCTGCCGGATCTGGTATTTGTAGAATTTTCCGTGAACGATCACAGTACGCCGCATTTCTGTGAGACCTACGAAGGTCTGGTGAGGCAGATTTATGGCAGTGCGAGCGCACCGGCAATGGTGCTGATCCATAATGTCTATTATGATACCGGTAAAAGTGCGGCATATTATCATGCACAGATCGGAAGACATTATGATCTGCCCTGCATCAGCATGCAGAACAGCATCTATCCCGCTGTGGCGGCAGGAAGACTGCCGGCAGAGAAGATTACGGCAGATTTTCTCCATCCCAATGATCTTGGGCATGAATTCATGGTAGCTGTGATCATGAATTTCCTGGAAAAGGTGATCCATGATAAGACGGAAGAACAGCAGGAGATTTTCCCGGCACCACTGACAGAGAATGCCTATGAGCATTGCGCGAGACTGCAATATTTTAATTCCACACCGGAGAAGAGTGGCTTTGAAGAAGATATGACACCGCAGAGAGGCATCACGGATATTTTCCGCAACGGATGGAGTGCCGGTGAAAAAGGAGCTTATCTGGAGTTCGCTTTTCGGGGAACCGGTGCCGCCGTGCAATACCGCCGAGTGAAGGACGGACCTGCACCCATTGCCACGGCAGTGGTGGATGAGAACCCTGAGACGGCGTGCGTGTTGGACGGAACCTTCGATGAGACCTGGGGAGACAAAATGCAGCTGACAACGGTGGCAGAGCACCTGCCTTATGGGGAACACCGGGTACGTGTGGAGATCACGGAGCCCCATGCGGAAGACAAGGCAGAGTTCTATCTGGTGTCGGTGATCGTGTCCGGGGTGAGGGAAGAAGGTAACACGAAATGATTGACAGCACCGTAATTTTGAGTTATTAGTATAAATAAAAATGTATCACGGACAGATTCAAAGAAAGCAGGAACAGGAGCATGAATAAAGATATTATATTTTTAAATCCGGTGTGTACCCACAATATCTGGGGCGGTACCCGGTTAAACAGAGAATTTGGGTACCCCATCGAGGGCGACGACATCGGTGAGTGCTGGGGTATCAGCGCCCATCCCAACGGAGACGGCACCGTGGCAAGCGGCGCTTATAAGGGAATGAAGCTGTCCGAGCTGTGGGAGAAGCACCCCGAGTTGTTCGGAGACACGGGAATGGATCGTTTCCCGCTGCTGATCAAGATCATTGATGCAAAGGACGACTTAAGCATCCAGGTGCATCCGGATGACGCTTATGCGAAGGTACATGAGAACGGATCCCTGGGCAAAACCGAGTGCTGGTTCATCTTAGACTGTAAGGAAAATGCTACGCTGGTGGTTGGACACAACGCGAAGAGCAGGGAAGAACTGGAGCAGATGATCCAGGAAGGAAAGTGGAAAGAGTTCATCCGTGAGATTCCTATTAAGCCCGGGGACTTCATCCAGATCGATCCCGGTACCGTACATGCCATTAAGGGCGGTACACTGCTTCTTGAGACCCAGCAGAGCAGCGATATTACCTACCGGGTGTATGATTATGACCGACTGAGTAACGGTAAGCCCAGACAGTTGCACATCACCCAGAGTATTGATGTCATTACCGTCCCTGCCAAATCCGCAGAGAACAGTGTGGTACACACGGAGAAAAAGGACGATGCGATCCAGCAGTTGATCTGCTGCCCTTACTACACCGTATACCGTATTGATGTGGAGCATCGTGTGGAGACCTGGCAGGATAAGCCCTTTGTTCTCATGAGCGTGGTAGAGGGCGAAGGCACCCTGAACGGTACTCCTTTAAAGAAGGGCGATCACCTGATCCTGCCCGACGGCTACGGTAAGGTAGAGTTACAGGGCAGGATGCAGATCATCGCATCTACGATCTGAGTTCACGACAGATCAAACTCCGGTCACTTGATTTATTTCCCAAGTACAACGGATAGCTTGATTTCTTTTTCTGTTTCGCTCAGGTCGAAATCACCGCCGTCGGAGACGGTCACGCGCAGTTCATAGAGCACGCCGTCTGTCAGCTCCGTCACATTTGCTCCGGTCTCGTCTGTGAGCGACCACAGTTCAGAGCCAACCTTTTCCAGCTTGCCGTCTGCACCATAGGCGTAGAGCGTCAGATCGGAGGCACTGCCGGACAGGTTGTTCATACGGAAGGCTACCATGGTGTTGGGATGCACGTTGCAGATGGTCGCGGTGTTGTGCCAGCTTGCAACCGTACCTTCACCGCCATCCTGCTCAAACTGATCCTGCGAAAGAACATTTCTTGCCGCCTGATCAAGATCAACCTCACGGTACGGAAGCTCGGGCAGGTACACAAAGCGATCCTGCAAACGCAGCAGTTCCAGATAGCCTGTCGGGCAGTAGAGCGTATTTCCGTTGCTGCCGGTGTACATGCCGATAGCCATATTATTGTAGCCGTATTTGTTGGACACATCCATCGTGAAGACGGTTTCGCCCGTTGCAAAGTCCAAAATAATGTACTGCCACATGCCGGTATCCAAATCCTGTACATAACCGTAGATATAGCCTGTTGCAGTGGAGAGCTTCATGATCGCCGTGTCGCGCAAATCGTTCCGGCTCCAGACGCTCTTCATTTCATAGCCATCCGAGGTTTTTAAGGTGTCCACCCGCTCAACGCCCGGGGCGATCATAACATTACCCTTCATCAGCCAGTTCTGGTCATAAATGTTGGCGTAGCTCTGAATCGAAGAGTCATTGTCAGGGTCGGCAAGACCTGCGTTACCAGCGCCGAACCAGTTGCAGACGATCGTGCTGACGGTGCCTTCACCGTCGTCATAAACGATTGCAGAGTTTTCAACCGCCACCTGATACCCATCGGGCAGATCATCCAAAACAGGCATGCTGGCTACGACCTCTCCGGTCTTCATGTCGAGCGCAAGAAGCTTAACGGGGTCTGCGTTGTTGGTGAACAGTACAAGGTTTGGTGTCAGTGTGGGCGAGCAGCCGCCACCCCAGGCAAGGCCGCCGCCGGTAGTCTTATCGCCATCATGACTGACCTTCGCACCGACACTCTCATATGGCGTGCACCACACAACGTTCACACCTTCTTCCGCGCGCAACAGATAGCAGTTCTGGTTCGTCAGAATGACCGCACCGTCTTTGGAGGCAGCAATGCCGTTCTCTGCGCCCTCGCCAAGGGGCAGCCCGTAAACAAAGACAGCCTTTGAAAGATCGGTTTGTTCGCCATTCAGAATCGATTCTATCGCTGTGTGGGCAATGTAGCCGAGAACACCCTGCTGCTGCCGCTCGGGATAGATTCGGAAGCCGCCGGTGGCGAACCAAAGGTTTCCGTCGTAGTCAAAGACCACGGACAGAAGATTCTGTGTCAGCTCTTTGCCGAGCGCGGTCTCAGCAGCTGCCTTGATATCGATATCCAGAACCTTTTCAAATTCCGGAATGACGCTGCCATCTTCCTCTGTCGTACGCAGTATCAGTACATGGTTGTTGCTCGTCGGGCAGACGACACGGTTTTTAGAGTCAAGGAATGTGTAGGAACTCTGGATGACGTAACCGCCGCCATCATGCTGCATCGGTGAAAAATAGCCGAGCGTCTTCGTCTCTGTTGCATTCAGATCACGGATGGCGATGCCGCCGAGCAGTGGCACGACCGCGTGACCGTAGTTGTCAAAGTAAATCGCGGGTGAGGCGTTCGGGTTCGTTGTCTCAAAGGAAACATTGATTTCCGGATAGATGCCGAGCGGCAGAATTTCATCCGTTGAGTCGGTGTTGTAGCCGTCGTGATGGATGTTTGCATCACTTTTTGCCATATAAGGGTTTTCATCCACGTGTTTGGGTTGTAAAGCCTTCACGGGCAGTGCACCGGATAACGGTGCAGAAGATGTTGTTTCGTCCTCTGCCGGTGTGGGCGTTCCACCACAGGCCGCCATAGACAGGCACAGTGTTCCCGCCAGAAGAAAGCTAAATACAGAATAAATCTTTTTTCTCTTTTTCATCAATAATCCTCCTCATTGTTATGTTTGTTGTGATCCGCCCGGAATAAGGCAGACGTTTTTTTCCCATCTGACCATGTAGAAAGTCCCTGCTGAAACGCTTCTTCTGTTATTGGCTCTAACAGAAAATAGTCTACACGCAGCCGAAATGCATGCAGGGAAAAATCCAGATCGCTGCACCAGATGATGCGTGTTTCGGGAAAAAGCGTCCGCAGATGCTCCACCGCATTCAACCCTTCTACTCCCGGAAGTGCGATCACAGTGCAGGTTGGCGCATTTACACGCGCCACATCAAAGAACAACTCCTGCCCACGGTAACAGTCCATTTTGGGAAACAGACCGCGTTCAAAGCAGAACCGTGAAAGCTGCTCTATATAAAAGGCTTCCTGTGTTTCGCTACTTGTCAGCACGGCAATGCGGTACACAGCACTCCCTCCCTTCTGCCGTCATTGATGCTTTCTGCTTGTCAGTATACGGATATGCAAACGCTTTTCAAGCCGTTTGGCACGAAACCCTCAATTCCGTCACGAAATCTGAGTTTTTCATTGTGTCGGTGTTGGACAGGTATGATATAATTTAGTTTGGAATAGTTACTGGAATTTTTTACAAAGGAGTCAGTCCGGTATGAGAATAGCAATAGTGGATGATATCGAGACCGAACGTGCGCTGTTGAAAATGCGGCTTGAGCGACAGCTGAGCTTGTACGGTGTAGAGACGGAGATCTTAGAATTTGACAGCAGCGAGAGCTTTCTCGCAGCAGAAAAAGAACGGCACTTTACTGTGGCATTTCTGGACATTTACATGAAAGGATTAAGCGGCATGGATGCCGCAAAGGAACTTCGGAAGACGGATGCAGACTGCTTTCTGATCTTCACCACAACATCTACCGACCATGCACTGGAGGGATTTCAGGTGCGGGCATTCCACTATCTCGTGAAGCCCTTTTCCGAGGGAGAACTTGCCGGTCTGCTTACTGAAATGCTCGCTAAACTTCCGCGTCCTGAGCCGATTCTGACGGTGAAAGTCAGTGGCAGCGATGTTCGCCTTCGCTATAGGGACATTATTTTTGCCGAGCATTTTGCTCATATGATCAACATTCGTACGACTGCCGGTAAAACGCTTGCCACGCGGCAAAGCTTTAAGGCATTTACCGAGCCGCTGAAAAAAGATCCACGCTTTTTTGTCTGCGGCCGCGGTACGATTGTCAATTTAGAACATGCCGCTGATTTTCAGGCCGCCGCTTTCTGCATGACCGACGGTAGCCGCGTATATGTCAACCAGGAACTTTTGAAGCCTGCCAGGCAGGCATTTATGGAATTTCTGTTGCAAGGGGGTGTATGAGATGAAAGATATTCTGCGTCCGATCCTGGAGTTGTCCGTTGTACTCCCCGGTCTTTTACTTGCATATTTCCCTGTAAAATCCTATCTGAAGCAGTCCCCCGGAAAACTTGCCGCCCGGATTCTCCCACTGATGGCAGGATTGTGTATCGGTGCTGGGATCATCTGCTATCAGCTGCATGCTTCCACTGCGTCTGCCCTGGCAGGGATCACATTGCTTGCAATTGGGCTATATACCGGAACACTCCAAATCTCCCTCTGGAAATCCGGAACAATTGCACTGACTGTCTGCGCAGTGTTTGCATGCATCAACAGCTTGTCTCGAGCTATCAGTGTTATGATTGCTCTGCATATGCAGCTGCCACAGGACGAACCGTGGTTCTGCCTTGCAGCCTGTGTATTTTATAATGTTGTTTGCTGGATTTTGGTGCTGGCTGCGTTCTATCCGTCAACCCATGCAGTGCGTGTGATGGTTGAGGACGATAATTTTGCGCAAACATGGTATGTGTTCTGGGTTTTGCCGCTGGTGTTCATTTTTTTGAACCTTTTTATGATTCCGCGCTATCAGACGACACTTAGGACCGGTCGTGTATTGCAGGGATATATTGTGATAAGTATTGCACTTCTTTTGCTTTTGCTCTGGTTCAACGCAATTTTCCTGTTAATGGCCACCAGTCTCAACCGCAACGCGAGACTACAGCAGGAAAACCAGCTTCTTTTCCTGCAGCAGCAACGCTATGAGAATCTCAAAGCTGCCATCGAAGAAGTGCGGCAGGCGCGGCATGATATGCGCCATCAACTGAATCAAATTACCGCACTGGCTGAGACCGGCGATCTGGAGGGATTGAAAAGCTACCTTGAAAAAACCATTTCCCGCATCCCGAATCTCGGTATACACTTCTGCGAAAACCGCGCAGCAGATAGCGTCATCGGCTATTATTGTGCCCTGGCAAAGCGCGAAGACATTCCCTTTTGTGCAAAGCTCGATCTGCCGCAGACTCTTCCAATCGATGAGATTAACATGTGTCTGGTCTTGTCCAACTTGTTGGAAAATGCGCTCGAAGCCAGTATCCGCACTGCACCAGACAGACGGCAGATTAAAATCACTGCATACCTGCATGCCGGGCGGCTGCTTCTGATCGAAGTTGAGAATGCCTATGACGGCGAAATCAGGGAGAAGGACGGTGTTTTTCAATCCTCCAAACGAAGGGGAAACGGCGTCGGCATCCAGTCAATCCAACATATTGCAGAAAAAAGCGGCGGTGCAAGTACGTTTGCCTATCAGAATGGTGCTTTCTGTGCTAAAGTTATGCTCTGCGGATAAATGCACATTTCTGCCGATATTCTGTCGGTGTCATTCCCACAAATTTCTTAAACTGGCGCATGAAGTGTAATTCATTGTCGTAGCCGCAGAAATCCGAAAGGCTGCGGATGCTCATATCACTTCCGGTCAGATAATATTTTGCCAGTTCCAGACGGGCACTTATGATGTCCTGTTGGCAGGAACAGGTGAAGAACTGTTTATAAAGATGCTGGAAGTAAGAGAGACTTAGGGCCAGAGAATCCGCCAGAGCCGGGATGCTCCAGTTATTCGCCGGATTATTGTAGATCTGTGTCCGGAGTCCGGAGAAGGCAGAATAATACTTCTGCACGCTGGGATCGTTGGAATTTTCTTCCAGCTCTTCCTGTAAAGCATACAGGAAAATATGCAGAAAGGCATCAATAGACTGCTCTCTGTAGCGGGAGTCACCGTAAAAAATATCGGAAAGCATGCGGACATATTCCGACAGTCTGTGAAAATTATAAGGATGCAGAATCTGACAGAACGGAGGCAATAATTCAAGAAAAATATCCCGTTCCTGGGCATCCGGAAGAAAATGGATCCAGTCATCGTTATACCCGATGGCATCACAGCCATAGTGGATATAAGTATCCGGCGGGAAACAAATGAGGGAGTTGGGAGCGACCGTGTGTTTTTCCCCGTCCAGATAAATCCAGGATTCCCGCTTGATAAGCAGAATAAGGTAGTCTGGAACTCCGCGCTTATGCTCGATATTACATGGTTTTGGGTGGTGGGAATCATGCCCGCAGCTGTTGACGTATATCATGATGATATCTCCTGTAAAAAGCAGAATATGTCAGTTATTAGCATTGTAAGATATTGCATCTGCCGTGTCAATTGATTACCATGAAATTAAGAAAACAAAGGAGGTATCCGACATGGTTTGGGAGATCCGGGAGTACGGAGCAGTGGATGACGGCAGAACCGTCAATACGGCGGTGATCCAGAATACAATAGACAGATGCCATCAGGCAGGCGGCGGTACCGTACTGATCGAAGGCGGAGTGTATCTGTGCGGAACGATTTTTCTGCGGAGCAATGTTACGCTGGAAATCGCACAGGGAACGGTGTTAAAGGCAAACCCCGACATCAGTGATTATGCGGAGAATACCCATCATAACAGATATCGCAATGAGGAAGCACTGGACAGATGCTTTCTCTACGGAGAAGATCTGGAAAATATCGGGATCTGCGGAAAAGGACGTATCGAAGGCAGTTCGGAGGCATTTCCCAACAAAGGCAATATTTACCGCCCGATGCTGATCCGTTTTTTGCGGTGCCGGCAGATACATATCGAGGACATCCGATTATGCGACGCGGCGGCATGGACTACGGCGTTCTTAGATTCCGAGTACATCTGGATCAGCAAAGTATATATTCATAACGAGAAACGCTATAACGGCGATGGGCTGGATTTTGACGGCTGCGCCCATGTATTTATAGATAATTGTAGTATTACCGGAACGGACGACAATCTGTGCCTGCAATCCAGCTCGAAAGAATATCCCGTGAAGGATATCCATATCAGCAACTGTGAATTCACATCCCTATGTGCGGGGATCCGGATCGGCCTGAAATCCATCGGGGATATCTACAACGTAGTTATCAGTAACTGCACTATGGACAGAGTCTGGCGGGAAGGCATCAAGATCGAATGCACGGAAGGCGGCAGCATCTCGGATATCATGATCCAGAATGTGACGATGCGGGATGTAACAAGACCTGTTTTTATGATCCTGAATAACCGGTTCAAGACAGACGATTATGGAAGCTCCGTAGAACTGGAACAGATGCCGGAGATCGGCAGAATGGAAAATATTACGATCACCCATCTGACGGCGGTGGATTCCGAAGAAATGAAGAACACCCATTATCGTTTTGGCAATGATATTATGGGAGAACCGAAGTTTAACGGCATCCGCATAGATGCGGAGGAACATCATCCGATCCGGGACGTGACTTTACAGAATATCTGCTACCGGAGTATCGGTGGGGTAAAGAAGGCAGACATTCCCGCGGAATACCCGCCGGTGCTGGATCAACTGCGGCATCCGGGAGAGGTGACCTCGGAGAATTATTATCCCGACTGGAGCCGGACGGCATATCTGGATATCCGGAATGTGGAGGAACTGTATCTGGACAATATCTGCTTTGAATGCGTGGAACCGGATGAGAGGGAACCGTACCTGATCGAGAACAGCAGCATCCTCAGACAGGATATCCGGGTGAAAGCATAGAAAACGCGCAAACCGTGAACATAGAACAAATAACAGGAAAAAGAACAGGAGAAAAACATGGAAAATTATCAGGCATGGGCAGAAGAGGTTTTAGAAAAAGTAAAAGAGAAAATGGTATGGGTCAGTGAAAAAAACAAGGATATCATCCCTTACACCACCGATGCGAACGGTAATTATGATGACCGTTCCTCAGAAGAGAAAGAATGGAATCACGATGACGGTTTAAACTGGTGGACCAACGGATTCTGGGGCGGCATTATGTGGCTGCTGTATCAGGATACCCAAGAGGAAAAATATGCGCAGATTGCACGGGTTTCCGAACAGAAAATGGAGAAATGTTTTGAAAGCTATTTCGGACTTCATCATGATGTGGGATTCATGTTCCTGCCTACGGCAGTTGCAGATTATCGCTTGACCGGCCATGAGGATTCCAAACGGATCGCCATGCATGCAGCAAACCTCTTGGCAGGCAGATTCAATCCGGTGGGAAAGTTCATCCGGGCATGGAATCAGGTGCCGGGCAGCGATACCAGAGGCTGGGCGATCATTGACTGCATGTTCAACATCTGTCTGCTCTACTGGGCTTCCGAGGAAAGCGCAGATCCCAGATTCCGTCAGATCGCCATGATGCATGCAGATACCGTAATGGAGAATTTCATCCGTCCGGATGGTTCGGTATGCCATATCGTGGAATTCGATCCGGAGACCGGTGTCATGGTAAAAAGCCACGGTGGACAGGGCTACGCGGAAGGCTCTTCCTGGACCAGAGGACAGGGCTGGGCACTGTACGGGTTTGCCAACAGCTATACCCATACCGGCAAACAGGAATATCTGCATACCGCCAAAAAAGTAGCACACTATTGCATCGCCAACATCCCGGAGAATGGTATTATTCCCGTAGACTTCCGTCAGCCCACGCAGCCGGCCTGGGAGGATTCCTGCGGTGCATGTATCATTGCCGGTGGTCTCTTAGAGGTAGCGAAGCATGTACCGGAGCTGGAGAAAGAGATGTACATCCGTGCAGCGGTTAAGATCCTGAAGGCCATTGCGGAGACCAGAGCAGATTTCACAAAGGACTGCGATGCCATCGTACAGAACTGTACCGGAGCCTATCACGACAGCAGACATCATTTTACCATGGTATATGCGGACTATTATTTTATCGAGGCATTGTATAAACTTACCGGAACCGGTATCCTGTTGTGGTAAGCTGGGAATAGTAGAGCAGGAAATCTGCGGAGAGGAAGGACAGGCAAATGAAATTAGGTGGAATAGAAGCCGGCGGCACCAAGATGGTATGCGCCATAGGGGACGAGCAGGGCAATATTTTTGACAGAGCGGTATTTCCCACGGAGACCCCGGAGATTACCGTACCGAAGATGATAGAATATTTTCAGGATAAGGGAATTGAGGCGCTGGGCATCGGCTGCTTCGGCCCGGTGGATCTGAACAGGAAATCGGCTACCTACGGATATATCACCAGTACGCCGAAGCTGGCATGGAGATTTTACGATTTTGCGGGAGCCTTCCGGGAGGCATTGCAGATTCCGGTAGGTTTTGATACGGATGTCAACGGGGCCGTGCTGGGAGAGGTACGCTTCGGTGCAGCGAAGGGCTGTGAAAATGCCCTCTACATCACTATCGGTACCGGTGTGGGCGTAGGCGCTTACATTAACGGAAAACTGCTGCACGGACTGATGCATCCGGAAGGAGGACATATTTTCCTGCAAAAGCATCCGGAGGATACCTACGCAGGCTGTTGTCCCTACCACGGTGCCTGTCTGGAAGGTCTGGCCTCCGGCCTGGCAATTCAGGGCAGATACGGCAAAAAAGGAGCGGAGCTTTCCGGAAGAGACGATGTCTGGGAACTGGAAAGCTATTACATCGGTCAGGCCGTTGCCGATTACATGATGACCTATTCCCCGGAGAAAATCATCCTCTGGGGCGGTGTTATGCATCAGGAGAAGGTCTTTGACATGGTCAGAAAAAATGCGAAGGAGTTCCTAAACGGTTATCTGCCGGAGGTAAGCCTGCCGAAGGATCTGTCACAGTATATTGTGGCTCCGGCACTGGGAGAGAATCCGGGCATCATCGGGGCGTTGTGCCTGGCACAGGAGGAAATGGTATGCAGCAGATAGCAAAAGGAATCTGGAAGATCGTATTGGGAGAACCGGAAACGTTCACACCGGAGCATTTCAGGCAGTTTCCGGTCAGAACAGAAGCCATAGAACAGATTCCGGTGAGCCGGGAATGCAGAGTCAGCGAGGAGAAAATCCACTGGAGAAAGACAAAACGGGGAATCACGGTCACCCTTCCCATGGAGACACAGGAAGATATCTATGGCTTCGGTCTGCAGCTTCAGGGATTCAATCAGGCGGGCAGGAGACGTTATATCAAGGTAAACTCCGATCCGGTGGCGAATACCGGGGAAGGCCATGCGCCGGTACCTTTTTACATTTCTTCCGCAGGATACGGATTATTTGTGAATACCTTCCGTTACACCACCTTTTTGATGGGAACGAACAGCGAACGTGGGCAGTCTGCCGGGATGACGGCAGAGAATGAAGCCCATAAAGAGTTTTCCGAGGCTGCCATTTATGCGTTAAAGAGAGCGAAAGAAGAACGAAAAGTGATCATAGATATCCCGGCGGCAGGGGGTATTGAACTGTATCTGTTCGCGGGAGACTTTATGGAAATCGTCCAAAGATACAATCTGTTCTCCGGCGGTGGCTGTGTGCCTCCCATGTGGGGACTTGGTATGTGGTACCGCATCTATGGCGGCGGAGATGAAAAGGCTCTGAAAGAACTGGCAGAGCAGTTCCGCAAGGAAGAAATTCCGATGGATGTTCTTGGACTGGAACCGGGATGGCATTCCCATAGCTATTCCTGCACTTATAAATGGTCAAACCTGTTCCCTCATCCGCAGGAAATGATCGATGATATGACAGCACAGGGCTATAAACTGAATCTGTGGGAGCATGTCTATGTATATCCCAAGGCTCCGTTCTATGAGAAACTGGTGCCTTACAGCGGTGATTATGAGGTGTGGAACGGACTGGTGCCGGATTTCGCCACGAAAGAGGCATGTCAGCTATTCGAAGATTACCACAGAGACACGTTCGTAAAGCAGGGCATTGCGGGATTTAAGCTGGATGAATGTGACAACTCCGATTACAATCCTTCCAACTGGGCGTTCCCGGATTCCACGGAATTCCCTTCCGGCATGGACGGTGAGCAGATGCACATGACCATTGGAACCCTGTATCAGAACCTGATCTACCGGATCTATCAACAGGAGAACCGCAGAACCTATTCCCAGGTGCGTTCCTCCGGAGCCTTAGCGGCATCGTTACCCTTCGTACTGTATTCGGATCTGTATGATCATAAGCAGTTTATCCGCGGTGTGGTAAATGCGGGATTTTCGGGACTTTTGTGGTGCCCGGAGGTGAGAGACTGTGCCAATGGGGACGATCTGCTCAGAAGATTGCAGACGGTAGTATTTTCCGGACATGCACTGATCAACAGCTGGCGGATTCCCAGTCCCCCCTGGAAACAGACCGACATTGAGAAAAATCTTGCCGGGGAGCCCATGGATACGGCAGAGTATTATACGGCGGAATGTAGAAAGTTGTTTGAACTGCGCATGCGCCTGCTGCCCTATTTATACAGTGCTTTTGTGGAGTACAGCCATAGTGGCAAGCCTCCCATCCGGGCACTGGTGCTGGATTATCCGGAGGATAGGGAAGCGCGTATGGTGGATGATGAGTATCTGTTCGGCGAGAGCATGCTGGTCTGCCCCCTGACCTACGAGGATGGCACTTCCAGAAGCGTGTATCTGCCGGAGGGCAGCTGGTATGATTTCTTTACCGGTGAAAGGACAGAAGGTGGAAGAAGAGTGGAAGTACATGCGGAGTACGACAAGATTCCCGTATTTGTAAAAGAAGGCGCCATCATTCCGCTGGCGAAACCGGTGACCCATGTGGAGAAGGATACGGTATTCGACATCACAGTAAAGACATTCGGGGAAGCGGATGGCAGCTTTGTACTGTATGAGGATGATTTCGAGACTTTTGCTTATGAGGAAGGGCAGAACCGTATCGTGATCGAAAAGCATCCGGGAGAGGATGTGACGATCCACTCCGAAAACGGAACGATGACAAAATATCGGTTGGTGAGGTAAAACAATCATGGAAAATCTGTGTCTGAAGATCATGAATAAAAATATGGAGGCGCTGGCAGTGGCCAGAGGGGAAAATGAGGTGAATCTGGTCTACACCGGAGAGTATCAGGAGGGAGATATTATCATCCTGGAAGTGTCCGAAGGCAGTCATTATGCATGGCTGCAATGGGACGATGCCATCGGAAAGTCCATGGTATATCTGACGGGAAATGTAACCTACAGGATCCCCTTCGGAGACCGCCGGATCAACCTGTCTCCGAAAGCATTTGCTGGGAAGAAGCATCTGCTGTCAGTAAAGCTGGCCAAAGAATTCGAGATACAGTATTACCGGAATCTGGCAGTAAATGTATGTGATCAGCATGAGATTGAAAACATATATCCCCATGCCACCGCCAATGTGGAGACCAGAGGCGAGGCCGTGTTCGCGGCGCAGAATGCCATTGACGGGTATACCGTAAGCAGCTGCCATGGGGAATGGCCCTACCAGTCCTGGGGCATCAATAGACAGGAGGATGCCAGAATCCGGATCGATTTCGGAAGAGAAGTGCTGACGGATACGATTGTGGTTTACCTGAGAACAGATTTCCCTCATGATAATTGGTGGCAGCAGGTATCCTTTGAATTCTCCGACGGCAGCCGGATGGATGCCGCCATGCAGAGAAAAGAAGGACCTCAGGAGATCGCCATCGGGCAGAAGAAGATCAGCTGGCTGGAAATGTGCGATATGAAGAAATCTTCGGAGCCGTCTCCTTTTCCGGCACTGACCCAGATCGAAGTCTACGGAACCGAAGTTCAGGGCAGGAAGGAGTAGCCTATGTTTGAAAATGGGAAAATGTGGGCGGATGATGTTGGAAAGCCGATTCAGGCCCATGGCGGTTGCATCATTCAGCATGACGGTATGTGGTACTGGTACGGAGAACACAAGGGGGCCAAGAACTGCCCGGGTACCACCCGTGTGGATGTCATCGGTATCAGCTGCTATTCGTCCAAAGACATGAACAGCTGGCGCTATGAGGGACTGGCACTGGATGTGAAGGACAGCCCGAAAGGCAGTCTCATACAGCCGGAAAACGTCTGCGAGCGTCCGAAGGTCTTATATAATAAAAAAACCGGAAAATTTGTCATGTGGATGCATCTGGACACTCCGAATTATACTTATGCGGGAGTAGCGGTAGCCGTAGCAGACCGTCCAATCGGTCCGTTTACCGTGATCCGGGAAATGCAGCCGAACCGGACGGACAGCAGGGACATGACACTTTTTAAGGATGTGGACGGTACAGCGTGGCTGGTGCACAGCTCCGACTGGAATAAGACGCTGCGCCTGTCCAGGCTGACGGAAGATTTTACGGATGTAGATGGATTTTATGCATCCGCTCTGACGGATCAGACCAGAGAGGCTCCGGCACTCATGTACCGGGATGGAAAATATTATATGATCACCTCCGGATGTACCGGATGGCAGCCAAACAGTGCGTTATATGCCGAGTGCGATCATCTCTGCGGTCAGTGGAAGCTGATCGATAATCCCTGTGAGGGCGACAATTACAGACGCACCTTTGAAGGACAGAGTACTTATATTTTTGAAAAGGACGGGAAGACATATCTGATGCTGGATCACTGGAAACCAAAGAATCTTAAGAATTCCGGTTACAGCATCCTTCCTGTGACAGTAGAGAACGGGATATTGACCGTAAAGTGGCAGGCAACTTTCCCGGAACAGGCATCATAGTCGGGGGCTTTTGCCCCCGATATCATAATACAGTAAGCGGAGGGTTATTATGATTCACAATCCGATCTTAAAAGGCTTTCATCCCGATCCGTCCATCGTGCGTGTCGGGGAAGATTATTATATCGCAACATCTACCTTTGAGTGGTGGCCGGGGATCCGGCTGCATCACTCCACCGATCTGGTACACTGGGAACTGATCGAGTATCCGCTAAACCGGACTTCTCAACTGGATCTGCGGGGCGTGGGTGCATCCCAGGGAGTCTGGGCACCCTGCCTGACTTATGATAAAGGCACGTTTTATCTGCTGTATACCGTGGTGACGGCCTTCTATTGTAATATGTACGATACGAATAATTATCTGGTGACGGCAACGGACATTCACGGCCCATGGTCCGAACCCATAGCGTTAAATAATTTCGGCTTTGACCCATCACTGTTTCATGACGATGACGGCAGAAAATATATGGTAAGCATGGTAACAGATCACAGAGTGCCGAAAAAATATGTGGGACGTCTGGTATTGCAGGAATACGATCCGGTGCAGAAGAAGATGACCGGACCGGTGAAGGACATTTACCGGGCGGATAAAATCTTTTTGGAGGGACCGCATATTTTCAAGCGAAACGGATGGTACTATCTGTTCTCGGCGGATACCGGCACGGGAGAACTGCACGGGCAGACCATACAGAGATCCCGGGATATCTGGGGACCTTATGAGATGTACCAGGCAGACTTCATGGAGAGAACTGCGGAGAATGAGGCCTATTCCATCCTGACTTCCAGACATCATGAGGATATTCTGTTACAGAAATCCGGACACTGCGATCTGGTGGAGACGCCGGAGGGAGAATGGTATGCCGTGCATCTGTGTGGAAGAGCTTCGGACCGCAGAAATCCGGCGGATGCGATAAGGTTTGCCGGAGCAAGACGTTATATGCTGGGACGTGAAACTGCCATACAAAAAATGAAATGGACAGATGACGACTGGCTAGTGATGGCGGATGGCAGTACCGAGCCGAAGGAATATGTGGAGGAACCGGCGGGAAACCATAGGGTGGAAAAACAGGTGATGGAATCCGCACAGGAAAGTACCGGCGCAAATATGCGGGATGATTTTACGGCACCGGTTCTGGATCCCGATTATCAGTCCCTGCGTATCCCCATGACGGAGCATTACTTGTCTCTGACAGAGCGTCCCGGGTATCTGCGGATGTACGGAAGAAGCGGTCTTTCATCCAAATTTTCTCAGACCCTGATTGCAAAACGACTGACGGAATATGATATGGAGACATCCACAAAGCTGGAATTTGAACCGGAAGTGTTCAAACAGATGGCGGGACTGATCCTGATGTACGATACGGATAATTATCTGTATCTGCATGTCTCCCGGGATGAGGACTGCGGAAAATGTATCGCTCTGTTAAAAGCAGAGAATAAGAAATACGAATATCTGACGGACTATCTGCCTGTTTTCTTCGGATTGCCCATCTATCTGAAAGCGGATATGCGAAACGGTTATATTACGTTCGCCTACCGGCTGGAAGGCAGCGACTGGCAGACGATCGCAGAAAATATTGACGGCAGCTTTATGTCTGACGAAGCCTGCACGGAAGGGTGGTTTACCGGAGCTATGGCTGGAATCTGCTGCCAGGATCTCACTGGATTCGGCAAGTATGCTGATTTTGACTGGTTTGAAATGAAAACAAAATAGGTTCTTAAAAAAATGTACTTTGACCTTAAAAAAGTGCATTTTTTTTATGTCTGTAAATTGCTATATTACAATTACAACAACGGAAGGCCAACCGGAAAGTAATACATAAGCACGAAACAATATAGCAAGGAATCAAGGAGGTTACTATGAGAAAGAAATTACTGGCAAGTGTTCTGGTAGCAGCAATGGCAATAACCATGTTAGCAGGCTGCGGAAGCACCGATGACAATACAACAGGAAGCACTGCTCCTGCAGCATCCACCACAGAAAGCGCAGCAACTACTACAGTAGCAGCTGACGCAGAATCCATCGTATCTGCACCCACCGAATTAACATTTATCTTTGCAGATGGTGATGAGGGAGCCAAGGCTTCCATGAATGAGATCGTTAACAGATTTAATGCGGCATATCCCGATATTACCGTGACCATCGAGCCCGGTAATGGCGGTGCTTACAGCGAATTCATCAAGACCAAGGACAGCGTCGGAGAATTCCCCGATGTCATGGAGATGAGAGATACCGCAATGTATGTAAGGGCAGGCAAGCTGGAGCCTCTGTCCGAGGAGATTACCTCCCTGTTCCGCACCACCACAGAATTTAACGGTCAGGTATACACAGCTCCTTTGTCCGGTGAAAATACACAGGGCATCATTTACAATAAAAAATATTTTGATGACAACGGTCTTACAGAGCCCACTACATATGAAGAGTTTATGACTCTGTGCCAGACCATTAAGGATAAAGGCGATATGGCACCGATCGTAGTCGGAGGTCAGGATATCTGGCATATGGGCTTTTTGTTCCACAAGGCTTACAATGATCAGGTACTGAGCAAGGATCCGGATTTCATCGAGCATTGCTACGAGGGAACCAAGGACTTCTCCGATGAGACCATGAAGGCAACCTTCCAGGAGCTGAAGGATATCTTCCAGTATGCACAGGATGGCTGGACTTCTACTCCCGATGCCCAGATCACGACTTTCCTGGTAAACGATATGGCAGCGATGATGTATTCCGGTACGCATATGTTCTCCCAGATCGATGCAGCAGATCCTGACTTCGAGTATGGATGGTTCGCAATTCCCAGTCCCGATGGCAAGACCCGTCTGGTAGGTGGTGCCGGCGTCGGTGGTCTGGCAATTTCCGCAGAAGCAGCCAAGGATCCGGACAAGAAGGCAGCAGCAGAAGCTTTCATAAAGTTCTTCTTTGCACCTGAGAACTACAAGGTATACTGCGAGACCCTGAACTTCATCCCCACTACCGTAGATGAGCCTCAGATGGATGTATCTCCTGTATTCCAGGAGGTTATCGATGCCAATGCAAGTGCAGATGACCTTGCACCTATGTGGAACGGTCGTGTAGGCAACAACGAGTTGCCCCCCGATTTCAGAAACTTTACCTACAAGACCCTGACCGAAGTGCTTCAGGGAACCAGAGATATTGATTCTGCCTGTGATGAATTAAATAAGACCTGGCAGGTAAGCATGCAGAGCTTTAACCCCGTTACAGGTGTGGGAATCGAATAATCCACGGATTAGAGAGGAATCTCGTACTGTCAGGTAATTCTGACAGCTACGGGATTCTTTTTAGAAAGGAAGGAAATGCAATGCAGAAAAAAAGAAAATTCGATAAAACAGCCTTTGTGTTTATCGCTCCGGCCTTTATCTTTTTCACACTGTTTATTATCGTACCGACGGTCTCTAGTGTATATTACAGCTGTCTCTTATACACATCTCCGAGCCCACGAGACACTCGCTAATC
>ERZ1027243.325-NODE-325-length-26533-cov-18.236612_pt1 | contig 26533 bp, 18 predicted proteins | sample MGYA00519243_ERZ1027243 | MGnify/ENA primary metagenome ERZ1027243 (study PRJEB26926, sample SAMN06164727) | human gut metagenome | biome: ENVO:00009003; feature: ENVO:2100002; material: ENVO:00002003 | host: Homo sapiens | place: USA | collected 2012 ...
GCATGCGCATATCAGCTGTTATGCAAGCGCACAACAGCTGTTGTGCGACCGAAGACACTGACTGTCTCAACAACATATCCTATCTCTTCAAGCAACATATTCTATCTCTTTCAACAAATAGAAGAGGGTGAATCATAAACTTATGACACATCCTCTTTCAATTTGACTTGAATAGAACGCAAACCAGCGTTTTACATGGTAAAGGTCTTGAAAATCCCTCACTCTGAGGAATTTCCGAACGCATATCAAGGCTAAGCCTATCTACAACCTTTGCACCCCACTTGTCTTGTTTCTGCTTCTCGCAAATGTCCTCGCCCAAACTCCAGTAGAATTTGAGCATTTCCGTATTCACTTTGACAGCAGCTTTTAGTTGTGCCATGCGGAAACGTTTCTTCAGGTCAGACAATCACTTCACATAGTTCTTGCCTGCCATGAAGGAGTCGCTATTCACGAACTGCGGTATATTATCTTTATTTTTCATATCATTACCTTTTTTGAAATCCTTAGTTTCCTTTATATCAGAAAGTGTTGCTTCAATGTCTTCTATTGTAGGCAACTGGCTCTGTATGTTTTCAGGCATGAGCTTAGACATCCTTCTTGTAATTGTGCAACAAGTTATTGCACATTTACTTCGTCTAATTTGGCAACAGCTTGTTGTCAAATTGTAAGTTGCTCATTATAAAACTGATACCATTGTCTGATATACTTCAAGTTTCTGTATGAAAGCCCTTTCATATCTGGGAACTCTGCCACAACTTGTGGAAAGTTTACTCTAACAATCCCAACTCTTTCAGATAGCCCTCAATCTCCTTGTCAAGGTCAGCACGTTTGGCCTCCAGGTCCTTGATTGCCACGTAGTTTGTTTGCAACTTCTCAAAGTTTGTCAAGAAATTTCTGTTGTAATTCTTCGCTCATATCGTTATTTCTTTTTTATATTCAATGATTCACTGACATTGATATATTTTTCGTCTTTATCTGTTATATACTGATGGCTGTACTTTCCTTTTCCCTCATTTAGGATTATTACACCATTCCAAAAGGATGTCGGACTTATGGCATAGCTTGGGTCTAAACAGAATATTTTCTTGACACCGTCTTTTTGTTCTTCATACCCAATAGCAAGTACAGCATGAGTGCCACCTTTAAAAGACAGAGCGGTAATCAAAGGCGTGTCGCTATCTATTGCAGTCCTAAGTTCTTCTACAAAAGAAGTTTGGTCTGATAAAGATGCTGTATATTGAAGAGGCGAAGATGTAACCTCTTTAGCAAAAGAATGGGATAGCTTTTCTTTTATTTCGGAAAAATAAAATCCATCACGGCACAGTCCTTCTGTCACAAAGAACTCTTTGAAAAGTCTCCCTTTTGCTGTATTTCCCTTAAATGTTGTTTTCAAGTTGACAACTTGATTACGAGTAAGAACCTTTAGTATGAGCAGGTTCATCATCATGGAATATACGGCACAAGCCCCATCCATTTCTCCTTGTTGTAAATGGACAGGTTGCCACTTGCGGTTAAATACGCTAACACCCGAAGCCGTTATATCTAAATCTTTAATAATCTTAATCATTGTCACTTTGTTATTCCCAACTGCCAAGACTCTCGGTAGATATAGACCTTGACTTTACTGTGGATTGCGACCGAGAATCCATGCTCTCCATTCGCCAAGAAGTGAATAACGAGATTCTACGCTATATGGAGTCGGATGGTTCTCGAATCTGGTGCTGTGCTCGTCATCAATGATGCTTTTCTCTTATTCTTCTGCCAGTTCTTTCATCGCATCGTTTAATGTGTTGAAAAGAACGTTGATGTTTTCTTCTTCATTCTTGCAGGCCTCCTTGAAGAGGGCAACAGAATCTTCGGTGCTGCTCTTGAGTGGAGTCTCGTTGAGCAGGATGTTGACATTGTTCAGCAACATGCCGTGAAGGGTAGGCATGTGGAGCTGGTGTTGTTCGCCCTCCTTGCTGCCACACTTCAAGCCTGCGGCGTATGCCTTCACGATGATGCGGACCAGGAGATGGATTGCCATCGGCTCGTCGGCGAGACTGATGAGAATGCCGTGGGTATAATCGCGTACATGCTCTTCAAGAGTGGTAAACTTGCCTTGCAGAAGCCAGGTGAAGTTGCGCTTGTATTCTGATTCCATCGCTTTGTACAACTGGTTCGATTTGCAGGCTATGCGCAGGTAGTCGAGCATGGTTGGCTCAAAGGTCGGGTCAGCCTGTTTCATGCTGTCGAAGTTCTTCTTCATGCGCTCGTTGGCTTCCTCGGCAGTCTTGTAGTTGAGGCGTACCAGGGTAGAGAACATGATGTCGAAGAAGTATTGGTTTACCTCGCCATAGTGCTCCAGCATCATCTGCTTGATCTGTTTCGGGTCGTTCTTCTTGCTGAAGTCATTGCCTTCGATGGTAGCATCGATGATGCCACGTGCGTAAGCTTCGAAGAAACCTCTTACAAATGCAGCTACTGCCTGATAACTGTTGATTCTTTTGCTCATTTCTTGTCTGTGTTTATTGGTCTGTTCCTGTTTGGGAATAACAGCTTCTTATTCAAAAGTCTTAAATTCATACCCCTGTTCCATGAGCCATTCTATGGCCTGAGGGAGTGCTGTTTTCAGCTTTTCAATGCTCTTCAGCGAGTCGTGGAAGGTGATGATGCTGCCATTGCGGGCATATCGCTTCACATTGTTCACCACATCTTCTGCCGTCATCCATTTGGAATAGTCGCGCGTCACCACGTCCCACATGATGACCTTGTAAGTGCGGTGCAGCCACCAATACTCACTTGGTCGCATCCAGCCGTGAGGTGGACGGAAAAGATGGGCATGGATGATATCGTTCGCCTTATTGGTGTTGAGCACGTAGGAGATGACGCGGTGCTTGAAGGCACCGATATGATTGAATGTATGGTTGCCAACCTGATGACCCTCTGCCACAATCTGGTTGTAGAGGTCATGATGGCGCAATACATTCTCGCCTACCATAAAGAAAGTAGCCTTGATATTGTACTTTCTCAGGGTCTCTAAGATGAATGGAGTTGACTCTGGAATTGGACCGTCATCAAATGTAAGATAGACAGAATGGTCTTTCTTGTCCATTCTCCAGATGGCCTTTGGATATAACCATCTGAGCCATTTGGCTGGTTGCTCTATGAACATGGATAAAACAGGTTTATATGAATAATGAAAAGTTTGGTGTCGTGTTTCGCGACACCAAACTTTTTTCTATTTTTTACTGATTGCCTTCCGGCATTCTGCCACCTCTGCCATGATAGAGACGGTAGAGGTTGTTGAGCTGCTTCTCATACTTCTGCTCTAACTGTGGACTCACCATTCCGGCAGCCTCGCAGATGCTCTGCATGATCATGATCTGACGGATGCAGTCGTGCTCTGCCTGGAGGAAACGGTCGTTTGGCAGCGAGAGATAGTAGTTGAGGTATTGTGAAGCATTCTTCCATACCGCTTCTATATATTCCTTGCCCTTGGCTTTCTGACCGGTCATCAGCCAGCCGCGAGCCATATCCAAGCCACCGCTCATGTAGTCGAGCGTAACATTGTAGGCAGGAATCTCGGTATCAGCCTTCTTCAGGATGTTGATAGCCTTCTGCTTCTTGCCTTCGGCGATGAGTTGGAGGGCTGTCTGGGCGAGCAGGCGACGGTGGGTATAACACATACGCATGGTTGTCTCGTCGATGTAGAGTCCCTTCTGCTTCAAGTTGCCGAACTTGAATCGGGTCATGATGTTGTGATAAGCCTTCTCTGTATCGAAGTTCTTGGCACCTGGCTTGTTGGTGGTGAACGGAGTGATACGGTTCACAAGTCCCTCTTGTACGAAGTTGTCACCGAGGTTCATATAGTTCTCTTCGCCTACGGTGAGTGCTACGTAGAGCGGACGGGTCCAGTTGCACTGTGCCAGCATTTCGAGCATCATGAGGTCGTTCTTGTAGAGTGCGCTCTTGCCGGCAAGAGAGATGACCATCTTGTCTGGAATAGAATCTGATGCCATCATCATGCCGCTCTTCTTTACAGCCTCCTTGTCGATGGTGACATAGAGGGTATCCGTAGGGATGAAGTGCATGTCAGGGTTCTTGCTGCGTACCCAGTTCTTCAGGATGTTCTTGAGCTCGAACGGTTCGTCACCAAACTGCTTCTTGGCATTCTCTGGATCCTGCTTGTAGAAGTCGAGAATCTGCTTCTTTGCCTCAGGTTCAACAGATACATATTCGTTGGTACCTGAACAGAAGTCGAGACGTGGCCAGGTGATTGGCACAGATGGTGAGTTGTATGCAGGACGCATCATCTGGTCGATATACCAGTCGGTCTGCAGGTAGCTCAGGTTACATACGCGGGCATCTGTTCCTACGCCTTCTACCTCCTGGTTGTACCAGAGTGGGAAGGTATCGTTATCACCATTGGTAAAGATGATAGGGTTTCCCTTCTCCTGGAGTGACATCAGGTAGTTCTGACCGAAGTCACGGCAGGTGTAACGGTTTGAGCGGTCGTGATCATCCCAGGTCTGTGATGCCATCTGGATAGGTACGAGAAGTGTGATGACTGCTACGATGGCTGTTACAGCAGTACCGCTGAGCTTCATCTTGCGCTTCAGGATGTCGATGATGGCGAGTACGCCGAGACCGCACCAGATAGCGTATGCATAGAATGAACCGGCGTAAGCATAGTCACGCTCACGTGGCTGCATAGGTGTCTGATTCAGGTAGATGACGATGGCAAGACCTGTCATGAAGAACAGGAAGAATACAATCCAGAACTGCTGGATTCCGATAGGGAGGAGCACTTCCTCTTCCTTGCCGTTCTTCATTACCTTCTTCTTGCGGGTATACCAAGCCTGCCAGAAAAGTCCGATGAGACCGAGAATCAGCGGCATGCAGTAGAATACATTGTGTCCCTTGTTCTCCTTCAGGTCGTCTGGCAATTTGCTCTGGTCGCCATAGAGTGAATCATCAATGAATGAGAAACCGGTAATCCAGTTGCCGTGCTCTGGCTCACCATTGCCCTGGATGTCGTTCTGACGGCCGGCAAAGTTCCACATGAAGTAGCGCCAGTACATGAAGTTGCACTGGTAAGAGAGGAAGAAGCGGATGTTGTCAAACTGTGACGGCATCTTCACCATGATACTTTCTCCGCAGCGGTCGTAAGGAATCTCTGTGCCTTCTACACCGCCCATCCAGTCTTCGTATGCCTGGGCATGATCCGAACTGTACATACGAGGGAAGAGCATGTTCTGGGCATAGATATACTTATTCTTGTGACTTACTACGAAGTAAGAGTCCTTCTCATCAGCCGAAGCTTTCTCCTTGCGCTGGTAAACCGGTGCACCTTCTTTCATGACAGGCTTGCACATGTTGCCGTCTACTTCGAGGGCTACCTGTGATGTATAAGCCTGGCCATAGAACAGAGGGCGGTCGCCATACTGGTCGCGGCTCAGATAACTTCCCAGGGTAAAGATGTCCTCAGGAGAGTTCTGGTCCATAGGAGGGTTGGCAGAAGAACGGATCACGATGAGTGCGTAGCTGGAATAACCAATCATCAGCATCAGCATGCAGAGCAAGGCTGTATTCTTGACGCGTGCTGAGATGAGCGGCAGGAGCTGCATCTTCTTCTTGGCGATGCCTGTAGATTCGTCAACGCCTGTTACTACCTCCTGCTTGCGCTTGTAGCCGAGTACGAACCAGAGAATAACCAGCACGATGATGCCGGTAATGGCAGCAGTCCAGCCATATCCGTAGAATGGGATGCCGAGCATGCCGAAGCCGAGAACGAAGGCGATATTCTGCTTCTTCTCGTTCTTCTCAGAAGCATGGCAGGTTTCGTAGATACCCCAGATAACTGAGGCTACGAGACAGATGATGTATACGATTTCACCGGTATTGAACGGACAGCCGAGAGTGTTGACAAAGAACAGTTCGAACCAGCCGCCTACGGTGATGATACCTGGAACCACACCATACAGTACGGCTACCACTACGAGGAATGAAAGGAACAGCGCCAGGAGCGAGCCCTTGAGGTTGGCATGTGGCACCTTCTTGTAGTAATAAACCAATACGATGGCTGGGATACAGAGCAGGTTGAGCAGGTGGACACCGATACTCAAACCGGTCATATAGGCGATGAGCACAAGCCAACGATCGCTATGAGGCTCGTCAGCATGGTCTTCCCACTTCAGGATGAGCCAGAATACCACAGCGGTAAAGGCAGAAGAGAACGCATAAACCTCACCCTCGACAGCTGAGAACCAGAAGGTATCGCTGAAGGTGTAGATGAGTGCGCCCACCATACCGGATGCCTCGATGGCAATCAGCTTGCTGGTAGTCAGTTCTTTCCAGTCGCTGATGACGAGTCGGCGAGCCAGGTGGGTGATGGTCCAGAAGAGGAACATGATACAGACGGCGCTCAGCAGGGCGCTCATCGTATTTACCATCTTGGCTACCTGGGTAGTGTCGCTGGCGAAATGTGTGAAGAAATTGCCTAAAAGCATGAAGAATGGTGCCCCAGGTGGGTGACCGATCTCCTGCTTGTAAGCAGTCGTAATAAACTCAGGACAGTCCCAGAAGCTGGCTGTCGGTTCAATTGTGGAACAATAAGTGAACGCCGCAATGATGAATGCGACCCATCCGAAGATATTGTCCACTAATCTGTACTGTTTCATTATTGTTTAAACTTTAATGTATTATATTTCTTTCTGAATGCTTTCTCTGTTTCTGAATGCTTTCTCTGTGCCTTTCAAAAAGGCACATTCCAATTGCAAAGATAATAAAAAGATGAGATAATATGGATTTTTGCACCTGTTTTTTAGGCATTATTATATAATAAGCCTATACATTTAAGAAATGCTCTTCCAGTTTCTCTCTCGGCATATCTGCCGTATCGTGGTAGTGGAGATGATGATTTACGCAGGCGATGTGCTTTACGTTATTGAGCACTTCGGCTACATCATGGCTTACGATGATAATGGCGCACTCCCGGTTGATCTGTTCCAGCATCTCGTACATCTGCTTCTGGAAACGGCGGTCGATGTAGGTGTTGGGCTCATCCAGTATCACTACATCGGGTTTCGAAACAATGGCGCGGGCGAGGAGTACTCGCTGCAGTTGTCCGCCGCTCAAGGCTGCGATATGGCGGTCTTTCAACTCCGTGAGCTGCATCTGTTCCAGACAGTCGAGTACCTGCTGGTGCTGTGCCTGGGTGTATCTGGAAAAGAGGCTCTTGGTCTTGCTGAGTCCTGAGAGTACCACTTCATAGACGGAGATAGGGAACTGTTTGTCGAGATGATTGTATTGGGGCAGATATCCCATGCTGATTTCCCTTACTTCCTCCCCGTCTTTATAAAAGCGGATGCTGCCGTCTGTGGGTTTCATCAGTCCCAGAATGAGGCGCATGAGAGTTGTCTTGCCACCACCGTTGGGACCGATGATGCCAAGATAATCGTCTTTGTAGACGGTGAGGTTGATGTCGTGGAGCACCTCCTTGCCTTCATAGCCAGCAGAAAGATGCTCGATTTTTATGATTGGAGTCATATTATTGTAGTTTTTACTTCCCAACAACGATTTTCTTGCCCTGTACCGCTGCTGCAGCTTCCTGCATCGCCCAGTTCCAATCGCCTTGCAATGGGTTGATATTCATTGGCTTGGTGTGGCTCTCGTTGATGAATGTATTGGTGTTGCGGTTGGCAAATTCTGCCTGTATCAGGCAGAACTTGATCTTTTCTTTTCTGGCTCTCTCTATGAGGCTCTTCAGCTGGGAGGCACTAGGCTCCCTGCCTTCTTCCTCTATGGCAAGCTGCTCCAGCTGGTAATCACGGGCAAAGTAGGTGAGGATAGGATGATAAATCACAAACTTGTGTACCATCTCGGGATGATTCTTGAAACCCTCTCTGATGGTGCTGTCTCGCTTGTCGATAATCTTCAGCAGCGACAGATAGTTCTTCTCAAAGAATGCCTTGTTCTTCGGCTCCAGATTGCAGAGTGCCTTGAAGATGTTGCTGGAGATGATGCGGGCGTTTTTGCAACTCATCCATACATGCGGGTCGGTATTGCCGCCTGGTGTCTTGGCAGGCGTGATGCCTGTGGAGGTATCTATCACCTTCATGTCAGGAGCGTTGTCCTGCAGCTTCTTCATCCAGGTCTGTTCGAAACCGATGCTTCCCACTTTCAGATAGAGGGCACTCCTGGAGAGTTCCATCATCTGCTGGGCATAAGGCTCGTAAGTTTCAGGATTGTTGCCGTTGGATACCATCACGTTGACATCCACCTTATCTCCGGCAATCTTATCAACGAAAAACTTGTAGGGAGGGATAGTTACGGTAACAGCAGGTTTGCCATCGCTGTTGGCGACAGATTCCTTTCCGTTACTTTCTGCGGTGTGGCCTTTCTGCTGGCTGCCTTTACAGCCCGCGAAAGCCACGCATAATATAATAAGGTATAAATACTTTCTCATAAGCAGTCAATCTATATGAATCAATTCTTTGTTTTCTTTGCAGCTTGTTTAAAAGATGAAACTGAGTCCGTAAACCAGCAGTACATATCTCAACACCTTTCCGATGGTGATGCTGATGACAGAAATCACGATGTTGGCTCTCGTCAGTCCCAAAACGATGGTGATGGCACTGCCCAACAGGGGCAGGAAGGCAAAGAATCCCATCCAGGCTCCTCTGTCGGCCATGAAATGCTGAGCCTTGTCAAGACTCTCTTTCTTTACATGCAGATATTTCTCTATCCATTCCAGCTTGCCCATCCGTCCTACGCCATAGTTGAACATAGAACCGAGCACATTGCCGATGCTTCCATACAGTACGAGCTGGATAGGTTCCAGTCCGGCAGCCTGTAAGCCCGACATGACCACCTCGCTGCTGAAGGGAAAGAAACTGCCGGCAAGGAAGGCTGATACCAGCATGCCCCAGTAGCCCCAGCTCATTAAGAAATCTATAATCCAACTCATAGTAATATGCTCTCTGGTACGAGTATGTTGTAAGCCATGATAAGTACCAGCATGATGAGCAGCAGGATGAAGGATATGTTGGTAAACTTACCTCTGGTGAATGTGATGAAATGGGCGATAAGCGGTGCTGTATTCACAATCAGGATGCCGCCCAGTTCCTGTATATATTGAGGCTGGAGGACGATGAAGATGATGCAGGCAACCGATATCATGATAAACGTTTCGTAGATCATGCGGGTTCGTATCTTATCGCCGTAGCTGGTGCGTATGAAGTGGATGGAACCGATGATGGTGAGCAGGATAACGAAACTCAGGTCCAGTACCTGATGGTCGGTAACCTGCGAATAATCAAAGAGTTCGCTGTAGTTGATGAATTCGCAGAAATGGTCAGCCAGCCCCTGTATGTTGTCGGTATAGAAGAAATAACCGGCTGCAAACCAATAGGGCACGATGAGACCTACTAGTGTTGCAAAGAATGTCTTTACGCTAAACGAGAGGGTAAACACCATCATCATAATCCACAGGATAGGCATGAAATAGCCTATCTGCACGAAAACCATCGATGCCAGACCGATGCAGGCAAAGGCGTAGAAAGTCCAGCCTGTTGAGCGTTTATCCTGATAGCAATTCCAGATAATGAGATAAAAGGCGATGAAACACATCGTCACAATACTGCTTTTTAAAGAGGGGTGGGAGAGTCCTGTCATCGTCAGTAATGCCAGAAAACTGCAGGATACCATTCGGCTGTAGGTACGCATCAGGGCATTACGGTTGTTCAGTTCCACCATCAGCAGGGTAGACATGGCTGTAAAAGCAAATTCTACCCAGATATTGGATACCAATAAACCTACTGCAACCCAAACCAGCGTGGCAAGGGTTGCAGTAATAGGTAAAGAGTAGCGGCTAGCCGCTACTTTATTTTGAAAAGTTTTCTTTCTTAACATCTAATTCAACATTAAAAAACTAAAGGTCCTGTCCGATATCAGAACGGAAGTACTTGTCGGTGAACTGGATCTTCTGTGCCTCAGCAAAGCTCTTCTTCAAGGCTTCTTCCTTGTCCTTGCCGTAGCTGCTTACGCAGATGACACGACCACCGTTGGTTACTACCTGACCATCCTTCATGGCTGTACCGGAGTGGAATACTACCGAACCTTCTACATCGTCGATGCCCTGGATAGGATAACCCTTCTTGTAAGCCTCAGGATAACCGCCGCTTACGAGCATCACGCAGACTGCAGCACGCTCATCAAACTCGATGCTGCGCTTGTCCAAATCGCCTGCTGCTACACCTTCGAAGAGATCCACGATGTCGCTCTTCAGACGGAGCATCACGCTCTCAGTCTCTGGATCACCCATACGGCAGTTGTACTCGATGACCATAGGCTCGCCTTCAACGTTGATCAGACCGAAGAAGATGAATCCCTTATAGTCGATGTTCTCCTCAGCAAGTCCCTCTACAGTAGGACGGATGATGCGCTCGTCAACCTTCTGCATCCACTCCTTGGTAGCGAATGGTACAGGGGTAACGCTACCCATACCGCCGGTGTTCAGACCGGTATCGTGCTCGCCGATGCGCTTGTAATCCTTAGCCTCAGGCAGAATCTTGTAGTTCTTGCCGTCGGTCAATACGAATACAGAGCACTCAATGCCGCTGAGGAATTCCTCGATGACTACGCGTGCAGAAGCGTTGCCGAACATACCGCCGAGCATCTCCTTGAACTCTTTCTTAGCCTCTTCCAGGGTAGGGAGGATGAGAACGCCCTTACCGGCGCACAAACCGTCAGCCTTCAATACATAAGGAGCCTTCAGTGTCTCCAGGAATTTCAAGCCTTCCTCTACGTGCTCGCCGTCGAAAGTCTCATACTGGGCAGTAGGGATGTTGTGGCGCTTCATGAACTTCTTGGCGAAGTCCTTGCTGCCTTCCAATACGGCGCCAGCCTTTGATGGACCGATGACAGGGATGTTCTGGGTGCGAGGATCGTTCTTGAAGTCATCGTAAACACCCTTTACCAATGGGTCTTCCGGACCAACTACCACCATATCAACGCCATTTTCTACTGTGAAGTTCTTGAGCGCCTCAAAGTCGTCTGCCTTGATATCTACGTTCTCGCCGACATTCTGTGTACCGGCATTACCAGGAGCGATGAAGAGTTTCTCACACTTCTCGCTCTGAGCGATTTTCCATGCTAAGGCGTGCTCGCGGCCACCGCCTCCTAACAATAAAATTTTCATTTGCTGTAAGTTATTGTTTGTTATTTGATGTAGAAGTAAACTCCCCTTTTTCGGGGGATGTTTACTCCTAGATATTTACTTGAGATAATCGAAGAAATAATTGCTGATGCGCTCATGCAGATGAGTGCTCTGATGACCTCTCATGTTGTGAGGCTCGCCAGGATAGACGAAGAAGTCTGGCTGGGTGCCTGCTGCGATGCAAGCCTTGAGGAAGGTGAGGCAGTGCTGTGGCACTACGGTCACATCGTTCAAGCCCTGGATAATCTGCAGCTTGCCCTTCAGGTTCTTTGCCTGATAGAGCAGAGAGGTCTTCCTGTAACCCTCTGGGTTGGTCTGTGGGGTGTCCATATAGCGCTCGCCATACATCACCTCGTACCAGTGCCAGTCGATTACCGGACCGCCTGCTACGCCTACCTTGAACACATCAGGGTGGTTGGTCATCAGTGAGATGGTCATGAATCCGCCGAAGCTCCAGCCGTGAACGCCAATCTTGTCAGCATCTACGTAAGGAAGCGTCTTCAGATATTCCACGCCCTTCATTTGGTCTTGCATCTCAATCTGTCCGAGTTGGCGGAAGGTAGCCTGCTCGAAAGCCTTGCCACGGTTCTCGCTTCCACGGTTGTCGAGGATGAAGAGCAGATAGCCCTTTTCTGCCATGTAGGTTTCCCAACCACGGCTAGAGTAGTTCCAGCGGGCATCTACGTTGTGGGCATGAGGTCCACCATATACATATATAATGGTAGGATACTTCTTGTTTGGATCGAAGTTTACCGGTTTCACCATTCTCCAGTAGAGGTCTGTTTCGCCATCGGCAGCCTTGATGGTACCGCAGCTGTACTCAGGCACATTGTAGCCCTTCCAAGGGTTCTCGGCAGTGAAGTAAGCGGTGCGCTTGCCGGTCTCGGTATTCACGAGGGAAATCTTGCGAGGCACGGTAGGAGTAGAGTAGTTGTCGAAGACATACTGTCCGTTCTCGCTCAAAGTGGCGCTGTGCCATCCCTTGCCGCAATCATCTACCAGCGTACGCTTGCCGGTTTTTGTATCTACGGCAAAGATGTTTCTCTGGATAGGCGACTTCTCGTTGGATGCGATGATGATACTCTTGCGCTTGGTGTTGAAGCCGAGTACTTCCATCACTTCCCATTTACCGGAAGTCAACTGCTTGATTTCGAGTGATTCTGTGTTGCTGGCCATGCGGCTTCCGTGCTTGCCCAGGGTGCAGAGATAGAGGTGGTTGTAGCCATCCTTGCGGCTCTGCATGATAAAGCTGTTGCTGTCCCAAGGCAGGAACTGGATAGGATGACATGGTTCTACATATTTCTCGTCGGTCTCGCGATAGAGTTCGCCTGTCTTCTCGCCGGTTTCTGCATTGTAGGCAGTCAGACGGCAATCGTTCTGGTCGCGGTTCAGTTCGAACATATAAATGGTCTTGCTGTCCGGACTCCATGCGATGTTGGTAAAATAGCGGTCGGTTGGATCGCCAGCCTTCAGATAGACGGTCTTGCCGGTCATGCAGTCGAACACGCCTACGGTTACCTTGTGTGATGTCTCGCCTGTCATCGGATACTTGTCTGGTGCAGGAGTAGCAATGCAACTCTGTGTTTCAGGATGATTGAAACCGATTTCCGGGATGTCGACCTGCGGATAGTCGGTTACCATACTCTGGTCCATGCGATAGAAGGCGAGCAGTTCGCCGTTCGGACTCCAGAAGGTTCCCTTGCTGATACCGAACTCATCGCGGTGAACACTCTGTCCATAAACAATTTCGCGGCTTCCGTCCTTTGAGAGCTGGAAATCGTGAGATTTCTTCTCTTTTGTCAGGGCGTTGCTGGTTACATCGAAGATACGCACATAGAGGTTGCTGCCCTTCAGATAGGCGAAGGCGTTCTGCTGGGCGTTGGCCTCCAGGAGGTTCTCGCCGTCAGCAAAATCCATCTCGCTCAGCAGCTTATGCTTCTTGAAGTCTACGGTATAAGTCTTGCTGCCGTTGCTTACCATCACGATGCTCTTGCCTGCAAACGGGAAGAGAGCATTGTAGAGGGCTCTTACCTTGATGTCTTTGGTAGGAGCAATCCACTGGTTGATGTCATTGATGCCGAAGAGTCTGGTCTCCTTGCCTGTCGTCTTGTTGACGAGATAGCAGGCATCCACATCCTGGCGAACGAGTTCATTGCCCCACCAGGTGCACCAGCGGTTCTTAGCTACCATGTTACGATAGTTGTTGCCGCCGAAGTTCAGGTCTTCCAAAGTAAAGGTTTTCTCGCCTTTCTGAGCAGGAACCACGCCCTGAGCCTGTAAGTCGGTTGCATTCATAGCCATCATAATCATAGCAGCAAAAGATAATTTATAAATTGAATTCTTCAGATTCATTATATTCTTTACTTTACTTTATCGGGTTTACCACCCATGCGTCGTGAAACACGACGTATGGGTCGATATGTCTTTAATCCTCGTCGTCGAAGTCACCGCTGAAGTTCTTCTTGCCTCCGCGCTTGCCTCCGAAATCACGGCCACCACGTTTGTCGCCCTTGAAGCCACCACGCTTGTCGCCTTTCTCGAAACGCTTTCCGTCGCGCTTGCTACCGAAGTCACGGCCACCCTTGCGGTCGCTCTTGAAGCTGCGGCTGCCACGCTTGTCATCGTCGTCATCATTGCGTCGACCGCCACCGATACGTGAACGACCGCCCTTATGGAACTCTGCACGCTTCTTCTCGAAGTCTTCCAGACGGTGAGTATGGAACTTGAAAGAACGGATATCGTCCTCCTCGTTTTCAGTCTCCTCGCTTACACGCTTCTTGAATTCACGCTCCTTCTTGAAACGGTGCTTCTGAGCCATCTCGCTCTTCTCGCGCTCAGTCTTCACAATACCGCCTTCAGAACGGAAGTCCTTCATCTTGCCGTCGAACATCACATACTTGCGGAATTCGCACTCCAAGCTTCCGTTGAATACAGGAATCTTGATAGATGGTTTCAGACCAATCTGCTCGAAGCACTCCTCGCGGTAGCTCAATACCCAAGCCTCGTTGCCGGCAAAAGCCTTCTTGAAGCGCTCACCTATCATCTTGTAGGTGTTCAGGAGGTTAGGGGTAGAGATGCGCTCACCGTATGGAGGGTTCATCACGATGATGCTCTTCTCGGCTGGCTGGGTGAAGTCCTTGAAATCAGCCTGTGAGATGGTGATGTCCTTGCTGAGACCGGCAGCACGAACGTTGAGATTAGCTGTATTGACAGCCTTCATGTCAACATCGTAACCATAGATATGGTGCTCGAACTCGCGCTCCTGAGAGTCGTCGTTATAAATCGTATCGAAGAGATCCTGGTCGAAATCGTTCCACTTCTCGAAGGCAAACTCCTTGCGGAATACACCTGGAGAGATGTTTCGGGCGATGAGGGCAGCTTCGATGGCGATGGTACCTGAACCACACATCGGGTCGATGAAATCGCATTCGCCCTTCCAGCCGGTCATCAGAATCATACCTGCAGCGAGAACCTCGTTCAGAGGAGCCTCTACCTGCTCCTGGCGGTAGCCACGGCGGTGCAGACTCTCACCACTCGAATCGAGACTCAAGGTGGCATTGTCTTCTGCAATGTGGATGTTGAGGCGGATATCCGGGTTAGATACGCTGATATTTGGACGTGTACCCTGCTTCTCGCGGAACCAGTCAACAATCGCATCCTTTACCTTGTAGGTTACGAAGCGTGAGTTGCGAAACTCCTCTGAGTAGACTACTGAGTCAACAGAGAAAGTCTTCTTCACGTCTAAGATGTCATCCCACTTGATCTTCTGAATCTGATCATACACCTCTTCAGCGCTTCTAGCCTTGAAGTGCTTGATAGGCTTTAAGATACGGATGGCTGTGTGCAACTGGAAGTTAGCACGATACATCATTTCCTTGTCGCCTGTGAAAGACACCATGCGGCGACCGATCTGTACATTATTGGCACCCAACTGGGTGAGCTCTTCAGCCAAGACAGGCTCGAGGCCCATGAAGGTCTTGGCAATGAGTTCAAATTCCTGTTCCATTATTGAATTCTATATCTAATAAACTTTGTTTTTCTTTTTTATATTTCTTTGTTTTCGGTTTCATATCCTTGGTAACCCATACGTTGGCTCCCACTACGCAGCCTTCTCCGATGGTGATGCGACCGAGGATGGTGGCATTGGCGTAGACGATGACATCATTTTCGAGGATAGGGTGGCGAGGGATTCCCTTGATAGGATTGCCGTCCTTATCGAGAGGGAAACTCTTGGCTCCGAGGGTTACACCCTGGTAGAGTTTCACATTGTCGCCGATGATGCAGGTAGCTCCAATCACCACACCCGTACCGTGGTCGATGGTGAAGTGCTTGCCGATGGTAGCCTCCGGGTTGATATCAATACCGGTTTCCGAATGCGCCAGTTCGGTCATCATTCTCGGAATGAGCGGCACTCCCAGTTCGTGCAGTACGTGAGCGATGCGGTAGTTGGTAATCGCCTTGATGACCGGGTAGCAGGAGATGATTTCTCCGTGGCTCATGGCAGCCGGGTCGCCCTCGTAGGCAGCCTCTACATCAGTAGCCAGAATCTTGCGCAGTCTCGGGAATTCCATGATTGCCTTGGCTGCAATCACGCCTGCCTTGGCACGCTGGTGCTGCAGTTCAGCCTGGGTTTCCGTTTCACAGTCGTTGGCGAAGCAGAGACCGGCGAGAATCTGCTCTGACAGCATCTCATAGAGTTTCTCTACTCTTACTCCAATATGATATTTGATGGTTGAGATATTTACCGAAGAATTGCCGAAATATCCCGGAAAGAGGATAGAACGGGACAAACTGATGATTTCTTCGAGCGCCTTGCCCGAAGGAAGTGGATTCCCGTCTCGATGCTGATGAAAGAGACCCTTCAAAGATTCAGCGCTCGAAAGCTCCTCGATGGTCTCTGTCAGCTGATGAGTTAATGTATCTTTACTCATTTTCTTAATGTCTCAATAAAATTTGAGTGCAAAGATACGATTATTTTCTTGAATGACAAAGAAATAGCTACGGTTTTTTGTATTTTTTAGAGTGATTTTTTGAGGGATGAAAGACGGAAAGACCCATGTACGGTGTTTTACCGTACATGGGTCTGGCTTGTCTTATTTTGCGATGCTGTCCAGGAAGAGGAGCAGTCGGTTGGTGACGTTTACCTCTGAAACACCGGAATCGAAGTCGAGCGATACGAGGTTGAGCATTGGGAAACGGTCGTGGAGACGTTTCTCGATGCCCTTGGAAATCACGTGGTTAGCGATGCAACCGAAAGGCTGGAGCGAGATGATGTTGTTCACGCCATCACGGATGTAACCTACGATGTCGGCAGGCAGAAGCCAGCCTTCGCCAAACTGGGCTGCGAGCGAAACCAGTCCCTGTACGTCCTTCGCATCATCATAGATATTGGTGAACGGACGGAAGTAGCGGAACTTGCCGGCTGCCTTGTTTACCTGGCTCAATCTTCTGCCTATCAGCGCCTGGTAAGTGCCCTTGATGATGAAATCAGGCACTTTGGTGCAACTCAGCCGCATGTGTTTCTGTATCTCCACGTTCACAAATTCCTGCAGGAAGAATGGGGCAAGCAGAGGCGGAACCACCTCAATGCCGCGCGAGATGATGTTCTGCTCCAGGAACTGGTGGGCGAAAGGATTGAACTTCAGGAAGATTTCGCCTACGATTCCTACCTTCGGCAGTTCTCTGTCGAGGGTCATCTGGTTGAATTCTTCGGCTGCCTGTTCCAGGAGTCGGATGAGTTCTTTGGCTGAATTCTGGGCGATAGGTCCGTCTATCAGCTGCATGTATTTATCGCGCAACTCTCTGGCAATGCCCGGTTTACGCTCTCTTACGATGCAGGCATTGTACATCTCGTTGATTGCATCGCCATAGAAAATGGCGGTAACGATAATCTGACTGTATTTCAGCCAAGGCACATTGAAACCGTCCTGCTCGTTATAGTCTTGCTTGTCGTCTGTTGAGCCTGATGCTTCGCCTGTTGAGGTTGTTACACCGAGCGTGAGCAGCGGAATGTCCTGGAATCCATTGGAAATCATCGCACGCTTGATGAGACCAGCGTAGTTGGTTGCGCGACACTGGCCGCCCGTCTGACTCATCACTACTGCTGTATTGTTCAGGTCGTATCTGCCTGATTTCAAGGCTTTGATGATGTCGCCGACGATGAGTGTAGCCGGATAGCAGACTTCGTTGTTGGCAAACTTCAAGCCGAGTTCGGCGCTTACCTCATTGCTCATCGGAAGAACCTCAACATCATAGCCTATCAGTTTCAGGATAGGCGGAATGATAGGGGTGAGGTATTCGGTCATGAAAGGAGCGAGAATCTTGCGATGAATGTCCTGCTTGGTGAATACCTTGGTCTGTTGTAAATGTTGAGTGTTGAGTGTTGAATTGGCTTTCCCTTCGGCCGCCGAACATTGTTTCTTCACTCTTCGTTCTTCACTCTTCACTTCCTTTACTCCCTTCAGGCTTTCTATGAGCGAGCGGACACGGAGTTTCAGTGAGCCGATATTGCTCACATCATCTATCTTCAACAGCGTGAAAGGCTTGTTGTGGCGCTTCATGATGTCGCGAATCTCGTCCTGGATAAAACTGTCAGGACCGCAGCCGAAGCTGGTCATCTGGACGAAATGAACCTCATCGCCCTGTTCTGCAGCCCATTGCGCTGCCTTCAGAATGCGGTTCATATACGCCCATTGCTTCACGAGATAAGTCTCTGGCTGACAGTTGTATGCTTCGTTGTTGTCCTGGCTGGCTAATGCTGCCTCATTTCTTTCTGCCGCCAGATCCTCCAAATTGAAGTCTTTGAAATCTGCAAAGAGATTACCCCGGGCGATGTCTTCGCTGATGACGTTGACTCCCAGATTGGCTATCATCTCGCTCAGCTTGTGCTGAATCAGCGGGTCTGTATGATAAGGACGGCCCGCCAGCAGAATCGTAAGTCCCTTGTTTGACTTCAGAATCTCCCAGCCCTGTTTCTTAATCTCAGCTGCATATACTGCCTGAGCATAGAGGGCCTCTCTCAGCGCTTTACGGGCAGTCTTCTTGCTTACTCCCAGTTGCTTGAGATAATCGGTAATCTGCTTTTCCAGCGCCTTAGGCTGGGCAAAGTTGATGACGGGCGTATCGATCGGTTTCTTCAGATTGATGACCGACTTGATGACATCGCTGTAGCCCGAAACGACCGGACAGTTGAAACTGTTCAGCGTATTCTTCGGGTCGTCATTATGTTCATAAACCACGTATGGCATGAGGATGCGGTCTACTTTCGGGTTCTCGTTGAGTTCCTTCAGATGACTGTGAGCCAGTTTAGCCGGGAAGCAGATATTGTCGCTCATCACCGTATTCAAGGCTCCTTCATACTGGCTGAAAGTGGAATCGGAAGAGAGAATCACGCCCAATCCTGCTGCCCGGAGCAGCGCATTCCAGAACGGATATTCCTCGTACATGTTGAGGATGCGAGGAATGCCTACTTTGACGTTGTGTTTTGCAACTTCAAGTGGGTTAACTTCTTCTCTATCAAATAGTAAACTATATTTGTATTCGTAGATGTTTTTGCCTTTTATCCCGTTTGCTCCCTTGTTGTTAAACACACGCTCACACTTGTTTCCGGAGTAGAATCGGTTGCCGCCGGCAAAGGTGTAGCGGGAAACATAACAATGGTTTTCGCAGCCTTTGCATTGCAGTTGTTTGGTTTCATAATGAGCCAGATTCTGGAGATCATCGATGGATCTTGATGAGGCAGGGTTCGTATCTTCTGCAGAAGTGCGATGCTTATAATCTGCCGCCGCATGAAGGGCACAGCCGTAGGCACCCATCAGTTCCGGCATGTTGCTTCGTGCCACTTCGGTATGGGTGAGCAACTCAAATGCTCTTACCACCGCATCGTTTCTCATCGTACCTCCCTGCACAACGATTTTGCCTCCAAGGTTCTCATTACCATGGAGTTTCAATACCTTATAAAGACAGTTCTTGATGACCGAATAAGAGATTCCGGCAGAAATATCAGCTACAGATGCGCCCTCTCTGAGCACCTGCTTCACCTTCGAGTTCATGAAGACGGTGCAGCGGGTTCCCAGGTCGCAGGGAGCCTTCGACTGGCAGGCGAGTTGGGCAAAATCGCCTACAGAATAACCCATATTGTTGGCAAAGGTCTGGATGAATGTTCCGCAGCCCGAACTGCACGCCTCGTTGAGTTCCATGCGCACCACAGCCCCTTTCTCCACGAAGATAGCCTTCATGTCCTGTCCGCCGATGTCCAGGATAAAACTCACGTCGGGCATGAGCGATGCAGCCGCTCTTTCGTGCGCCATTGTTTCGATAATGCCGCTGTCGAGCCCGAAAGCCGCCTTGATAAGTTCTTCGCCGTAGCCTGTAGAGCAGGAGCCTACGATTTCCAGTTCAGCGCCTCGCAATGCAGCTTCCTGCTTCAGGGCGTTCAGTCCATCCGCTACAGCCTTGATCGGATTTCCCAGATTCAGGCGGTAATTTGTAAAGACAATATCTCCCGTAGGCGTCTCCGCATTCACCCTTACCGCAACAATCTTCGTCGTAGTAGAGCCCGAGTCAATACCAATCACAACCTGCTGTTTTCCTTTATTCAGCGGTTGGGTTTCGGTAGCGAATTTCGCCTTTGATTTGAGCCATTCCTGGTGCTCTTTCTCGTTTTTGAACAGAGGCAGCAGACTGCTGGTCCATTCCGTTTGTATTTCTTTTTTCATCCGGCTTCTGAGAATAGATACTGAGGCTGCAGAATCTGCCGATTTAGCCCGGTAAGCACAGCCCAGAGCCGGGATGAGATTGCTGTTTCCTGATACGATGAAATCGTTTGGTGAGAGATGGAGATAATCGCAGAAAGCCTTGCGGAGAGCCGGAAGAAAGGTCAGCGGACCGCCGCAGAGCAGGATAGGAGCCTCGAAGCTGATGCCGTGAGAAAGCGTTACCACCGTCTGTACGGCGATGGAATGGAAGATGCTGGCTGCAATATCTGCTTCGGGCAGATTGCGTGCCATCAGGTTCTGGATGTCGGTCTTGGCGAACACGCCGCAGCGGGCAGCCATCGGATAAACGTGCTCTGCCTTCATCGCCAACTCGCTCATCTTCTGGTTTTCTACGCCCATCAGCACACTCATCTGGTCGATGAAAGCGCCCGTTCCGCCGGCACAGTTGCCGTTCATGCGCAGTTCCATATTTCCGTTTTTCTTGAAGAAGATAACCTTCGCGTCCTCGCCACCAATATCGATGAGCGCCTTCGCCTCAGGATGGGCAGTACGGGCATAGACTGATGCAGCCACCACCTCCTGTACAAACTCCGCCTGGAGCTGTTCGGCAGTAGCCATTCCTACGCTTCCCGTTACGCAGATTCTTGCCTCTGCATCGCCCGTGAGAGCTAAAATTTCATCGAAATATTGCGACACAAGTTCGTTTACACGAGCGTTGTGGCGTTCGTATTTTGAGTAAATTACCCGGTTATCGCTGTCGATAACGGCTATTTTGGCTGTCGTAGAGCCAACGTCCAATCCTATGTAATATGTCTTCTCCATTTCTCTTATCTCAAGTATTTTCTCTTATCTTCTAGTATCTTCTTATCTTCTAGTGGCTTTTCCCAAGTTCCATCTTCTCTCTTCTCATATCCCTGAAAGCGCTCCAGGCTATCGGAACCGCAACGGCAAACGAACAGCAATCTGCCCACATCTGACACATCTCCACGCCCAGCAGTCCGAAGAAATAGGGGAGGATGAAGATGAGCGGAATGAAGAAAAGTCCGCTTCGTGCTGCCGCTACAATGTTGGCTCTCACCGGTTTACGGATGGTCTGCATCAGCATGTTGGTGAGCACGATGCTGGCTACGAGCGGAAAACTGAGCACCTGCCATCGCAAAGCCACCGAACCTACGGCTACAACCGCTGCATCATCGCGGAAGATGCTGATGATGGAAGTTGAGAAGATGAAGCCGAGAAGGGCACAGACGCTGAGGAAAACCGTGCCGCATTTAATGCAGAAAAAGAAGGCTTCCTTTACACGCCCATAGAGTTTGGCGCCGTAGCAGAATCCGCAGAGCGGCTGGAATCCCTGCCCCAGACCGATGACCATCGCATAGGTAAAGAAGGAGATGCGGGTAACGATGCTCATGCCCGCAATGGCTGCATCGCCAAACGCACCTGCTGCCACATTGAGCATCAGCGTAGCGATACTTCCCAGTCCCTGTCTTGACAGCGAAGGGGTTCCGCCGAAGATAATCTCCTTGGCAAAGGTGCGGGTAGGGGTGAAATTGCTGAGATGGATGCGGATGTTCTCGCCTTTATGCGTCATCCAAAAGAGCATGGCGCAGCCGAAACACTGGCTGATGAGGGTGGCTACGGCGGCTCCGGTAATGCCCAGCTGGAAGTAGAGGATGAGCAGAGGAGCCAGAATCAGATTGAGCAGCACACCCGACATGATGCCCTTCATCGCATACATCGTATTGCCCTGAAAGCGCATCAGATTATTCAGCGTAAGCGATGTGGTCATAAAGGGAGCACCCAGCAGGATAATGCCCAGATAACGCTCTGTATAAGGAAGAATGGTGGACGTAGAACCCATCAGAAGACAGAGCGGTGTGAGGAACACATGACCCAGGATGGCGATGAGAAGACCGGTAAGAAAACTCAGCACAAAGCCCGTGGTTGCCATTTTCTGTGCCTCTTCCGTATGCTTGGCGCCCAACTGTCGCGAAACATAATTGCCCGCTCCGTGACCGAAGAAGAAACCTATCGCTTGAATCACAGCCATTGCTGCAAAGGAAACGCCTACCGCTGCCACACTCTGCGTGTTGATGCTGCCCACGAAATAGGTGTCGGCGAGGTTGTACATGCTCGTCGACAGCATACTGATAATCGTTGGTATGGCCATCGTGAAAATCACATGATGCACAGGGGCATGTGTGAGGAACGTATAGTTGTCTCTTTTCTCTTTCTTCATAACTTTATGATGCTCTTTTGGGGCATTTCAACCTACAAAGGTACATAAATATCCACAAAGTTGGACAATTATGAACCAACTTTTATAAATTTATAAGAAAAGAGTTGTATTATTCATAAATTTATTGTATTTTTGCACCGTAATTGGATATATATACATAAAACAATATACTAATGAATGATGAGATAAGAATCATACCGATAACGACTAAAAAAGGGCTGAAAACCTTCATTCAGTTTCATTATGATCTCTACAGAGACCATGAGTTTGCCATTCCTTTTTTGCGTTTTGACGAGATGAATACGCTGGACCCAAAGAAGAATCCTGCCTTTGAATTCTGTGAAGCTCAATACTTCCTGGCGGTTGACAGCGAGGCTCGTATCGTAGGTAGAATTGCTGCCATTATCAACCATCGTGCTAACGAAGAGTGGAACAAGAAGCAGGTTCGCTTCGGCTGGTTCGATTTCGTGGATAATGTAGCGGTTTCCTGTGCCTTGTTGCGCGCGGTAGAAAACTGGGGCAAGAGCAGGGGAATGAACGAATGCGTAGGTCCGCTCGGATTTACGGATATGGACCGTGAGGGCTTGCTCATCGAGGGCTTCGACCGGAAGTCTACGATGTATATCAATTACAATTATCCTTATTACAAGACGCATCTGGAGAGTTATTCGCTCTATGAGAAGGATAACGACTGGCTGGAGTACCGCATCAGGATTCCGGAAGTGACGCCGGCTAAGTTTGCCAAGACTGCCCAGATGATAGAGAGCCGATATAATCTGCAGGTTCATAAGTTTACCCGCCGGGAACTGACCTCGGGAGGAATGGGCAGGAAAGTGTTCGAAATAGTGAACGAAACTTATAAGAATCTCTATGATTTCCAGCAGCTTACGGAGAAGCAGATAGATGAATATGTAAATACTTATATCAAGAAGGCTGACTTGAACCTGGTAACGGGTGTGGTAGATGGCAACGCTGGCAACAAGCTGGTAGCCTTTGGTGTTTCCTTCCCTTCGTTTACCGATGCGCTGCGCGAGATAGGCGATGGCAAGCTTTTCCCTACGGGTTGGCTGAAGGTGCTGAAGGTTCTGAAGTGGCACAAGACGGATACGGTAGATTTGCTTTTGATTGGTGTTCTTCCGGAATATCGCAAGAAGGGAGCCAACGCGCTTATTTTTGCCGATCTGATAGAGCAGTATCACCGTTATGGCTTTAAATGGGCTGAGGCAATGCCGCAGATGGAGACCAATACCGGTGTTCAGAGCCAGTGGCAGTATCTGGAGAGCGAACAGCATCGCCGTCATCGCTGCTATAAGAAGAAGATTTAAAAGTCTCTGTTTTGAGCCGTTTAGGCGCAAAAAAGGCTTGTTGAATTCGCGTAAAAAGTTAAAAATCCTAACTCACTCTAAATTGAGCTTTGGTTGAATATCAAGATGTTGGGCGTTTGCCTATATTATATAGGTAACAATATGGAAACGAGCGGACTTCTGCTCGTTTCTGAATTTTGCAAAATGCAAAGAACGCCTCAATTCGAGGGCAAAGATACGACATTTTTCTAAATATCCAATGATTTACAAGAGGAATTTTATGGAATTTAGAACTTTTAGCGTTATATTCTCTACCAGATAAGCTGATTTCTTAGAAAATATTTGTATAATACGATTTTAAAACATATTGTTTGTAGTAACAAATCCCACCTTAGTACGCCTCTCAACGATGCGTACTAAGGTGGGCCTTTGCTTTTTATTTGGGTATATGAGCTACGACAAGCAACCTATATATATGTACAATTAGTCTTGCTACAAAATAGGGGATTGATAATTGAAAATGTTGCAACGGCTAAACTATAACTTCGCAATATCAGCAATACTTCCGTTTTGCAAATTATCTCCGATACATGCAACAAGACCTGCAAGCTGGTCAGTACATACGAGCAAGCTATCAGCATAGAAAAAATATTTTCCAACACTTCATTCAAAATGCAAGTACGGAACTACACAAAATCCTTTGCAGACTACAACAGTAAAGCTGTTAATCTAAGGCAGAGCCCCCAAATAATTATGACCTTAACGCTGCCATAAACGCTTAATATTGCTCCTGTAACATTTTACTTCTTGCCATTAAGCATGCACCTATTAATCCTGCACAGTCTTTCAGAGTAGATGTTTCTATCTTGGAATCTTCGTTCACCATATTGAGAGAGAATTTCTTGATTCCCATACATATTGGTTGTGTTATGTAGTCACCAGTAACCGATAGGTCTCCTCCTATAACCAACATCTCAGGATTGAATATATTGATGACGCCAGCAAGGGTTGTACCCAATTCTACTGCCATCATTTGTAACGTCTCAATGCTCATCACATCTTCTTTCTTGATGGCTTCGAGAATATCATGAAGTGTTAGACTTTTGTGTTGATTCAATACTTTGTCAGAGAGGACAGATATGCCACCATTCTGTATCTTCTGATTCATCTTGCGTTGTAGTGCAGAACCAGAAGTCTCAGTTTCCACGCATCCAGTTTTTCCACAATGACAAATTATGCCATTATTGTATATATGCATATGTCCAATTTCCCCAGAAAATCCCGACTTGCCAAAATATAATTTGCCGTTGATGATAATACCGATACCAATTCCCCAACTCACATTAACAAAAATGACATTTTTAACACCCTTACAGACGCCTCTGAGGTATTCGCCGTAGGTCATGCACCGAGTGTCGTTGTCAATGCATACTGGTATGTTCAGGCTCTGAGAGAGCATATCAGCCAATGGTTTTTCTATGCAAGTGAAATAATTGTATGCGCAACCAACTTCTGGGTTAACTCTGCCGCCAATGCTCATGCATGCATTCTGTATATTTTCTTTTTTGAAACCTTCTTTCTCTATGAAAGTGTTGATTATTGCTATGAGACTTTCAAAGCAATCTGGGGTATCTTCATATACAAAGTCTATTCTCTCTGGCTGAGTTACCATATTACCACAAAAATCACAAATTCCTAAAGTAAGGTAATCTTTTCCTGTATCTATTCCAAGAAAATAGCCCGAAGTGGCAATTAAATCATACTCTTTAGGAGCCCTCTTTGAATAGTGGGCTCTTTTTCCTGTTTCCTGTACCAGACCGATTTCTATAAGTTCGTTCAGTGTCTTAGTCGTATATGGGATACTGACTCCTAAACTTTTGGAAAGTTCGGCAATAGTTTGTCCTCCATGCTCTATAAGCAGCCTCATTAAAGCCGTCTTTGAAGCGGACCATTTTGTGTTATTGACTATATCTTTTAACATACTACATTTTATTATTAACTACAATTACCTTGCAAAGGTAAATAAATAAATTTATTTTTTTATTAATTGTGTGTTAATTAATCTAAATGCGTAAAATAACAAGTATTTTGTATTTAACTCCTCGCCATCAAAGATGTCATGGTATCAATATTTGTTAGATAACAAAGGATTAATTAATCCTGTCGCATAATATAATAAGGTATAATAGGCAAAATACGGATCACAAATAAATTAAATTAAATTATTTAATCGTTTTAATAAAAAAAGTTTCACAATAATTTGGAGATTAATAAAATTAGTTATATATTTGCACCAAAATTAATAAACAATCTAATAATGATAAAATGAAGAGTAGAAAGTTTTATCCTTGGTTAGTTGTAGCACTCCTTTGGGTGGTAGCTCTTCTCAACTATATGGATCGTCAGATGCTTTCCACTATGCAGGCCGCTATGAAGGTTGACATCGTGGAATTGCAGCAAGCTGAAGCCTTTGGCGCTTTGATGGCTGTCTTCCTTTGGATCTATGGTATTGTGAGTCCATTTGCCGGTATCGTAGCTGATAGAGTCAGTCGAAAGAAATTAGTAGTAGGAAGTCTCTTTGTCTGGTCTCTGGTGACCTATCTGATGGGATATACCTCCAGTTTTGATCAGCTTTACATGTTGAGGGCGTTGATGGGTATTAGCGAGGCGCTTTACATCCCTTCTGCCTTGTCTCTCATTGCCGACTGGCATGAAGGCAAATCCCGCTCTCTCGCCATCGGCGTCCACATGACCGGTTTGTATGTGGGTCAGGCCATCGGCGGATTCGGTGCCACAGTGGCTGCAGCCTTCTCTTGGCACACCACTTTCCACTGGTTCGGAATTCTCGGAATCGCTTATTCGGTAGTATTGCTCCTGTTGTTGCATGATAAGGACAAGGATGCGGTGAATGCGGCACCGGTGCAACAGGTAAAACCTACGAAGGGCGGATTGTTCCAAGGCTTATCAGTTGTGCTTTCTACCTGGGCTTTCTGGGTTATCCTTTTCTATTTTGCAGTACCTTACCTCAGTTCGGGATAAGAAATAGTGCCTAAAAAAGTTGGTAATCTCCGAT
>ERZ1027243.341-NODE-341-length-25737-cov-5.885873_pt1 | contig 25737 bp, 17 predicted proteins | sample MGYA00519243_ERZ1027243 | MGnify/ENA primary metagenome ERZ1027243 (study PRJEB26926, sample SAMN06164727) | human gut metagenome | biome: ENVO:00009003; feature: ENVO:2100002; material: ENVO:00002003 | host: Homo sapiens | place: USA | collected 2012 ...
GCGAGTGTCTCGTGGGCTCGGAGATGTGTATAAGAGACAGTCTCATACATGACCTCAGTCGGTTCGCCGACGGCCAGACCGCCGATGGCGTAGCCCGGCAGGTCGAGCTTGGCGATCTCCTTCATGTGCCAGATGCGCAGATCCTTGAACGTCGCGCCCTGATTGATCCCCCAGAGCTGCTGACCGGGATTGACAGCGTCCGGCTCAGCGTTATATCGGGCAAGCGCCTCCTTGCACCGGGCAAGCCAGCGCGCCGTGCGCTCGCAGGACGCCTTGGCATACTGGTATTTTGCGGGGTTTTCCACGCACTCGTCAAACGCCATGGCAATATCGGAGCCGAGGTTCGACTGGATGCGCATACTCTCCTCCGGTCCCATGAAGATCCTGTGGCCGTCAAGATGGGACGCGAACGTCACGCCCTCCTCCTTGATCTTTCGGAGTCCGGCCAGGGAAAAGACCTGAAATCCGCCGGAATCCGTCAGGATCGGGCCGTCCCACGTCATGAATTTGTGCAGGCCGCCCATGTCGCGCACAACCTCGTCACCAGGACGCAGATGCAGATGATAGGTATTGGAAAGTTCGATCTGGGTTCCGATTTTTTCTAAATCTGCGGCCGAGAGCGCACCCTTGATGGCAGCCTGTGTACCGACGTTCATAAAAACCGGAGTTTGAACTGTCCCATGCGGGCAGGAAAACTCCCCTCTGCGGGCAGCACCCTCTGTTTTTAATACTTTAAACATTGTTACCTCAACTTTTTAATAGATGAACATCGCGTCGCCGATGTGTACGGGAGTCGGGAAAGTGAATAAACTGCACATGATCCTACGCCCTTTCATAGCGAAGTACGGCAGCCATGGCCACCGTACTTCCGGTTGAAATCACTTGCCATCAGGCGATGCCTTCCGCTTCTTTCGAATGCCGATATAAATATTCTGGCGCAATGTCAATGTCACCGTCATTCCAGACAGTCACACCGTAGTCAATATAGACGCCCGCAAAGGTATGTTCATCGGCCAGCGGCGCAAAACCTGCATCTTTCAGCAAGGGTGTAAAATCAAAAACTTTTGCTTCGCCAGTTGTAAATCGGAGCCAAAGCCTATGACCGGGCAGCGGACGAACGCCGCAGACCTTGATGACTGGCTCCTGCTCCCCTGCATACGCAATTCCGTTAGAAATATACATAAGCGTTCCTCCTTATCTCAGCGGTTCGATTTTGCCGAACGGAATGTTCTGCACCGCCTTATTCCACGCGGCATAGAGTTCGTCCTCGTGGATGGCAGCCCAAGCCTGCACCAGCTTCAACTGTTTGACTGGAAGACTTCCCGCGATCAATTCGCCATCCACGCCAACAGAGGCTTCGTACTCGTTGTAATAAACATGAAAGTGCGGCTTGTGGTGCTTGTCAGTGTCGCTGAAAATCATCTTGATAACGATGTTATAAAATCTGCAAAGTTCCGGCATGATCTTCTCCTCGCTTTTTCCGTGTTCAAAATCGCATCATCATTTGCTCCGGTAATTCTATTATGCCATATTATTTTTCTAAGTCAACAATGAACGTTTTTCTTGAACGAAAAAGTTACGCCGATATCAATTCTTCCCGAAATGTTTTATCAATATCGGTCAACCGATGTTACCATATGGTATTTCGTGCTTACTAATTGGTAATATTGCATAATTTTAATCTATCTAAGTAATGTTATTTTATGCAAAATCACGAGATTAACATCGCATCGCCGAAGGAGAAGAAGCGGTAGCGTTCCTGCACGGCGATGTTGTAGGCGTTCAGGATCTTTTCACGGTCTGCGAATGCGGAGACGAGCATGACGAGCGTGCTTTCCGGCAGGTGGAAGTTTGTGATGAGCGCATCCATGGCCTTGAATTTGTAGCCAGGATAGATGAAAATATCCGTCCATGCGGAGGCTTCATGGAAATACCCGTTTTCGTCAGCCAGAGATTCCAGCGTCCGGCAGGAAGTTGTGCCGACGCAGACGATCCGCCCGCCTGCGCGTTTGGTTTCGTTGATGATATCCGCGGTTTCCCTGGAGATCATGCAGAATTCGGAGTGCATATGATGCTCCGTGATTTCCGCAGCCTTGACGGGACGGAACGTGCCGAGGCCGACGTGCAGCGTGATATACGCTTCCTTAACGCCCTTGGCGGCGAGCTTGTCCAGCAGCTCCTGCGTAAAGTGCAGACCGGCTGTCGGTGCGGCGGCAGAGCCGTTGATTTTGGAATAGACGGTCTGGTAGCGTTCGCCGTCCTGCAATTCTTCCTTGATGTACGGCGGCAGAGGCATTTTTCCGAGCCGTTCCAGCACCTCAAGGAAGATCCCCTCATAGTGGAACTGCACGAGCTTGTTGCCGTCGTCCCTCTCCCCTACTACGGTCGCCGTCAGATCGCCGTCTCCGAAGGACAGCTCTGTCCCGGTGTGCGTCTTGCGGCCCGGCTTCGTAAGGCACTCCCAAACGCCGCTTCCCTGATCCTTGAGCAGCAGCACCTCGACCGCGCCGCCGGTCGGCACCCGATGGCCGAGCAGGCGTGCGGGCAGCACACGGGAGTTGTTCATGACCAGGCAATCTCCTGGCTGCAGAAGCTCAAGCAGGTCGTAAAAATGCCGGTGCGTGACCTCGCCCGTTTTTCGGTCGAGCGTCATGAGCCGGGACGCGTCGCGGCGCTCCAGCGGCGTCTGCGCGATCAGCTCCTCCGGCAGATCGTAATAAAAATCATGTGTTTTCAACAAATACAGCCCTTTCCAATACGCCGATTTTTTCCGCGATTCACATTGACAGGCAGGAATGAATATGATATGATGAGGCCGCTGGAATTCGCGGACATTTGTCCATCGTGCAAGAACATCTTATTTCTGCACAAACCAAATGTATTATATTACATTCCAAAATGATATGCAACCGGAACTTTCCGGCGAGTTTGAGGATTGGAGCTTTCATCATGGAGAAATTCAGAGTTGGTATCATTGGCGCAACGGGCATGGTCGGGCAGCGGTTCGTGCTGCTGACGGCAAACCACCCGTGGTTCACCCCGGTCGTGCTGGCCGCCAGCGCGCACAGCGCAGGCAAGACCTACGCGCAGGCGATCGAAGGAAAATGGCATATGGCTGAACCAATTCCGGAAAGCGTCAAATCCATGATCGTGATGGACGCCGAGGCGGACGCGGAGGAGATCGCGAGGCAGGTCGACTTTGTCTTCTGCGCCGTCAATATGAAAAAGGACGAGATCAAGGCGCTGGAAGAGAAATACGCGAAGCTCGAATGCCCGGTCGTATCAAACAATTCCGCCCACCGCCACACGCCCGACGTGCCGATGGTCGTGCCGGAGATCAACGCCGACCACATCCGCATCATCGACGCACAGCGCAAGCGGCTCGGCACAAAGCGCGGCTTTATCGCCGTCAAATCCAATTGCAGCCTGCAAAGCTATGTCCCGGCACTGCACCCGCTGATGAAATACGGCGTGGAAAAGGCGCTGGTCTGCACATATCAGGCAATTTCCGGCGCAGGCAGAACATTTGAGACATGGCCGGAAATGATCGACAACGTGATCCCCTATATCGGCGGCGAGGAGGAAAAGTCCGAGCAGGAGCCGATGAAGCTCTGGGGCCATATCGAGGGCGATAAGATCGTCAATGCGACGGAACCCAACATCACCGCGCAGTGTCTGCGCGTGCCTGTTTCAGACGGTCATATGGCGGCGTGCTTCGTTTCGTTCAAGGGCGAGAAGCCGTCGCTGGAGCAGATCAAGGCAGACTGGGCAGCGTTTTCGGGCCGCGCACAGGAATTGAAGCTGCCGTCGGCTCCCAGGCAGTTCCTGCATTACTTTGAGGAAGCCGACCGTCCGCAGACGAAGCTCGACCGTATGCTTGAGGGCGGTATGGCCGTCTCCATCGGCCGTCTGCGCCCCGATACGCAGTACGATTACAAATTCGTCTGCCTGTCTCATAATACCCTGCGCGGAGCAGCCGGCGGCGCTGTTTTGCTGGCGGAACTGCTTTGCGCGGAAGGATATATCACAAGGAAATGATCCCGAAGGGAGCGATTCTTTGAAAAAGCCCGTTTTTGAAGGCGTCGCGACTGCGCTCGTTACGCCGTTCAAGCAGGGTACGGTCGATTTTGCCGTCATGAATCAGCTGCTGGATCTGCAGCTTGCCGCAGGCGTCGACGCGGTCGTCGTCTGCGGAACGACCGGAGAGGCCTCCACCATGACGGACAACGAAAAGCTTGCGCTGATCGCGCACACAGTCAAATATTGCGCCGGACGATGCAAAATCATCGCCGGAACCGGTACAAACGACACGGCTCACACCTTGCAGTTGAGCCGTGTCGCTGCGTCTATGGGCGTGGACGCCGTGCTGCTGGTGACACCCTATTACAACAAGTGTACGCAGGCAGGGCTGATCGCGCATTATACCGCGGCAGCCGACACCGTCCCCTGCCCCGTGATCGTCTACAACGTGCCGAGCCGCACGGGCGTGGACGTCTCGGTCGAGACGTGCCGTGCGCTCTGCGCGCATCCGAACATCGGCGGGATCAAGGAGGCCAGCGGCAGCGTCCCGAAGGCCATGCGCATTCTGGACGCCTGCGCGGAGGAGCTTCCGCTCTGGAGCGGAAACGACGATCTGACCGTACCGCTGATGGCGGTCGGCGCGAGGGGTGCAATCTCCGTTTTGTCCAATGTGCGGCCTAAGCTGACGCTGCAGATGGTCCGCGCCTGTCAGACTGGCGAATACGCGCAGGCGGGACGGATCCAGACGGCGCTGATGGGGCTTGTAGACGCGCTTTTCTGCGAGGTCAACCCGATTCCCGTGAAGCAGGCGCTGGCGCTGGAGGGCATTCCGGCCGGTCTGCCGCGTTTGCCGCTGACGCCCTTGAGCGGTTCGCATCTGCCCGTTTTGGAACAGATGCTGTCCGCCATGCCGGAGCCATAAAGCACAAGGTTCACCATAATTTTTTTGAAATAGAAGCCGCAAAAAGTTATTCACACTGTCAACAGATTTGTCAACACGCAAATTTCCCACATATTTCGACAAATACACGTCTTTTTGCCAGTATCTTTCAGGGGCGAAAAACGAAGAACTTTCACGACATAACGCACGGATATTGTTGACATAACGCATTTTATGCAGGAGTTTTTGCAGAACCGCACGCAAAACGCCCGGCGTCCATGACTGGCCGCCGGGCGTTTTTTATTTGAGGGTTTCGCTGTGATTGAGAACGGAGACGCTGTAGAGGAACAGGACATCCTGTGAATCGAACGTCAGCCAGCGGCCAAGCCGCTCCGGCTGCACATAGCGGATATCGACCAGTGTGATCTTCGCATAGGCGCTGGTCAGAAGCGGCGCAAGGCTGCTTGCAAACGAATCGCGGAAGATCACAAGCTCGCGGTCCGTATCCGCACTGGGGTTCGTGATCGTGAGCAGGGATTTTGAGCCGGAGAGGAACACGGAGTACGGGTCCTCCCCTTCCAGCGCGGGCAGATCATAGACCGGCCCGGTGCTGTCCGTTTCATAATCGTAGACGGTGCAGCCGAGAAGCGTCTCGCTCGTCAGATAGCGGAGCGTATCCGGGGCAAGCGGCAGAGCCGACTGTCCGCAGTAGACACCGTAGAATGGCGTGTCAGCCGTCACCGTATCATATTTCTCCGACAGTTTCACACCCATTGCTTCTGCTAATTGACTTGCAACCGGCACAATCGCCTCTTGTCTCCAGTGCAGATCAGTACGATAATAGCTGTTCAGAGACAGCACTGGCATCAGGTCGATTGCTTCCGCATAAGGCATATTCTTCTGAAGCAGCGCGGAAAACGCACTGTAGTCAAGCGACGGATAGCCGTTCTGCGCAGCAAGGAACGCGCCCTTGTCCGGGATCACGGCTTCATAGATTCTGGCATCTGTCCCGGACAGGTACGTTTCATAGATAGTCCGGAAGCGCTCTGCGGCATGGAGGACGGAGGACTCGTCCAACGGATATTCCAGCTTGGCGGCATAGCCGTCCGCAAGATAGATGCCGTTGTTATCCTTTTCGCGCAGCATATCCAGCAGAACAGCGGCCTTGAGCCGCCGGAAGCCGTCGCGTAGCGGGAACTGGTCGAGCGTATAGGATTCGAAATCCGTCATAAACGTGCCTTTCAGCACAGAAGCGGCCGTCAGCTCCGGCTTTTGCGCCAGCTTCCGGCGCTCACTCTGCGAAACCGTATCATCCGGCTTCAGAAGGCTCCAGACCAGAAATCCGAGCAGGAACGCCGCCGTCAGGCAGACGACTGCAAGATTCTTTCGTTTTTCCATGGGGCCTCCCCTCTAAAACCGGAAATACAGGAACGGATTGAACGAGCCGTCAACCAAGAAGGCCGTACAGACAGCCAGAAGCGCGGTCAGACCGACCGGCTCCAGAACCGCAAGCGCCGTTTTTCCTGCTCGGCTGCGCTGGACTGCTGCACACAGGCTTTTCGCCAGCGGCGTTGCGCCGGCAACGGCAAGCAGGAGCAGCACGGTGCAGCTGCGCAGCTCGTACAGGCTTTCCGCACTGACCAGCGGCAGGCCCCCGCCGCCGAACATGGCGCGGATGGACTGCGCGGCGTCCTGCACGCTGGATGCGTCGAACAGTACGAAGCCGAGCGTCACAAACAGGAGTACATAGACGTGGTTCAGCACGTGCAGCTTTTGAAGTCCACGCAGCAAAAACAGCTTTTCCGCCGTGAGCAGAACCGCGTACAGAAGCCCCCACAGGACAAAATTCCACGCCGCGCCGTGCCACAGGCCGGTCGCGAGCCAGACGAGCAGGATATTCAGCAGCTGCCGGGCGCTCCCCTTCCGGTTTCCGCCAAGCGGGATATAGAGATAATCGCGGAACCACGAGCCGAGCGAAATATGCCAGCGCCGCCAGAATTCCGTGATGCTGCCGGACAGATAGGGGTACTGGAAGTTCTCCGGAAACCGGAAGCCGAAAATCCGGCCAAGGCCGATGGCCATGTCGCTGTAGCCAGAAAAATCATAGTAGATCTGCAGGGTGAACGCAATCGCGCCCAGCCAGTAATACAGGACCGACAAATCGGCGGACGCGCGGAAGCTTGACACCAGCTCTCCGAGCAGATTGGCAAGCAGGATCTTTTTCGCAAGGCCCAGAATGAAGCGCCGTGCGCCGGAGGCCGCCTCCGATACGCTGTGTTCGCGTGTTTTCAGCTGCACGGCGATATCGGAATAGCGGACGATCGGCCCGGCGATCAGCTGCGGGAACATGGCGATATATGCTGCAAGATCGATGAAATTCCGCTGTGCTGGTACTGTCCCGCGGTACACGTCCACGGTGTAGCTCAGGATCTGGAACGTATAGAAGCTGATGCCGACCGGGAGCGCAAGGCGCAGCAGCGGCGCGGACAGCCCGGTCAGCGCGTTCAGGTTTGCGATCATGAAATCGGCATACTTGAAATACGCAAGCGTCCCGAGGCTCAGGAGAACAGACAGGACCAGAAACAGCTTCGCCCGCCTGGTATCGCGGAAGCGCTCGATCAGCCGTCCGAAAATATAGCCTTGCAGGATGGAGACGAGCATGACCGGCAGATAGCGCGGCTCACCCCAGCCGTAAAACACAAGGCTCGACAGGAGCAGCACGCCGTTTTTCGCCCGTTTGGGTACGAGAAAGTAGACAAGCAGGACAGCGGGGAGAAAATAAAACAGAAACGGAACACTAGAAAACAGCATGGCGGCCCTTTCGGTTTACATAAATTAATTATTTCACGCCACGATCGGCTCGTCAGTGATGACAACAGCGCCAGAATACGCGGCCTGCAGCTTGTCGCGGAAGGTGTTGACGAGATCCTCCGCGCCGAAGCACGAGATCAGATAGTTGTCAACCGAAACGACGATCAGCTTGTCCGGGAAGCCGCACATCCACTGCTTGGCCATGATATAGTCCCGGATTTCCTTTGCCGCCTCATCCAGCTTCCCCGCATCGGTCAGGCGCAGCGCGCCGCAGGTGAAGGTGTTGCCGTTCATCATATGGAACAGCGACGCGCCGTCGTCCGCCATCGCGACGACGGATGCAGGAATGCTCAGCAGATATTCGACATCGGACGCGTTTTCAAGGCCGACCTTTCCGGGCTGGCCATCGGTCATGTTGGCTTCGGAATAATCGCCGCCCGCCGCAGGGAATTTTTCGTCTTCGGAATAGCTTGCCCAGACGGTGTTCAGGATGGTCAGCGCGTCGGGAATTTCCGACGCGTCCGGCTGCGCGCCAGACTTTGCCGCGCAGGCTGTCAGGGAAAGTGCCGTCAGAGCGGCCAGAAACATCGCAATCAGTTTTTTCATGTTGGAACTCCTTTGGAATCTTTTTTCTGACGCGGGAAAATCCCGCGTCATCCTACAGACGCGTTTTTGTGCCGCAGGTTCTGTCAGTATACGCGAAAGTTGTGAACGTTTCGTGAATAATATGCGGGCAGGCACAAATTGTGCCTGCCCGCGTGGTTCAGTGCTATTATTTTGTCAGATACCGGTGCAGCATGGCTGCGAGCTGGGCGCGGGTGGCGAGGCCGGAGGGGTTGAGCTTGCCGTTTGCGCCCTGCAGGATGCCCGTGCCGCAGGCCCAGCGCATGGCGGGCAGCGCGTAACTGGACACGGCCTGTGCGTCGCCATAGCCGGTGAGGCTGGTGGTTTCACCGGCGCTCACATCCTGTCCGCGATAGAGGGTATAGCGGTAGAGGATGGAGGCCAGCTGTTCACGCGTGACGGGCGCGTCGGGGCGGAAGGTTCCGTCGGTGTAGCCGCTGACGATGTTGTTCTGCGAGGCCCAGACGACTGCCTTTTCATAATACGCGCCGGGCTTTACATCCGAGAACGCCGCGCTGCCGAAGCACCTCGGCTCGTTCTCCATGCGGTACAGGATCGTCACGAGCATACCGCGCGTCGCCGTGCCGTAGGGGCTGAACCGGTTGCGGGACGTGCCGTTCATCAGGCCGTTTTCGCAGACGTAGCGCACGTCATAGTAGAACCAGTCGGTGCGGGAAACGTCGAGGAAGTCCACGTTCGGCGTGGGATTGAGCGCGGCGATAATCGTCGGGTCGAATTCCCAGTGCGCCGTATAGCGGCGGTCGCCACTACTGCCTGCCGGAATCGTGACAGTCAGATTATCTTCGCCCACCAGGTCTGTGCCGCTCCAGCCGGTGAAGACATATCCGGCCTTTGTCGGCTCGTTCAGCGTGATTGCCGCGGATTCTACGGTATAGGAATCCGGATTCCCGAACGCTGTGCCGCCGTCCAGATCGTAGGTGATGGAGTAGGTATTGAGCGACCAGTGCGCCGTGTAGCTGCGGTTGCCGATGCTGCCGGTCGGGATGGTGACGGTCAGGTTATCGCTGCCAGACAGATCAGTTCCGCTCCAGCCGATAAACGTATAGCCGGTTCTTGTCGGCGGATTCAGGGTAATGGTCGACGATTCCACGGTATAGAAGTCCGGATTGCCGGAAGCCGTACCGCCGTCCAGGTCATACGTGATAGAGTAGGTATTCAGCGACCAGTGTGCAGTGTAGCTGCGGTCGCCGGTGCTGCCTGCGGGAATCGTGACGGTCAGGTTGTCTTCGCCCGTCAGGTCCGTGCCGCTCCAGCCCGTGAACGTGTATCCGGTCTTTGTCGGCTGATTCAGCGTGATTGTTGCCGATTCCACGGTATAGGACGTCGGGTTGCCGGAGGCAGTACCGCCGTTCAGGTCATACGTGATAGAGTAGGTATTCAGCGACCAGTGCGCGGTATAGCTGCGGTTTCCGATGCTGCCCGCCGGGATGGTGACGGTCAGGTTATCCTCGCCCGTCAGGCCGGTGCCGCTCCAGCCGGTGAAGGTGTAGCCGGGGCGTGTGGGGTTCTTGAGGGTAAAGGCGTCCGTCTCGACGGTGTAGGTGTCGGGGTTGCCCTCTGCCGTGCCGCCGTCCAGATCGTAAGTAATGGTGTATTGATTGACCGTCCACTGCGCCGTGATGGTCATATCCCCGGCAGGCATGGTCGCGGGGATCGTCTTGTCCCAACCGGTGAAGGTATAGCCTTCTCTTGTCGGGGCGGCGGGCGCAGTGATGGCTGAGCCATAGTCCTGCGTGATGGGCGCGACTTCACTGCCGCCGTCGGTGTCGAAGGTGATGGTATACTGATTGATCTCCCACTTCGCCCAGTATTCCTTATTGCCCATTTCTGTACCGCCGATTGCCGTCACAGGATCGCCGGTCAGACTCTCGTTATCATACCAGCCCTTGAACGTGTGGCCGGTATAGGTCATATCGTCGGCTGTCGGGAGTGTTGCGCCCACACCGTAGATGTATTCGGTGACATTGCCGTTGTTGATCGTGCCGCCGTTGGGGTGCAGTGTGACGGCATAGGTCGGGTCTGTCCACTGCACTGTCAGTGCTGTCACATCAGCAGGAACACTGTCACCGGGAACGTAGAATTTACCGTTGCTTCCGCGCCACATAAAGAAATTGCCTGTATCTCCGTCCGGGCGGTTCAGACCATCGGACGCAGGGGCGGTAAATGCGCTGCCGTTTTTCACGATGATTTGAATAGCACCGGAGCTGCCGCCGAGCGTTCCGCCGCCAAGGTCAAGGGTAACGGCCTTCATCCCGTAAGGACCCAGTGTGTCAGGGTTCAGGACTTCAAGGACGGGGCGGAAACCGACGATCGGGTAGGAGATCGTAGCATAGTAGATGTCCCAGTGGCGGGCCGAATAGCACCCGCGAACCGCACGGTACGACGTGGAATAAGCATCCTGTCCCCACGAATACATTTCAATCCAGTTTTGGATATATCCGCTGTTCTTGTTCAGCATCGTGTCCCATTCGTTGCTTTGGGGCACGCCGCGTTGGGAATCGCCCGAACCTGTAGAGTTACTTCCCACAGACGGTGCGCGCAGGGTATAGTCCACGCCGCCGCTGGCATAATCTTTGCCGAAAATCAGACTTTTCGTATTTAAGTCATCCCAGCTTACCGTATGCGTTACGACATAGTCCGCAATGAATAGGCTGTGGGGATATTTATTCTTCTGAGCATACTCCTCGGTGGTTGCCATTTCCGATGTGAGCTTATAAGCGTTGACCGTGCCTGCATAGGTAAAAGGCACATAATGAAGTGTGCTGTCCGGCAGATTGCTGTTTACCGTTCCGGGGATGTTCATCGCCGAAAGGTCAAAATAGTATCTGCCACCGGGGGTGAGGGTAAACTGCTCGTCAGGCTGACTTTCCACCGTCAGCGTGACATCCGCAAAAGCACTTGCAAGGTCGGTCTTGCAGTCACCGTTATACTGCTCGCTGAAGACCTTCATGGTATAGTCGCCCGGTGCAATGTCAGACGGGATTTTGATTTCAACCGTTCCGCTTTCGGCAGTAGGCTGTGCTACTCTGCCGTAATACTGTGCGCCATTGTTATCCGCCAGGATGACAGAGATATATTCATTTTTCCCTGTGGTCGCCCCTTTGTAATTCAGCGTAACGGTATCGTCGGGGGCGGCGCTGACAGTTTTTTCCGTTACGGCAAAATTGCGTCTACTATCTAAAAGCGTCAGTTTCCATTCGTTTCCGCTGTATTTGGAAACTTCGGTCAGCCCTCCGTCAGGCTTTCCGCCCACAGCGGCAGATGCAAAAAGGACAGAGTTCAGATTTAAGTTAAAAGCGGGACGAACAGTCCGATGATTATTGAAAATGAGCATAGTGTACCCAGAGTATTCGACAGAACCATCACTACGCACGACGGCGACATTATATTTATTGGAGCCGGGGGAGCGCAGCCACCAAGCGGTTGTCACCCAATTCGGATGTGCAGGATTCAAGGCACGCAGATCGTTGTTTACAACAATAGCCTCTTTTGCGGAAAGTGGCCAGAATACAGCGTTATCCACCTGCCCTCCCGCTACACAGTCGGTATTCTCTCCGTCGTAACTTCCGCTTGTAAGCGCCCGTTTCTTTACGGCAGCATTTTCTTCTGTCGTCAGCTTTTCCGCAAGCGCATCTATTGTGGCTTTCAAATTACTCGGTGCGTATTCGTTGTTTAATATGGTATCGGCAAATGGTATAACTCCCATAGCGCCTGCCGCGAGCAGGGTAATATCCCCCTGTGAGCTTGTAACACCGCTTCCGTCATAGCCGATAACTCGCCATGCAGCGGGATTATTTTCATGGTTTTGCCCGAAATACACAGTCGGTGCGGTCGCTGTGTTTACATTTTTACTTAACACACTTAGTGCATCTGTACCAAGCTGTATCGCAGCAGAGTCCTCTGCCCCAACCTCCTCGGCGAATACGCTTATCGGCGTAAGGCAGAGCGTCATGCATAAAGTCAGCAAGATACTAAGTATTCGTTTTTTCATATTCTGTTACCTCCGTTTTGCAATCTCAAACTATACTTTTTTCTTTTTCAGTACAATGTATAAGATTAAGCCGAGGTTGCCAAGCAGCGCAACTCCTGCAACAGAGCCTATTGCAACCAAAGCAGGTGAAGCTGCGGGTTCGGATATGTTTCCTTCGGATATGTTTCCGAAGCCTGCGGGAACGGCTACATCTGCCACCGCTTTCACACCGGTGTCTTTCTCACCAATCCACCAGTTGCCGTTTTCACCGATAAATGGGGTAAGACCGTCCTTGCCGTCCGCACCGACAACTTTACCAAGATTGACTACCTCGCCGTCGGTATAGGTGATAACAAGCTCGCCGTCTGCGTTGATCTCCGCTTTGGCTATTCCGATGCCGTCCTTACCGTCTTTGCCGTCAGAGCCGTTTGCACCGTTTGTTCCATTTGTTCCATTTGTTCCGTCCTTGCCGGTGTCGCCCTTAACGCCTTTGCCGCCCTTATCTCCGTCCTTACCGTCAACGCCGTCTTTTCCGTTGGCACCATCCTGTCCGTCAGTGCCGGGATCGCCTTTGTCACCCTTTTCGCCCTGTTGTCCGGTTTCACCGGTATCGCCCTTTTCTCCGGTGGCTTTCACACCGAGGGATACCCATGTCTGTCCGTCGTCGTAGGAGATATACCAGAAGTTATCATCACCTATTTTAAGCTTTGGCGTTACACCGTCTTTTCCGTCCTGACCGGGCGCACCTGTCTCTCCCGTGTCACCCTTGTCGCCTTTGTCGCCCGCCAGCTCCGACAAGGCAATCAAATTATTCCAGACAGAATCATCGCTGTACTTCCACTGTATGAATCCATTATATACATTCAGTTCAATTTGCTTTCCATCTGCGCCGTCATTTCCCTTCAACTCGGAAAGTGATACAAGAACACGGTAAGCGTCATCACTTTCACCCTCATATCTCCACTGGATACTGCTGCCGTCACTGCGTAATTCTATTTCTCTGCCGTCCGATCCCGTAAAGGTTGAGAAGGTTTTGGTATTGGATAATGCCGATACCGTTCCGTTATTGCCGACAGAGGAAACCGCAAAGGTGTAGGTGGTATCCTCTTCCAGAGTATCGTATGTATATTCAAAGGTCGTGTCTGACAGCGGAGCATCAGTCACACGCACAAAATCGCCGTCATCCATACGCATCCAGATATGATACCCTGTATAGGGGCGTCTGCTGTCTGCAGTCGGTGCCTTCCAGGTGATTTTTGCACTTTGATTGTCTGTTACGGATACGCCTGTAAGTGTAGGTACGGGCGGTGCGGCACGAAGATTGGTCAGCACATATCCGAACACAGGAATCTTCTGATCTCCTGCCGTCCATGTACGCATACCAAAATCCCAGGTAAAGCCGTATTTGTTTGAAACATCGTAGTCGATTCCGTAGGAGGCAAGGAGCGAACGGCGGTCGATGTTGTTTACCGTACCGCTGGCGCCGTTGCTTTCCGTCGTGGTGTAGACCGTACCTGTTGCTTTGCTGTAGCTCAAATCGATTACAAAACCCATATTGAATGCGTCTACGCCCCATGTGCTTTTCATCGAAGCGGAGAAACCGTGAGCCATCTCAACTCCCTCGGCATGCTCAGATGTGGTAGTCCAGTCGTTTGTGATACTGCTTGCACCGAAGCCAAGCTCATATTTTTGCTTACTCAGCGACTCAAATTTCGAAACATAGTCGGCGGTAGTAGCGGTATTCGACCAATAGGCGAACGGGTCGCCCTCGGCGTTTTCCGGCAGTACATGGCTGTTCAGTATCGGCAAAGCCTTTGCCTTTCCCGCTGCAATGTCTTTCTTGTAGGTTTCGTTGTACAGTACCGCAAACTCATCGTAATACTCCCGGTCGAGCATGGTGTAAACCGGTTGCCCGGGGATCATCAGGGCAATGGTATTTCGCTCGCTGAGGTCAAAATCGCCCTTTTGCGGGTCATAAAGCGAGTAATAATAGGTTGTTGCCGGCACGCGGTACAGCACCACAGAATCGTTGCCTCCGGCATTGAATGAGGCACTGTATTCCTTAGAAAGGGTATCCTCGGTGCTCTTTGTAAAATCCATGGTGTATCCGAGGGTCGCCTCGTATCTCCACACCTTCAGATCTCCCTGCGCGACGATGGACGCACCGAAGGAGGTGTTGTGCGATGAGGATTTCGTGTCCGAATAGCCTGAGGAGAAGGTGTAGGTGGTTGAGCCGTCGGAGAAATCAAGATCATAGTCACCGAGCTCCGAGAAATACGGAGCCGCCTGGAGCACCGCCTGCACCTGTGCATCGGAATATCCGTAGCCCTTGCCCTCATAGCGAGCAAACAGACCGTCTTTATTCACATCCGCCGCAAGCAGTATGCAATTATACGGCATATCCCATGCTAGGTCGGCATCGTGGCAGAGCTTGGAAAACTCGTCCTTTTCGGCTGTCACTGTATACTTGCCGGCGACCGACAGCGTGCCGCTGCCGAAATCCTCGCCGTAGAAAACATCGGTGAACAGGTCGAATTTACGCGCCGAACCGCTTCCCTTTTGCCTTTCGGCGGCAAGCGCGATCACCTGCTCGCGGCCTTCCGTGTTGTGGTCAAAATTGCCTGCGATGACATCCTGATACCACCACCATCTCGCGCTTGAATTCTTTTCGCGCGCGGTGTCGCGCAGAAGATTAAGCGCGCCGTTCTGCTGAACCTCATACAGTCCGCCTGCGATCCATACCTGCTCCGGCGTACCTCTGCCGTTGATCGCAACGCTTGTCATGGCAGGCTTCGGCTTCACGCCCAGATCATTTGTTCCGTTTGCGGTATAACCGCTCATGGTGGTTTTCTGCACATTCGTTATTGACTTGTTCTGACCGTAATAAACGGCAAAGCCCATGTTTTCGTTGTCGGTTTTCTTGTCCCAGATAAAGCCCTTCTTCTTTTCTTCCCTGACTTCACGGAAATATCCGGCAATTATGATTTCCTGCCAGCCGTCGCCGTTGATGTCTCCCGCGGCAAGGTTTCCGTAGCGGATATGATCGTAGTAACGGCTGCCGTCCGCTTTTTCATCCTCGCGGTTCAGGGTCATCAGGGACTTTTGATCCACTCTTTTGAGGTTTCCGTTTTCGGCTTTGTATACCGAGAGCTTTGAAACAGCCTTACGGAAGGAATCGCCGGAAATCTCCTTGTCCCTGCCGTCGATCTTATCCGGCTCGGCAATGCCTGCGTACACGATAAGCTCATCGCAGCCGTCACGGTCAATATCCGCCGAAACAAGCGACTTCGTGATCTGGTCGCGCTCATACAGAGTCGTGTTCCAGCCGTCGAAATAGGCATTGCCGCTGCCCTTGGATTTGACAAACGATTTTCTTGAAAGTCCCTGCTCTCCGGCAATTCCCGTGCCGGCGATTCCCCATAAATCATCATTGCCGACGTAGGTGATAACGGCGGTCATCTTTCCGTCACCATCATAGTCGCCCGCCGTGACATTGAAATAGTGGCGGAATTCCTGGTATTCCAGCTCGCCGTAACCGGGTTTCTTGCACGCCCACATCGGAGCGTCGGCAATTTTCTGAAGCTCGGAGCGCTTGTTGTTTACAAGGTTTTGTACCCAGTAGCAGATCTTCGCAGTGTTCTTGGAATTATCCATATCGCAAAGACCGACAAAGATAGCATGATCGTTTCTGCCCGTGCCGAGTGGGTCGTAAGCTGTTCCAACAGCAAATGCAACATTATCGACAGCAGAAACCCGATGGGCACTCGGTGTACATTCGGCAATGTTGATACCGAAATTCCACTTACTGTATACCTTGGTATGATCCTGCGCCGCCTGCCCCTCTGCGTTGCGATAGCTGTAAATGATCGGCTCATACCATGGGGTGATGGCAAAGGGCTGACCCTTTTTTGTGCCGTACGGGTTGCTTTCATCCTCTGCCCATCCGACCGGTGGGGTTGTGTCGGGTGTGAGCAGTGTGCCGTATGCACTCGAGTCGGATGCCGATACTCCCATAGTGGCATAGCTCATAATAGGTAAAGCAACACACATCACCATACATAGGGTGAGCAGGGTACAGAGTATTCGTTTTTTCATTTTCCGTTTCCTCCCTTCAAATATTGTGAACGGTATTTATCCGCAAACAGAGCGACACCCTGTTTTAAGACCTCCATTTGGGTTTTTAAATAATATTCATCCTCAAACATAGCATAGTGTACACAGGCACGAACAAATATAAAAATCAACGGTGTAATCACCGTGTACGGAATACCGATTTTCGGCTCCAACCGCTTGGCATATTCGGTATAGCGCTCATTCACTCCCTCAAAGAATTTCTTGCCGTGCTCAATATATTTCGGATGAGTATAGACCTGATACATCAGCCGATATTTTTTGCCGTGCTTCTTTGCGGTCCAATACGGAACCTCTCTCACAAATCGGACAACATCATTCGGGTCGGTGGGAGCTTTTTCCATAAAATCATCCTCAACCTTTTCCATACAGTATGCAGTTGATTCAATAATCAGTTCATCCACACTATTGAAATAGGAATACAGATTTCCCGTTGTACACCCACACGCTGCCGCCAAAGCCTTGATACCCGTACCGGTCAGCCCGTTTTCAGCATAACATTCAAAGCATTATTCCATCATTTCCCGCTTACGCTCGTTGTGTTGTTCCTCTGTTGTTCTCATAATGTTCGCTTCCTTTTGATAACTAATCAATTAATTAACTATAGTATAACACAGGACTACGGTAATTTCAACAATTTATTAAAAAAATTTTGCAAAATATTAAAATTTTATCGTATCGGTCGGAAACTTTACGGCTATAGCCGTACCCTTTTCCGAACTTTCTTCCACACGGACTTTACCATTGTGCAATGTGACGATTTTCCACACCAAAGAAAGTCCCAAGCCTACGCTACCGTATTCCCTGCTTCGAGATTTATCCACACGAAAGAAGGGCTGAAAAATACTTTCTCTGTATTGTTCGGGGATGCCGTAGCCGGTATCCGCAACCGTAATAACAAGCTGATTGTCTTTGTGCGTTACGGTAATATTCACTGTACCGTCAAAACGGTTGTAGCGTATAGCGTTTTCGGTCAGATTATATAACAAACGGTAAATCAACGTGTCACTGCCTGTCATAACAGCGTCGCCCGTGCTTTCAAGTGCAATATTGTTCTTCTCTGCAAGGGGCGCAAGGTCAGTGAAAATTTCTTCTACCATAGGTCCTATCTCTATGCGGTCGGCACACGATACTGTACGAAGCTTACTCATTTCCAACAAGGTTTTTGTCATTTGCGTCATTCGTTCGGTCTGCTCACATAACAATCGGAGAAACTCAGCCGTTTCCGGCAATACCTCGGGATGCTCTGCCGAAAAAAGTTCAAGCTGTGCCTGCATAAGCGAAAGCGGCGTACGCAGCTCGTGTGCAGCGTTTCCGGCGAACTGTCGTTGAGCTGTGAATCCCTCATCAAGACGGTCAAGCATCAGATTGAATGACTTGACAAATTGTCTCATTTCAGGCAAAACCTCTTCGGTTATCTTCATATCCGTCAAATTGTTAGGCTGAACCTTCTCAACCCGAGCTGTAAAAGTACGCCGAGGCTTCAGCGCATGCCCGCTTAAAAAATACGCAAGCACACCGCCTAACAATGTTGCCGCCGCCGTAATATACCAATTGGTAGCGATAAAGGATTCCTGTACTCCGTTAATTACAATAGTCAATTCACGATCAAGCTTTTCGTGTTCGGGATCGAAAAATTCGGGTTCTCCTTTGTCCGTATCTCCGTAACCTGTAACATAAGAACCTATGGAATCCATGTAACGGCTGCCGGAATAGCCGATAAGAACATTCATAAAAATGCAGGTAGCTCCGATAAGAAGTGCAGTCATCAAAGTTATGCGCCATTGCAAGGATAGCTTTTTCATTCTTTTTCTTCCTCCATAACATATCCTTCACCAATGCGATTGCGAATCGGGTCATAGCCGAGCGCCGCACGCAGTTTCTTTCGTAATGCAGAAATATGTACTCTTATTGAATTGCTGAAATTGTCAAAATTGATGTGATTGCTTTTTAGTTCATAATAGCAAAAGTCACGCTGCAAATTTGCAACGTGACTTTTGTTTTAAGGAAAGCTGTATATTAACTTATAAACTATTTAACGCAGATCATCAAATCTTATATTTTTCCAATGCTTTTTCATATTCTTCGCTGTCATCACCGTATATAACAACTTGCAATGGATTACTTAAATCAAGACTGTAAATGCCCAGTAAAGATTTTGCATCAACTGTATAACGGTCTGAAACTAAATCAACATCATAATTACAGTTGGAAGTTAATTCAACAAATTCCCTGACCTGATCCACTTGTGTGAGTCTGATTTTTACTATTTTCATATACTTGTCAACCTTTCTGACATATTTTAATTTCATCTAATGTGGGCAACGCAGGAATTGCACCTATTCTTGTTGCAGTCAGTCCACCCGCAGCATTTGCAAAAAGTATCTTATCATCAAGCACCATATCAGCAATCTCATCGGGTTTATAGTTTTTTAACTGCCACAACATTGCACCTACAAAAGCATCCCCGGCACCTGTGGTATCAACCGCATCGACCTTGTATGCAGGAAATACACAAAAATGATTTTTGTTGCGATAGCAAGCACCTTTTTCTCCGAGCGATACCAAAACTAATGACGCACCCATATTTAAAAGCTTTTTTGAGCCGATTTCAAGATTTGTTTCTCCTGTAACAAGATACATTTCTTCCTCAGACACTTTCAAAATATCCACCATTGTAATCGCTCTTGAAATTTCATTTACCGCTTTTTCCCTATCACTCCACAAAAGAGATCTATAATTAGGATCAAAACTAATTATTTTCCCGAGTTTCTTTGCATAATTTACAGCATCATATGTCGCCTTCCTGCAAGGTTCATCTGTCAAAGATAATGAACCGAAGTGGAAAATTTTGCATTCATCAATAAGTTCTTTTTTCACTTCATCGGCATTAAGCATCATATCTGCTCCTGGATTTCGATAAAAAGAAAACGAACGGTCGCCTTTGCTGTCAAGCTGAACAAAAGCAAGTGTTGTCGGCACATTGCTGTCAGTTGCCATACCTGTAATATCAATATTATGGTTGCTTAATGTGTCCTTTAAATAAGAACCGAATGCATCGTTGCCGACCTTACCGATAAAAGCCGATGAACCGCCAAGCTTACTGTTCATTGCAAGAACATTTGCCGGTGCTCCCCCCGGATTTCGTGCAAACAATGCTATTCCCTGTTCGTTAGTTCCGTTCGGAGTAAAATCTATCAAAATTTCGCCTAAGCTTACAATATCAATCATTATTCTGCTCCTTTTTTGAATTTAATTCTGTTATGATTTTGTTGTATGATTTTTTATTTATTTGATAAAAAAACAGTACAACAGCTGTTATTATCCACAACACACCCGGAATTGTTGAAAAAGAGTGATGCATTGTAGCCTGAACGGCACTGTTCTGAACACCGTTTGCAACAAAACCCAATCCGCTGAGTGTAGCAGACAGCAATGCTGTTCCGATTGCCATACCTACTTTATTTCCCAAGGAAACAAATGCATATTGGAATCCGTCATTTCTTATGCCCGTTTTCCACTCTCCGTATTCCACACAATCGGGAACAATTGCATAAATTGCTGTATTGAAACCACAGAAGAAAAATTGGGAGAGAGCTGAAATTGTATAGAAACCGATAGGTGAGTTTGAGGCACTAAAGAAATACAGAGCAATCATACATATGCCTGTACCTGCAGCAAAAGTTGCAGCTGTGCGGCCTTTGTTGCCGACTTTTTTAAATACAAACGGGAATGCTCCTGCACCCAAAATTGACGGCACAATAAGTATCAGTGAATAAATAGTAAAGAACCCCTCATTTCCTTCAACATATTTAAAGTAATACAAGAGATCTGCATTTCTACCGTATAATGTAATGCCGAATAAAACCTGTCCTGCCAATGCTATAAGATACGGCTTGTTCTGCATTGCGGCTTTAAGCTGAATTTTAATAGGTATTTTTTCCTTTACAGGAGGCTTTACCACTTCTTTTGTCTTTGCAAAGCAGAACCAATGGCAGGCAACAAATATTGAACCGTAAAGGATGGTAACCAAAAGGTATCCCTTTGACTGATTCTGGCCGCCGAAAAAAGTAATAAGAGGTAATGTAACCATATTGATTATGTTTATTGCAATCATTGCACAAACCGAGCGAAACGCATTTATCTTTGCTCGTTCTTCAATATTCTGAGTTAATGTACCGCAAAGTGTGCCGTAAGGAATATTTACGCAGGTATAGCCGACTACAAGAATACAGTATGTAACATACATATATATTGTTTTTGCATTGTCATCCCATGTAGGATGTGCCCAAAATGTAAATACTAAAACTATCGCCGTTAAAGGAGCACCTATCAGTAGCCACGGGCGGTATCTGCCCCATCTTGTTTTGGTTCTGTCGCTTAAAGAGCCGATTATAGGATCGTTAATTGCATCCCAAAATCTTGATATAAGCATCAATAAAGAAACTGTAGCCATTGGTATTCCGCACACATCCGTGTAAAATATCATAAGGAAATTGCCCACGAACATCCAACTGAAATTACAGCCTATGTCACCAAATCCATACGCAAGTTTGCTTATAAAAGGAATTTTTACATTTGTTTCCTGATGATTTTTCATAATATCACCTATCTCACATTTTTATAACAGCCTTGACAATGTTTGCCTTATCCTCTACACTTTTATCCATAGCTTTCTGAATATCATCAAAATCAAATATGTCTGTTACAATGCCCTTTAAGTTTACTTTGCCTGATGCAACAGCTTCAATAGCCATAGGATAAATATTGCGATAGCGAAAAACAGTCTTAAAGGTTAATTCCTTATCAAGAACAAGACTCATCGGCAAATTCATTTCGCCGGTCTTTGAATAACCTACAAGCACAATGTTGCTGCCCTTCTTGGTCATATGAATACACTGACGAGTAGTGAATTCTGTACCGGCAGTTTCTATTGCAAGGTCACATCCAGCACCGTTTGTAAGTTTCATAACAGCCTCAACAGCATCCTCGTCTTTACCGTTTATAACACCATCAGCACCGAGTTCCATAGCCTTATCAAGTCTTTTCTGCATAATATCAACCACATATACCTTACTGACACCCTCTGCTTTCAGTGCCATCATACTTACAAGACCGATGCATCCTGCACCCATAACAACCGCTGTCTGTCCTGCGTGGGCATTGCCCTGATTTGCAGCATGAAAACCAACAGCAAGAGGCTCAATTAAAGCACCTTCAAGTGTCGATACATTATCGGGAAGTTTAAAGCAAAGATCTGCTTCGTGAGCTACATATTCCTGAAATACTCCGTCAACCGGGGGGGTAGCAAAAAAGATTACATCGGGGCAAAGATTATATCTGCCTGTTTTACAAAACTCGCAGTGTCCGCAAGTTTTCCCCGGCTCTAAAGCGACACGGTCACCTACTTTCAAATGACTTACATCTGAACCTACCTCAACGACAACACCGCCCGGTTCATGTCCGAGAACAAAAGGGGGCTTTACAACATAGTCACCGATTGCACCTGTCTCATAATAGTGCATATCACTGCCGCATATGCCGATATACTCAAGCTTTACCAATACCTCATTAGGCTTTGGTGTCGGCACCGGACGATCAACATATCCCATTTTTTTAATGCCTGTCATTACAGCAACTTTCATAGTGTTTTTCATAATTAGTCCTCCTGTTTAAAAAATACTTTTATAAAGTGTTTTATTAAGTGACTATATTAAATCACAAACACACATTGATGTCAATAGATTTTTTTAAAATCATCACATTTGCTAAATATTAACACTATGATTTGTGCAAAAAAACAGTGACTCCGACATTTATCAGAATCACTGCTTTTAATAATTTATATTTCCTGTAAAAACGAATCTATTTTCATAAGTGCTGCACCTACTGCAGATGCCTCTAATTTAAAGGTACAGTATTTCAAAAAATCGGCATTACTTTCAAATGTATTTCGTTCAGCAACATAATTTTTTAATTCCCGTGCAAATTCCTCGAGAAAAGCTCCTACATATCCACCGGCAATTATATCACAGTCAAAAGTCATTCTCAGATTATTAATAGCTATTGCAAGATACTTAAGATAATCGTCCCATACCTTTTCGGCTTCAGCATTACCGCATCGGAGTTTTTCAAAAAACATTGCAAGATTTCCGTCAGCCTGCTCAGATAATACCTTTGCCGAAATATATGCGTCAAGACAGCCTTTTTTACCGCAATAGCATTGTTTTCCGTTAGGAACTAATGTATTATGACCAAATTCACCTGCTCGAAGATTATTGCCCCAAAACAGCTTTCCCGAAAAAATAATTGCACCGCCGACAGTATTGCTTAATGACAGATAAATAAGATTATCAATATCTGACTTATCCCACATTTCCGCAAAACCGGCAGCATTTGCATCATTGATAAATAAGCAAGGGTATGAGATAAATTCAACAAATCTTTCTGTGCTGAAATCATAAATGTCAAGTGCATGAGAAAAAATTATTTTCTTTCCGTCATCACTTATAATACCTGGGATAGAAATACCTACTCCTATAATTCTGTCAAACTCATCATCTTTTAGAAAACTATTCATCAAGTCGCCTAAGTTTTTAAAATAATTTTCATCAGAAGAAAAAGCTCTTGTCTTTCTTGTATATCTTATAACCGTTCCGGACAAATCAACAAGTGTAAAACCTATGTGATTTTTTGTAATATCAACTCCGATGGCTAATTTTGCATCAGGAATTGAAGCATAAGCTTTTGCTTTCCTTCCGCCTGTAGACTTGTAAGCACCAACCTCATGAACCAATCCAAGATTGATTAACTCTTTCACATTTTGCAAAACAGTCGGCCAACTGAGGTTAAGCTTTTGTGCAAGCTCAGGCTGTGAAATTCTATCATATTTCAGCAGACATCTAAGAGTATTTATTCTATTTTGCTTTTTTACATCCATATTGTTTGTTGGAACAGAATTCATAATCAATATCCTTTTATAAAGTATTTTATGTTTATTATATTACCATTTTTCTCAAAGTATTTCAAGAGTTCACACTAAAAAATCTATTAACTACTATGCAATAAAAATATGTAACATCTTTCTAGGAATGAATGCTAACTAAAGTATAGGAAAACAACTTCTTATATGCTATAATATAATTACTGTTTAATGCCGTTGATGATAGATTGAATCGAAATTATAGTTCTGATAAAGAATTATTTTGATGTAAAATCCATTTTGCACCCCCCTACTCAAAAACTATCATTATAAGGTTGATTTTGGAAGTAGTCTGCACCCCCCTAACTGACTACTGTTTGACTACTTTTGAAAAATTCAATATGCCGTATTTTGCCTTGATTTGCGTGTTTTGAGGGAATTTTAAAAGTGATACTCATTCCTGTTATACTCAATTCACCCTTGCAAATCACGGCATATTACGGCAAATCGGGAGGAATTGTACTTTGATTAAAATAATGTTTGTGTGCCATGGGATGACTCACGAACGCTTTGCAAACCGCAATATTCCTTTGTAAATCTCGGCAAATCACGGTCAGTTGAAAAGTACAAGACTACCAAAAGACTACTTTTCAACGGTTTTAAAATCAGCTTTTATGCCTTATCGTTAATAGGGTTAGAACGAACATTATTATTGCCGAGTTATCGTTAAAAGGGTTGTAACAGAAAGCAATTCCCTATACCTATATATAACAGCAGTTTTTGCTGGGTGTGATTTGCTTTGAATGAGTCTTATCTGAGTAAGTAAATATCATTTCTACACCGCAGTTCATAAGCTTAAATAATGCAGACTACTAAAAGACTACTTCTCCCCTATTCTAAATTTTAAAAACATAAAACATCACTTATTTGATAGTTAATATATTTATTATCATCCTGTACAATTTACAGGGTGTTTTTTATACATAAAAAGCAGTAACATTTTTTAATGAGATTGAATTCACCGAGCAAATGGTTTATACTTAAATTATGTGATACAGTTTCTCTTGAAAAGTTAAAACAGATTTCTGATGTGATTGAAGTTACATTTTAGCAATCAATCATTCTACCTAATGGTGAGCAGATAAAAACGAGTAATAAACAGGTGGTAATTACCATGGACTTATTATTAAACAACATTCTTCATTTGTCACAAGAAGAGATTAACAATAGTAAAATAGAATTTAATATGCAAGCCGGAAGAGGAGGACAACCATTTCTTGATAGATGGTTAAAACATTCTGAAGAAGATAAAACAAACGGTACTTGCAAGGACTGTTCATATTGGGGTTGGTATGGAAAGCAGAGAAACTTTTATCCTGGGCAATGGGTTTTTAGTTTCGCAAAAATGCCGGAAGATGAATGGTTGCTTATTTCGGCTGCACAAATAATAAATACTCCATCCGATGATTGGGCTGATGTTCAAGTGCTTGATAGATTTGTTCCATTATTCGGAAGGCTCATCATCAAATGCAAGAAAGGTAATACCTTCTCAAGATATGTATTTAATTTGAGCAAATATCTTGATCAAGCAATTGTTCGAGAGGTTCTTCCATGTGTTTATAGTGGTGAAAAGTTTGAAGGATATGACCGTGTGCATCTGCCATATCATAGATTATCTGACATTTTCAATGGTCGGATTCTCCCAACTTATTATGAAGCCTTAAAAAAGATAACAGGAGTTTATTGTTTAACTGATACTCACACAGGAAAGTTATATATTGGTTCTGCAACAGGCGAAAAAGGAGTTGCCCAAAGATGGGGTAATTATCTAGATTCCAAGCATGGCGGAAATAAAAAACTTATCGCACTCTATGAACAGAAGGGTGCAGAGTATTTTGAGAAGTATTTTACATATACATTGTTAGAATATTTTGGTTTGTCATATGACCCTGTGAAAATTATTGAAAGAGAGCAATATTGGAAACATTGCTTTGATACGATTAAGAATGGTTATAATGACAACTGATAAAAATGTTTTGAGATATTGCCCTGTTTGATGAATGGAGTAACTCAACACTTGTATCGGTTCGACATACCCATTTTAAGGCGAAAATAGGTGTTCCACTATTCTCTTGTACATTGGGTACGAAATGCGTTACTCGTTGGAGAATCGAGCCATGTGGAGTGCGTGGTTCTGTTGACTAAGGTACACAAGTAAAAGTATAAAAAAGGCTTGAAAAATAAAGTTTTTCCGAGGGTTGGGATGTAAATTCGGGTCCTCGGATTTTCTGCGTTTTTGGGGTAACAAAGCTGTCTCTTATACACATCTCCGAGCCCACGAGACACTCGCTAATCTCG
>ERZ1027243.355-NODE-355-length-25308-cov-5.278660_pt1 | contig 25308 bp, 17 predicted proteins | sample MGYA00519243_ERZ1027243 | MGnify/ENA primary metagenome ERZ1027243 (study PRJEB26926, sample SAMN06164727) | human gut metagenome | biome: ENVO:00009003; feature: ENVO:2100002; material: ENVO:00002003 | host: Homo sapiens | place: USA | collected 2012 ...
GAGATTAGCGAGTGTCTCGTGGGCTCGGAGATGTGTATAAGAGACAGCCGCTGATCCAGCGCCAGCTTGCGGCCATCGTTGGTGATGAGCAGCATATTGTCCACGCTGCTGTCCACCTCGCGGTTGCGGACTTTCTCAGCGCGCTCCGCCAGCGACGCCACAATCTCTTTCTGATACTCGGAGGGTTTCAGGGCAATATTGTGGTAATGTGCCTCCGGCACGGGCAGCTTGAGCATATCCGCCGTCTGAATGTCCGCCACATTTTTGAATACGCTCATCAGCTCCGGCAGGTTATAAAACTTGGCGAAGCGTGTCTTGGCCCGGTAGCCGGTTCCCTCCGGGGATAACTCGATGGCGGTGACGGTCTCGCCGTAGTTGGCCGCCCAGCTATCGAAGTGCTGCAAGCCCTGCTCCTCCAACGCCGACATCTGCAAATACCGCTGAATGGTGTAAAGCTCCACCATGCTGTTGGAAATGGGGGTGCCGGTGGCAAAGACAATGCCGCGCCCTCCGGTGATCTCGTCCAAATAGCGGCACTTCATAAAGAGGTCTGAGCTTTTCTGCGCCTCGGTCTGGGCAATACCGCCCACATTCCGCATTTTCGTGTAGAGAAAGAGGTTTTTGAAATAATGGCTCTCGTCGATGAAGATACGGTCAACGCCCAATTCCTCAAAGGTGACCACATCGTCCTTGCGGCTCTGGTCATTCAGCTTGTCGATCTTGGCTTGCAGGCCCTTTTGGGTTTTCATCATCTGTTTGATCGTGAAGTTCTCTGCTTTTTCTCGCTTGGCTTCGGAAATGCCCATCATGATCTCGTCGATCTGCTGCTCCAGAATGGCCCGCTGGCGCTCTACGCTCATGGGGATCTTCTCGAACTGCGAATGCCCGATAATAACGGCATCGTAGTCGCCGGTGGCGATCCTACCACAGAATTTCTTGCGGTTCTTGGTTTCAAAATCCTTACGGGTAGCGACAAGGATGTTCGCTGCCGGATAGAGCTGCAAAAACTCAGTGGCCCACTGCTCTGTCAGGTGGTTGGGCACCACAAAGAGAGATTTTTGACACAGGCCCAGCCGCTTTGACTCCATCGCCGCCGCGACCATTTCAAATGTCTTACCGGCGCCCACTACATGGGCAAGCAAGGTATTTCCACCGTACAAAATGTGCGCGATGGCGTTGACCTGGTGCTTGCGGAGCGTGATCTCCGGGTTCATACCGCTGAAATTGATGTGGCTGCCGTCGTACTCACGGGGGCGGTTGGAATTGAACAGGATATTATAGGTCTTACAGATGGCCTCGCGCCGGTCGGGGTCTTTCCAGATCCACTCGGCAAAGGCATCCTTGATCAGCTCCTGCTTGCTCTGGGCGATGGCGGTTTCCTTCTTGTTGAGGACAGCGGTTTTCCTGCCATCGGCATCGTACACATAATCAAAAATGCGGACATCCTTCAGGTTCAAAGTGTCCTCGATGATTTCATAGGCGTTGATGCGCTTGGTGCCGTAGGTACTGATGGCCTTGACATTGCCGCGATCCGTGCTTTTACCTTCAATGCGCCACTCGCCGGTGATGCCGGAATAGTGGACCTTCATGCTCCATTGCGCGCTGCGGGGTGTCCCCAGCGTTTCGAAGATAAACCGGCGGACATATTCGGTGTCCAGCCATGTAGCGCCCAGCCGGACGGAGATCTCGCTGGCAGTGAGGTCGGTGGGCTGCACCTGCGCGAGTGCATCGGCGTTGATCTGATACTGCGGGTCCTGTTCCGCCTTGCCTTGGGCAACCGCCAATTTCTGACGCACATTGCCGGAAAGATACTCGTCCGCGGGCAGGTATTTCTCATGCCCATCGTTTTCGCCGGTGTAAGCAGGGTTCAGGAACACCACGCCGGTCAACTCAGAAAACAGCGTTTCTTCGTCCTTGCCGGTGAGCCTGCTCATATAGTCCATATCCACATGGGCTTTCTCCCCGATGGACAGGGCCAGGGCCTCCACCGCTGTGTCTACCTTTTCAGCGGGTTTGTGACTGCGGATGGTGCGCTTGGTGAACAGGTCCGCCTTCCTTTTCAGGTTCCGGTCCTCGTCCAGAATTTCCAGTGAACACAGCAGGAAGTAAGAACTGTCCTGGTCAAAGGCAATCGCATTGCCGCGAGAGTTGATGAGTCCGTATTTCCGGGTGAAGGCATCGTAGAGGATATTCAGCTTGGCTTGCTGCGCCTTGATTTCTTCATCGGGATAGTCCTCAGTCTGGTATTCCAGCAGCGTCCGCACACAGTCCCGCAGCTCGATCATGCCGCGGATTCTGCTCTCTGCCGTCTTGGATACCTCCACCGGGTTCATGCGGCTGTTTTCACGGTAGTAGATCTGCCCGTCCACCAGCGTATAGGAGAAGTTGCGGACGGCAGGATCGGCCTCAATGGAATGATCCTCACCCTCCAGCTCTTCCTCCCGGTCATAAGCGGCGATTTCGCCGTGGATATTCTGAACGGCCTCCGCCAGCAGTACTTCCAACGGCTGCTCCGGGTACGGCTCACAGGTGGGCGTGGGGCCGAACGGCCCGGACACCATCTTCATCTCGCCCAAGATCATATCCGGGTGGTCGATGAAGTAGCTGTTCATCTGGATGCCGTCCTCGTTGGTGGCAAGGTGTACCCATTCGGGTTCTATATCCACCATTCGTTCCCGCTTTTGGAGGAACAGAATGTCTGAAACCACCTCCGTGCCCGCCGCGGCCTTGAACACATTGTTGGGCAGGCGGATCGCCCCCAGCAGCTCCGAGCGCTGCGCGATGTATTTTCGCGCGCTGGCGGTGCGCTTGTCCATGGTGTAGCTGGAGGTCACAACGGCGATAACGCCGCCCGGTCTGACCTGATCCAGCGCTTTGGCCACGAAATACTCGTGGATGGGGAAATTCAGCCGGTCATAGCGTTTGTCCGGCACACGGAACTGGCCGAAGGGAACATTGCCGATGGCAACATCAAAAAAGTTATCCGGGAAGGCAGTTTTCTCATAGCCATGCACCGCAATACTGCTTTTCTGATAAAGCTGTCTGGCGATGCGTCCGGAGAGATCGTCCAGCTCCACGCCGTAGAGCTTGCTGCCGCTCATGCTTTCCGGCAGCATACCAAGAAAATTACCAATGCCGCAGGACGGCTCCAGAATGTTGCCCTGCGTGAAGCCCATCTGCCCCAAGGCGGCATAGATGCCGCGGATGACCACAGGCGGCGTAAAGAACGCCGTCAACGTAGATTCGCGGGCGGCGGCGTATTCGGCGTCGGTAAGCAGTTCTTTCAGTTCAGCGTAACGAGGATTTTTCTCGTCAAAGAAGTCCGCCAAACCGCCCCAGCTCACATACTGCGCCAGTACCGCCTGTTCCTCCGCTGTGGCGGCGCGGTTCTCTGCCTCCACGGTTTTCAGGGTACGGATCGCGTCCAGATTGTGCTGAAAACGCTCCAGCGGCGCGCCCTCTCCGATATGGTCATCGGTGATGCGGTAGTTCCGGCCATCCGCGTCCAGCGGATAGGCAAGCGCGTTCCGTTTTTTCTTTTTCGGCGGGGTGAGCGCCGCAGGCGGCTCGTCCGTCTGCGGCTGCGGTGGGGCCAGCGCAGCGGGGTCCGCCTGCTCCACAATTTTCCGAACAAAGGAGATCGGTTCCGTGCGGAAGATGGGAAAGCCGACCTTTTGGACAAAGGTGATGTCTTGAAAGTTGACAACGCCGTGCGCGGTATCCACGCGATCCACAAGGAAGGTCCTGCCGTCGATCTCAAAAAGTGTTTCACCGGGAACAAGATTTTGTGCCGCAAATTCTGCGTCGGTGATTGCTGGCTGCGTGGCAGGCTCGACCGGCTGCTCTGCGGCGGTGTCTTTGGCGCGCTCCACATAGAGCCATTCCGCCGCTTCCTTTTCGCTGACCGCCTTTCTGACCTGCTCCAGATAATCCTCGGCCTGCCACTCGCTGGAGAAGTGTTCGCTGACACCCTCTTCATCCACATAGACTTCATCCCGAATATCGTCCCAGACGGCGTAGCCGTCGTCCGTTTCGATCACGCTGAATCGCTCATAGGCGGGCGGCTGCTCTGCGGCAAGCCGTGCTGCATCCTCTGCGACCTGCTCCACAAAGCTGCGTTCCTGCTGAGGAGCATCATGCCGGTGGTTGAACAGGCTGAAAGTGCCGTCCACATATTCGGAAAGCCGCTCTCTTGCGTGGCGGACGGAATCATAGAAACGGTCACTCTCGTCCGTCCCATCCAGCCGGGAGGTCAACGCCGCCAATATTTCCGCAGTCTTGCCCTTATCTTGCAGCTGCTCCTCGATCATGGGAAGCGCATCGTAATAATCCGCACCCTTGGGATAGGGACGCGGAACATCGTCAGGCGCATTGTAAAAACCGTTATAGACGGTTCGAGCCAACTGCCCACGCTCATACTCCGGGATCTTTGCGATGGCATCCTCGCCGGGGAATCGTTTCTGTGCGATCAGGCGCTCATACTCCTTGACCACATTGGGGATGGTCAGATGGACGGTATCATATTTCTTGAAATTATAGTCCCGTTCGTAGTCCAGCCCTTTGTAAGTCTTGGTGTGTCCATACCCGGCGCGGGCTCCGCCGCTGTACTCACCAAAGCTGCCCTTGATGAATTTCTGGCGTTCCTCCGGCGTGTGGGGATAGCAGAAATGGGAATAGATCGCCAGCCGACTTTCAACGCCTTCCCGCAAAAAGTAATGGTCGATCTCGTCCTGGGTGATGAACATTTTGCACTGACGCAGGAAATTAGGCTGGGCAGTAAAGTAGCGCTCCGGGTAGGGCAGGCCGTCCAGCGCAACACCGATGCGGTGGGTGTTATAGTCAGACAGGCGGAAACGCAGGATGTCCCGATCCACGGCATAAGCGTCGAGGAACGCATGATATTCCTGTGCCAGAATTTGCAGACCGCCCTCTGTCTTTGCGAACGCAACCATATCCTCGTCCAGCTCCGGGTAGCCCTTGTGCTGGTCATGGATGGCCAAAGTCTGTGGGAATAGACCCTGCGCGCGGCCATCTTCGTTTAGGTCGCGGGCCGTCATCAGAAGCGCGTCCATTGCTTCGTGCAGCACCTTATCCGGGGCCTGCGCCAGCTCGGACGCAGAGAGATAAGTCCCCGCCTCCAGCAGCTCCAGAATGCGAGCCGATGCCTGCTCCCATGTGACCATGGTCTTGCTGTACCCGGTGCGAATGCTGTTCCCTTGGGCGAGGTGGATGCCGTCCTCCAGAAACCACACGGCGTATTTGCGGCCTTCGTATTCAATGCCGCGCCCGTTCGCCCTACCGAACTCCCGGCGCAGAAATGATATATTTTCCGATTCTGGCCGCTCCCGCATATAAAATACGGCGATGCGCTCCGCGCTGTTGGGTTCGTTTCCGCCCGTGCAGAGCGCCAGATCAATGACCTCCTGCGGCACCGTGCGGGCCGGGGCCAGAATGCCGGTGGCTGTGTCTGCCGGAGCCTCGTACACCGGGGCGTCGCCGCCCATGTCGAATAGGGCAAGCTGCTCTGCGACAATGGGGGCGTTTTGCAGGCCCAGCTTGATCTTGTACTCGCCGCGCTCAATCAGGCCCTCGGTCATCTCGGTGATGACCGACCATGAAAAAACGGACTCTGAGGTGCGGGAGAGGTAGCTGCCCTCCCACATCAGAAGTCCGTCTTTCTCGGCATGGTAGCCTGTCCGAACACCGTCGGTCAGGACTTCCACCCATATGTCGTTGTAGCTGTTTTTGAGAAATTCCGTCCGTTCCGCAAGATTCTTGTGCGCCTGAAAGTATTCAAAGATCTCCTGCCGCTTGTGCTTGCGCCCGCCGTCGTCCAGCAGATTCGCTTCAATGAGGGGCATATCCAGAAAAGCAGGAAGCTCTGCGGTATTTTGCTGTGCGGTGTCATGCTCCAGTGCAAAGGCTGCGGCCTGTTCCCGCGCTTTTTCGTCCGGGTAATCACCGTAGACACGGAGGCATTGGCGTGTTTCGGCGTCATAGACGGCAGCGCCGTCATAGGCAAAACCGTCGCTCTCCATCGTACCGGCAACATAGCCCTGCGCTGCGGCCTCCGCTTCTTCCAGTGTCTGATAGTCCAGCTTATCGTCAAAGCCGTTTTCAAAATGGTGGTAGGCGGCAACCTGATAGGGTGCGGCCATCTGCGCGGCGTAGCGGTCAATGGCTTCTGTAGTCAGCCATTCCGGTTTTTCCGGGAGGGCGTCATACAGTTCCCGCATTTTTTTGATTTGCGCGTAAACACTGCCGGCCCACAAATGCTTTTCACTCCGCCCCCCAGCGCCGAGGAAGTAGTCGCAGTCGGCGCGCAGGCGATCCAGCAGCACATAATCCCCGCTGTGATCGACAAAGGCAGGAAGCTCATCACTTCCTGCCTCTGTGAGTTCTTTAGTTGTCAGGCGTAGATCAGGTCGCTGAGCACCAGCTCCTCCGCGCTGTGCCGGAGATTGTTCATCAGGCCCGTCCAGCGCAGGGGATCGGTCGCTTTCAGCTCCTCCGTCACGCCCTCGGCTCTCGCCATCTGCGCCACGGTCTGCTCCACCATCTTCCGCGCGGTCTGCTCGATTTCTGCCAGATGCTCCGTCAGAGCGCCGCTGGTCTTGAGGTTGGTGTAAAGCACCCTGCGGCGCTTCTTCAGGTACGCTCTCCGCAGCTCCGCGTACTTGCCCAGATGCACCTCCGGCGTCTGCGGCATCAGCAGGTTCGGCACCTGATAGCCGTTCTGCATCCTGTAAGTGATCTCCATACTGTTTGCTCCTTTCTCGGCCTGTTTCGTGTTGTTCTGTGTGGTCATCATATCTGCTTTTTTCACGGTTTGCAAAAAACTGATCCCGCTGAGCCTGCATGACTGTGCGGCTGATCTCCCGCAGGCCCATCTCCGCGATGTCGCTGGTGGCGATGCCAAGGGCGTTGATGGTGGGCGGCGTGTTGAATTCGTAAACATGGGCGAACTCATCGGGTGAAAAATAGTCATCTGCCCGCAGGCCGAGGCGTATCATCAGCATATAGGCCACGCTGACCTCCAGCGCGTCCCGGTAGAACACCTCCAGATTGAGGTCATCCAGTTCCTCCAGCAGGCTGTCCTCCCGACACTCCCGCAGGTCTTGCAGGTAGTCCGTGAAGTTGTCCGCCACGGCGTTGTGGCAGGCGGAGCGCACGGCGTCCACCAGATTTTCTTTTTCGGCAAGGTTGCCGAAGGTGGCCTCCAGCGTTTCGATGACCTCCGGCTCAAAGGCCGGGTGCATCGTCCAGATGGGCAGCGGACGGGCAAAGCGGGACGCATGGGTGTCCGAAACATCAAAATAGAGCTTCAAGCAGTTTTGCCCGTCATCGCCAAATACGGCGATGCTCTTGGCCCCACGATTGACCCAGCGGCCAAACCGCTTGTTCCACCGTTCCATTTCAAGGACTGCGGTGGCGTCCGGGCGCTGGGCGTAGATCAGAATTTGATCATCAAAGGGGCATTTGTAGTTATAGCAGGCGGCGCGGAGAAAGCCCGTCCAGCTCTGATAGCTGCCGGTGACGCTCTGCACGGTCTGGTCATATAGCTCTGTGATAAGCTGAAATTTAGTAGGCAAGTATTTTATCCTCCCTTCGTGTGGCATGAAAAAGTAACCTTAACATAAAAAGCGCCACGGGATCTTTATCTCGTGGCGTCTGCTAGATTATATTAAGTTTCATTGTTGCGGGGTTTCTTCCATTTCAATGATTCCCATTTGTAAAAACGCAAGTGTGAGCATGGAAAACAGTCGAAAGCCTCGTCCAGATGCGTATTCGGCTTCTTGTTTCGTAAATACTGCATGACTAGCTTCCGAAAACTTGTCTATATCGAAAGCAATCTGTTCACTTGAAAGATATTTCAAGAATTCATCTGCTGCTTTTATCAATGTATCTTCAGAAATCTTATTCATCTGGATATCCGTATTTTGGCCGATGTATGCTTTTGTATCTTTTCCTAGCGAGAAACGTGGAATATCTGCTGTATCCCTGAAATTTGATATAATGTAGCTTTCAATGCTCGGATAACTTAAAAGCAATTGTCCCGCTTTACAATCGTCATTTTCATAGGGATTGGTAAGCGTGAGAATGTATCTTTCAATCAATGCAGAATTTGTGTTGGACTTTGGATCGCGGTCAAATAGATAGTATATTGCCGACTGATCGACTGGGAACTGATATTGCTCACGCAGCACATCAAATATATCGTCAAGGTAGGCTTCGTTTTCGCTGATATCACGAATATTGCTTTCCTGCGTGTTGACAACGCCAACCTTTGAGAAGCGGTCGCTTGTGCTTGCGAAATAAGTTGGTCTGTTTCTACGCTTTTCAATATAGTCATATCCAAGAAGATTACAGAAAATCCGTTTCAAAATCGAAAACTCCGTCTGACTGCCCTCCACAATAAAGAGGACTCTTCCGATATTCTTATCTTTATTCAGTTTCATCATTTACCTCTCTGTATTCAGGAAGGCCGCCGAAAACGCCGCTAACATACATCTTCTCGATGTTCTGTGCAGAACGTGGCTGCTCTGATGAGAACCGTTTAACAAAACTTCCGTTTTCATTTTGGAACTCAACCGAATACTCTTGATCAGGACGGAGAATAGAATTGCTGAGTAGATTTGTTGAATGGGAAACAAACAGCATTTGTGCGTGGTCGGATTTTTCCATAAAGTATCTAACCAAGAGGTTTTCAAGTTCATTATGGAATCCGCTTGAAAACTCATCAATTAGAAGCATTCCCCCATTCCGGATAACGGTCAGGAACGCAGGAAGGATATGGAGAAGATTTTGATTACCGAGAGATTCCTCCGAAAAGGGGATTGGAACCTCGATACCTTTACGTTTGAAGAAGATATATTTTTTACTGTCATCCTCCCCGACAACGAGACTCACATTACCGCCTTTACTGCTATGTTCATATTCAATATTCTGTTCAAAGTTGTACTCGTCAAAGAAACGGTTGATGGATTCACAGCCGCCCTTGTCAAGATAGCGGGCAACCGATAGCTCGGCCTTGTTATAAGATACAATCGTTTTATCGAATAGATTGATATAGATAGAGCTTTTCAGATAGTCCATCCATGCACTCAGAATAGGGTTGGATGCGAACTTTGTATTGAAATATAGCGTCCGCAGGAACAGTGTATCCTTGCCAACATCTGTTTCGTCATAGCTTATACCGTTCTCTTCGGCGATGTATGATTTAGCTGAAAGTCCCATTCTCTCAAGCATGAGTGTGTTATCAAGCCAGAGTTTCTCAGAAATCATATTCTTGCTTGCATCCATCTCAAAGAAATACTTCACAGTTTTCTCTTCAATCAGAAATTCATATGAGAGCGCGTACCGTGGGCTATCTCCGAACATACAGAGAAGAATGCCCGAATTGAGATTTCTTTCAGAGAATAGAAAGTCAAGGAGCAGTTTTACTCCGAGGATGATTGTAGATTTGCCGGAAGCGTTTGCACCGACAAAAATGCAGCCCTTTAGAACGCCATTATCCGCAACATTCTGCGGAAGAATTGTATAGTTGGTTTTGGTCAGATCAATCGTGGTCGTATTTTTAAATGACTTGAAATTATCAAGTGTGATTTTGGTGAGCATGATTCTGTCCTCCATAGCACATTTGTTACTGTCCTATTATACCGTCTGGCACAGAGAAATGCAACCATTTTACGAAGCGTTCTCTATTCACCGTAAAAATTTTACACTTTTGAATTTCTTGTCAAAAGATGTCTTAGAGCCGCGAACCGCATCGCCTATGCGCACAATCCCAAACTTCTCCTGCTCGATGAGCTGATATACGATTGTGTAGCCGACGTCGAGCATAACTGCACGCTACTCCGCAGCATATAAGTGCAGTTTCGACAGTGGTTTTTTATTATCAGTCCATAGTAAATCTCTATGTGCTTACCTTATCATTTTAATTTAGGAAAGGCTAGATTTACAGCAACCAAAACAGTTTCGATATTCAGCAAGTTTTTCTTGTCTAACCTTAAAAACTTTTCTCATTATCTGTTGGTATAAAGCGATATTGGAAAGCCATTTTGCTTATCTCTCTGGCTCTGGCTTTGCTCTCTTTTTCGCCGGAGGCCGGTCGTTTTTCTGCTGCTCACTGCGGATCTTTTCAAATGGCTTTCGCTGATAGCAATAAATATAAAACTGGTAATCACCTTTAACTGGCGTACAGCGGAGCATATACACATACCGCTTTGTTTTCACCATGAATCCGCAAGAGGGAAGCAACGCACCCTTGATGGCGCAGATCTGCTCATACCGGTTGCAGTAGCGTTTCATGCTGTCAAAGTCCCGCAGCGGGGAGCCCGGCTGCTCCCGCAGCCAGTTTACGGTACGGTCAATGTCGGCCTTAAACTCCGGTGTGTTCAGCCTGTCTGCCTGGTGGGGCCACCATGTTGTATAAAACTGCTTGCCGCTGCCAAAATCACCCCGCAGGTGTCCCACGCAACCTACGGTCTTGTCCTGTTCCTCGCTGCGGGAGAAATAGAGAGCGTGCAGTGCAGGCTCATTGACGCTGTAAAAGTCAATGACATCCTTATCGCTGGCGGGATATTTCTCCTGAAATTCCGCAAGGGTCCGACATCCGCCATCCCGAAAGGAAAGGCTGCCGCTCTCCAGCGGAATCCACCCGTCAAGGGGAAGCTGGAATGGATCACGGGTGAGAACGGTGCCATAGAAGTTGACCATGAGACTCCGTGACAGTTCTATCGGTTCACCCCAATCTGCATCGCCATGGCGCAGCTCGTAGCGATATACCCCCTCCGGCACGGTGGCTCGGTCAATGCGGCATTCTGTAAACAATGCCGGATGGTCAAAAATCGCGACCTCCTGATAGGTCACCTTCTGCGCGTCATAGTTCATCTGGCTTCACCTCGTTCTTTGTGTTTCTTTGGCACTCTCTGTTGTGCCAAAAACTCCGGGACCTCCTTGAAACCGATGCTATCTGCGTAGTAGGCGGTTTTCTTTCCACCCTGCGTCAGTACCACGATGTCGCTTACAGACATGGAACGCATCCGATGGGCAAAGGGGCGGGAATCTCTATTGTGCTTTGCCCACAGATCCTCCAGCGAATTTTCCTTTGCGTACATACCGGCGTAAGAACGCTGATAATCAGCGTTCTGGAGTTTTCCCTTTGCCTCTGCATAAGGCCGGAAACAGTAGTCTACATCAGCGATTGCAGGGATTTGGTAGATTTCATAGGTGCCGATCTCAGCGCTGATTTTCGGCGTTCTGGGAACATAGATATTGCCATTGCGTTCCTGCATTTCTGCAAACTCGCAGATATGATAGGCAGAATTACCGATGCAGACATGGCAATCGTCAATATAGGTGCAGGGCAGGATCAGCTTTTCACCGTCAAAGCGGTTAATGACGATGCTTTCCCCGTCCTTGATGGTAAAGAGCGTGTGGTATTCACTGTCGATGAAGCGGATCACGCGCTGGTCCTTATCCGGGTTCGGAAAGGCGATAACGCCCATGATGTCTACCGGCTCACGGTCACTCATCGTGCTGCACCTCTTTCTTTTTTCGGCGTGGTGCGCTTTTGTTCCTGCTGCACCATGCGATTTTGTTGCTTTTTGTATTCATCATTTACCCGTTCGCAGAAATCTTCAACAGCGGCGGCGCGATAGCTTCTGTAATGTCCCCAAAAGTAATTGGGTGGGCCGTCCCCGTCGTTTTTGCAGTTGCGCTGCCATGTGACAAAGGGGGCAGGGGCTTTTTCACATTCGCCCATGACAACCTCGGCACTGCCGACGCGGACGCGGGCGGTGATGTGGTATTCCTGATTGACCATTTCCCCCACTACATAGCTGCCGTGTTCTAACTGGACGGTGCAGCTCCCGTTTTGTGCAAAGGTCGCTGTCACCGGCATGACCGGCACTCCACGCACCAGATCCGGCAGCATGATGAACTGCGACCTTTGGCTCATCAGCTCTTGCGGCAGTTTGTCCATAGGCAGGTAAAAGTGCTGCTTGCCCGTGATCTCATAGCGCAACAGGAAACTGCTGACGGGATAGTACACTCTCATGATTGGGTCTTTGATATGGCCTTGGATGATGTTGGAATTCACATATCTTGCGTTATCCAAATACCATTGCGGGTTCGCGCCTGGTGTATTCCAGCCGAACATGGAGCCTGCCAGCATTGCCGCTTCCTGAATATCCGTAATGCCGCGCCGCACATTATGGCTGCTGGCGATCTCGCGGTTTTCCTCGCGGTTTCCGGTATCCCACTCAGAGGGATAATAGCCGCGCTCACCGCACCGGATGATAATAAGCTGCCCGCTGGACGGCAGAATGGAAAAACAGGTTTCCGGTAGCTCGTTCCTGCGCATCGGTTCGTTCCTCATCGCGCCTGCTCCTGCTGCCGCTTGCGGTGCCAGCCCTCCAGCAGCTTGATGATGACATCTTCCATCTGCTTTGGGGTGTAGCTGGCGGGGAAGTATTTTTGCAGACGGTCGTTGCGGATCGTGACCTTGCGCTCCAGCGGCTTTTCCTCCCGCATGATGAGGTCGATGATGTTATTTTCCAGTTTTCCCTCGCCGCTGAGCTGCTTGAGCCGTTGGGCCTGTCCAAGCGACGGGGATACTTCGTCACGCTCCATGACCAGCAGGAGGTAGGTCTGTTCTTTTTCGGACAGGTGGGAGAGGAAATCCGCCGCAGGGACAAATTTGACTGTGCCGCTGTCCACGGCTTCCAGCAGGGGCGGAATCAGCTTATTCAGACGCACATAGCGTTGAATTTGGCGCGCGCTGTCCTCGGCTTTTTCTGCCAAAATCTCGTCTGCTCTTAACTTCGTGCCAAGTTGGCGAGAAGTTAAATCAGTCCGCTGTCCCTGCCGTTTCATGGCGTCCAGCTTCAGCTTGTAGGCTTTGGCTTTCTCACTGGGCAGCAAGTCCTCACGGTTGATGTTGTAGTCTACCACCAAAATATCCGCTTCCTCATCGCTGTAATTGCGGACGAGGACGGGGCGGGTATCCAATCCCACGGCTTTCGCGCAGTAATCGCGCCGGTGGCCGGAAATGATCTCATATCCGCCAGCATCGCGGGGGCGGACGATCAGCGGCTCAGCGATGCCGATGTGCTCAATGCTGTCCATGAGGCGCACCAAGTCAGGCGTGGGGCGGTCAATGGTGTACGGCTGGCGGGAGTATGGGAAAACCTCTGCGGCTGGGACGATCTGAATCCGCTCCTGCCGGTCAGCTTCTCGCTCCGCGTCCGTTTTGAACAGGTCATCGTACCGGGTCAGCTCGATGCCGCTTAATTTGCTTGCCAAGGCTCAACACCTCCCTCGTCAGATTTTCGTAGGCCACTGCCGCCTTGCCGCTGCGGTCGTGGTCGTAAATGCTTTTGTTTTCCACGCTGATCTCCGCCGCCTTGATGGAACGGGGAATTTCGCTTGCGAACACATGACCGCCATAGGTCTTGCGGACAAGCGCGTTGATCTCCCGCGCCAATGTGGTGCGGCTATCCACCATCGTCAGCACAATGCCGTCCACCTCCAGCTTCGGGTTGAGCTGCCGCTTGACGCGGGTGATGGTTCGCAAAAGCTGCTCCAGCCCTTTGGCTGGAAGATACTGCGCCTGCACGGGGATAATCACGCTGTCCGCCGCAGTCAGGGCGTTGATAGTCAGCATACCGAGGGATGGCATACAGTCGATGAGCGCGTAATCGTAGCGCTCTGCCACGGTGGACAGATATTGCCGCAGCACCGTTTCACGGCTCATGGTGTTGACCAGCGTGACCTCCAGTGCCGACAGTTCGATATTGGCGGGGACAAGGTGGACGCCGGACGGGTGGTGCAGAATGCCCTCATCGGGGGCGATGGGCTGCTCTGCGATGATCTTCTCCATCAGGGTGGAGAGCGTGGGGGATAATTCGTCGGGCTGCGGCCAGCCCAACATCTGCGTGAGATTGCCCTGTGCATCGGCGTCGATCAACAAGACTTTTTTACCTTGCCGAGAAAGACCAATGCCGAGGCTGGCGGCTGTGGTGGTCTTACCCACGCCGCCCTTCTGATTTGCCAGTGCGATTGTTTTCACGGGTTTGATGCTCCTTTCAGTCGCAAAATAGGGTTCAAAAAAAGCAGAGCTGCTCGCTCTGCCTATCCGCTGTCATGGAAGTCGTGATTTACTTTGGTGCAGTAGTAGCTGCCGCAGGTAGCCGGGGCGTTGAACAGCATCTCCAGCAGATAGGCTTTGATGTTGCGAATGTCCGCGGTACTCTCCCGCAGGCAGTCCAGCACATACTCGATGTGGGAGGAATCAAGCTTCAAAAAACGCTCCTTCACCAACGCCGTATAAAGCTGCTTTCCGCCGATGCGCATGAAGCTGCCCTGTGTGCAGAGAACCTCCAGCATGAGGTCCGCAATCTCGTCGATGTCGTCATAGGGATGCTGCCGGCGCAGGTGGTCATACTCGATATTCTCCCGAATCTCTTTTCGGTATCTCTCGATCAACTCCTCCGGCTGCGCGCCCGGATGGATAGATGGATCAGTATTACTCAACTCAGTATTATTCTTATCAGTCTTATTACACTCGGTTTTTCCGAGGTCTTGACTTCTGATTTTCCGAGATCCAGACTTCGGTTTTTCAGAACTCTTGACTTCGGTTTTTCCGAAGTCTAGATTTCGACAGATCGGAGGCTTTGGTTCCGGTGTATCCTCGCCTGATTCGTCCTCCATGCCCATGAAGCGGAGAACGTAGATCTTGGCCGGTCTGCCAAGCCCCCGCTTGACCCGCCTAATGAGTCCAACGCCTTTGGCGCCGTCCAGTTCCGCGAACAGCTTGACCGCCTTATCCATCTTGCAGCAGAGCTGTTCGCACGCCTCCTCCAGCGTAAAATAGATATACACATGGCCGTCATCGTCCATCCAGCCGTTTCTCATGGACAGGCTCATGCGGTCCAGCATGAGGCCGTACAGCAGCTTCGCGTCGGTGGAGAGCCGTCGAAAGTACGGCTCGGTGATTAGGAGCTTGGGGATGCGGAAAAAGGCGTATTGCTCGGCGTCCATGCCGAGATGGTATGCAAAGATTGCCTGCGGCATATCTGACACCTCCGTTCAGCCACAGATTTTTATATCTCAACGGCAATCCGCAGCACAGGAAAAGGGAACATTGATGCGTAATGCTCCCTTTTCGTTATCGGACCTGCCGGTGGATTCTTATTCAGTTTGACTTAACACATCACTGTCAGCCGTTTGTCAGATAATTGTGTTTCCCGCACGGGGCTTTCCCTTGATTTTGCCCTTATCAGCTCACGCGGTCAAGGGTAACAGCGTGTAAAGGAAGATAATTTTGGGCGGTTTTGATTTCTCAATAAATCCAGTGATTTCAATGCTTTGCGCCGATTTTGACAGTTGTTTATAACCGCTAATAACGGGTGAAATATTTGGGCGGTGCGAATTTAAGTTTGCTCACACCTTTTAAGATGTTTTAAGGTCGCCGTAAAAGGCGACCTTTTTGTAATATTGGCAGCTTTTTTGATTGATGAAATGAGCGATGCTGTGGTATAATATCATAAAAGAGTTTTGATGCGAGGAACACCATGAAGAATAAAAAGCCTCCTTTTGAAATTACTAATGCGATTATCGGTTATGTTGCTGAGATTGCGGAATTGACAGGAAAGCTGTCATCCACTAACAAGCTTTCTGCTAACCCGATGCTGCGACGCACCAATCGCATCCGGACAATTCATGGCTCCCTGGCCATCGAGCAGAATACGCTGACTCTGGAGCAGGTCACCGCCGTTCTCAACGGCAAGCAGGTTCTGGCTCCCCCTAAGGATATTGCCGAGGTTAAGAATGCTTATGAGATCTATGAGCGGTTGGACGAGCTTAATCCCTACTCTGTGGATGATCTGCTGACCGCTCATAGCATCATGACACGCGGTCTGGTGGATGAGTCCGGTGTGTTCCGTTCCAAGCCCGTTGGCGTCGTAGATCAGGAGGGGCATGTCCTGCATTTCGGCACTCTGCCGCAGTATGTCCCGGATCTGGTCATGGAGCTGCTGGACTGGGTGAAAAACAGCGATGTGCATATGCTGATCCGCAGTTGCGTGTTCCATTATGAGTTTGAGCTGATTCACCCATTTGCCGATGGGAATGGCCGTGTGGGCCGTCTGTGGCATACGCTGTTGCTTTCCAAATGGAACCCTGCCTTCGCATGGTTGCCAGTGGAATCGATGATTCATGCCCGCCAGCCGGAATACTATGCGGCAATCAACGCATCTAACGATGCCGGAGAGTCTACGGAATTTATTGAGTTCATGCTCTCATCCATCAAAGCATCGCTCATTGATGCGATCAATGCGAGTGATGAAATGAGCGATGGAGCGATGGATAAAGCGACGATGCGCTGGGAGCGGATTGAAAAGTTCTTGGAAACACATCCGTATATTATGAATGCTGATATACGTGCGCTTTTTTATGTATCGGCTGCTACTGCAAACCGCATTCTTGCAACGCTAACCACAGAAGGAAAACTTGTCAAATACCGTGAAGGTGGTCACTGGGCATATAAGTATGTTTGATTTATTCTTTTTTGTGGGGGATACACGATATGTCTTATCGAAATAACACTTCTTGGCTTGAAGAATATGAAGAATTAATGTTTGGGCCTTCTCACTCTGAGCAGACAATGAGCCAAGCCGCTGATATAAAGTATCAGTATATGCCCAATATGTTTTTCAAATATCGTTCTTGTTCTAAAAACGCATTTGAGGCGCTTGAGCAAGACTTCCTTTTTTCTTCTCAACCGAGTAAATTCAACGATATTTTTGAAGGTGCTATCGAGATTGTCAGTGAAAAGGCAGAGCGAAACATTTACCAAAAAGTTTATAACAGCCTAAAATCTACAAACCGCTTTTTGGCCGATAGACCGACACCCTCATACCATGACTTATTAGAAAATATCGCTATTAGTTTTGGCGGCTCATATCAAGATATTAAACAAAACCATCTGCTTTTTCTACTTATGGAGACCCTTGGCATTGAAGCAAAGCGTCGCTTCAATGATACCATTAGTTCAATTCAAAATAACGCAAGAAACATGTATAATATATGTTGTTTTTGCGCCACAAACGATAGCGAAACCATGTGGGCATATTATGCAGATAGCCATGAAGGATTCTGCATCGGCTACGATATTAAAAGTTTAAACAACAACTTAACCCACTTAACTTTTCCAGTTCTTTATAAAGATCATTGCACACTACAAATCGATGATATAGACCATGTTGATAGTAGTGTTTGTATGCATATGCTTACAGAAAAATCATTGGCATGGCGTCACGAAAAAGAATGGCGCACATTTTTTCCGCCTAACCCACCAAACCATAAAGAGAGTATGCCGACGGCCAAGGCTGTATATCTCGGAGCAAGGATTCTTCCTGAAAGCGAGGAATGTTTAAAAGAAATCTGTAATCGCAAGCAGATTAGAATATATAAGATGGTTCCTATAATATCTGAATACAAATTAATTGCAATTCCTCTGTAAGGCAAAGGACTATTTTATTGATGAACGGCCGCTTACCTTAATTCTCAGCCCCGCTTACAATAATGACGGCGCTACCTTAACATGACCGATGCCCGGAAAACCCTTGATTTTCAAGGCTTTCCGGGCATCGCTTACATTAGTTCCGGCGCGATACATAGCTCCTCGAGATGCCGAGCTTTTTGGCGACCTCACGCTGTGTGCGGGGCATCCGGCCGCCGAGGCCGTAACGCGAGATGATGACCTCTTCCTCTCGCTCGGTCAGGCACTCGTGCACGAGCCTTCGCACGCGCAGGCAGTCGTCGCGGTCCTGAATGTCCAAATACATCGTGTCCTCGACGCCGACGACATCCATGAGGTAGAGCGACTCGCCGTCGGCGTCGGAATCGAGCGAATCGTTGAGCGACACCTCGCCCTGTAATTTCTTCCGACTGCGAAAGTACATCAGAATCTCATTCTCCACGCATTTGGCAGCGTAGGTCGCGAGCCTCGTACCCTTTTCCGGGCGGTAGCTCGAAACGCCCTTGATGAGACCGATGGTGCCGATGGAGATGAGATCGTCCTGCTCGTCAGACTGGGTGTAGTATTTTTTGGCAATGTGCGCAACAAGGCGCAGATTGTGCTCAACGAGCACATTGCGCGCCTCAATGTCGCCCGCAAGCATGCGCTCAACGTATTTCTTTTCCTCCTGTGCCGAGAGCGGGCGCGGGAACGAGCCGCCCGACAGGTGGAGCGAGAGCAGCATGGCGTGCGTAAGCAGATAAAGTGCAATCGACAGCATAAAAACGCCTCCTCTTTTTCTCCATCCTATGGCCGCACGGGAAGTCCCTATGCAGTGCTTCTTTCCATGACATGAAGGAACCATTAGGATTCATTATGTCTTTTTAACAATGTCGAAAAGTGGGTATTTCTGTTTTTTGTGTACTCGTCCAATCTTGCATAATCAGTCACTTTTCCCCCTTGCAGGGTGAAAAAATGTGTGTTAAGATGCGTTCATCTTCAGGAAAGGAGAAATGTCTGATGACTCAGTTCTTTGCCAATGCAGCTGCATCTCACTTCGCACAGGCCGCCTGTGCCGCTTTCTCCTGTTCTGATATGAACAGCATGATTATTCTGGACGCCAGCCTTATTCTGCTGGCGTCCTTTATTATTCTGCCTCTGGCAGTACTGGTAAGAAACAAAACTGAACAGCCCGTCCGAATCACGACGCAACTTCGACTTCTCTCCCGATTCTCCGCACGAGATAGAGACTGATATCACGAAAGAGGCTCCGTCGATTCGACGGAGCCTCTTCCTCTTAGCCTTTTCACTTTTTCTCGTTCGGCCGGCGAAAAAAGCGGAAATAGATCCCCCCATTCCACATTTTTCAGAAAGAGAGATCCCTCCAATGGACTTTTTAAACTTCCTCATGGCGCTCAGCCCGATCGTCGTCGTGCTCGTCGGCATCCTGGGCTTCAAAAAATCCGCAAAAACCGTCTCGCCCATCGCCCTTGCCTGGACGCTTATCCTTGCCTTTACCTATTTCAACCTCGACGGTCTCACGTTCGCTGAAAACGTCAAGGTGCTCGACCCTCTGGTCTGGAAGGGCATCAAGGAAGGCCTCAAGATCGTACTGATGGTCTTCGGCGCGTTCACCATTTTGAACCTGCTGCGCGAGACCGGCGCCATTGAGGATGTGAAAGCCACCATTGCGCAGATCAGCGACGACCGCCGCGTGCAGGTCGTCATCATCGGCATGATGCTGCCGATCTTCCTTGAGGGCGCGGCGGGCGCGGGCGCTCCCGCCGCCATCGCCGCCCCGTTCCTCGTGGCCCTCGGCTTTAACCCCACCACCTCCATCGCCATCGCGCTGCTCGGCGACGCGACGCCCGCCTCGTTCGGCGGTGCGGGCCTGACGACCATCAACGGCGGTGCGGCCCTCGTTGACGCGGGCCTTGCCACCGTCGCGCAGAACGCCGCAATGGCCGGCCGCTTCCACATGTTCGGCGTGCTCGTCATCCCATTCATCATGGTCGGCATGGCGTTCGGCAAAAAGGGCTACAAGGGCATTCTCCCCTACCTCACCTTCGCGGGTGTGAGCACGTGCCTCACGATGTTCCTCCTCTCCAACTTCGTCGGCGCAGAGGTCACCTCCATGGGCACGGGCCTCATCTCCATCCTTCTCTCCGTTGCGTATGTCAAGCTCGTCGGCGTGAAGACTCCGGACGAATTCCGCAATGAAAGCGCCAACCATCAGCGCAAGTACAGCTCGTTCAAGGCCATGTCGCCTTACGTCTACATGCTCGTGCTGCTCCCGCTCATCCGCTACGGCTTCCCCGCCGTCGTCGAAAATGGCTTTGCCATCATGTGCACGTTCGGCTACATCTTCTGGGTCGACCTTGTCATCCTTGTGTGCGGCATCCTCGGCGCGCTCACGCTGGGCGTGAACTTCAAGACCTACAAAGAGGTCTGCAAGCGCACCGCGAGCGGCGTGCTGCCGGTCCTCATCACGATGGGCAGCCTCCTTATCGTCGCCTACATCATGCAGTCCTCCTCCACGGGCATGATGAACCTCCTCGCCTCTGACATCGCCGCCGTCGTCGGCCGCTTCTATCCCGCGGCAGCCGTCCTCATCGGTTCGAGCGGCGCGTTCATCACCGGCACGGGCCTTGGCTCCAACATCATGTTTGCTCAGATGCACATCGACGCCGCGGCGTCGCTCGGCATGAACCCCATCACGATCTTCGCCGGTCAGAACGCGGGCGCTTCGCTCGGCAACCTGATCTGCCCGAACAACACGGTCGCCGCCTGCGCGACGGTCGATCAGGTGGGCAACGAAAGCGACGTCATGAAGAAGACCTTCAAGGCCTTCGCCATCATCCTTGTTTTGTACATGGTTCTCGCCATGCTTTATACCTGCGTGCTCTTCCCCAACTTCGGCATGTAAGGGCCGCACAAACGATCAGTTAACTACACGGGCACACCGTTTTTGAGAAAGGAAGTATTCTTATGGCAAAGAAAAGAGTTCTCGGCGTGGTCGGCATGGGTCATGTCGGCGCACATGTGGCTTACGCTCTGGCGATCCAGGGCATCGCGGACGAGCTGGTGCTCGTCGACCAGAACGAGCAGAAGCTCGCAAGCGAAGTGCAGGATCTGCGCGACGCAGTCGCGTACATGCCCCACCGCGTGACGGTGCGCGGCGGCGACTTCTCCGACCTTGGCGTGTGCGACGTCATCGTCAACAGCGTCGGCAAGATCGACCTGCTGCGCGGCACGCATGACCGCGTGACCGAGATGGACTTCACCATCCCCGCTGTGCGCGGCTACGCGGAAAAGATCAAGGCCAGCGGCTTTGACGGCGTGCTCATCAACATCACCAACCCCTGCGACATCGTCACGCGCGAGCTGGCACTGCATCTGGGCCTGCCCCGCGGCCGTGTGTTCGGCACCGGCACGGGCCTCGACACCTCCCGTCTTCTGAGCGCGCTGGCGCGCCAGACCGGCCTTGACCACAAGTCCATCACCTGCTACATGATGGGCGAGCACGGCAACCAGCAGTTCGCGCCCTGGTCCTGCGTCAGCTTCCGCGGCGTGCCGCTGGATGAGTGGGCCAAGACCGACGAGCGCTTCCGCTTCGACCGCGACGCGCTGCAGAAGGAGTCCATTGGCGGCGGCTGGGTCACGTTCTCCGGCAAGTTCTGCACCGAGTATGGCATCGCCACCACCGCCGCGCGCATGGCCTACGCCGTGCTGCACGACGAGAAGGTCATCCTGCCCGCCAGCACGGAACTGTGCGGCGAGTACGGCGAAGAGGGCCTGTTCGCGGGTGTTCCCTGCGTCATCGGTGAAAACGGCGTCGAGCAGGTCGTCGAGCTGCCGCTGACCGCCGACGAGAAGGCCACCTTCCACGCCTGCTGCGAGGGCATCCGCCACAACATGGAGCATCTCAAGGAAATCTAAAGAGCAAACAAATTTCGACAGGAGGTCATCCTTATGAATATCACGATCACTAAGACTACCCATCCCGGCACGCTGCCCCCGTCCGACCAGCTCGGCTTCGGCACCGTGTTCACCGATCATATGTTCCTGATGGACTACAGCGCCGACAAGGGTTGGCATGACGCGCGCGTCGTGCCCTACGGCCCCATCACGATGTCCCCGGCCGCGAGCGTCCTGCACTACGGCACCGAGGTCTTCGAGGGCATGAAGGCTTACCGCCGTCCCGACGGCGGCGTGCAGCTCTTCCGCCCCTGGGAGAACGTCGCCCGTCTGAACCGCTCCTGCGAGCGTCTGGGCCTGCCCCAGCTTGATCCCGACGATGCACTGCAGGCCATCAAGACCGTCGTCAAGGTCGACGAGAACTGGGTCCCGAGCGATCCCGGCACGTCCCTCTACATCCGTCCGTTCCTGTACGGCACTGACCCGACGCTTGCCCTGCACGGCGTGCATGAGGCCACGTTTGCTATCATCCTCTCCCCCTCCGGCAGCTATTTCTCCGACGGCTTGAAGCCTGTGCCCATCATGGTCGAGACCGAGGACGTCCGCGCGGTGCGCGGCGGCACGGGCGAGGCCAAGTGCGGCGGCAACTACGGCGCGGCCAACCGCGCGGGCGACCGCGCCATCGAAAAGGGCTTCTCTCAAGTCCTGTGGCTCGACGGCGTGGAGCGCAAGTACGTCGAAGAAGGCGGCGGCATGAACGTCATGTTCAAGATCAATGGCACCGTCGTCACCCCCGCGCTGACTGGCTCCATCCTGCGCGGCGTGACGCGCAAGTCCGCCATCGAGCTCTTAAAGAGCTGGGGCGTGCCCGTCGAGGAGCGTCTGCTGAGCGTGGACGAGCTCTTTGACGCCGCGGCGTCCGGCGCGCTGGAGGAGGCGTGGTGCATCGGCACCGCCGCCGTCATCTCTCCGATCGGCGAGCTGAGCTGGGGCGACAGAGACTACAAGGTCAACGACAACAAGATCGGTGCGCTGTCTCAGAAGCTCTACGACGAGCTGACTGGCATCCAGTGGGGCACAAAGCCCGACCCGTTCGGCTGGGTCTGCCCGATCGACTAATTTTGCTATTCTCTCATCTCTCTCATATAGGGAAAAGGCGGTGCGCTTGCACCGTCTTTTCCCTATTTTTTCGTTTTGTTATCGTTTAAATTCATGCAAATTGTAAAATAGCGCTCCGCTTATTTTGATAGATTTTAAGATTTTGACTCATTTTCTATGTCTGACTATTGATTTTTTAAAATTAAATGATATACTAACCTTATCAATCAAAAGAAAAAGGAGGAGCTTTCCATGCCTACGCAAAAAAGCACCGCACGGCTGTCGAAAAAGCCGCCGCTGTCGCCCGAGGAGCTCAAACAGATCGACGCTTACTGGCGCGCAGCAAACTATCTGACCGCCTGCCAGCTCTATCTTCTCGATAATCCTCTGCTCGAGCGCCCGCTGTGCGAGAGCGACTTAAAGCAGACCATCGTCGGCCATTGGGGCACCTGCCCGGGCCAAAACTTCATCTACACGCACTTAGACCGCGTCATCAAGCGCGATGACCTCGATATGATCTACCTTTCCGGCCCCGGTCACGGCGGCAACGCCATGGTCGCGCAGGACTGGCTGGACGGCAGCTATACGGAGGTCTACCCCAACATCACGCGCGATAAGGAGGGCATGCAGAAGCTCTTTAAGCGCTTCTCCTTCCCCGGCGGCATCCCGAGCCATGTCGCGCCCGAAACGCCGGGCTCTATCCACGAGGGCGGCGAGCTGGGCTATTCCCTCTCCCACGCCTTCGGCGCGGTGGCGGATAACCCCGACCTGATCGCGGCCTGCGTCGTCGGCGACGGCGAGGCCGAGACCGGCCCGCTCGCAACGTCCTGGCACGGCAACAAGTTCATGAACCCGATCACCGACGGCGCAGTCCTGCCGATCCTGCACTTAAACGGCTTCAAGATCGCAAATCCGACCATCTTCTCCCGCATGAGCCACGAGGAGGTCGAGTGCTTCTTCCGCGGCTGCGGCTGGGAGCCGCGCTTTGTCGAGGGTGACGAGCCCGAGACGATGCACCAGCAGATGGCCGCCGCGGTCGACTGGGCCATCCGCGAGATCAAGCGCATCCAGCGCACCGCGCGAGAGAGCGGCAAGGCGAGCCGCCCCCGCTGGCCGATGCTCGTGCTGCGCACCCCGAAGGGCTGGACCGGTCCGAAGGAGGTCGACGGCAACGCAATTGAAGGCAGCTGGCGCGCCCATCAGGTGCCCATCTCCATGGGCGCGGATGAAAGCAAGCACCTGCCGCTGCTCGAACAATGGCTGCGCTCCTACAAGCCCGAAGAGCTCTTCAACGAGGACGGTACGCCGGTCGAGCTGATCGCGTCCTTCCCGCCCAAGGGCGAGCACCGCATGGGCGCAAACCCGCACGCCAACGGTGGTCTTCTCCTGCGCGACCTGCGCACGCCCGACTTCCGCGACTACGCGGTCGATATCCCCGCCCCCGGCGAGGTCGAGGCGCAGGACATGTACGTCCTTGGCACCTATGTCCGCGATGTGATGAAGCTCAACATGGAGTCGCGCAACTTCCGCATCTTCGCACCCGACGAGACGGCGTCCAACCGTTTGCAGGCCGTGTTTGACGTCACGGGCCGCCGCTTCCTCGACAAGCAGGTCGAGGGCATCGACGAGCACCTTGACCCCGACGGCCGCGTGATGGACTCCATGCTCTCCGAGCACTTCTGCGAGGGCTTCCTGGAGGGCTACCTGCTGACGGGCCGCCACGGCTTCTTCGACAGCTATGAGGCGTTCATCCGCATCGTGGACTCCATGTTCTCCCAGCACGCCAAGTGGCTCAAGACCTGCAACGAGCTGCCCTGGCGGCAGGACATCGCCTCGCTCAACTACATCCTCGCCTCAAATGTCTGGCAGCAGGACCACAACGGCTTTACGCATCAGGACCCCGGCTTCCTCGACCATGCGGCCAACAAGAAGGCCGACGTCGTGCGCATGTATCTGCCGCCGGATGCCAACTGCCTGCTCTCCTGCTTTGACCACTGCATCAAGAGCCGCAACTATGTGAACATCATTGTGGCGAGCAAGCACCCACGCCCTCAGTGGCTGACGATGGAGCAGGCGGTCAAGCACTGCACGCAGGGCATCGGCATCTGGAGCTGGGCCTCGAACGACCAGGGGCAGGAGCCGGATGTCGTCATGGCCTGCTGCGGCGATACGCCCACGCTCGAAACGCTCGCCGCCGTCAGCATCCTGCGCCGTGAGCTGCCGGAGCTGAAGCTCCGCGTGGTGAATGTGGTGGACCTGATGAAGCTCCAGCCGCACACCGAGCATCCCCACGGCCTGACCGACGAGGAGTACGACGGCCTGTTCACCAAGGATAAGCCCATCATCTTCGCCTACCACGGTTACCCCACGCTCGTCCACGAGCTGACCTACCGCCGCCACAACCGCAACCTCCATGTGCGCGGCTACAAGGAGGAGGGCACCATCACCACGCCCTTCGATATGCGCGTTTTGAACGACATCGACCGCTTTGACCTCGTCATCGACACGGTCCGCCGCCTGCCGCAGCTCGGCAACCGCGGCGCCTACCTCGTGCAGAAGATGCAGGATAAGCTCGTCGAGCACCGCCAGTACATCCGCGACAACGGCATCGACCTGCCCGAGGTGCGGAACTGGAAGTGGGAGGACGGCGAAGCGCCGGCGGCCGAATAAGCATACGGTCGGTCGGAAAGCGGCGCTGCCGGCACACAACAAAAGGAGTAGTGGAGATCTCCACTACTCCTTTTCTCTTTTTTATTTCCGTACTCTGC
>ERZ1027243.385-NODE-385-length-24265-cov-5.112763_pt1 | contig 24265 bp, 23 predicted proteins | sample MGYA00519243_ERZ1027243 | MGnify/ENA primary metagenome ERZ1027243 (study PRJEB26926, sample SAMN06164727) | human gut metagenome | biome: ENVO:00009003; feature: ENVO:2100002; material: ENVO:00002003 | host: Homo sapiens | place: USA | collected 2012 ...
CCTATTAAGTCGTCGGCAGCGTCAGATGTGTATAAGAGACAGGTGCAAAAACTATGGCAGGGAAGTTTCAACAAGATTTATTTGCGCCCGGTCACACGGAATCAGCGCTGCTTCTATTTTAAAACAATGGCGGTCAGCGAATTCCATATTATTGTTCCCACTATCGGGACAATCCTGCGGGATACTCATCGCCCGCTCCCGGTCGGTGCAAAAGCACTCAGCGGCCAAATCTTTTACAGCTCCTATGAAGGGCGCTACTACGCTCATATACTTATCGTATACACGGCAAAATTGCCGGCCCCGATCACGCCTGTACTCTATGACCGGGCCATCGGTCTGGATTACGCACAAGACGGTCTATACCGTGACTCTAATGGTCACAGTGCCGAATATCCCGGATTCGCGGCAAAATCCAAACCCAAACGGGAAGCCTTGCAGCAAGCCCTGTCCCGTGCACACGCCGGCAGCCGGCGCTGGCGTGCTCTGCGCGCCAAACTGGCCAAGTTGGACCGACATACTCAAAATCAGCGTCGTGATTGGCAGTACAAACAATCTAAGCGTCTCCTGCAGAATCACGACCTCATTGCTACCGAAAATCTGGATTTTGTGGGTATGAAGCGTCAAAATCCTCGCCTTACCCCCAAAATAGAAGATAATCAGTACCCCGCCTTTTTGCAAAAGCTGCAAAGTAAAGCTATCATGCAGGGAAAACGTGTCGTACGAGTCGACCGCTATTATCCGAGCTCGCAAATTTGCTCAGCATGCGGTGCACATCTTGGCAAACTTCCCTTGGCATTCTCCGTTTTTCGTTGCCCACAATGTGGAACGCAAATGCAGCGGGATCTTAATGCCGCCAAAAACATTCTGCATGAGGGACTTCGTCAGGCAAAATAAGAAATTCCATTCCTTGGGCACATGGGAGCTTTTGCGCACAGGCAGGCCGTGCGAAATTGTGCCGGAATGAATTCTGCCTGCTCGCCCGGGCGTTCCGGGTAAAACGCGCATGCAGTGAGCCATGCGAACGAAACGCCGAATGGTTATACGCTCACGTTTCTATACAATTCGTATTATAAGCACAAAAAAACAGCACGGCAGTAAGCGGAAGCTGGACCCTCCCGCTTACCTGCGCAGGTGATGCGACCACCTACACAACAGACTTGCTGCACCGTACCGAATTCAGTATAGCAGCGTTCTTATGATATGACAAGGCTGATGTGTTTGTTTCACAAATTGACCTGTGCCGTGTGTTTTCCGATAAAAGGAGTACACATTATGAAGGTTACAAAAGACAAAGGAAAAAGTGTTCTTGACTTTTCCGAAGAAACCACTCTGGAAGATTGGCTGCTATATTGGCTTGACGCTTATGTAAAACCCGTTTCCAAACCGTCCGGCTATGAGCACTATCGAGATAATTGCGTAAAACATATCATCCCTGCAATCGGAGAAACCCAGCTCGGAAACTTGACGCCTCGCGTGTTGCAGCGTTTTTTTAACGAGCAGGCACGGACAGGCAATCTTCGTACCGGGGGACCACTGTCCACAAAGAGCCTGCGCAATATGCGGGCCGTGTTGGATGTTGCATTGAAGCTCGCTACGGCCGAAGAATTGATGCCTAGCAATCCTGTCCCGCTGACCGCAATCAAGTCTGTGAAAAGCCGCCGGGTTCAAATCATGACCAATGACTCCCAAAGGGACTTGGAAACATATCTATTTGAACATTTCGGCCACAAAGAAGCCGGCATTCTACTGGCACTGTACACGGGTATGCGTTTGGGCGAGATCTGCGCCCTGCGGTGGAAAAATTATCAGGAATCCACCGGGATGCTCTCCGTCGAAAGTACCGTGCGCCGCATCAGTGATATCGACTCAAGCCCGACAGCCCCAAAGACGCAACTGGTATTCGGTTCTGTAAAGACCACTTCCTCTGAACGAGAGTTATACATGCCTGATGTAGTACAGCAGTTGTTAAAGTTGCAGCGCGAACGATTTGCAAAAGAATTCGGCCGTGAAGCCGGCGACGAAGATTTTATCATTTTTAATCGTTGCGGCCGTGTGATGGACCCGGACAACCTCAGCCATTATTTTTCTCGGATTCTTCGCCAGCTTCACCTGGAACATGTCAAATTTCACGCCATGCGACACACGTTTGCGACACGCGCTATCGAAAACGGCATCGACGTCGCAACGGTATCGGGCCTGCTGGGCCACGCCGATGTGACGACTACCACTCACTTCTATGTTCATCCTCGGGATGAAGCGATGCGAGCCGCTATGCGTGGCATCGTACCGGTAGGAACAGCGAAATTCGGAAACGGCGCGTAGCCGTATAAAAATTTCAGACGATTCAATGATATATCAATAGCCGTTGTACTGCTCCTGTCAGGAGCAGTACAACGGCTGTGATTTTATCAAACAGGACATTCGCTTTTATCCACAAATGTTACCGCTTTGCTTTTGGGATCTATGTGAGCTATCATTCCGGCAGGAGCCTTAGCTTCAAAGGATTGAAGTTTGTTTTCTGCAAGATCGTATAAAGCAAATAAGCGCCCCCCAAATTTTAATTGATAAAGTTCCGCTCTGTACATATTCCCCTCTAATTTTAGAGAGAAGTCTTTTTTGTTAATAACTATCTGAGGAGGAACCGAAACTTTATACTCCTGCGGAAACCCCTCTGCGACAATATTCCCGAGCTGCTTTTTTTCGATATCATATTCCGAATACACCGTTTTCCCGTCGGGCAACGCAACCTGCATACGTCCAACGCTTCCATCGATTTGTGCGGTTATATTTCCGTATCGAATAAGCTGCTCTCTCTTTACTTCTTCTTTGGTATCAGCTCTAAACCAGCGCGCTTCGCCTTTGGGTTCTGCTGAAAGGCTTTTTTGCCCGCTACTGTCAAAATATTTATCTAAATCGGACGTCAGTTTTTCTTCCAGCTCTGATTCATCTTGAACCACAGAATACAGCCCTCTGTATCCATCACGGAAATTCCGTATCTTTTGTCTCTCTTTTGAAAACTCCGGTCTTTCCGCTATTAACAAGGGCGGTGCTTTTTCAAGGAAATACAAGAAAACTTGTTTCTCGGATTTTATAAGTCTAGCAATTTCTTCTTCCGTCCCGGAACCATATCCATCTGTAGGCGTCCCAAAGCGAGTCCAAAAAATTGCAATCGCCATATCAGCTTTGTCAACAATTTGTGCGTTTAACAGTTGTTGTGCCGGTTTACCTGCCTGCGGAAAACTATCGCTACTCCAATGCAACAAATTCAACCTAATCCCACGGTATTGCTCTGCGCGGTCATTAAACCTACTGATAGCATCCCGAACCGCGCCGAAACACACCTCATATGCATCTCCTGGGCAAGAAAGTAAAACATCATAAAGTTCAATTTTTCGTTTCATTGTCTTTCCTCGGCAGATCCAATACATCAAAAGTTAAATATAGCATCCTTATATAAACTAAATCAAAACAAGTAGAGCCGCATTTATAGTTTAACATGAAGTATAGGCAATTTCAATGCAACCCTTTTCCCTGATCTAAGAAGAATTTCCCTATTACTTTCCAAGTACATTCTCCACTGAAACTTTGTGATTTTCAGCATAAAATATCGTATTTCTTGTTCCGCCGGGTTGTCCATTGTAAACCGCAATCACGCGCGAAGAATGATCCACCATCCATTCGTTTCGCTTTTTAAAGCAGTTTCGATGATATCCTGAGCTTATAGCAACTCTATAATCTGCTTGTTTGGAAACGGAGACATATAATTCTCGCCACACTTGTTTCCACCCTACTTCAAAGCCCGGATAAGGCGTTGCACAAATCAGCCGTATCTCCGTACATATTTTCTTTCGTTGCAAAACAATTTCACCAGCCCACAAGTCAACGCCACGTGCCATACCGGTAATAAATGTTGTATATCCGTCCTTAATTGCTTTGTCGACAGCACAAGTCAACAATTGCTTTATTTTTCTTTCCGGAATCCCAATCTTTTCAGGGCGATGCCCAGTAAAACAACATCTATGCAACCGCTTGTCCGTTTCACAGGTATCCATCCTTACATCCACCTTTCTACCCGCAAGTTGTCAAGTAAATACATTCTATCATAACGGTATTTGCACGACAAGTTGCAGGTATTTTACAGCGGTGGAATCGGGTACACTGTTCTATAAGAAAGGTGGTACGAGCATGGATGTGTTGGAAAGACTGCGTGAGCTCTTGCAAGAACGCGGCTGGTCGGAATATCGGCTGGCACAAGTATCCGGGCTAAACGAATCTACGATTTCCAACATTTATCGCCGTAACACGCTCCCTACCATCGCAACTCTGGAGGTAATCTGCAAAGCATTCGGAATTACACTTTCTCAATTCTTTGCGGATGGCGATATGGTTGAAATGACGCCGGATGTAAAAGAATTACTGGACGCTTGGATTCCTTTGACACAAGAGCAAAAACAAACGGTGCTGTTGGTAGCAAAATCATATAAAAAATATTAACGTTTCACTCTTTATCATTACTTCTAAAAAACTGCGATTACAAAAGCTTAGATAGGCTTTTGTAATCGCAGTTTTTTTACACCTAGAAACGATTTCGAGATTATTTTTAAATGGGCGCTTAAATGGCCTATATAATATTGCCTATTATATTATCGAGGAGTGATTAACATGGCCTGGATAGTCAATGATTTATGGAATGATAAAGATGCTATTTTTCTGATAACTGCAATGCCAGAAAATGAACGTTTCGCGAAAGAATTAGTTGAAGCACAAGCCTCTCAATTTCCAGCACAATTTGACGGGATCTCCCCCATAGTATATCAAAAGTTTTTATATGTTCCTCCTTTTGAACACTTTAAAGAATTGCACAGACTTGAAATGCAAATTCAAAAAGCCACTGGATTAAGATCCTATTACCGTGGTGCGGTCGCTATAGATTTATCCGAGTGGTTCGGCCACGAAGATGAAGAATACTTGTCAATTACCTTCAAATACCTGCACGACCACCGAAAGTATTGGAAGATATTATTTCTCGTGGGTAGCCATACAATATCAGATATTATTCCAATGGTGCAGACAGTAGTCCAGTATCTTTGCCTAGGTTTTCAACAGATTTGCTTATTTCAGGATTTTTCTTTATTGAAGAATTACATCGAATATAGCGTAAGCGTAACACCTCAAGCCGCTTTTTTGCTGGCTAAAATTTTTCAAAACACTTCGAAGGTGCAAAACTACGTTCTCTTAAATCAAATTCTTAGTGAAATTTCAATTAAGGCAGCCGAAAACAAGATTGATTGTAACGATTTAAAATCTTATTTTTCTGATGACTGTTCTTTATTTTCACTTATAAATGGAAAACCCTTTAATATTGATATAAACGAGAACGTAAAGGAGGAATAAAATGTGATTAGGTACGACTATGAAGCGGATTGGCGCCCTTATGTTTCCCCAGACTCTGATATCCGGTTTGCTACATCAGAAGAAATTCAACAAGCATATCCACCGATTGATTTGTCACAACCGCTATGTGCCGGGGGAATGCCCGTGTGGACCAACGGTCAAATAGCTTGCCTAAATTCTCGCGATGAAATGACGATTGGCATAGGTTTTACCGGCTCCGGAAAAAGCAGGCGAGGCGTTGCCCCTACGGCTGCTTTTCTCGCCAAGGCCGGCGAAAACATTATACTGATAGATGTCAAAGGAGAACTCTCTACAGGATCCTTATCGCGGTATGTACGTGGTGCATTAGATGAAAATGGGTATAAAACTGTTTTCTTTGATTTACGAGGCTTTAATGGTGACGGATACAATCCCTTACTGCTTCCATACAGATTGTATGTCCAAAACAACATCGGTGAATCAATGCGTATGCTACACGAACTATACAGTGGTCTTGCCAAGGAAGAGTTGGAAAGTAATTCTGATCCATTTTGGGCTTTAGAAGCTATTTTGTGCCTTGTTGCCTTTACTGTAGCGTTATTTGCCTGTGTGCATAATGAAAACCAAATTCATATGCTATCGTTGGCAATGCTCTTGAATGATAGTGGTTGCGATGCACTAAATTCCGTCAAAGACGGACTCCATCTACCAGATACCGCTTTATCCGCTCTTAATTCTATTCTTTCCATGTCACAAAAAACCAAAATGTCCGTAGTTGCTACGGCTTATAGCCTTATACAGCCTTTCGTTGTGAACGAGAAATTGTTGCGCATGACAAGCTGTACAACATTTTCTATAGAAGAGATGCTTCATCGAAAATGTGCGATCTTTATCATCGTCCCTGATGAGGTCAGTAGCTATGATACTTTTGTTGGTATTTTAATCAGTCAAATTTGTGCCAGTCTTGTACAATTGGCTTACCAGCATGGTGGCCGTTTACCTATCCGAACGAATTTTCTTTGTGATGAGTTTACCCAATACAATATTCAAAACATGGGGCGAAATATTAGTGCTCATCGGTCGCGCAATATTCGGTGGTATATTTGGTGTCAAGGTTTAGAGCAACTTAAACTCGCGTACCCTAAGGACGCCCCCATTATTTTGGAAAACTGTGCAAATCTATATTTTATGAATAGTCCCGAACTAAGTCTCTTGAAATATCTCTCAGAGCGTTCCGGCTATATAACAGATTTCACAGGGGCGCAACGACCATTACTACGTGTAGAAGATTTGCAAACCCTACAAAAAACCGATATTTATACTGAAACATATATCAGTATGCCTGGAAAACAATTTGTAACTCGCTTATTGGATGTCAGCCAGTACCCTTGCCTCCAATACCCGAATCAAACCTATTCTATTCCTTGCCACCTTCCTCAAAATCCAGTACAAACGCTTACGATAAGTTCTTTACTCCGCAACGCCCTTCATAGCATCCATTCAGAAAAATACTTCGAATAACGATAAGAAGGAGTTCAACCCATATGATTCAAATCATTTCTTCAAATCGTCAAGGGCTCCACTCTTGTGACTTGACAAGTTATTTTGCAAATCAACATCGAACCTTACTCCTTTGTGGGGAAATCACTTCCGAACTTGCCTGCGACCTCATTATGCAAATGGAATATTTATCAGCCAAAAGCCCAGATGATATCTTATTATACATAGACAGCCCCGGTGGAAGTGTATCGGCAGGGCTTGCCATTTACGATGCGATACAGCGTTCACGTTGTGATATAGTTACAGTTTGTCTTGGAACAGCTGCCAGTATGGCTGCGGTATTGGTTGCATCTGGAGCAAATGGAAAGCGATACTGCACTCCGCATGGGGAACTAATGATCCATCAAGTTCTCGGCGGAGTACATGGTCAGGCAAGTGACATTGAAATCGCTGCCAGCCATATAATTGCGCGCAAAGAACTGCTTAATCACTTGTTGGCTATTGCTTGCCAAAAATCCCCTGAAGATATTAAACAGGATTGCGACCGTGATTACTATTTAACGGCACAGGAAGCCATTGAATACGGTTTGATTGATCATCTTTACACACAGTCTTTGTTAAAATAATATTCTTATAGAATTTCCCCACATCCAAGCCAAAACATTCTTACCGGTGATGTATCCTGAACGGGTATCATCACCGGTATATTTTTTCATTGGTTAATTGAATTTTACTATAGCTTTATTCTTCCACTTGTACAAATACAAAAAACAATTTGCGTAACCAAAATAAAATGCATACCATTTGCATTTCTTTCCGCCACAAAGAGGGACGAAATAGTTCGACTATTTTGTAAGCTTTTAATTGCGTAGTTTTCTTACCGCATATTTTATTTGGGAAACAAAAAGTATCTTACATCACACCAAATATGTAACAAGATACAAAATAGCAGAGTTCCATCCCCCGTTAGGTGAACAGAACACTGCCAATCACATTGATTATGTACCTATGACTTTCTTGCCTATTCACGGTCCATTCGGATAGCCTCCACCAATTCCATTAAAATTTCTATAGTTCCTACAATATAGCAGACCATTATCATAATCTGAATAAGACAAGACAACAAAATAATAATCATAATAATGCCAGGAATACTACCAAATACTAGTGCAATAAAACCGTATCTTAACAGTGCATTGAATGTTGGCCCCAAATGATAGATTACCCACCTTCCACTGTAGATTATGCACAAAAGAAGACAGGAGACTTCTCCCCAAAGAAAAAAGGGGATTTCACAAAACAGCAGTGATAGAATTAGAGCTGATCCTGCCATTGACACTAAGCCAAATAGTATAAGACGAATAAAAAAACGTTGTAACATTTTAATACCTCCTCTTTACTGGCACTTTATACATCAATACGATAAGGCATATTAAAGTCCTGATAGAAAAAGATTCCCTCGTTATCATCTAACTTTCGGATCACATCATCTGGAATAGTTGGCTCCCATTCATAGGAGACCGTGCAACCATGAGAGCTGGACAACGTGGTCGATCCAAAAATTCCCATAAATCCACCAGAATCACAATTGCTTCTGCTAGAAGATCTTGTTCTCACCACTTTTTCCACACGTTGCTTTCCAAAGCAATCGCTGATAATCTGCGCACTAGTTCCGTTATGCTTTAACAGGCATCCTGCAGGACTTGCAGCTGTTGCAACATTCCAAAGCCACCCCATCGACGGCAAGTCCTGATAGCAGAAATAACGCCCGCCGGGCAATCCCTCCAGCATAGATCGGCAGGTTTCGCTAATATGCATTTCCAAGAAAACCGGTAACACATCTACCTTTCCTTTATCTTGCAAGTAATTTAGTTCATACAATACGGATGCCATCCACGAAGGAGAGTTTCCCGGCAGCTTCAAAACTGTCATTGTTCCAGGCTTAGCAGATGCCGCAATTGACTTTCCCACAGAAGAAAAATTGCAGCGTTTTCTTAATGCCAAACGCAATTTATCAATTCTCGCGTTAATTGTATATTGCGCGTGACTTTCTGCCAGTTGAACGTTTCCTTGGCCAAAAGCAATTTCCCCTATTTTACGGGAAGACGTATTGACAAAGTTCCCGATACAAAGTTCATTTTCAGATGCAGATAAATACCTTATTTCATCATCAAGTGCCTGTGTCAAATCTGCCGCTTCCGCTTTTGAAAACCCTTCAGCAGTTGCATCTGCAATAAGCATCTCCACTACATCATCAGTAGAGTAGTCATAAAAAGGATCATAAGATCCATCCATCGGGCTTAAGCTTTCGAATGAGAATTGACTGCTGATCGTATCAGAAGTCATATTAGCCGGTTGTATCACAACCACCGCTCGCCCTGCTTTCAGTTGCTGGTCAATGGCCCCACATAACACCCTCATTCTTGGGCTCCATTTTCCCCCTGAAATAAACAGTCTGTTTTCCAGTTCTCCCTCTTTATCTGTTTTTTCCCTGGCTTCTTCGATACAGGCAAAACTCTTTTTGGCCGGAGTAACATAGCGCCTTCTATAAGTTTCCGGCGTAGCAAATACGGCATCACGCATCATATTGAATAGCATCGACATAGCGCCCTTCATCCCCTTCATTTTTTGATAAACACATAGGTTTTATTAAATGTGCTCCTTAAAATAGAACCGGAAGGGATGCACATTTTCCCCCGCCAAATCAATAAACGCCTCTCCAATCCTTAAGGACCGGATTTGCCAATCTTCTACCACATAGCTTTCTCGCATCTGCGGAATCAACTGTCCGCCAGATGTTCGAACCGTCATTGCTGCGTACTGCTTTCCGAATCTTTTGCTAATATATTCCCTTGAAGCTTCATCATAACAACGGAATGCAAAACAACTGCAGAACCCCGCCAGCAAGGACTCCGCTTGTTCTCCATAGGCATCCCGAAATTGATTAATAGACTGCAATGCACAAATTAAGCGAAGTCCTTTAGCGCGGCCAAAATTCAGTGCATCCGAAAGGTAGCGTAATTTCGGAAGCAGCGCCAGTTCATCACACACTACATAAATATTACTCTTCTCTTGATTGGGACCACCAAGAGCAAACTTCAGTGCCAAATCAAACCACAAACGCAATAGTGGTTTCTGGCTTTCACCAATGTCAATATTATATTCGACAAATACGATCTGACCATTTCTTGATTCAACCAGTTCCCTCATACTGAATTCTCCCCGGCCATTACCGTCATCAAACGCCCCAAAGGTATCATCCATAGCAGCGTTCATTTCCCCAAAAACGCCTAACGCCTGGGAATTCAGCCTTTCGCTTTCTCCAAAAAACATTCGGTGCGACCGAAAGTTTTCCTTACCTGTCAATGCAACCCAATCTTTAAGGGTACTATTCCGCATGGTATTGCACCAATGGCCTGTGTAGAGATTACTGACGCTGTCTGCTTTCATGGCACTATCCATATAATCCTTAATCAAATCATTGATCAGGGTTTCTGCTGCCAAAGAGAAGAACGGCTGCTGTTGGTTTTCATGACCAAACATGATTGCCTTGGAAATCTCTTTTGCAGTAATTTTCCAGTCCATAGCAGGGCGTCCGTTCGTTCCCATGAGTTCCCCAAATAGATTCCAATTATGGCGGGCTGCGGCATATTTCTCTCCACACCCAATCAAAATATGTCGGCGATCATGTGGATTGAAATAGCGTCTGGCATACTCACCGCCAGCATCAAAAATCAGCAGTAAGTCATTTTCCCCCAGGGTAGGAATCAGTTGATCCAGAACTGTATAAGTAACTGAACTTTTCCCACACCCGGTTCCTCCTACCAAAAGAAGATGTGTTGAAAGCTGGCGCGGTGTCAGCCCAAAACTTCTTCCTTCTTTGGATGTAAATTGTACTCTTACATTGGTATCGCTTTTAGGCGGCTGATTATTTTCCAAATTTTCGCCGAGCAGAATCTGCTGCGTAAAGTTCATTCTTATCGCTCCTTTTATCGTGGAGAAAGTGCTTTTTGTTCCACAATTTCTACAATTGATATAGGCGCAGATTTTTTCTTTATTTAAATACGTTTTCAAAAATTTTCCTAACAAAATCCGACTGTTTCTTTAATTGCTTCCTGTAAGTGAATCTATTAATAGGACAGTGATATCTAAAATCACCATTTTATAAAATTTATTTTTCATATCAGCTAGGAGGTTTTTATATGGGATTCCGTGATCTCTTTCACTCTTTTCACTCGGATAAAGAAAATACACCTTTAGACAACGCAGACCCTTACAATGAAGCAAAATACAATTGGGACAAGGAGCGAGAAGATTTTCTCGATAGCCTAAAAGTTGATGTGCCTGCTGTTGACTGGTCTACGCAAAGTGATTCCGCGTCACCTTTGAGCGATCAAAGTGATGGTCGTGAGCGAGGTGATGAACTGACTCACACCCGAGAGGATTCTCTAAAAATGGATACGGATGAACAGAACGGCGAAATATGTACCGACACTGAGGCAAGTAGTTCAGTAGAAGGGAACGATACTATGGACACTGATGCCATGGAGGATGGTGATGGGCTTTGTTTATGATTACACACTGAATAAATCAAGTTATAAAACAATTGCTTTCGATGTTAGGAGGCGATATACTATTTTTAAGATATGCCTTTGAAAATGTGTAATGAAAGAGGTTCATTGTATGAAACGAATTTATATTACGGCTGTACCATTGCCCAGCAACTTTATTTTGGGGCCGCAAAATGTTGAATGTGTCAACATTAAGCTTAGAACAGACAATCAGCTCATTTTCCCTATTTCACGTTTGATTGAAGCCACCATGCAGACAGGTGATGAAGCTGAGGTCATCACTGTTCGTCAAACGAACGATTCCGGTGACGAAAATTTGAATCGGTTAAAGCAGGACCTTACCGCATTGCATATCGACTATCAAATTAAAGATATTACAACTCCTGAGAACCAAAACAAAGACGCCCTTTTGGAGCTATTCAAACGTTTGGCACAGGCAATTGACCCACAATGCTGTGTTTATGCTGACAGCACATTCGGAACCAAGACATATCCCATTGTGCTTTTTGCTGCACTAAATTACGCTGAAAAAATCAAGGAATGCGAACTGCACTGCCTGCTATACCAGGAACAGCGGCGGGATATGCAAACCCATAAAGCCACCAGAACTTATCTTTATGACATTACGAGCCTTTTTTACCTGAACAGCGTAGTGGATGCGCTAAACCAGTCAGAAGCAAGTTTTGAGGAAAAAGACGCTCTTCTTGGTTCTCTGTTGAATTTATGACAGATAAGGGAGGATGTATCTTATGGAAAAGGCAATCGACGCCAGGGAAAGAAATACTCATAAGACTTGGCAAGAAGAGGTTTCCCAAATAAAAAAGGCCTCATCTGGGCAAGATGATAACTCCACACCAACGTCATGGCAGCAGTTAGACGCAAAAATTTGTCAACATCCTTTTTTGCAAAACTTTACAAAAGAGCAGCGCAACAATATGCAAAAGGGAGTTTTGCCTGCAAATATAGATGAGGCATTATATAAACAGATGCGCAAACAATTTATAGATTTTCTGGTAGATTTGTTTCGAATAAAGTCTATGATTTTAAAGAATATCTATAAAGATTCCACCGATTATGAAACAGAAGTGGGAGAGCCCTATCACGCCAATGGTTTTTTCAAAAAGGCACTGGAGGATGACAAAGACTACAAACTCCTTCCCAAAAGGGAAAAACTCCGGGCTCAATTTGACGGGGTAGCTTACACCACCGCATTCAGTAACTGTATAGGTCGCTATGATGCAGATTACATCAATTCCAAAACCGGACGGCCCGCTTCTTTTTTGGGCCTTTTCTTGGCAGAATATAAAAACTGTTTAAATGAGACACGTACAGAGTACACTGCCGGCTTAATTGGTATTTCCAAAGCTGATCGCAACAATATATCCAAAATTATTCGTTATCTGGAGACACAATATCCCAGTTACACCAATAAGGTATTGCCAAATTTCATTTATCAGGAGCTTTCTGACATATTTGATCTCCCGCTCAAAAAGACAAAAGATCTCGTAGCGGCCATCCGCATTTCCCACCCAATCTCTTTGGATGCTCCGGTTGGGGAATCCGATCTTTCTATCGGAGCACAAATTTCTGATGACTCCAACGACATTCAATTTTCTCATGCCACAACCAGTGATGATTTACCGGACCGATTGGATGTCTACGAGATAATTCAAACCATCAGTTCTCTAGAGTTAAAAGGCTACAATCGTTTGTTGATGGACAACGAACTGTTGTATCCAATACATCCAGAGACCTATTCCCAGATGATAGAGTCCGAAACCTGGAACAGCGGCAAAGATACAAATTATAAAGATGCCCTGAAAAAATACCATGAAAGATTAAAAAAAGGAGTCTGGGATTTTTCCTATCTGAATTTTGTGGGTTGGAAAAACGAAGAGGGAAACATCGGCAATGCCGAGGAGATCCACGTTCTTTGCGATTACTATCCGGTTCAACCTTTACAAAAGCAAACAATTGCAAAATACCGCAATGTATCCCCCGCAAACGTTTCTTACCACGCAAAAAGATTCGACACACTTCGCCGTCATGTAAAGCATCTTCTTGAAGATAACGAAAGAGATGAATAACGAAAAAACGTTCCCTGTACCCAAATGGGTACAGGGAGCGTTTTTTTCGCAGTTTTTATAAAGTAAAATATGCTACATCTTCCAAAAAGAAATTTTTGCGGATCCATTAAAATCGATAATACAGGGTTCCCTATTATATAAATACAAGCAAACCAAATCCATCACTCAAAAGTCATCGCTTCACAGAGACAGCACCATTTCAAATTACATCTACATCGAAAGGAGAAGTCCCATGAAAAAAATCAAAAGTATGCACAGCAACAAAGACCTCATCATCTGTGTTTCTATCCGTGGACAACATGAATTTTTCTATCAGGCTGTCGGTTCTTCAGAAAAGTATTCGTTTCACACGATGAAATTCAGCACTTCCGTCTTCAACTATTTCCGAAAATACGGTCATCGTATCTCCGGTCACAGTTTTTCACTTACCGTTGGTGAACTTTACCACTTCAACGCCCATTACAACTATAAACTTTCTCATTTGATGGAGCTTCTTCCCAAAAAGGTTGATCATGTACTTCGAGAGATTCCGTTCAAAGAGTTCTCTTGTTCCAGCCTCTATCACTCTAACATTCAAGAAAACTTCCGCACCAGCACTACAAACCACCTTTCTGCAGCCTAAACATCCTTCTGCTTTTATGCTACGATCTTGGAGAGGAGTGTTTTTATGTCTAAGAATAATCCTTATTCCTCCCTGTCTCCCAATTTCACCTATCGAGAGTCCAGCCACTCTGAATTTACAACCGACAGCTACGGCAGGGTTGTCACCTGGTCTGGCGACGTGGGAACAGCCGCTGGCCAGCGAAATCTTTCTGCGCAGCGCACACTGGAAGGGAAAAATTCCGAGCAATCCGATGCCGGACATTTATTGGCAACCAACCAAGGTGGTTCCGGCGAAAAATACAACATGGTGCCGATGAATGAGAAGGTCAATCGGAGGGACTATCGCGCCTGGGAGCGGGAAAACGAAGCTCTCGTCCGCGCCGGTTATAGTGTTCATGTAAAAGGGTCCCTTGGTCAGTCATGGGAATGCACCACCAACAATCCGGAAGCCATTATGGCAAGCCGAGAAGTATCCCAGGATGGACAATGTCTATACACTGAACATTTCAGTGTCACCAACTATGATATGGATGATTTGGAACACGAGGGAGAAGCAGAGGCCTACGAATTGGCGCAGGAATATAGTAATCCTATGCCTTATTCTTACGACGAAGAAACCGATACCGTATATACCGGTGCAAGCGAACCACAATCAACACTGTCCGGCGAGGTTTCCGACATCTCTGCTGATGAGGAATCCGCAGAGGAGGATGGACTGTCTTTATAAGGCTGCGACATCCCATGGCAAAAACCGTTTTATTCCGTGAGTGAATAACACAAAACAAAAGAAACAGCAGAGCTGCCACAAAACGTGCAACAGCTCTGCTGTTTTGTTGTACGGTCGTCCCCTTGCGGGGCTTACTATTGTTTCCCGATCGTTTCACGGCAAACTACAAGCTTGCTAGCGCTTTCGTCCCCTTGCGGGGCTTAATGTTGCTCAGCAGTATACTATCTGAGTCACCAGTCACCGTCCCCTTGCGGGGCATAACATGGTTTCAGAGTGCATTGTGGATATCCCTCAGAAGAAGATGATATTTCCGTCCCCTTGCGGGGCATAACATGGTTTCAGCAATTGTGCATCAAAAGCGTTGCCATTGCGAAATCACTTTACTACAAAGTATACAAGTGTGATTTTTGTGTGTCAAGATGTTTCGTTACACTTTGTGCCGGATTCACAAAAATTCCCTTTTCTTTTTGGCATTACCGCGGTGCGAATTTGCTGTATCACAGGGCTTTTTCCATAGAGATTTATCTGGGTTCGCACCAATTTCAGAGATGTTCCTTACCCACCTCAATCGTTTCGGTTCAACCAACAGGCGCCTATCACACGGCCGGCATCGTCCACCACGCTGCCTCCGATGGTAAGCAGACGGGATGTGTCCATCCCCATCGCCCGGCAGGCCGTCACATAGGGGACCGAAACCAAAGCATAGTCACACTCTTCCCGAGGAGGAATTGGGTCCACAAAATCCCACCGCAAGGCACTCCGCAAAGGGATCTGCTGATTCTCCCATGTAAGAGGCTCCAATTCCTGCTGCGGCGCCGCATGAGCTGACAACATACGTCCCGCATACGGAATTCTGGTAATACAGATTCCACCGCGATATTTTCGGCAAGCGGGGTCAAATACAGCTCCTTGTATGATAGCGATATCATGCCCTCCCACATACGATTGAATTTTCATATACAGCTACCACCTATTTGATTTTAGTTGGGAAGGACGGACAGTTCCTTCTTGATCTGGACTTTCAGCTGAAGCAGGGAATCCCATTGCAACGAAGTCGATACAGAGATTGCCTTTTCGAATTGCGCTTTCAGCTGTTTCAGAATATTAGCCGCAGAGGACTGTGTTGATGTATTGATCTGATTTGCCGTAACCCCTTTCATTTCATGGGCTGCACCATTCCGAACGGTTTCTTCGGCGTGCCGCAGTTGGGAAAAGACCTCTGTATCCAGGTCAAGCCCTGTAGTTTGCTTCAAGTATTCCATGTAATGCAACATCTGAATAGCAGACAGCGGGCCATCTTTAAAGCTGCCACCATACTGGTTGTTCAGATATTGCATAAATCCTGGGTCTTGCCGACGAACCCGATAATTTTTCAGCTTTATGACGCCATTGCTGTCAATTTCACAAAATGGCATAATATCATATCCTGCTCGCTCCAGTCGCATACGCATAATGGTTGTCAACGCCGGAGACAACGCCCGGGCGTAATCATTCAGCGCTTTGCGCTGAACCAGGGAATCCAGGTATAACAAGTAATCGTAGCAGCGCCGCTCCAATTCCGGTAGATTCTTGACCGCTGGTTCATAATATGCCAACAAAGGAAAGCCCTGCTCCTCTAATGTTTCCTCTTCCTCCTCATTCAGGTTCAGATGAGCGTAGGCAATACGAAGCAGCGTTTTCAAAAGCGGGGTAAAATGTTCCTTTGAGTTTTTATAAATTTCCTGAGCCGCGATATAATCATCTCCATCCACCAGATGGGATATATTCTGCGCCTGAATGGTCCGCACTACATTTTTGCAGCTTACATTCCGGGACCGATTTTCAGTAAAAGTAACTTCCGTACCTTCGGGCGTTTGCGCTGTTACATAACCGTCTTCCCCCAGAGCGTGTTCTGCCAGTTCTGGATCATAGAAGTCTCGCCCAACATTGGATTCTTTGCTGGGGGACAAAACCTGAATAGCTTTCACGGGGAAGGTCAGCGTAGCCACCATCAGATACAGTGATGCTTGCATTTGTGGTGTTCCTGAAGAGACATTGACCAACAATTGGTCTTCGGGATTTTCCTGATGAATCGTTTGGAGATATTCAGCAAAAGGGGTATCAAACTGATCAAAGAGAGCTACATTTTGGATTTCTTCGGGACAGTATAGGAATTGAATTTCAACTTCTGGCATTACATGTTTCAGCATTTTGGTGTACCGCTGATCCTTTGCCTCGAAATTTTGAAAGCGTTTGGTCAAAAAGAGATACACTTTATGCGGTCGGTAGTGACGGACAATATGTAGCAGCGCACCATCTCGGTATACATTGCGGAAAGTACGGTCTGCACTGCAAGGATCCCGGTCTGAAACCGGGCTGAACAAAACACTCTCCATTCCCCTAACCCCCATAAAACATTATAAAAGAGAATTTTTTCTAGAGAACGGTACTGGCCGGACAGATACCGCGCCCATGCCCAACGCCGGTTTAATTCCTATCCCACTGTAGGGGGCAAAGGTCAATAGCAAATGCCACAATTCCAACATCGGAGCCGGTAGCCGTGAAGAAATCTGGATAGAGCCGGAAAAGCCGGGAATTCTCTGTCCTTTCATCCAATAATTTCGGCTAGACAAGCGATATTGCCGGATTTTCAAACCGGAAGCCAGCAAGTGCAAGGCATCCTGGTCTTCCAGCGAACAATCCGGAATCAATGCGTTCCACCGAAAAAACAGGCTCTGCACCAGGAGATCTGTAGTCGGAAACATAGCATATTCACCGGCGACTTTGAAAGAGCAAGGTGTTTCAAATATTATTTCCGCCGCTGCATTGCCCGGCCAGGTTTGACTTTCCGACAGCAACTGTGATATAGCAATAGACCTAACCACTGGAGAACTCAGCACTTGCACTGGTTTGTCATAACAGTGTAAAGGTATCTGCCGCAGCTCGCAGAGCAAACCAAGCAGTTCCTCTGCTGCATCAAACAAATCCAACACCCAAATACACTGCCCATCTTCCTTTGCCGGGCGCAAATTTTGCCGCAGAGGTGTGATTTCCTGAGCATGAAAAGCCTCGGCCAGTTCTATGAGCATAGAACCACATAATGATCCATACAGTGCATAGGACAGATTGGCATGGATTTTTTCGTTTCGTGGTAATTTCAGTTGTAATTCCAGATGTGTAATCATAGGAATTCCACCTTACACAATCCAAATGGAACTGGTTTTCCGTTGACAAGCGTATATTTCAACGTGTGCGGAGATATGCCGTAGCGATCTTCATCATGGAGATTTTTCCCGTGAAATCCTGCCGTCAGCAATGCTGTAATATAATGCAACGCCTCATCCTGCATCCACGGTCCTGTTACAGTTTTTGAGAAGAATCCGCTTCCGCCTCCTAAGAATAAATGGCTGGTCAGCACCGGCTTGTGCACATTTTCATAGTGGGAAAAAACATACTGCGTATACCAGTCATCAAAGATCGATATAGCTTTTTGCATCCTCTCTGGTGTCAGGAATTGTGCCAAGGATGCGTCAAAGGTAACCGGCACTCTGATTTTCACCCCAGGTCGAATACATTCACGAACCAGACGAACCTCTGATGGTTCACCATAAACGTCCAGATCCATCTTGTGGCATAAAACCAAATTCTCGTTTCCGATAGGTTCACTATCCGAGATGGATATGCCACGAAAAACACTGTTCACAGCGTTTTTGGCTTGTTTGTACTCCGGCCCAAGTAACCCAAGAGTATGATACAACTCGGTGTCCAAATAGGTCATCGTTTGCGTAGCCGAATTGCACATTCCCTTAAAATATGGCTTTCCCGGCACGACAGGTTTTCTAGTTCTCGGAATCTTATTCAGCACACTTGCTACCGTGACAGCCGTGCGTAGCATCCCCTTGACAGAACTTCCCGGCAGGTACACTTGTTCCAATCCATTGCGGATATGCGTTGCAATATAGGGCAAGTAGGTCCCATAGGGACCGAAAGCATCACCACAGTCTACCGTATAAAGTTTTGCACGATTATATGGCCCAGCACCGCCGACATCTCGAAAAAAAGAAAAGAGAGCCTGTCTTGGGTTCAGCATATAGCTTTCATATGCGTCAATTTGATTCTGTTCCCAAACGCATTCCATCAATTTAGATGGATCATAAAAAGTCACCCTGTTATAGTTTCTGTCGTAGTAATACTCTTTTTTGGTAAGCTTAGCTCCAGACCCAATCTGGCAGGGGCCTTCCAAAGTAAGCTGCAGTACATAAGTTTTGGTCAACCCATTGTCATCCATGTAGAGTTCACCCCCAAAAAGATTGGCACCGCATAGCGGTATACCGGGTGCGGACAGCCTGCCGGGGCCACATCAAAAATGTCACCGCGGTAAGTTTTATGGAACGTAGATCCCGCTTTCAAGAAAAATTGTTCACGTTTTTTCCCGGGGCCCGTCAAACCTGTAGTCTGCACAAAACCGCCGCGCCGAATCAATTGATACAATGCGCCATCCAAAACACTATCCAGTTCCTCATCCTGCGGTAAACTGGCGGTTAAACTGATCCAAAAGTCTGCTTTTGGGTCATCCAATGATTCAAGCACCCCGGCCTGACCATCGCCCATTTCGTCCACCGGGCAGACCTGCTCCACCGTAAAGTTTCCATACCCACTGCTGACTTTTCCTCCGATTCCGCCGTACCCGATCTGCCGGATCAAATCACAAAGCATATCTTTTTCATGAGCGTCTTCCACACCCGCGAAAAAATATAATCCACTGTTCCCGTCAAAGGTAAATTGTCCTACAGCGTAGGGAACAGTATCCTCTCCCTCTGCCACGGAAGCCCGTGTTACAACAGTCCCTTGACCAAAGCGAACCAACAGTGTTTTGGGGTCTACCGGAGCTCCGCCGTTCAGTGACTGCAGAAAAGCCTGGTATTGTTTTAATGGCAGATATTCTACTTTTTTCATAATTTTACGGTCCGATGCATCACCTTCCCGAATCGTTTTTGCTTCCAGGCAGGGCCTAGGGAGGTAAAGGTTTTCTTCCTTCCAGGGAAACGCATCACTGAATTTCAATTTTCCCGCACGAACCATATCTGCCAGTTTAGCAGGACCTTCAGGATCTCTCCGTGCAGCAACCTGACACAGGGCAGAAAAAAGCCGGTCTGCGCAAAATGTCATCTGACTGGTGGAAAGAGATACCGCCGAAACACTGTCTCCAAAATGAACCGGTGCAAGAAATCGCAGCTTAAATAGATAATAGGTCATAATTTTCCACATCCTCAAAAATCGATTTAAGCTTGGAAATTCTGTCTTCTTCCAGTATCTGGTCGGGGTCTGTTACGTCGATATTTTCAAAGCTTACACGTCCGCTTCCGCGTGTCCCGTGTCCCCCCAGATAGGCCATCTGCAACAATTTCATGGCATGGGCCAGTGCCTGTAAGTCCTCCTGCATTTCGCTTTCTTGCTCGATGGTGTAGGTAATGCGGCACTCAAAGCACACACCCGGCAGCACTCGCTCTATCTGGCGGGGATTTGCAACAGCCGTAATGCGGTTGATGGCATTTTCCCACTTGATTTCCGTCAACCCCACATGCTGAAACTCTGCAATGGAGTTTGGAGTTACAAAGCAGTCCGAAAACTGTAATCTGGAAAGAATAATATCAGGTGTATGACAGCCAAACAGCCGTTTGATAATTGCCGGATCCTCTGTCACCTCGCAGCGTTTTCCCTGGCTCATGCTGCGGGAAAGTAGCGTCCGCAGCTTTCCTTTTAGGGAACTCCCCGGGATAATCGGCAAATGCGTGTACGGATCCCGGGCAACAACTTGATCTACCGCGCCAATGGCAGAGAAGACACTGGACCCACCAATGTGCATTCCCGTCCGAACTTTAATATTAGCTTTAACAATCAGTTTGCCATACATAGCAGATCACCTCTCTTAGTTGTCTTTGCCGCCATAGAACCGATGGTAGGCCACCAACGCTTCCATGTACCTGGCAAAATGGAGGAACTTTGTTCGGGAATTTTCCACGCCTTTGATGTAACGCAGCAGCTGGGATTCTTCCACAAAATCCTTAACGGTGTTTTCCCGTCCACACTCATAGGCAATGCGCACCCGAGTCATCTGAAGGCTGCTCACACTTTCCGGCAAAAGTGTTTCTGCGGTGCGCTCCACTTCCACATTATAGATATCACTGACGCGTGACAAAATGTTCCGTATCTTGCTGGTGGTCAACTTTACGCCTCTTCTGGAGAGGTCTCCCATAATTTTTTCTGCTTCATCAATATAGTTTTCAGGAAGATCCCGAGGCGTTGTGTTCATAATTTCCTGATTCTGTCTGTAACCAGTATTCGCCGCACCACCGCGGGAGGTATTGTTGTGGTTACTATTGTCCCGCATTATTCAGTCCTCCTCATCTTTTTTACGATTCAGATATACATATAGATAAATGGCTGCGATTAATTGTCTCCGGTCTTCCGGCTGCAAAGCCCATCTGTAAAAATTCTGAGAAAATACTTCATAGGCCTTTTTTTGTTTCTCGGTGCTATCCCGTCCGGGTCTCAGCCTGGCCAGAAGATACGCGCAGCGCGCCAGATTTAATCGGTCCTGCGCCTGTCGCAAATATTCCAAAAGCTGATACAAAAAAGCCTGGCCGCGCCCATTTTCATCTTCGCCAAAAAACGAGTCAAGCAGTTGGTACTTTTCCGCCATGACACAGCTTTCAAACACCGGCCATTCAAACCGAAGATCTGCTGACTCTGCAAACAAAGTAAGCGCATTTTTACCGGGATTTTGTTTGGAAAAGTCCTCCAATTCAGCGGTTTCCTGGGCTGCGCGAGCGATGGGATAATGATCGGTGTACAGCTCAAATCCGCCGGAAAACGTCAATGCGCCCCCAGTATACCGTACAAATGCTTGATGCAATTGAACGGCGGCCCGGAGCAATTCACTCCATCCGCCTACCAGAAACAGGTCATCACCACCGGAGTAAACAACCAACACACCTGAAAAGGGATTCAAAATCTGGTTAATATAATTTTGGAAAAACATCGACATACTACGCGAGAATGCCATAGTCCTTGCCAACGATACCAGGTTTTGGGTATCGTTCTGACGTGCGAACCCCGATATAAAAGCTTTGCCAAGGTTGTCCACATCCGCCCGGAGGACCCCCATCCGGGCAACGCCTTCTGACTGTTGACTCAGTTCCTCCAACAAAGATGTCGGGCAATGGTCTCCCATCCTCAGACAGCGGCAGTCGACAAGCTCCTCCACTATCTCATTTTTACTGTACCACCGCAGGATCTCTTGGGAGATAGGCAAGCCTTTTGCCTGTTCCACAGAGAGCACACAGGCAAATCGATCACCGTTGATTCCCGGCATGGGTAACCAGAGCTGACTTTGTTCCAGTACCTTACTGGTAATGGCAAATACCTGATGCGGCACTGTCAGACGGCCTCCCAGACGGGAAAATCTGTCGCACCAGTTGCACAGGTCATTCTGTTGAGCAGGGCGACCACAAATTCGGCATTCTCGAGCATCCTGCCGGGAATGATTCAGGTCCCGCAACATCTCTGCATCACACCGTGTCAACTTGGCATGGCCCAGCTTTGCGGACAATCCACGGAATACATCACTGTAGGCCTGTTGTCCGGCCTCACCAAATAAAGCCGCTGGGCTGCACGGCTGGCAACCACAGGCCAGATACAGTGAAATACCAAACTGTGCCTGAAGCCAGTGATTAACCGAGTCCGAAAATGCTTGAACTGCCTGTTTTACGCTCTGGGTATTGGGCAACAATACATAAGCGTGGCCCCCGCCGGAATACAGACAATTACACCGTGCCAAGTCGCAGGTATCCAGCAGCTCATCCAACAAATGCGCCATCAGCAGTTCCAGAAAGAAGGATCGGCTTCGCAACATCTTCAGTGCTGATTTTGTGGAGATCAAATAGATGAAATTTTGTATTCCTGAAAAATCGCAACTGAACAGGAGCAGACTGTCCCTTTCGTGCAGAGTGGCACAGTCCGTTTCCGGATTCTCTTGTACAAAATGGGCATAACAGCTGGCCAGTGCAGCCGTCAAGCGGGCGGAATCATAAAGAGAGATGTCTCCGTCTTGCTCATCTCCAGGAAACAGCGGCAAAAATGTAAGCACTTTTTCACAGACGTCGTCTAGCTGTGCGTAATCTTCCTTGGCCAGCGCCTGCTCCATTTTTTCATAAAGATTTTTCGCCGTTTTTTGAACCATTTCCAGTTCCAGTTTACTGCCGAACTTGCCATTCGGGCATCCCGCAGTCCATTCTTCCTGACTGGAGTTCCAGGGGTTGTCCAATGCATGAACAAGGGGATTTCCCCCCAAATGGTCAAACACAGGCGCTATTGCCTGTAACCCGTTTCCAACGGTTTTCCCGTGGGATACCACTGTGAAAGCAGCTGCAAGGCAGGTGTCCGCCGTTGTTGACAGGGTAAGCGCCGTTACCTGCGGCGACGCTCCACAGCGTTTTCCCATCTCCTGAGCTGCCTGCAGAAATCCACCCGCTGCAATCTGCCAGATCAAATCGTGCACACAATCACATCCTTTTTACATTCAAACCCCAGAGAAATGTGCATTTACGCCAAAAATACAAATCGTTTTGCCTCAATACTATGTATATAGTATATAGCGAACCCAGTGGATTGTAAATGCAAAAAGCATTTGTTTCCTCTTACAATTTTCAAACGGCTCTTCCGTAGCAAAATAAACATAGTGTCTTGTTCAAAAGGCACTTAAAACCGATCAAGAAATTAGTGCGAACCGATTGCGGAACAACATTCTTTTTCCTGCCTGTATCGCCGGCTCGCACCAGCAGGCATCCAAAAAATATGCCCTATTTTTTGGCAGTGTACACAAAAAATCACCATATCCCTTTACAACAGACATTTTACGAACTATACTTTTTGTAATGTTGATGACGTTCTCCCCCAAAAGTCATGTTTTATTTAGGCAGAATTGCTGAAACATTATCATACCCCGCAAGGGGACGGAAACCGCTTGTTCATTATGTTCACCACCTTTCTTACGAGCAGAAACATTATCATACCCCGCAAGGGGACGGAAGATCCGCTGATGTCGCTTGGCGTAATTGCATAGATCGAAACATTATCATACCCCGCAAGGGGACGAGACGAAAAAACAAAAAGGAAAAGCCTTACGCAGAAAAATTGCGTAAGGCTTTTCCTCTTTCTTTAAATATTCGATTTTCTGCCCGCTATTTATATAGCAGAAAACATATGAACTGTCTTTTCTGTGAATAGAACACCGGCAGGAGGAATCTCTATGGAAAACAAAAGCACAATGTCGCCGCTGAGCTTTCTTCTCATACAGGGCCTTTGGGTACTTTATTCCTGTCTCTTATACACATCTCCGAGCCCACGAGACACTCGCTAATCTC